>Ga0180219_1002395_pt1 | contig 11232 bp, 8 predicted proteins | sample eDN3rd30CBELigMG_FD_151338 | JGI IMG/M metagenome (GOLD analysis project Ga0180219, IMG submission 151338) | Enriched Miracle-Growth compost microbial communities from Emeryville, California, USA - eDNA 3rd pass 30_C BE-Lig MG (version 2)... ...
GATCGTGCTGGAAGGCATCTACAGCATGGACGGCGATTTCCCCGACCTGCCCCGCTTCGTCGACATCAAGCGCCGCCACAAGGCATTTCTAATGGTGGACGAGGCCCATTCGCTGGGCGTAATGGGCAAGCGCGGGTACGGCATCCGCGAGCACTTTGGGCTGGCCGGCAAAGATGTCGACATCTGGATGGGAACCCTGAGCAAGACGCTGGCAGGATGCGGCGGCTATATCGCGGGTGAGATGGCGCTGGTAGAACACCTGAAATTCCTGGCGCCTGGGTTCCTGTACAGCGTGGGGATGCCGCCCAGCGTGGCCGCGGCGTCGTTGGCGGCGTTGCGAAGGATGCAGGAATTGCCAGAACGGGTGGCGACGCTGCAGGCGCGGGGGAGGTATTTTCTGGAAATGGCGCAAGCAGCGGGGATTGATACGGGGCGCAGCGCGGGATTGGCGGTCGTGCCTGCGATTACGGCCAGTTCGCTGAAAGCGGCAAGATTGTCTGCAGGATTGTTCGAGTTGGGTATCAATGTTCAACCGATCCTATATCCTGCTGTGCCTGAGCAATCTGCGAGGCTACGATTTTTTGTGTCATGTCTACACACTGAAGAACAAATACGTACGTCTGTAGAAGCGCTAGCAAAGAAAATTAACTAACGCTCACAATATCCAGAACAAATTATCACGCGTGCGACCATCGTACGCTCTAATATCGAAGGTTGGGTTTATTACTTGCACGCACATTATTAACTATCTATTTTCTATTTGGAATCTCGATGGCAACTCGGACGACTGTAAAGCAACTTCCTTCCCCCACCAAACAGATCGCGTTTGAATTAGTCAAAGCAGCATTGGAAGGAGGAATTTTTACCGGGGCCGCGCCGAAGGGCGAAAATCAGGCTGACGCTGTCTCCCGCGCCCGCATAGATGCAGTATATTTGGTGGAACTATATGCCGCCACGGCCGCTAGACTGGAAAAAGTCCAAGCATTGAAACTCTCTCAAGATAAACAACCTTGAAATAGCGGCCCCTTCTGAGATGATCCGCTTCTTCGCATGAAACATGCTCGTCAACATATTGTGCAAGCGTGGATGCTTGTTATGGTGTACATCATGGCCGGGCAAGCGGCCATAGCAAGCGGAGTGGTCAGCATTTTCATGTCACCTAATGGGTCAGACGAAAACTCTGGGGCCGATAGTGCCATTCCTGTAAAGACGCTTCTACGTGTCAAAACCCTGACTGCCAAGGCATTGGCAGCAGGTGCCACTGAAATTAATGTAAATATAGCGCCAGGCACATATAAAGGCCAATCAATAATCTGGGATCTGGCTGCACCTAACGCCAACATAAAAATTACCGGCGTTTCCAGCAATGATGAGCGTCCAATCTTTGACGGAGCAAGTGCGTCGGGCAATTTTTGGCTGACGCTTCCACCGCCCAAACAGGGCTCACGAGCCATAGAGACCAACCTGACAATATCAAATATTGTTGTTCGAAACTACTGTGAAGGCATCAGTTTCGGCAACTATCGCAGCAAAACACAAATAGCGAACAACAACCTTTCCAACATTTGGTTCGATCAAATAGGCACAAAATATGAATCAAAGACTGTTCAGAACCGCGGACTGTGTGTTGCAGCGGTTAGATTACAGCGCGCGGAAAACACTACCCTCACTCAACTAAAATTCACCAATATCGAAAATCTGCCGCAGAGTAAAACAGAAGCGAATAGATACGGCCCGCTGGCCTTGCATGCCATTTATATAGCGGATAGATCAAGCAACGTAGACATAAGTAAAAGTGAGTTCTCTCGATTCACTGGATCTCCCATTCGAATTAGGAATAGATCCGACAATGTCGTCATATCTCAAAGCCGGTTTCGAGAGCCACTCTATGTAAAGAATTCAGCTACGCAGCGCGCCTATGTCTTATCGGCAGTTTCTCAATGGAATTGCACAACGCAAAACAAAGCGTGCGCCAAGAAAAAAGATGAATGCCCATCCAGAAACCTGAAAATGAATGACCTTGACATCGGTGACGGCCTTAATACGTATAATGATGAGACCCAAGGCCCACGTCATAGCCCCACGTGTGGAGATCAGGCTTTACTTCGAGAGTACAGTTCGTCTACCGCCGGATTCAAAGTTCAGGTTCCGTCCAAATAGAGAGCTAGGCTCGCATAAGCATTCCAAACGCCAGCGTCGATTGCTGCAGTCGTAGAAGAGTTATGAGAATTTCAATAGCAGACCATATCACCTCAGAAGCAGGAAAACTCGCTTGGCGCCTCCTACCACGCAGCCTGCGCTCTGCACCGGGAGAAGGTGCGCGCCTGCTTCGTAAGGGACAACTACTATTGCCAAGCGGAAAGCGCATAACCGCGCTAAGCACAGATGACTGGCTTGCCACAGAGCACTTGGGTAGATCGGATCAACGAGCCGCTCATATGCACGCGTTCATTGGCGATGCCGTCGACACTTATGAGCGGCAAAATGATATTCCCATACTCAAACAAGCCTATTCACTTGCATTGATTTGGGCTCATGCTCATTCGTGGGAAACCCATGCCCGCAAGATGGCATACCATGACGAAACGACCGCTCGCCGTGTTGCATATTGGACTCGCCTTCTGATTGCACTCTCGATTGCAGATCCAGAATTCGCCACTAATGAATTGAAGATGCGATTGGAGGTCGAGGTCGATATCCTGTCGAATGAGTCTTTTCATGCCGGCATAAATAACCATGGCATGTTCCAGGACCTCGCCCTGCTATACCATGCCGCATTATTTGACGGGCATAAAGCTCGGGCAAAACTTGCGCTACAGCGATTAGTCAGGTACTTCGAATGGAGTGTGGCTGTCGATGGCGTGCATAAAGAACACTCCCCTGCCTATAACTATCTAATAGCCAGGAATATGTCAGCCCATCTGGACCTCTTCAAGAAGTTCGATAGTGTAAGTACACGTCGTGTCAAAGCGGTGCTACATCGAATGGCGAGATACGCTGCAAACATTGTCACCCCCGAGGGCCGTTATCCTCCTCTCGGCGACACTCCGCCTAGCAAGATTCCGCAGGACTACATAAAGACTTTTACCGGCGGGGCTCCCAGCCCAGAGTTGGAAAAATGCGCGGTGTTCCAGGAGGGTGGGTACGCTGTGCTTCGGGACAACCCTGCTCTTGGCGAGGCGCAGACATATGCTGTGTTTTCTGCCAGCCACCATGGCAACTATCATAAACATGCTGATGACTTGGCTCTGATCGTGTACTCAGGCGGCTGGATTATCACTGACAGTGGCCCATATAGCTATGACTACGCCCACCCCATGTCTCGCCATGCATATTCCACCGCTGCTCATAGCACCCTGCACTTACCACAACGAATGCCTAGTGCTGACCCAGGAAAAGTCAGAATCACTGAATGGACTGATAGTGATGACATCTCTACTATCGTTGGGGAAAATCACCGCCACCGAGATATCGTCCACAAAAGGAAAGTCGAATTCAATAGAAATGCGCGCCATATATCCGTCCACGATGACGTGACGGGCAGCCTTGATCATCGAAAGTACATTCTCTGGCAGCTAGCCCCTAACATTCAGGCAATACAGGACGGCAATGAGCTTCATCTGATCAGAGACAAGCGAAAGATAGCAAAAATCTCGATTTTCACTGAAATTTCGGGAGATTTTGTCTCGGTCAGCCAAGGTCAAACGGACGGCGAAATTTCGGGGTATACATTTCCTGACTTTGGACAGGCTGCTGATGCTCCAGTAATTGCCATCGAGGGGCCGCATTCGACGACAGCGTGGCACGTCGAGACGACCATAGTCTTGCCAACTACAAATTCTCGCGGCCAAATCCTGCCATACGAAATCGCCGATGGTGATTGGCCAATTCAATATCTACTTGATAGAAAGCCTGCCAGCAAACGTCTGATTATTGTATTCCCAGCTCTCGCAAGCAAATATAAATATCCAATCAACTATAAAAAATCGCTCCACGGCATAAACGCCAATTGCCTATATTTGGTAGATGACTTTGGCCCACAAGGCTCATATCTCATTTGTTCCAATGGCTCATTTGCGCTCGCAGAAGCTGTTGCACGGCTTATCGAGGAAAGGCGACTCGAACTCGACGTCCCTAAAGAGCAAGTCGTGTTTCTTGGATCCAGCAAAGGTGGGGCAACAGCTTTATATATAGCGGACAGGCTGGGATATGGCACCGTGATTGCAGGGGCCCCACAGACCTATATCGGCCATTTTCTCTGCAAACAGGACAGAATCAACGGGCCTACAATCGCGTCCTATATGTTTCCTGACGAGAACCGCCAAGCGCTCCTCGATGCATTGCTATACACGTCACCGCCACACCCAGACGTAAAACGTTATATACATGTTGGTCGCGGTGATCATCACTATGCACGCCATGCTCTTCCCTATGCGTCGCATCTACGGCACGCCGGAGCTCATATAGAATTAGACGTAGCAGAATACGAGACGCATGCTGAAACCGGCATGCACTTTCCACCCTACTTCTTTTCTATTCTGAGTAGGATCTATGGCATGGCCGAAGTTCCGGCGCCCAACAGATCAGTCGTGCGAGCCGAACTATTGGGTAATAAGCCATCCAAGTCTGGAGCCCGGATACTGCGCGCGTATGCCGAATGCAAAGAGCCCAGCGCGGAGATTGCTTATTACCTTATGCGAAGTGGTGAAATCGTGGAGAAGAGGCTTTACGGCGCTAAACGCACAGCGGATTTTGAGTTGCCTTCAGCCAATGGGAAGTACTATGTTCGCGCATATTTTCGCCACGCAGGCACAATCTTCGACAAAATTGACAGCAATTCTCTGGAAATAGCAGAAGGCACCCTTGCTGCGTAACTCTGCGGCTTCATTTGCAGAGAAGTACTACTGTTAACGGCGTACGAGTACAAGCATCTTTTAGCCCACAAAATTCCTTTTTGCATATATGTCTGCTCACGCGAATCCGGTTATTACAAAATGGCTCAACACCTTTGGTGACCTACTAGATGATGGAATCCCCTCCGTTCATCAACTCTTTCGCGAAGCCAGAATATACAAAAATTCCAATCGGCCCGATTTGGCCAATCGATGCATAAGCCTAGTTTATCTACTGCATAACACATCCATCGCCCTTGATGCAAAGCTTCAGAGTGACACTCGCTTGGCCTACGGTGGCATTGGCGTCGTAATACACCACGCTGCGACTTTCGGAAAAGATGTACTGATCGGCCAAAACGTGACAATCGGGGGGAATGGCGGCAAAGGCCAGCGGGATGACTCCGGAAATTTATTCTATTTGCCCAAGATCGGGAGCCATGTTTACATTGCCGCCGGCGCACGTCTACTTGGTGGGATTGAGATAGGAAACTATACCGTCATTGCCGCAAACGCCGTCGTATTGAGCTCTATTCCGGCGTTTAGCATCGTCGGAGGCGCTCCGGCGCGAGTCATAAAGAAAATAGATGAACGCAACGCGTTGAACTATAAAGATTACTTCGGATTTGCGAAGAAACTATCAGATGACGAGTATATGAAGCGAATCACGCAGGAACTCGCGTTCGAGAGCCGTGACATGGAGAGTGTCTTGGCACAACGTTGATCATATAGTCCGCAGCCCTAATTTAGCTGAAACATAAATCAATTATGCTAACTTTTATGAGCGATGCAGCCTAATTTGATTACTTTTGAAATTTTTTGAAAAGTAAATCTCGGCCCATATGCGCCAAAAAGCCCCATAATATGCAACAGATGCAACGAACCATAGCGACAATAGGCTAATGTAGAACAAACGATACTTCTTTGCGTCGCAAATGGGAGGCGCTGTTTCCTATAGTCACAACCCCTAATTAAACGTCCCGGCTTTTTTTTTATTTCGCCATATACTGCTCAGTGTCCTCGAGCAACGTATTTCTCGTATTTTTTCAGAATTTCAGCTCATATCGCAATTCAGAAGTGTTATGAGCTGGCACCTGTCTTCACTCTCTTATTGCGGAAAGCATGAAAATCCTGACTGTATTTGGCACTAGGCCGGAGGCCATAAAGATGGCGCCAGTTATCAATGCGCTGAATGCACATCCTGAAATTTCCTCATACGTCTGCGTTACGGGCCAGCATCGTCAAATGTTGGATCAAGTTCTTTCATTATTTGAAATAACTCCACACTATGATCTGAACGTTATGAAGCCAGGTCAAGATCTGGCGACTATCACCACCTCCGTGCTCTCTGGCGTACAAAAGGTTCTCAAGGATTGCTCTCCCGACTATGTCCTAGTGCACGGCGATACAACGACCACGCTCGCTGCGGCACTCGCAGCATTTTACGCTCGCATTCCTATTGGGCACGTGGAAGCTGGCTTGCGTACACGGGATATTTACTCGCCCTGGCCTGAGGAGGCGAATCGTCAATTGACCGGCTCATTAGCCAGCCTGCATTTTGCGCCCACGGAGCAGGCGAAACAGAACCTTATACAAGAAGCAAAACCACAGGATCGCATTCTGGTCACAGGAAATACCGTTATTGATGCTTTGCTGACAATAAAGAATAAGATAGATTCCAGTCCGCAACTGCAAAACGACTATCGAGCTCGCTTTCCATTTCTCAATGAAGAAAAAAAAATAGTTCTTATCACTGGACACCGTCGAGAGAATTTCGGTGGTGGATTTGAGAATATTTGTCTCGCAATTCGCCAATTAGCATGTCACTATCCCGACATGCTTTTTGTCTACCCTGTTCATTTGAATCCAAATGTTCGAGAGCCGGTTAATCGGCTTTTGCAGGGTCTGCCGAATGTTCACTTGATTGAGCCCTTGGACTATCAGCCATTCGTATATTTCATGCAGCAAAGCTTCTTGATACTGACAGACTCCGGAGGCATCCAAGAAGAGGCTCCTTCACTTGGGAAACCTGTTCTTGTTATGCGTGAGAATACAGAGCGTCCAGAAGCTGTCGCAGCAGGCACTGTGCGCATGGTCGGGACAGATATTGAACGCATCGTTCAAAGCGTGAAGAGTCTCACGGATCAAGAAATTGAATACAAAAAGATGGCATATGCCCATAACCCGTACGGTGATGGCACAGCTTCCATACAAATAGCTAACGCTCTCCTTAATCAACGCTCTACTGCTCAGATATTGAAATGACTCAAGAAAATTCTATTCAGACGGTTTCCGTGGTTGGGCTCGGCTATATTGGCTTACCTACTGCCGCTATGCTTGCCTCTCGTCGCACTCGGGTCATTGGGGTCGACGTAAATAAGCACGCCGTCGATACCATCAATCAAGGCAAAATTCACATTATCGAACCTGGTCTCGACAGCATCGTACGCGACGTCGTTCGAGAGGGTTTTCTGCGTGCCACTACCACGCCGGAACCCGCTGATGCCTTTCTGATTGCTGTACCGACTCCTTTCAAGGACGACTACGAACCGGATTTGACCTATATCGAAAAGGCCACGCAGGCGCTCGCTCCCGTATTAAAGAAGGGCAATATCGTCATTCTTGAATCAACGTCGCCAGTAGGCGCTACTGAGCAAATGATAGAGTGGTTGGCAGCATTGCGCCCGGACTTGAAAATGCCGACAACAAACGGAGTTGACGGTGACATATACGCTGCCTATTGCCCTGAGCGCGTCCTTCCCGGTCAGGTCGTCAGAGAGCTTGTAGAAAATGATCGCATCATCGGCGGGATTAACAAGGTATCCGCCGAGAGGGCAAAAGCGGTCTACAGGATTTTTGTTGAAGGCGAGCTGCTCGAAACCAATGCACGCACAGCAGAAATGTCTAAACTCACGGAAAACGCCTTCCGTGATGTGAATATTGCTTTTGCCAATGAGCTTTCGTTAATATGCGACAAACTAGATATTAACGTTTGGGACCTAATTAGTCTGGCAAATCATCACCCTCGAGTAAATATCTTGCAGCCTGGTGCGGGCGTTGGCGGGCATTGCATCGCCGTGGACCCGTGGTTCATTGTGAACAAGACACCAGGCGAAGCGCGAATTACTCGCGTTGCCCGTGAAATCAATGATGCAAAGCCGGAATGGGTAGTTAGTAAAATCAAAGCGGCGGTCGACAAGATTGCCGCAACCGGCAAACCCCGGTGCGATGTCAATGTTGCTGTACTTGGCCTAGCATTCAAACCGAATATTGATGATCTGCGCGAAAGTCCTGCTATACATATCGCTGAGTCAATCGCGCAGTTTTCTGAATCCAGAATGATCCTTGTCGAACCTAATATCGAAAAGTTACCTCGACAGTTTGATGGATATGAACTAACGGATTGCCAAGAAGCAGTGAACACTGCAGATGTGATTGCCATCTTGGTCAAGCATTCTGCCTTTGAGAAAATAAATTTCTCGGCTAAGCCAGACCAAATTGTCATCGACGCTGTTGGGCTACTAAACTAACCCGTAAGCGGCGTGCTTAACGGAGCACGCCGCAATCTCAATGGCAAGGCATCCCTAATCATCTCTCGGCACCACGCCACTTCCCTCGAGCGACCTATGAATGGGTATCCCGCTCTGAATAGCCTGCTTAAGACGAGGTGGCGGAACTATATAGGCCCCAGGCTCGTTTACGAACCCGCCCAACACGCGCCTCGTTATTTCTTCACAAGCAGCAATTCTCCCTAATCTATTATAAAAAGATCCTTGCACTTGAATGGTGGCAGCCATCGCACTCACCAAATCATCACATAGGCTTTGGTCAACGCCTTGAGGTTTTTCCCAAAAGGAGTCTAATGAGCCCTGATGAGTCAAACCGGGAATATCATAAACTGCAGCCCCTAAAACTTTGACGGGCGTGCCGTCCCGCAAACTATGCAGGCCGACAGTGGAGTTAATCGTTATTACACCCCGGCTCCGCTGTATGGTGTCGCGGAGGTGACAGTCGCTGACGGATATTACTCTGCCTATTAGGCCATAACGCGCCGCCATTTTTTGCACGACCTTCTCCCAGCGCTCAATCCCATTATCCAACGGGTGAAGCTTTACTATAAGCCTGTCATCTTCTGGCGCATGACTCGCAAATGAAGCAAGCACCTCGTCGATCATTTCGGACTGATGTTTATATTTGGAGTTGGCACGCAGCTGATAGTCCGACTGTATTTGCAGCGCAAGCATCCAATAAGGTGCTCCAGCGCTGTGCAGCTGGTCCACGGCGACTAGCCGTTTAGGCTCACTCCGACTCTTGCGCAATGCTCGAGGGCCCCAGCCGAGATAGTCCCATAAGGGGTAATAATATTTATCCGATTTATATAGTGGATAGAAATAAGGCACAAGAGAAGCGATCAAATTATAAGTTACTTCGTTAAATGCTTCTTGAGAAAATTTGTGGCTATATCTGACGCTTCTTTTTTTATACGGACCCACGACTCTTGCGATCTCTCGAATAGACGCGGGGTCATTCGGAAAATGTGAGAGAGCGCCCATTCCCCCTCTTTCTAACGTCAACCAGTCGGGGCGTAAGTACCCGAACTCCATTGTGTAGGCGCGCACACCCAATTGGCCGGCAACTTCTCGAGCCACGGCATGGTATGGCAGTCTATCTGCGTAGTATAAAATATCGGTAATTCCGTTCTTATTAATATAATTCTCAAGGAAGTCCGCCCATTTTGAAAATCTTCCTCGATAATTATCTGCGCCAGCTTTTCTCCAGTAGACCCAGTCCGCCATCGAAAAATTTATGCGAAAAGTAGTGGCACCCGCCGCTTCAAAACTATCAGCCAATTGCCTCCAGAATGTAGAAGGTGGCCCTTGAAGAAAAAGAACAGCTTTTTTTGAGTCGGACAGCGTCATTAAAATCTCGGCGAGAGAATATTTGTCTAAATCCACGACCTTCAGCTAAAAGCCGCGCAAAACGTTTAGTCGAATCGGCCCACTGGAAAACTAATATGTCTCGGCTTTGAAGGCAATCTGTGTAATATCGGATATTGATTCACCACTCGATCGGCCACGTTGGCCGCGCCTATTTTTATCCCCAATGGCGCGACAAATGACCCTTTTACTTGAATAGTTGCCTGCAACAACTTCGTGAACGCATCAATTAAAGCCCTTTGCGGCGCCATCGGCGCATTCCAAAAGTTTTTCAAATCACCTTGATAGCTCAAACCCTGAATATCATAAATTGCATTACCGAGGGTTATGACGGCGACACCTCGTTGAAGTGCACTCAGCCCCACGGTAGAATTGATGGTTATCACCCCTGAGCACAAGCTAAGTATTTTGTCCAGATCCCCACCATCTAGCACATGCACCCTATCGGCAACATCAAGTCGGCGAGAAATTTTGGAAATCTCTCGCTTCCAAGGGAATAAGCCATTGTCAAGAGGGTGTACTTTAAAGAGAAGATCAGCATTTTGGGGACAGTGCTTCGCAAATGACTCCATAACCTTTAGAACATAGTCATACTGGTTGCCCAGTTCCGAGTGAACCCGAATCTGATAGTCTCCCGATAATTGCAGTGGAAACAAAAAAAGCATTCGCCCCTTAGTGCTGAGCCGCTCCGTTAGCCGACCTATTTTCTTTCGGGCTATCAAGCGCGTCAAAGGTAGCTTAAGAAGCTTCAAGCCCCAGCCACTATATTCAATTAATGGCGACACGGGAGCATATGGTTGATAACAGCGGTGAAAAACCCATCCTAATAGTGCGTTCGGTAGATTAAAAGCGAGGTCTTGAATTGCGTAGCGAAAAAAACTGTCTTTCCATACAACAGCTGGCTCATGAGTGGTAGCTGAGAAGCATTTGGCGAGGCGAAGAATACGCTCTGGATCACGTGGAAATTTTGAGCGTGACGTCATTCCATCCGGTTCTACGGTCAGCCAATTTGGTCGTAGATAGCCGTGTTCGAGAATATGAATCCTAATGCCTAAATCGTTGGCGACGCGGATGGCTTGTTTGTGGTAAGGTCTTCCGTCTCCAAGCATTAGTATGTCGGTTACTGAATGCTTTTTTATGTACTCGGCAAGAAAATTCGCCCAATCGCAGAATTTCCCCCGGTACCAGTCGGCGGGCAAAGACCAGAATACACGGTCACCCAAACATAAAAGAATACGACGTACCTTAACGTTATATTTTTCTAACGATATCCCAACATACTGAAGGAATGGCGAAGAAGGTCCTTGCAGCAGCAGGATAACTTTTCGCGCGCCTGAGGACTCTGTGGCAGTCATTTGTCAATCTGACACATTGCGAGCAATCGACGCCATAATGGGGCCCGG
>Ga0180219_1002399_pt1 | contig 11217 bp, 8 predicted proteins | sample eDN3rd30CBELigMG_FD_151338 | JGI IMG/M metagenome (GOLD analysis project Ga0180219, IMG submission 151338) | Enriched Miracle-Growth compost microbial communities from Emeryville, California, USA - eDNA 3rd pass 30_C BE-Lig MG (version 2)... ...
CGCCGAGGGCGGCGTCGTCCCAGCCGACCCACACGGCGTCGAGGCCGTTCGGGTTCGCGGCGAGGTAGTCGGCCACGAGCGCGAGCGCCTCGGTGCGGCCCGTCGCGGGCGAGGTGACCTTCTGGATGTCGCCGCCCGCGATGGTGGCGCCGGCCGCCTCGAGCGCCTTCTTCGCCAGGTCCGCGCGCATCCGGATGCCCGCGTGCGGGTCGTGCCCGATGACCATGACGTTCTTGCCGGACAGCCCGCCGATCGCGGTGCCGATGGCGTCGAGCGTCTGGTCGACGATGCCCTGCTGGTCGGTCGTGACGTTGACGGCGAACCCGTCGAACGGCTCCGTGCCGCTGTCGACCGCGAAGATCGGGATGCCGGCGTCCTTCGCCGCCGTCACGATCGAGCTGATCGACGCGTAGTCGGTGAACCCGTCGAAGACGGCGTCGGCGCCCTGGCCGATCGCGCTCTCCACGGCGGGGTTCATCTTCTGGAAGTCGAAGTCGCCCTGGATCATCGTGAGGTCCCAGCCGAGCTCGTCGGCCTGCTGCTCGACGGCCTTGACCCACCAGGCGCCGATCGGGGTCTGGTTGCCGGAGGTGAAGGCGACGACTCTGAACGGCTCGTCGGTGCTCCCGCCGCCGCCGCTCGAACCCGAGCAGCCGGCCAGCGTCATTGCTGCGGCGGTGGCGAGAGCGGCGACCGCCGCGAGTTTCCTACGCACGTGTTACTCCTTTGTCGTCATTGCGTTCTGTTGGTGCCCGGGCGGCGTCGCCCAGCTCGTGGGGGACCGGCGGCTCGCGCTACCGCTCCCGGTGTCGGAGGGAGGAGAGGGTCACGGCCGCGATGATGATGAGGCCCGTGACGACCTGCTGGACGTAGGCGTTGACGCCCAGGATGTTGAGCCCGTTGCTCATGACGCCGATGATCGCGACGCCGACCATCGTGCCGCCGAGGTTCGCGGCGCCCGACCGGATGACGGTCATGCCGAGGAACACGGCCGCGACGGAGAACATCATGTTGTCCTCGCCCTGCACGGCGCTCGCGCTGCCGAGGCGGGCCGCGAGGAGGATGCCGCCGATCGCGGAGATGAGGCCCGCGGCCGTGAAGGCGATGAGCCGCGCGCGGCGGACGTTGACGCCCGACAGGCGCGAGACCTCCGCGTTGCCGCCGGTCGCGTACCAGCGGCGGCCCATCGTCGTGAACCGCAGGACGAGCCAGAGGACGACGGAGATGCCGATCGCGAAGAACACCGGCAGGGGGATCTCGAACAGCCTCCCCTGCCCGAGGTTCGTGAACGCGGCGGGCAGGTTGAACAGCGTCGTCCCGGCCGTCACGAGATACGCGAGGCCCACGACCGAGGTCATGGTCGCGAGGGTCGCGACGAACGCCGACAGGTTGACGTAGGCGATCAGCAGGCCGTTCACGAGGCCGATCAGCAGGCCGACGACGAGGGCGGCGAGGATCGCCACCGCCATCGGCACCCCGCCGAGCATGAGGGACGCCGCGACGGCTCCGGCGAGCGCGGAGGTCGCGCCGACCGAGAGGTCGAAGTCGCCGACGACCATGACGATCGTCTGCGCCCCCGCGATGATCGCGAGGATCGACACCTGGTAGAGGATGTTCCGCACGTTCGTGAACGTCAGGAACACGTCCGGACGCATCGCGAAGAAGAAGATCACCAGGACGATCAGCGCGACGATCGTGCCGCCGTGGAGGAGCATCCTCCCGGCCGATCGGGCTCCCCCGGCGACGGCGGTGCTGGCGGTCACGTTCCGCTCGGTCGTTGTCATTTCTCTTCCGTCTTTCCGTACGCATAGGAGAGGAGGACTTCGTCGTCCGCGGCCTCCGCCGCGACCTGGCCGGAGACCCGGCCCTCGTGCATGATGAGGATCCGGTCGCTCATCCCGATGAGCTCGGGGAGCTCGGAGCTGACCGCGACGACCGCGGTGCCCTGGGCGGCGAGCTGCCGGATCAGGCGGTAGATCTCCGCCTTCGTCCCGACGTCGATCCCACGGGTGGGCTCGTCCATGAGCAGCACCCTCGGGTTCCGCGCGAGCATCTTCGCCAGCACGACCTTCTGCTGGTTGCCGCCGGAGAGCTCGCCGACCGGCTGGCGCGGGCTCCGCGCCTTGATCCGCAGGTCTCTCATACCGCGGCGGCTGATCTCGGCGATCTGCGAGCTCGACGTCCATCCGCCCCGGCTGACGGCGCGGAGGTTCGCGATCGCGATGTTGTCCTGGATCGACGCCCCGAGGATGACGCCCTGGCTGCGGCGCTCCTCCGGCACGAGCGCGACGCCCGCGTCGAGCACCCGGCCGACGCCCCGGGAGCGCGGCAGCGTGCGGCCCTCGACCGCGATCTCGCCGGCCGTGTGCCTCTGCGCCCCGGCGATGAGGCGCAGCAGCTCGCTGCGGCCCGAGCCGGCGAGGCCGCCGATCCCGAGCACCTCCCCCGCACGCGCCTCGAACGACACGTCCCGCACGCGCCGGCCGGAGAGGCCCGTGACGGTGAGCGCGACGGGACCGGTCCCGGTGGCCCGGTCGGGGTACAGCTCGCCCTGCGAGCGTCCCACCATGAGGGAGATGACCTCGTCGATGTGCGAGTCCGCGACGTCCTTGGTCGCGATCGTCTCGCCGTTGCGCATGATCGTGAGCCGGTCGCAGAGCTCGAACACCTCCTCCAGGCGGTGCGAGACGTAGACGATCGCGACGCCGCGGTCGCGGAGCGACCGGAGCACGGCGAACAGGTCGCGGATCTCCGTGTCGGTGAGCGACGCGGTCGGCTCGTCGAGGATGAGGACGCGCGCGTCCGTGGCGAGCGCCCGCGCGACGGCGACCATCGTCTGCTGCACGGGCGACAGCTCGCCCGCGAGCCTCCCGAGCGGGATCCTCTGGTTGAGGATCTCGAGCTGCTGCCGCGCCCGCCGGCGCAGGGCCTGCCACTGCACGATCCCGCCGCGGGAGGGCGTCTGCTCGCCGAGCAGGATGTTCTCGGCGACGTTGAGCGTCGGGATGATCGACAGCTCCTGGTAGAGCGCGACGATGCCGGCGCGGCCCGCCGCCCGCACGTTCGCGAACGACACCTCCTCGCCGTCGCGGAGGATCGTCCCCGCGTCGGGGGCGTGGATGCCCGTGACGACCTTGATGAGCGTCGACTTGCCCGCGCCGTTCTCGCCGAGGAGCGCGTGGATCTCCCCCGGCTTCACCGAGAGACCCGCGCCCTGCAGCGCGTGCACGCCGTCGAACCGCTTGACGATGTCGCGGGCCTCCAGCGCGGGCGGCGCGAGCGTCACGAGGGGCTCCTCGAGGAGCGTCACGATCCCACCCCCTCGTTGCACCGGAGGACGACCTTGGGATGGATCCCGCTCACGTGCACCTCGAACGCCCGGGTCGCCTCCTCGAGCGGGAAGACGGCGGCCGTGAGCTCGTCGACGTCAAGGCGTGGCAGGATCTGGAGCGCCCGCGGGAACGCGTACGGCGAGACGAACACCCCGGTCAGCGTGAGCTCCTTGAGATAGAGGTACTCGGAGAGGTTCAGCGGCAGCTCGAACTCCGCGGGGTACATGGCCCCGTACACGACCGTCGCCCCCCTGGCGGCGATGTCGAGGAGGCCGCGGACGGCGCGCGTCGAGCCGGAGGCGTCGATCACGACGTCGTACCCGCGCCCGTCCGTGATGGCGTCGGCGCGCGCGAACTGGTCCTCGGCGACGGGGTCGATCGCGTGCTCCGCGCCGTGGCGCAGCGCCATCTCGCGGCGCTCCGCGATGGGCTCGATCATCGTGAGCGACGTGGCCCCGTGCATCCTCATGACCTGCGTCACGAGCTGCCCGATGGGGCCGCCGCCGCAGACCGCGACGCGGTCGCCGACACGTGCTCGGGTCTTGTCGGCGATCCGCACCGCGACGGACGTGGGCTCGAGGAGGCATCCCTTCAGCAGCGACACCTCGTCGGGCAGGCGGTACACCTGCGACTCGTGCCACGTGACGGTCTCCGCCATCCCCGGCCGGTTGTACTCCTGGATGAAGGCGCAGAACTGCTGCCTCCCCTCCTGACAGGCGCGGCACGTGCCGCAGAAGCGCAGGAAGTTGCCCGCGACGCGGTCGCCGACCTGGAGGCCGTTGCGGTGCGCGCGCTCCCCGAGCGCCTCCACGACGCCGGAGATCTCGTGGCCGAGCCCGATCGGCACGTCCGTGCCGAAGAAGCCCTCGGCCACGTGCGGGTCGGATCCGCAGATCGCGGCGTACGCGACGCGGATGCGCACGTCCTCCGGCCCGAGCTCCTGCTCCGGCAGGTCGACGACGCCGATGCGTCCCCTGGTCGCCTGGTCGGGGTCCCGCAGGCTCCCGATCCTCGTGACGGCTACCGTTCTCATTCGTTCGTCTCCCCTTCGAGGCGTACGGACGGATCTCAGGCCGCGACGGCGCGGCGGAGCGCGGCGGTCGTCGCGGCGAGCCCGTATCCGTGCTTGTCGCGTAGCTGCTCATCCTCCCCGAACCCGGCGTACACCTGCGGGATGCCGAGCCTTTCGAAGAAGGCGAGCCGGACGCCGCGGTCGGCGACGACGTCCGCGATCCGCGAGGCGAGCCCGCCGTAGGCGAGGTGGTCCTCCAGCACGACGAAGCGGCCGCCGGTCTCCTCGGCCGAGCGCACGATCAGCTCCACGTCGATCGGCTTCAGGGTGAACATGTCGACGACGCGCACCGAGCGGCCGTCCTCCGCCAGCACGTCGGCGGCCTCGAGCGCCTGGGCCACGGTCGTGCCGTGCGTGAAGAGCGTCACGTCCGTGCCCTCGCGCGCGACGATCCCCTTCCCGATCCGGATGTCGTGCTGCCCGGGCTCGTACAGCACCATGTCCTTCTTGCCGACGGCGAGACGGATGTAGATGGGGCCCGGCATCGTCATGGACTGGCGGATGATCTCGCCGACCATGAGGGGGTCGCCGATCGAGGTGACGGTCATGTTCGTCAGGGCGCTCATGAGCGCGAGGTCCTCCACCGCGTAGTGCGTGGATCCGCCGTTGCCGACGAGGCCGCCGTGCGTGCCGATGATCTTCACCGGGAGGTTCGGGTAGCACACGTCGGTGCGGATCTGCTCCAGCGCGCGCATGCTGAGGAACGGGAGCATGCCGGAGACGACGGGGATGTTGCCGTCGTACGCGAGACCCGCCGCGATCCCGACGCACGCCTGCTCCGCGAGGCCGACGTCGACGAAGCGCTCGGGGAACCGCTCACGGAACTCGACGAGCGTCGCCCCGATGTCGGGCGTCAGCACCCAGAGGCTCGGATCGTCCTCGCCGAGCTCCGCGAGGGTCGATCCGATGACGGACCGGGCGGAGAGCATCTCCCCGAAGGTGAAGGTGACGGGCATCTCACACACTCTCTCTCTGGCGCGTGGCGGCGAGGGCGGCGAGGGCGCGGTCGAGGTCCGCGGGGCTCAGCGAGCCGGCGTGCCACGCCAGGCTGCGCTCCATGAAGTCGACGCCCTTGCCCTTGACGGTCTCGCAGATCACGACGGTGGGCAGGTCGCTGTCCGGATCGGGCAGCGCGTCGACCGCGGCGACCAGCTCGGCCATGTCGTGGCCGTCGACGTGGATCACGTTCCACCCGAACGCGCGCCACTTGTCGGGGTAGGGCTCGAACACCACCCGCTCCTCCGCGAAGCTCGTCATCAGCTGCCGGTTGCGGTCGACGAACGCGACGAGATTGCCGAGCTTGTTGCTGCGGGCCGCCATCGCCGCCTCCCACACGGAGCCCTCGCCGGTCTCGCCGTCGCCGAGGAGCGTCACGACGCGGTGGCTCTCGCGGCGGCCGCGGGCGCTCAGGGCCATGCCGACCGCGAGCGGGAGGCCGTGGCCGAGGGATCCGGTCGACGCCTCGACGCCGGGCAGCTGCACCTTGCAGGGGTGCATCCCGTACGCGGAGTCCAGCTGCCCGTAGGTCGCGACGATCTCGTCATAGGAGAAGAACCCGCGGATCGCCATCGCGATGTACATGCACACCGCCGCGTGCCCCTTGCTCAGCACGAAGCGGTCGCGGGCGGGGTTGCGGAGGTCCGTCGGATCGACGTGCAGGCCGTACTCGAACAGGACCGTGAAGATGTCGGCGGCGGACAGGTCGCCCCCGATGTGCACCGCCCCCTCGTACGTGCCGCACAGCAGCAGCAGCTTCTCGCGCAGCTCGAACGCGAGATCCTCCAGCTCCTCGACGCTGTGCCGCGTGCGCGGCGGGCTCACGGGATCCGAGGCCATCTCATGTCTCCTCATCGACGACACGGGTGCTTGTCGGGCCGAACGTAGCATGAATTTCTTTACTCGTAAACAGGAATGGTTCTAAACTTGTTTCGCAGTAAACATGAACTCGTCGGACCGTCGTCGGAGGCGGGTGACGGGGTGGTCGGACGGGCGTAACGTGACGAAGGAGTCGTCGGGGATCCCATCCGAACGAATGCAAGACCCAGCGAAGACAACACAGAGAGGTGAAGGTTCGTCATGTCTGACACACTGACGTCGGCCCCCGTCCGCACGGGGCTGTACATCGGCGGCGAGGAGCGGCAGACCGCCGACTCCATCGCGATCGCCGACCCCGGCAAGCCGGGCGCGATCGCCGGCCACGCGGCCGCCGCGACCCCGCGGGACGTCGCGGACGCCGTCGCGGCGGCGAACGCCGCGTTCCCGGCATGGTCGGCCCTGTCCCCGCAAGAGCGGGCGCAGCTCATGCTCGACGCCATCGAGGGCATCGCCGACGAGCGCGACACGGACGCCGAGATCCTCTCGCGAGAGAACGGCAAGATCCGCTTCGAGGCCTGGGTCGACGCGCTCGTGTTCGAGCTGCGCTGGCGGCTCGCGCTCGCGCTCGCCGACGAGGTCGACGCCGGAAAGGTGCTCGAGCCCGCCCCCGGCATCCCCGTCACGACCACCGTGTCGTACCAGCCGCTCGGCGCGGTCACGATCATCGTCCCGTTCAACTGGCCCATCGCCATCCTCGGCGCCTCGCTGCCGCACGCGCTGCTCGCCGGCAACACGGTCATCGTGAAGCCGCCGCTCACGGCGCCCCTCGCGACGACGCGCGTCGTGCAGCGCGTCGCGGAGAAGCTCCCGGCCGGCGTGCTCAACGTCGTCACGGGCAACGACGCCGACATGGCCGGCCTCATCCAGAACACCGACATCGCGAAGGTCTGCTTCACGGGCTCCGTCAACGGCGGCAAGCGGATGATGGAGATGGCGTCGAAGACGCTCACGCGCGTGACGCTGGAGCTCGGCGGCAACGACGCGGCGATCATCGCGGACGACGCGATCCTCGACGACACGCACCTCGACCGCCTGTACGCCGCGATCTACGACACGACCGGCCAGATCTGCATGAACGCGAAGCGCCTCTACGTGCACTCCTCGCGCATGCAGGAGGTCGTCGACGGACTGTCGGAGAGGCTCGGGAAGGCCGTCATCGGCTACGGCCTCGACGAGGGCACGACGATGGGCCCGCTGCACTCCGCGGCGCAGAAGGCGTTCGTGGAGGAGATCATCCAGGAGGCGAAGGACTCGGGCGCCGACGTGCGCGAGTTCGGCGAGCTCCCCGGCGGCGAGCTGGCGGGCGGCAACTTCCTGCGCCCCGCGATCGTGGTGAACCCGGCCCACGACCTGCGCGTCGTGACGATGGAGCAGTTCGGCCCCGTCATCCCGGTGATCCCCTACGAGACCGAGGAGGAGGCCGTGCGGCTCGCGAACGACACGTGGGGCGGCCTCTGCGGCTCGGTGTGGACGGCGAGCGTCGACACCGCGAACCGCATCGGCGGGCAGCTCGAGTGCGGCTACGTCTGGGTCAACGACCACGGCGCGACACGGCTCGACCTGCGCGCCCCGTTCGGCGGCATGAAGCAGTCCGGCATGGGCCGCGAGCAGGGCATCGAGGGCGTCCGCGCCTTCCAGGACACCCGCTCGATCGCGCACCTCGACGCCGAGGCGCTGGCGGCGATGGCGCACTGACGCGCGACGACGCGACGGGATCCGGCCCGCGATCGAGGGCCGGATCCCGTCTCGTCTGCGACACTCATTCACACGACGACGAACGACAGAAGGATCCCCCATGGCGAGCGAGCGAGGACAGGGCCCGGTGTTCCCCGCGTCCGACGGAGTGGTCCTCGAGCCGTTGCCGGAGACGATCGACCCCGACGGCTTCACCCCCCGCCTGCTGGCCCTCCTGTCCAACGCCCTCGTGTGGCGGGAGTCGCACGAGCTGCGGCGGCGGTTCCAGCTCGGCACGAACGACTGGCGCGTCATCTCGGCGCTCGCCATCCGCCCCGGCTCGGCCGCCACCGACGTGAACGAGTTCCTGGGCCTCAACAAGGCCGCCGTCTCCAAGAGCGTCAACACGCTCGTCGAGCGCGGCCTCGTCATCCTCTCGGACGGACCCCGCGGCTCGCGGCCCATGTACCTCACGACCGCCGGCGCCGAGATGCACGACGCCATGATGCCGATCTCGATGCGCGGGCAGGAGATCATCCTCGCCCACCTGGAGCCCGCGGAGGTCGAGAGCCTGAACCAGCTCCTGCGGAAGATGCTCGACCACGCCCGCGAGCTGCAGGAGCTGGAGAGCTCCGCGCTCGCCGCCGGCGGCTGAGGGCCGCGGCCCGGCCCCGGGTCAGGCGCGGGGGCGAGGCGGCGACGCCCCCTCCCGAGTGACGACCGGAGCGCGCGATTCAGGCGTCCGGGGCGAGGGCGGCGGCGATCGCGGCGAACTGGACCGCGACGGCGACGGCGCCGGGATCGCGGACCCCGAGGGCGCGGTCGCCCACGTAGCTCGCGCGGCCGAGCGCGGGGCGCAGCCCCGCCGTGGAGTCCGCCCCGGCGCGCGCCGCGTCCGCGGCGGCCGCGAGGCCGTGCGTCGCGAGCGCCGCCACGGCGGGGGCGAGCGCGTCGACCATCGTGCCGTCGCCCGGCGCCGCGCCCCCGACGCGGCGGATGGCGGCGGCCCCCGCGGCCGCGGCCCGCGCCCAGCGCTCGGGCCCCGGCATGCCCTCCACGCCGCGCAGGGACTCCGCGAGCCCGAGGAGGAAGACGCTGTACAGCGGACCGGAGGTGCCGCCGACCTCGCGCCGCACCACGTCCGCGACGGCCGCGAGGTAGGCCGAGACGTCCGGCTGCCCGCGCAGAGCGTCGGCCGCCGCGAGCACCGCCCCCGCCCCGCGCGCCAGGTTCGTGCCGAGGTCGCCGTCGCCCACCTCGCGGTCGAGCGACGTCAGGATCGCCTCCTCGCCCGTCACGGCGCGCGCGGCGCGGGCCACGACCTCGTGCACCGCGGCCACGGCCGGGCTTCCCGCCCCACCCGGGGCGACGGGCTCCGGCGGTGCGACGGGCTCGGGCGGGGCCGCGGCGACCGTGCGCGCCGGCTCCGCGCCGAGCGGCACGGTCCGCCGCGGGAACCCCGCGACCACGGCGTCGTCCCAGAGCAGCTCCTCCAGCTCCTCGTCCACCGCCGCGAGGGTCACGGAGGCGCCGGGCATGTCGAGCGACGTGAGGAACGGGCCGGCCCAGGTCATCCGCACCCGGAGCCCGCGCTCGCGCAGCGCGGCGAGCACCTCCCCCTGCAGGATCCGCAGCTCCAGGTCGGGGGTGCCGCCGAGCCCGTTGACGAGCGCGACGACGGGCTCCCCCGGGGCGAACCCCGGGCCGCCCCTGCCCGCCGAGCCCGCGCCCTCCCGTCCCGCCGAGCCCGCGCCCTCCCCGCTCGCGGACCCGATGTCCTCGATCACGCGGTCCACGAGCCGGCGCGCGAGCTCCGCGGCCCCGACGACGGGCCCGCGAGCGCTGCCCGGCTCGCCGTGGATGCCGAGCCCCCACTCGAGCTCGTCCGGCCCGAGGTCGAAGCTCGGCGCCGCGGCCCCCGGCACGTGGCACGGCCCGAGGGCGACGCCCATCGTGCCGGCGCGCGCGAGCAGTCGCTCGGCGACCGCGGCGACGCGGTCGAGCGGGCGGCCGCGCTCGGCGGCGGCTCCGGCGACCTTGTGCACGAGGACGGTGGCGGCGAGGCCGCGGCGGCCCGCGCGCGAGGCGTCCCCGAGGGCGACGTCGTCCGCGACGACGACCGTGGCGACGCGGATCCCCTCGGCGCGCGCGAGCTCCGCCGCGAGGCCGAAGTTCAGGCGATCGCCCGTGTAGTTCTTGACGATCAGCAGCACGCCCGCGTCCGTGGCCACCGCACGGATCGCCGCGAGCACCGCGTCGACCGGGGGCGACGTGAACACGGGACCCAGGACCGCCGCGTCGAGCATCCCGGGCCCGACGTACCCGGCGTGCGCGGGCTCGTGCCCCGAGCCCCCGCCCGAGACGAGGGCGACGCGGTCCGGCGCCTTGGGGACGCCCCGCACGACCACGGGCCACCCCTCCACGCGCGCGAGACCGGGGGTCGCGGCGACGAGGCCGGCGATGTAGTCCTCCACGGCGGCGGCCGGGGCGTTGAGGATCTTCTTCATGCGCCGAAGCCTATTCAGCGACGGGCCGCGCCGGGACGTCGGGCGCCAGGTCGCGGCCGAGGTAGGCGCCGGCCGCCACGAGCCGGGCCTGGAGCTCCGAGACGTCGACGTCGGCCGCGGCCACGCCCTTCTCCAGCGCGAGGGCCGCGGCCGTGCCCGCGGCCTGGCCCATGACGAAGCACGGGCCGGAGACGCGCGCCGCGCTCTGCCCGCGCTGCGTCATCGACGCGCACCGGCCCGCGACCAGCAGGTTCCCGACGCCCCGCGGCACGAGCACGCGGTACGGGATCTGGTTGAATCCGCGCGAGTCCGCGGCCCGGGGGAAGAGGAACTCGACGTCGCCGCGCACATGCGCCTCGACGGGCCACCCGTTCACACCGATCGTGTCGGGGAAGTCGACGCAGTCGCGCACGTCGTCCTCGGTCAGCGCGTACGGGCCGGCGATGCGCCGCGTCTCGCGGATGCCGATCTGCGGCGCGATGTCGACGATGTAGGCGTCCTCGAAGCCGGGCGTCCGCTCGCGGATGAACGAGAACGCGTGCCACGCCTGCCGGCGGCCCTGCAGCTCGCCGCGGGTCAGCTGGAGCACGTCCGTCCCGTCGATCGCGCGGCCGTCCTCGCGGCTCAGCTGCGTCAGGTTCGACCGCCACTCCCCCGGGTGCCGCTGCGGGCGGACGATCGGCTTCTTCCGCGGGAACGCGTGCGTGCCCGCGGCCTCGGCCTCCTCCATCTGCCGACGCACGGTCCGCCACGCCTC
>Ga0180219_1002400_pt1 | contig 11211 bp, 9 predicted proteins | sample eDN3rd30CBELigMG_FD_151338 | JGI IMG/M metagenome (GOLD analysis project Ga0180219, IMG submission 151338) | Enriched Miracle-Growth compost microbial communities from Emeryville, California, USA - eDNA 3rd pass 30_C BE-Lig MG (version 2)... ...
GGGCGCGCGAGCGTCGTATTGGTCGCGATCAAGCCATCGATCCCAGTTGAATGGCTGACTTCGGCTATATCCCGGATCTCGGTCTCATTAAGGTCAGGTGCAATTTTCACCAGAACCGGCGTTCTACTACCTTCGACGGCGTTGCGGGCTTCTACGATAGCAGTAAGAAGTTCGCTTAAACGCTCTCGGCGCTGAAGGTCTCGGAGGCCTGGTGTGTTGGGCGACGAAATATTGACTGTCAAATAGTCCGCCAGCGGTGCAAAGAGCGAGACACCCTTCACATAGTCGTCAACTTCGTCCGTGGTGTCTCGGTTCTTTCCAATATTTACCCCGAGTACGCCGCGCTTCTTTCGATGCTGTAGTCGGTCGGCGACCGCAGCCGATCCTTGACCATTGAAGCCCAGACGATTGATGACGGCTTGGTCTTCGACGAGCCGGAAAAGCCGGGGTTTTGGATTCCCTGCTTGGGGGCGTGGGGTAACGGTGCCGACTTCAACGAAGCCGAATCCCAGATTGAACAGCGCATCCGGAATGGCCGCATTTTTATCAAACCCAGCGGCCATCCCGACCGGGTTTGGAATATCCATCCCACAAAACTGTGTGCTTAGCGCTGGATGGACTGGAAGCGATTGAGATCGTCCCCAACGCAACCGAAGCGCAAGAATTGCGAGGTTGTGGCCGACCTCAGCGTCTAACGAATAGAGGATTGGGGTCAGCAGCGTCCGATAGAGATTCAAGATTTAAGCTCGCAGATGGTGGTCAAATGGATTCCCGTGGCCTGTCGGCACGACTAATGACGGATCAGGTATACGTGCTCGGCCACATCCTCGAAAGGGGGGCTATAGTTAAGGCTTCGGGGCAGTCCATATTGGTTGTCCCCCTGACGCCGATGACCGTGGATTTCCTTAAGGGTACACGGCTCCCGGAATTCCCAATAATCTCCTGACGAACAAATGTGAGATCGTCAATAACTCGGTCGTTCTGTCGACTGAGCTCACGGAAGGCATAACAATCGAAGAGCTCCAGAGCCGCTATCTGGCCGACCTTGCTGGGCGCGTGTCAGCTCAAACATGTGAGACCTATATCCGACTCTTCGGTTTCCTTATCGAAATTCTGGGTGAGGGACGCCGCCTTAAGTCTATCAGCCGCGAAGATATGCTGAAGGTACGAGACATCTTTTTCCAGATTCCGTTTATGGCGACGCGTCTATGCCGTGGCCTCAACCTAATGCAGGCAATTGAGAAGGCTAATCAAGAGGGACGCCGACGGATTAGTGAAAAGACCGCGAACTATCTTCTCTTTCGTATAACGGCGATCTTCAATTGGGCGGAACGCCAATGGCTCATCGATCGCAATCCGGCTAAACGATTGGGTCACATCGTCAATCGGTCAATCGCTAGGTTTAAACGTCGGCCGTTCACGATCGATCATCTTCAACGGATATTCCATACGCCTCTCTATACCGGCTGTATCGATGACGTCCTACATTACCGCCGGAGAGGGCCTAATCATCCGCGCAATGAACGTTTCTGGATTCCGCTCGTGGGACTATTCAGCGGTATGAGGGTCGGTGAGATCCTACAGATGAACGTCGTCGACGTTGTCAGCCGAGAAGCTATATGGTGCTTCCATGTTACCAATCAGTCTGATGACGGCAGCAAGGATAAGCGTCTAAAGACTGCTGCTGCCGAGCGTTATGTTCCCATCCATTCCGTTCTCTTGCACACAGGGTTTTTGGAGTTTCTTGCTGAAGCACAACAGTCAGGGCGGCAAAAACTGTTTCCTCGGACAGAAATGGATAATCGCGGTCTATTTAGCGAGCGCTACAGTTCCTGGTTCACCCAGGTCTTCTTGAAGAAACAGTATCTCTACCAGCCTGAGACGACCTTTCATTCGTTCAGGCATAATTTCCGCGATGCTTTGCGCAATGGAAATACCTCCGTCTTTATGATGAAGGAGGTTTGCGGCTGGTCGACAAACAACATCGAATTTGGCTATGGAGGACCGCCGGCGGTTCCGGCCTTGGCCAAAACAGTCGAGCTCGTCCGCTATCCGGGATTAGATCTCAGCCACCTGCTGACCAAGGCCGGGGAGAAGGCGGTTAAAAGGCAGCTTAAAGCAGTTGTCGCTTGGACGGCGTCGGTAACACAATTTGACCAGGTGCTGTTAAAGCGCACATCACGACAGGGATAAAATCCAAACCGCGCGAAGCCGCGGGATTTTGTGCAGGTACCACGACTTCGCATCTTTCGATAGCTGTTTTGCGGTTAGGCAGGATCCCTATCGGCCATTCACTTTCTGCTCGATCGCTTTAGGAAAGGTAAGTGCCGTCCAGCAAGCTGATCATTACTCCCTGCTAAGCGTGTCGGTGGAATTCGCCGCGATGTGCCCCAGTGTCTCTCTTATCATTTCCCCGCCCAAACGGGTTGATTGACCTTAACGGCCATCACGCCATGATTGTGGGACAATCGATTGGGGGGCGCCAAGCCCTTTTTTTAGGAGACTTATATATGAGCCGGCACAGCTTCACCCGACAGGAGCTCTACGACCGCGTCTGGGTCGAGCCCATGAGCAAAATCTGCAAGGACCTCGGGGTATCCGATCGCGGTCTCGCCAAAGCTTGTGCCCGAGCCAACATCCCCGTGCCCCCGCGGGGATACTGGGCGCGTAAAGATGCTGGGCAGGAGGTGCCGGTCGCTCCGCTACCCCCGCTTAAGACCGGTGAGCGGGATCAGGTCATCATTGATCCACAGGTCTTTGCGTGTCCCCCTCAGGCGCCAAAGCCTCTCGAGGCAACGCCGGAAGAGCGTATTCCTGTGCCGGCAGAGCTTCACAAACCCCACCCAATCACCGTGACCTTGCGTCAGCAGCTCAAAAGTAAAAATCCCGATGACTACAACATGCTTCTGAGCAGTGGACCGGGACTGTTCGCGCTGAGGCTCGGTCCGGACTCCGTCGATCGCGGGCTTCGCATCCTGGATGCGTTGATCAAGGCCTGCATTCATCGCGGCTTCCCACTCCATCTCAAGGCCGACAAGCCGGCGCAGTTTGATGTGAATGGAGAACTTTTCACCATCTCCATCGAGGATTCTTCGCAGCGGTCAGCTCATCGTCTGACGGACCAAGAAAAGCGCGATAAAGCGCGCGGCCATGGTTGGGGCATCCCGCTCTATGACTATATTCCGCGCGGCAAACTCACTCTGAAGATCGACCACGGCTTTAACCAGCCTTCGCGCGGTACATTCACCGACGGTGCCAAGTTGAAACTCGAAGATCTGCTGCACGAGATCCTGGTCTCGCTCCTTGAGAACTCAAATGCGCGGAAAGCTGAGAAGGTGCGCCAGAAAAACCGCGAGCAACGCCTGGCTGAAGAGAACGCTCGCCGTGCCGAGGTCCGTAAACAGCAAGACCTTGAAAGCAAAAAGCTCAAGAAGCTCGAGACCGATGCGCGCGACTGGACCCTCGCGATGCATATGAGAGGCTATCTCGCTGACCTCGAAACAAAGAAGTCGGAGGAGGGAGCTGATCTTTCGCCCGAAGGCGAGCTTGGCCAGTATCTGACTTGGGCGCGCCAGCAAGCGGATCGGCTAGATCCGCTGACATCATCGCCGGCGTCTGTCCTCGATGAAGAACGACCCGAAGAGCTCAAATACTGGCAGGTGCGTTGGGAGGACGACTGATCGTCGGTCTGGGGGATTCGACCTGAGATTATGGTCGAGGTTAAGTGCCGCAAAAAGTTTGATATGGAACCGGTCCTACTTCCCCTGGCTCCGAAAACTCTCCCATGTCGTCCATCTCTTCGAACGGGTTCGTCACTGCTTTCAGCATTTTCGAAAGAACGCTTATATCCTCGCGGTCTACAATGGCGGCTAACGCCTCCTCGACTTTGTGATTGCGCGGAATATAGATCGGATTGATCTGATCCATGGCCAGACGGCGTTGATCAGTTGTGACCGGTTCCTGACTAGCGCGTAAGCGCCACCGATCCAACCAGATATCCAATGCGGCCGGCTCTGGAAACAACCTTCGGATCGGCGCGTCATCGCCTACGGCCGCATGGGATAGACGACGGAATACCAACGTAAAGTCCGCACCTCCAGCTTTCATGACCGCGAAGAGGTCCTTTATGAGTGCGTGATCACCGTCGTCTTCGATGGTGAGGCCGACCTTTTGCCGCATCTCCGCTAGCCAATAATTTTGGTAAATCGAGGGAAATGTCTGAAGTGCCTCCGTCAACAGGCTGACCGCACGCTCGGCATCCTCATCGACAATGAGGACGAGGGTTTCGGCCAGTCGGGCAAGGTTCCAGTGCGCTATAGGTGGCTGATTGGCATAGGCGTACCTGCCGTGCAGATCGATGGAGCTGAATGCGGTATCTGGCGAATAGGCATCCATAAAGGCACATGGCCCATAATCAATTGTCTCACCCGAAATCGTGACGTTATCGGTATTCATGACGCCGTGAATGAAAGCCACATTCATCCACCGAGCGACAAGTGACGCCTGAGCATCTAATACCGCTCTGAAGAATGAGAGATAGCAATCCGACGCACCTTGTAAGTAGGGATAGTGTCGCGCGATCGCATAGTCAGCGAGGCGACGCACCTTATCGACATCACCTTGCGCGGCAAAGAATTCAAAGGTGCCGACCCGTAGATGACTCGCTGCTACGCGCGTGAGAACGGCGCCCGGAAGAGAGGTCTCGCGGTGAACCACCTCTCCAGTGGATACGACCGATAATGCGCGGGTGGTCGGGATCCCGAGCGCATGCATGGCTTCCCCAATCAGGTATTCGCGCACCATTGGACCGACAGCGGCCTTTCCATCGCCGTTCCGCGAAAATGGCGTCCGACCGGATCCTTTCAGCTGTATATCGCGCCGACGACCATTTCGATCGATGACTTCGCCGAGCAGCAGAGCACGTCCATCTCCCAACTGCGGAGAAAAGCTGCCGAATTGGTGTCCGGCATAGGCCTGCGCAAGGGGCGTAGCACCTTCTGGCACGACGTTTCCGGCGAGAATACTTGTTCCCAACTCGGATACAAAAGCTGCGGCGGATAGGCCGAGTTCGTCTGCGAGCGCGCGATTTAGTAGTAGCAGGCGCGGCGACGTTGCCTTTGCTGCTGTCACTGGAACGAAGAAGCCGTTCAGCTCCCGCGCAAAGCTGTTGTCGAACTCGAAATGCGGAGCGGCGAATGTGGCGGAATCCATCATACCCTCATGATTGTCTTGAATATGGGGAGAGGGATGGGAGTTGTCCACCTAGGCGCTAAATCAGGTTTTCTCACCGACCTTGAGCCGTGCGCCCGCCTTCGGACTACGCCGAGGAGTATAAAAGTTTGCGCCAGAGGCTTCGAACGAAAGGCCAATCGCTCGCCACAATCTAGCAGACAGTCCCCGCTAATACGGATAGCGTCGGTCAGGTCGCGATATTCATGGAGGGGCAGCGATGGCGACAAGTCTCAATAAAGCGCTGAAGAGCAAGCTCCGTAAAGGCGCTGGCATCCTTGTTCCGGGCGCGTCGAACGCTCTAATGGCGCGGATCGTCAAGGCCAGCGGCTTCGATGCGGCCACGGTGCCGGGGTCTGGCGTTACGAATAGCTTTTTGGGCGCGCCAGACTTGGGTCTGCTGACATTGACCGAGTTGGCCCAGCATGTTGCAGCGATACGCGAGAACGTTGATTTGCCATTGGTTATCGATGCCGATACGGGCTTTGGAAACGCCTTGAACGTTAGGCGGACGGTGAAGGTACTTGAGCGTGCCGGTGCTAGCGCAGTTATCGTGGAAGATCAGGATTTTCCCAAACGCAATGGCTTATTCGCGGACAATCCGATGATCACGGTGACAGCGATGTCCGATAAGATCAAGGCGGCAACCGACGCGCGCGGAGATTCTGACTTCCTAATCATTGCGCGGAGCGACGCTATCCGAGTGACCGGTATCGGCGACGCAGTCGATCGAGCGAACGCCTATATTGAAGCGGGGGCCGACCTCACCTTCATTGTCAATCCGCGCGATCGCGATCAGATGCGTCAGATCGCGGCACTTCCGGCGCCCCAGGTCGTCAATATCATCGTTGGCGGAGTTACCCCAATGCTGCCGCTCGCAGAATTCCAAGCGTTGGGCTTCGCTATGGTTCTGTATGCAAATGCTCCCCTCCAAGCAGCCATGCTCGCCATGAAAGAGGTGCTCGACCATCTGAAGCGTGAGGGCTCCCTTGACGGCATTTCCGACCGCTTGGTCGATTTCGAAACTCGTCAGGAGATTGTCGGCAAAGCCGAGTATGACGCGCTAGAACGCCGTTACAATCACTCTGAAAACAAGTGACGATAGAAGGCACCATTTATGGTCAGCAGCCGAGTTGAACTGGAGGAGCGTAATTATGGTTGTGACGCGCCGTTGCAGATCTCATTATTCGAAAATGATCGGCCATCAGCGATCGCCGTATTTCGTGCTGCCGTCAAAGTGTGGCACGCCTTGAAATGGTGATGCCACGAGGCACGGGCGACAGGGATAGTCAGCTATCCTCTACATTGAGAAGAAAAGTGTAACTCATGAAGTTCTCCCTACACCTGAGCACCCGCGTCCCGAAGCACAAAGAACGTGCGTTACTCGACCTCATGACGGAGCTCGCACTCACGGCAGATTCCGGAAGCTTTAACGCACTATCGTTGACCGAACATCATCTGCATGAGAATCAGGGATATCAGAATTCTCTTTTGTTTGCGTGTGCGCTTGCACCCCGCCTGACTCAGGCAACTCTGATTCTCGCGACCGTGAATCCGGCGCTGCATCACCCGTTGCGCCTGGTCGAATCATGTAACCTCATCGACCAATTAAATTCCGGACGACTCGTCGTCGTATTTGGATCGGGCTTTAAGGAGACCGATCTGATTGCATTCGGGCGTGACGTCTCCAAACGCCATGAATTGTTCGAACAGGGCATCAGCACGATTCTGGACATCTGGAGCTACACCGGTGATGGAGGGCCGCTCGAATATTCGGTCGGCGCAGATCGGGGGAAACTCGATGTCGCCGTGAACCCATCCTCATTCCGCAAGCCGCGGCCGATTTTGGCGCGGGCTACTCTGAATCAGGCCGGTATTGCTGACGCCGCAGCGCGGGGTTGGCCGGTCTTTACGGCGATCAAAGATGCCAAGGGAGCGAGCCAGCAAATGGCGGCATACCATGCTGCTCTTGCAGCGTCAGGCCATGATCAGGAAACGATCCGGTTAGCCGAGGAATGGTCTTCCGTCGGAAAGGCTGTGCATGTAGCCGACACCGACGCACAGGCCAGATCCGAAGCCGAAGACTTCTTCGCCCGAAATCCGAGTGGCGCGATCGCGCGAAATCCCGACGACATGGTCTGCGGCAGTCCGGAGACCGTTTCGCGCATCATGAACGAATTTGCGGCATCCGGCATCGGAGTGATGATTTGTGGCTTCCTCATCGATGTCGACAATCCGTCACGGGTGCGTCGCAGCGTTCGTCTTTTTGAAGAAAAGGTGATCCCAAACGTGGCCGGGGCGGAAGCCGTTGTCGGACGCAGAGCGATGGCGAACTAACGGCTAGGGTCGAACCTGAGTCGCATAGATTCATTCTGAGGCTAACCTGGCAGATGTCATATACGATGTTGCTGAGCGAACGCTAGTTAGGGGCTATGGGGAGCGTACTTTTCCCAGAGCTGAGATCATTGCCCCTTCGACGTGCTTACGTGCGGCCGCGCGTGCGCCGGGGATGTTGCGCGATTCGATACACCTGACGACCTCAGCGATTTCCCCAATGCTGTCCGTTTGACGTGATGGGCGGGACATCGACGCGCTGCGAAGGTGCGACGTACGGAGCTGCAGGGTCTCCAACAGTTCGAAAACGATCGGATTGTTGGCGCCTCGGCAGAACTGGTCGTAGTAAATGCGCTTGGCTTCCAGAATTCGGTCGATGTCTTGCGACGAATAGGCGGTTTGCAGTCCTTCGGCGGCTAGTTTCAAGTTGGCGAGATTTGGCTCTGTCAAACGTTCGATAAATTGCTGGGCGGTCAGTGCCTCGAGTTCGGCACGGATTCGATAAACATTCTCGGCATCCGCCTCGGTTATACTGGTTACGACTAGGCCGCGGAGCGACGAATTTGTGATGACCTTATGAGCTTCGAGCTCTCGGAGTGCCTCACGCAGGGACGTCCGGCTGACATTCAATTGAGCGCAGAGATCTTTTTCGATCAGCCTGTCGCCGGGTTTGAAAACCCCACGTTCAATGGCTTGGCGGAGCGCAACCTTGATCTTATTCCTTAGCGGAGCGGACTCCATCATGAGTGGGGTCAATTCTGCGCTCTTAATCATCCCTACCATTCTGCCTCGGTCCAAAACGCTTTAAGGTTCTATCGCTTGAATACGACCGTCATAATGTATTACAAGGCTGCCGCTCGAACCAGAGAAATACTTGTGAAGGTGCTACTATGCCGAGGGCCTCGCACCGCGGGAACGTATCAAAGGGTGTGGGTGAGAATATCGGCCAGCCGCTGCGCCGCAAAGAGGACGAGCGCCTGTTGACCGGGCGCGGCCAGTTCACCGACGATTTCAACCTGCCGAACCAGACCTATCTGGCTGTTGTACGTTCCACTCGCCCGCATGCGACCTTCAAGGTCCGCGCCGCCGCCGCCAAAGTCGTCCCGGGCGTCCTGGGGGTCTTTACCGGTTTGGAAGCGGTCGATGACGGCATCGGGCCCTTACCGCATAGTCCCATCCCATCCACCAAGTACGATATGAAGCTGACGGCGCCCGACGGCACCAACAACGTCTTCATCGGACCGCATCGCCTTCTGCCACCGGACCGCACCCGTTTCGTCGGCGAGGGTCTCGTGATGGTCATCGGCGAAACCATGGGTGCAGCTTTGGACGGCGCGGAAGCCGTTGAGATCGATTACCAAGAACTACCCTTCGTCACCGAAACCGCGCGCGCAACTGAGTCGGATGCGACGGTGTGGGACGAGGTTGATGATAACGTCTTTATCGATACCCAGTTCGGCGATAAGGCGGCGACAGATGCAATATTTGCGGCGGCGGATCATGTCGTCGAGGCCGAATTCATCATTCCGCGTGTGACAGCGGTGGCGATGGAGCCGCGCGCCTGCCTCGCTGATTACGATCCCAAAACTGGCCATTACACGATCTGGGCGGGTAGCGGCGGCGCTGTGCGCCAGAAGGCGGAACTTGCCATGGCGTGCGGCATCGATCCCGCCAAACTGCGTGTACTGTCACTCGATGTTGGCGGCAATTTCGGATCGCGTAATCGTCCCTATGTCGAGTTCGTTATGGTTCTATGGGCGGCGCGCAAACTCGGCCGGCCGGTCAAGTTCAATGCGACGCGCACCGAATCCTTCATCAGCGATTATCAAGGACGGGATCTGGTTTCCCGCGTTGCGCTCGCTGTGCGGGCCGATGGGAAGTTTCTGGCCATGCGTGCCGACAATATCAGTAATGTCGGGGCGTATTGCTCGTCACTCTCGCCGCTCGGCAAAGGTTCGGGCCTGATCACTGGCTCCTACGATATCCCATTGGCACATCTACGCGCCCGCGCGGTGTTCACCAACACGATGTGCACGCAGGCTTACCGCAGCTCCGGCCGCCCCGAAGTGAATTTCGCGCTAGAGCGCCTCGTCGATCTGACAGCGCGTAGGCTGGGCATGGACCGGGTGGAATTGCGCCGCAAGAATCTCGTTCCTCCCGCTCGCATGCCGTACATGAACGCCGTCGGTGCGCAATACGACAGCGGCACGTACGAATCCAATATGGATCTTGCGATGAAAATCGCCGATTGGACGGGATTCGAAGCGCGCCGCGCCGAAGCCACCACGCGTGGCCGACTGCTCGGGCTCGGACTCGCCAATTATGTCGAATCCTCCATCGGTTCGCCGAAGGAGCGAGCCGAAATCACGGTCTCGGCTTCGGGCCGCACGCGAGTTGTCATTGGCACACAGCCGAGCGGGCAGGGCCACGAAACCAGCTTTTCGCAGGTCATTGCTGACCAGATCGGCGTACCGATCGAAACGGTGGATATCGTCTACGGCGATACGGATATTGTCTCAGTCGGTGGCGGGAGCCATTCCGGTCGCTCGATGCGCCACGCCGCGACGGTTTTCAAGATGACGACGGACAGGTTGATTGAGCGCGGCCAACATCTTGCGGCGTTGGTGCTCGGCTGTCCGGTCGAGGACATCGTTTTCGCGGACGGGCGTTTCGGCGCGTCATCGCGCAACGAAACCTTGTCGATGACTGAACTCGCCGCAGCGAGCGCGGGTATCGTTCTGCCGGAGGGGTTAAAAGACGGACTCGTTGCAGCGCACACGAATGAGATGCACGATCCTGTTTTCCCGAACGGGTGTGCGATCTGTGAGGTCGAGGTCGACCCCGACACAGGGAACGTTGTCTTCACACGTTACGCGACGGTCGACGATGTTGGGCGCTGCATCAATCCGATGATCGTGCACGGCCAGACGCACGGCGGTATCGCGCAGGGCGTGGGCCAGGCCATGTGGGAACTCAGTTATGTGGACCCGCACTCCGGTCAACCTATGGCCGGCTCCTTGATGGATTACGGCATGCCGCGTTCTGACAACATGCCGTCCTTCACCACCGAAATCGTCGAGGTTCTATCGCCCACCAATCCGCTGGGCATCAAGGCCGGCGGCGAAGGCGGAACCACGCCGGCGCTTTCCGTAACTGTCAGTGCGATCGTCGATGCTTTGTCCGTTTACGGCATTGATCATCTGGAGATGCCGGCAACCCCATTCACGGTCTGGTCCGCGATCCAAGTGGCCAAGGCCAACAACGCCAGGAAGGTCTAGCAGTGGACGATACATCTCGCTTGGGTATTGCGAAAGGCTATGCCGACCTTCAGGATCATATCGCCACGTTGGAAAAGGCGGGGCATCTCCACCGCATCACCGAACCGGTGAACAAGGACACCGAGATGCATGCCCTGGTGCGCTGGCAGTATCGCGGCGGCATCCCGGAGCAGGACCGCAAGGCCTTCCTGTTCACCAACGTGACGGATTCCAAGGGCCGCAAATACGACATGCCGGTGATTATCGGCGCACTCGCCGGCAGCCGCGAGATCTACCGCATCGGCCTCAACGTGCCCAAGGACCAGATCGGTGCGATCTGGCAAAAGGCACTGGAAAATCCGGTTCCGCCCGTCGTCGTCGATAAGGCCGT
>Ga0180219_1002405_pt1 | contig 11184 bp, 10 predicted proteins | sample eDN3rd30CBELigMG_FD_151338 | JGI IMG/M metagenome (GOLD analysis project Ga0180219, IMG submission 151338) | Enriched Miracle-Growth compost microbial communities from Emeryville, California, USA - eDNA 3rd pass 30_C BE-Lig MG (version 2)... ...
TGAGGACGAACAACTCGTCCCCGCGCAGCTCGATCCGGCGGTCGAGCCGGCGGACGGTGTGGGCGATGCGCGGGTCCGCCGGATCGCGCTCGGCACGGAACTTGAGCGATTCGGGCACGCACAGGATGAGCAGCGGCACGCAGATCAGCGGCACCATGCCGCCGATCCAGAAACCGCTCTGCCAGCCGTAGATATCGAGCAGCCAAGCGGCCACCGCGCCGCTCGCGGCACTGCCGGTCGAGTAGCCGGCCAGCGCGATCGCCACCATGGTCGAGCGGCGATGGCGCGGCGTGATCTCGGAGATGAGCGCCATCGCCATCGGCAGGCCGGCGGCCATGAATACCCCGGCAACGCCGCGCATGATCGCAAGCTGGGCGAGCGTGTGCACATAGATGCTTGCCAGCGTGATGATGCCGAAGGTGCCGCAGGAGAAGATCAGCATGGTGCGCCGCCCGAAGCGGTCCGCCAGCGGCGATATGGCGAAGGCACCAATTGCGAGGCCGATCTGCTGGGCGACGAAGACGGAGGTCATCGCCAGTGTCGGCTCGCCGAAGCCCTCCGCAATCGCCGGCGCAATCTTGCCGATCATGAAGATGTCGAACCCGTCGATGAAGCAGATGAGGATGCAGACGAACAGGGCCATCACCTGCGTGCGCCCCAGGCGCGTGCGATCAATGAAGGCTTCCACGTCGAATCTGTTCATGAGCATCCCCCCGATGCACCCGGTCCGGCCGGGGCAGGTTATCGCGCCACTCAATCATGGTGATGATGGGGAATCAACAGAGATATGCGTCTGGCGGGCGAGGGCGCGCATTGACTGCCCGCGGCGGGTGCTTATCTGAAGCGGCGAGGACGACCTCACCCGATTGGGACTGCATGCGGGACGGCCCGGCTCTTTGGAAAGGAGGGCCGCCATGGCCTGGATCATGTTGAGCGTCGCGGGATTGCTGGAGGTCGTCTGGGCCTTTGCGATGAAACAGTCCGAAGGATTTACCCGGCTCGGCCCCACCTCCGTCATGATTGTCGCGATGATCGGCAGCTTCTGGCTGCTGACGCTGGCAATGAGGACGCTGCCGCTCGGCACGGCCTATATGGTGTGGACCGGCATCGGCGCGGTCGGTGCGTTTCTGGTCGGCTGGCTGGTGCTGGGCGAGCAGGTGAGCGCGATGCGGATCGCGGCGGCGGTGCTGATCGTGGCGGGGCTGGTGCTGATGAAGCAAGCGTCGCCGGGGTAGGGGCGGTGAATGAGGGCAGGACGATCGCTCGTCCCCTTCCAGGCAATCACCGTGCTCCTGCGAAAGCAGGAGCCCAGTGCCCAGCCGTAGTTCCTTACCGCCCTGGGCTCCTGCCTGCGCAGGAGCACGGGTAGGACAGGATATGAGCGGCGAGGGGCCCTTTACGCCATCGCCAGCCCGTTATCCTGCTTCACCATATCCGCCGCTTTTTCGCCGATCATGATGCAGGCGGCGTTGGTGTTGCCGCCGCAGATGCGCGGCATGATGGAGGCGTCGGCCACGCGCAGGCCGGTGAGGCCGTGGACGCGCAGGCGGGCGTCGACCACCGCCATCGCATCCTTGCCCATCGCACAGGTGCCGACGGGGTGGAGCGCGGTGTTGCAGGCGGTGCGGACCCACGCATCGATCTCGTCCGGCGTCTGCACGTCCGCGCCGGGCATGACCTCCGCGCCGAGCACCTCGGCGAGGGGGGAGGTGGCGAAAATCTCGCGCAGTTGCGGGATGAGGCGGCGGAAGAAGGCCCGGTCATTCTCCGTCGAGAGCACGTTGGAGAGGATGCGCGGCTTGTCCCTGGGGTCGGCCGAGCGTGGCTTGACCCAGCCGCGCCCTTCCGGCCGCAGCAGCACACAGGCCATGGCGACGACGTCCGGCTTGGGCTTGCGCCAGCCGGGCGCCCAGAGCTGCGCGCCGATCATGGTTGGCTGGAACAGACATTGCGCATCCGGCCGCTCCAGGTCCGGGCGCGTCTTGATGAAGCCGTTGGCCGTCACCGGCATATCGGCGATCATGCCGCCGCGATTGAACAGCCAGTGCAATGCGGAGAGGCCCGCGCGGTCCAGCCGCAGGGCGTTGGTGAGGGTAACGTCGCGCAGGGCGTGCAACACCATCGCGACCGAGGGATGGTCTTGCAGGTTCGCGCCGACACCGGGCAGATCATGGACCGGTTCGATCCCGAGCGAGCGCAGTTCGTCGGCCGGGCCGATGCCGGAAAGGTGCAGCAATTGCGGTGCGTTATAGGCGCCGCCTGAGACGATGATCTCATTATTGGCGGTGACGCGCTGGTCGCGCCCCTCGCTGTCGCGATAATGGACGGCGACGGCGCGGCCGTTCTCCACCTCGATGCGGGTGACGAGTGCGCCCGTCTCCACGGTGAGGTTGGGCCGGCTCATGGCGGGGATGAGGAAGCGCGCCGCCGTGCTGGCGCGCGTGCCTTCATGGATGCAGAGCGGCGGCGGCCCCCAGCCTTCCTGTTCGGCGCGGTGGAAGCTGTCGCGCTCGGGATAGCCGAGTTTCTCCACCGCCGCGATGAAGCGGCGATACAGGTCGCTGTCCTTGGGCTGTTGCTTGATGCTGAGCGGGCCGCCCTTGCCGTGCCATTCGTCCGCCGCGCCCCAGTGGTTCTCGGATTTCTTGAAGTAGGGGAGCACGTCCTCGTAGCTCCAGCCTTCATTGCCGAGCTGGCGCCACTCGTCATAATCGCGATGGTGGCCGCGCGCGTAGAGCATGCCGTTGATCATGGAAGAGCCACCCAGCGCCTTGCCGCGCGGCTGGCGGATCTGCCGATCGTTGGCGAACGGCTCCGGCTCGCCCAGATAGCTCCAGTTGAACTTGGGATCGGCCATGACGAAGGGAAAGAGGATCGGCATGGCGAGGCGGATGCTGCGCTCGCGCCGGCCGGCCTCCAGCACCAGCACCTTGGCATCCGGGTCTTCGGAGAGGCGCGCGGCGATGACGCCGCCCGACGAGCCGGAGCCGATGATGATGAAATCCGGGTTGGCGCTGGCGGCTGGCACGGGTCAGAGTTCCTTGAAGCGGGCGGATTTGATGTGGGTGAACTTGCCGCCCGCGATGGTGTAGAGGATGATGCTCTCAATCTCGCGCACGTCACCGGCCTTGGTCGGCCACAGCTCGAAATCCGGCCAGTCCTTGATGGTGGTGAACTTGGTATAGACGTGGAGGCCCGCGCCATTGGGGGCGAGGATCAGGTCGATGATCCGCAGCTCCTCATGGATATGTGCCTTCACGCCGCGATAGAAATCGACAATGCCCTGCCGGCCAACGATGCGCTTGCGGTCACCCAGGTTGAAATCGACATCCTCGGCATAGAAGCTTGAGAAACCATCGAAATCATCACGGTTGAAGGCGTCGATATAGCGCTCGAAATCCTCGCGGGTCATGCGGCTTTCTCCTGGGCTTGTCTCTTTTTTGGAAACATCCCGTTCGGGCTGAGCGAAGTCGAAGCCTTGGTTCGAGCGGAGCGAAAATGGCTTCGGCTTCGCTCAGCACAGCCCTTCGACAGGCTCAGGGCGAACGGTGGGGGTGGGCGGGTCATGAGGCGTGATCCTTCGCCGGCAGATCGTCGGCGGGCAGGATGCGGCCGCGGATGATGTCCGCCGCGCGCTCCGCGATCATGATGGTGGGCGCGTTGATATTGCCGCCCGTTTCGTCCGGCATCACCGATGCATCGATGACGCGCAGCCCCTCCATGCCGATGACGCGCAGCTGCGGATCGACAACCGCCATCGGGCCGGACCCCATGCGGCAGGTGCCAAGGGGGTGCTGGGTGGTGCCGGCGGTGGCGCGGACATGCTCGTCCAGCGCCGCGTCGCTCTGGGCCTGCTCGCCGGGGGATAGCTCCTTGCCGGTGATCTCGGACTGCGGCGCCGTGCGGTAGATTTTCCGGGCGATGCGGATGCCGGCACGGGCGGTGGCGAAATCCGCCGGGGCGCTGAACAGGTTGAGGAAGATGCCGACATGATCTTCGACGCGCGGCGACTTGAGGAACACCTTCCCGCGGCTCTCCGGGTGGAGCAGGATCACGTCCGCGGTGAGCTTGTGCGGCGGCGCCTTCTTGATGCCGGGGAACCAGAGATGCGCGTCCAGCGTCACCGGGTTGCACCAGAGCTGGATATCCGGCTGGGCGAGGCGCGGATCGGTGCGCAGCACGGGGTTGGCGCTGTTCACCTGCCGCGCGAACGGGCCGGTGCCGAACAGATACCATTGGAGGACGCTTTTGGTCGCGCGGTCGAAGCGAAGCTCGTTGACGAAGGTGACGGGCCTGGACGCCTCGAACAGCACCGGCACGCGCGGATGCTCGGAGAGGTTCTGGCCGACGCCGGGCAGGTCATGCACCACGCCGATGCCCATGTCGCGCAGATGCTCGGCCGGGCCGATGCCGGAGAGCATGAGCAGTTGCGGCGAATTATAGCTGCCGCCGGAGAGGATGACCTCGCGGCTGGCGGTCGCGGTGACGAGTTGGCCCTCGTGGCGATATTCGACACCGGTGGCGCGCTTGCCTTCCGTCAGCACGCGCTGGGTGAGGGCGTTGATGACCACGGTGAGATTGGGGCGGCTCATCGCCGGCTTGAGATAGGCCTCATAGGTGGAGGCGCGGCGGCCGTTGCGGTCGATGGTCAGTTCGACCTTGCCGACGCCTTCCTCGGCGCCGTCGTGGATGTCGTCGGTGAGCGGATAGCCGGCGGCCTTGGCAGCGGCCATCAACTCGTCATGCAGCAGCCATTTGGTCGCGTTGGGGCTGACGCTCAGGGGACCATCGCCGCCATGCAGAGCGGACGCGCCGCGCCAGCTATTCTCCATCTTGCGGAAATAGGGGAGCACGTCCGCATAGCTCCAGCCCGTGCAACCCATCTGCGCCCAGCGGTCGAAGTCTGAACTATGGCCGCGCATGAACACCATGCCGTTGATCGAGCTGGAGCCGCCGAGCAGCCGGCCGCGCGGGAGGATGAGCTTGCGGTTGTTCATATGCGGCTCTGGCTCGGTCCAGTAGGGCCAGGTATATTTGGGCTGGAACAAAGCCTTGAGAAAACCGAGCGGCATGCGGATGAGCCAGCTGTCCGCTCCGCCGCCGGCTTCGAGCAGCAGCACGCGCGTCGACGGGTCCTCGGTCAGCCGCGCGGCCAGCACCGCGCCGGCCGAACCGGCACCGACGATCACATAATCATAGGTTGCGCTGGACAGTGGCCCTCTCCCAATGGCTGCATGAGTCTCCCGCTGGCAGGAGCCTCTTCCTGCTGTTATTGGGGACATCGTGATGATTCAACAACTCTCCGCGCCCTGCGGATGGTTTGGCACCAGGAAAGGACGCCCCACCATGAACGCTCCCTATAATCCGGGGCTGCTCGAGCAATTGCAACTGCGCTATGCCGGGAGCACCGCGAAGATGCTGATCGGCGGCGAATGGGTCGAGGCGGCGTCGGGCGAGACGTTCGAGACGATCAATCCCTCGACCGGCAAGCTGATCGGCCATGTCGCCAGCGCCGGTGAGGCGGATATCGACCGTGCGGTGGCGGCGGCGCGCGCGGCGTTCGAGGGGCCATGGGCAAAGGTGAAGCCGGACGAGCGCACACGGCTGCTGCTCAAGCTGGCCGAGTTGATCGAGGCGAACGCCGAGGAGCTGGCGCTGCTGGAGACGCTGGACGTGGGCCGGCCCATCCAGTTCTCCCGCATGCTCGACGTGCAGGGCGCGATCAGCCAGCTGCGCTACAATGCCGGCTGGGCAAGCAAGATCATGGGCGAAACGGCCGAGATTAGTGCGCCGGGCGAGTGGCTCAGCTATGTGCTGCGCGAACCGATCGGCGTGTGCGCGCAGATCGTACCGTGGAACTTCCCGATGGTGATGGCGGTCGGCAAGCTGGCGCCGGCGCTGGCGGCCGGCTGCACCGTGGTGCTCAAGCCCGCCGAGCAGACGCCGCTCAGCACGCTGCGGCTGGGCGAGCTGGTGCTGGAAGCGGGCTTCCCCGAGGGTGTGGTGAATATCGTCAGCGGCCTGGGGCGCACGGCGGGCGCAGCGCTGGCGGCGCATCGCGATGTCGACAAGGTTGCCTTCACCGGATCGACCGTGACCGGCAAGGCGATCATCGATGCCAGCAAGACCAACTTCAAGCGCGTGCAACTTGAGCTGGGCGGCAAGTCGCCCACCTATATCTTCGCCGATGCCGATCTCTCCAAGGCGATCCCGGCGGCGGCGATGGGCATCTTCTTCAACGCCGGGCAGGTCTGCGCGGCCGGCTCGCGGCTGTTCGTGCACGAGAAGGTGGCCGACGCGGTGCTGGAGGGCGTGGTCAACATGGCGAAGGGCATGAAGGTCGGCCAGACGCTGGCGGCCGACACGATGATCGGCCCGCTGGTGAGCGCCGTGCAGCGCGAGCGCGTGACAGGCTATATCGCATCCGGCCGTGAGCAGGGCGCGAGCGTGCTGGTCGGCGGCGAGGCGCTGAGCGGCGAGGGCTATGACGGCGGCTATTTCGTGCAGCCGACGGTGCTGCTCGACACCAAGCCCGACATGCGCGTGCGCAAGGAGGAGATTTTCGGCCCGGTGCTCTGCGCCATGCGCTTCGGCGACGATGCCGATATCGACGCATTGGCCGGCCGCGGCAATGAGACGGAGTTCGGCCTGTCCGCGTCCATCTACACCTCCAACATCAGCACCGCGCACAAGCTGGCGCGGCGGCTGAAAGCGGGGACGATCCGCATCAACGGCTCGGGCGGGGTCGATCCTGCGCTGCCGCTGGGCGGCTTCAAGGCCTCCGGCTGGGGCCGTGAGAACGGCAAGGCGGGCATCGAGGCCTATACCGAGCTGAAGGCGGTGAGCGTCGCGCTGTAAGGCGGCCTGAAAAGGCACCGGGACCGAGGGGGAAGGGCCATGGCAAGTGAGACGACTGTGCGCGAGGGAGCGGAGCCGGTGGACGCTGCGCACGAGCGTGGCCCGCTGGAGGAGGCCTGGCGCATTTTCGATGCGCGGCATCTCCCCTACCGCGTGCTGATGCTCGGCAAGATGCTGGACCGGCTCTCCGTGCAGCAAGTACGGGACCGGGCCGGCATGTCGCTCGCCGAATGGCGGGTGCTGGCGCATATCGCGGTGATGGGCGCGAGGAGCGCGAGCGAAGTCTCCAGCGCGGCCCTTGTCGACCGGGCCGAAGTTAGCCGCGCCGTGCGGTCCCTGGAATTGGGTGGCTATCTCAGCCGCGCCCATAATCCGCGTAATCGCAAGAGCAGCCTGCTGACCCTCACGCCGGCCGGCAAGGCGGTGTTCGACAAGGTGCATATGCACCGGCGCGCCTTCTTCGACACGCTGACCACCGGCCTCTCATCCGACGAGATGGCCACGCTCGACCGGCTGCTGCTCACCATGGCGCGCAATGCCGATCAGGTCGCGATCGAGCGGCGTGAGCCTTGATCGCCCGCCCATGACCCCGGAGAGCATGACGATGGATTATGAGGCCTATATCGAGGCGTTCAACGAGGGGGATGACGCGGCCCTTGTCGAGCGCTGGTTCGCGCCGGACTGCGTGATGTATGGCGCGACCCGGACCAGCCGGGGGCGTGACGAGTTGCTTGCCTTTCTCGAATGGGCGCATGATGGCGTGCGCGAGATCGTGCGTCCGCGCCGGGTGATGCAGCAGGAAAACCGGCTGTTCGTGGATGTCGACATGGACTTCATCTGCCATTCGCCCCGGCCGGATTTCCCCTTCGGCGCTCTGATGCCGAGCGATATCCTCACCGTGCGGTTCTTTGTCACCTATGAACTGGACGAGCAGGGGCTGATCCGCGAACTCTGCTCGATGACCTGGCCGGCCGGGCAGGGCGTCATCAAGGCGCCGATGCTCTCCGGCCATGCCGGGGGGCGGGCGGCCTATCATGCCTATGCGGCGGCGTTCAGTGCCGGTGATATCGCCCGGGCGTCGCGCTATTATACCGAAGACTGCACGCTGCGGCTCCCTTCGGTGCCGCCGATGCAGGGGCGCGACGCGATCCGCGGCTTTTATGAGGGCATGTTCCAATCGGTGCGCGAGCATCTGACCGTCCATGCCTTGATGATCGACGACAATGGCATTGCGGTGGACTGCACCAGCACCTTCGTCGCCCAGGTGGATGCGCCCGATTTCGTTGTGGCGCCGTTGCGGCAGGGGGAGGCCGTCGCGGTGCGGGTGTTCGTGATCTACGGCCTGCACAATGGCCAGATCCGCACCATCGACGTGGCCCGCGCGGGAGAGGCGGAGCGCGTGGACATGGAGCATGTCGCTTAGGCGAGGCCGATAAGCGTGTGCGAGCGTGATGTGTTGCCGGTTGCCCGGCGCGCGCTTTCCTCGCGCCGGAACGTTGGAGCGCTTGCCAACCTGCCCTTCCATGCGCCTTGCGTTGCGCAGCGTTTCCTTCCACCTTTGCAGCATCGGCAGTGATAGGATGGACGGCATGGACGCGACCCGCAGCGAAACGGACAGTATCGGCAGCATTGCGGTGCCGGCGGAGGCCTATTGGGGCGCGCAGACCCAGCGCAGCCTGGAGAATTTTCCCTTCGGCGCGATGGAGCGGATGCCCATCGGCATCGTCCACGCGCTCGCGATCGTCAAGCACGCGGCGGCGCGCGTCAACCGGGCGCACGGGCTGGACGGGCGACTGGCGGATGCGATCGAGGACGCGGCGGGTGAGGTTGCCGAAGGACGGCTGGACGATCAGTTTCCGCTGGTCATCTGGCAGACCGGCAGCGGCACCCAGAGCAACATGAACGTCAACGAGGTGATTGCCGGCCGCGCCAATGAGGTGCTGGGGGGCACGCGGGGCGGCAAAAGCCCGGTGCACCCCAACGACCATGTCAATATGGGCCAGTCTTCCAACGACAGCTTCCCCACCGCGCTGCACATCGCCGTCGCCCGCGCCGCAACGGAGGCGTTGCTACCCGCGCTCGACGGTTTGCAGGCCCTGATCGACGCCAAGGCGAAGGCCTGGAGCGGTATCGTCAAGATCGGCCGCACCCATTTGCAGGATGCAACGCCGCTGACGCTCGGGCAGGAATTTTCCGGCTATGCCCAGCAGCTTGCCAATGCGCGGGCGCGGCTTCTCCATGTGGTGACGCAGGAGATGATGCCGCTGGCGCAAGGGGGCACGGCGGTCGGCACCGGCCTCAATGCGCCGGCAGGGTTTGCCGAGGCAGTGGCCGAGGAGATTGCGGCGCTCACCGGCCTGCCCTTCCACAGCGCGCCCAACAAGTTCGAGGCGCTCGGGTCCAACGATCCGCTGGTGCAGGTTTCGGCCACGCTCGCCACGCTGGCGGTGGCGCTGACCAAGATCGCCAATGATATCCGCCTGCTCGGCAGCGGGCCGCGCTCCGGCCTTGGCGAGCTGGATCTGCCGGCGAACGAACCGGGCAGCTCGATCATGCCGGGCAAGGTCAACCCGACCCAGTGCGAGATGCTGACCATGGTGGCCGCGCAGGTGATCGGCAACCATCAGGCCGTGACGGTGGGGGGCTTGCAGGGCCATCTGGAACTGAATGTGTTCAAGCCGATGATCGGCGCGGCGGTGCTCCGCTCGGTCCATCTGCTTGCCGTCGGCATGGACAGCTTCGGGCAGCGCTGCGTGGCGGGGCTGGTCGCCAATGAGGGGCGGATCGCGGAACTGGTCGACCGCTCCCTGATGCTGGTGACGGCGTTGGCGCCGCATATCGGCTATGACAATGCCGCGAAGATCGCCAAATATGCCCATGCGGAGGGGCTGACGCTCAAGCAGGCCGGGCTGGCTTTGGGGCTGGTCGATGAGGCGACCTTCGATCGCGTGGTGCGCCCGGCCGATATGGTCTGATCGCGGGCGATGGCTCCCGCCGCCATCTCGCGCGATGCGGCGTGGCGGGGCCGCGACCAGCCATACTGCGCGCCGGAACATCCTTTCTCCTGAACCGTTGTCTCGACAGGAAGCAGCGCAAGGCGCTGCGCTTCATGCCCCGATCCGGCGGTCCCGGCGCCCAGATGACGCGGCGGCTGCCCTGCGAGGCGGACAACACATATGGAAAGAGGAGAGAGGCAATGGCCGAACAGCTCGTAACGGAAGAAAGCAACCGCCTGATCTCGTCCGACAAGGTTGACGGCACTGTCGTTTATAGCCGGGACGGTGAGCGGCTCGGTTCGGTGAAAAGCTTCATGGTCGATAAGCGGAGCGGCAAGGCGGAATATGCCGTGCTGCAATTTGGCGGCCTGTTCGGCATCGGCAGCGATTATTATCCCATTCCCTGGGAAATGCTGTCCTATGATATCGATCAGGGCGGCTATGTGGTCGATATCGACAAGGAGCGGCTTGAGCAGGCCCCGCGCTATGCGACCGAGCACGACCAGGCGTATGACGACCTCTATGGCCGCCAGGTCTATGGTTATTGGGGTTTGTCCTACCCCTTCATTTGAGTGTGCAGCGGCCGGCCGGCGGCTCCGCGCCGCCGGCCGGCACCTTGCCGGAGATAGGCCATGCCAGCCAAATCCAAATCCCAGCAGAAGGCGGCGGGCGCCGCCCTCTCAGCCAAGCGCGGCGAGACGAAGCGGAGCGGCCTGCGCGGCGCCTCGCGCGAGATGTATGAATCGATGAGCGAGACGCAGCTTGAGGATCTGGCCCACGGCAAGCGCAAGGGCAAGCCGGAGCATGTTTGACGGTTTGCAGGTCTGATCGCCCGTATCCCGAGATTTTGAAGGCGCGTTCTTCCTGAGCGCCAAATGGTGCCGCGCGCTCTCGTGCGGCACTTTTTTGCCTTTGCTGCGTTTTCTGGCTGACGAAACAGCTGTGTCGGAATTGCATCATTCCGCCATCGGTTTTTCGCAATCGCAGCAAAATAAATTGTCTATCGAAACAGTAGTATCTATCTGGATGGATGTTCAGCCGTGCTGAATGGCAGTTTTAGAACAAAAAGGGGTGTTTCCCATGCAGCATCTTCGCAAGACTCTCCTCGCCACCGTAAGCCTGGCCGCATTGCCTTTGGCCGCGCCGGCTTTTGCGCAAACGCAAGCCGGGGCCGATGATACCGGCGATCAGCAGGAGATCATCGTCACCGGCACGCGCGCGCAGGGGCGCACCCGGCTCGATTCCGTTGCGCCGATCGATGTGCTCTCGGCCAACAGCCTGCGCCAGCAGGGCACGACCGAGATTGGCGCTGCCCTTGCGACCGTCGCGC
>Ga0180219_1002406_pt1 | contig 11183 bp, 6 predicted proteins | sample eDN3rd30CBELigMG_FD_151338 | JGI IMG/M metagenome (GOLD analysis project Ga0180219, IMG submission 151338) | Enriched Miracle-Growth compost microbial communities from Emeryville, California, USA - eDNA 3rd pass 30_C BE-Lig MG (version 2)... ...
GGCGAACGGACGAGCTGCGACACGACGACGCGCTCGGTGCCGTTGATGATGAACGTGCCCTTGTCGGTCATGAGCGGGAAGTCGCCCATGAAGACCGTCTGGGTCTTGATCTCACCGGTCTGGTGGTTCATGAACTCGGCCTCGACGTACAGCGGGGCGGCGTAGGTCTTGCCGCGCTCCTTGCACTCCTCGATCGAGTACTTCTCCGGCTCGAGGTACGGGTTCGTGAAGCTCAGCTGCATCGTCTCGCTGAGGTCTTCGATGGGAGAGATCTCCTCGAAGATCTCCTCCAGGCCGCTGTGCTCAGGCGTGTCGGCGCGGCCGGCGGCCCTCGACTCTGCGGCGCGGGTCTTCCACGCGTCGCTGCCGATGAGCCAGTCGAACGACTCCGTCTGCAGTGCGAGCAGATCGGGGACAGTCAGCGTGTCGGAGATCTTGGCGAACGAGAGGCGGGATGCTCCGCGGCCGTTCTTGGGGGTGGTGGTGTTGGATGCGTTGGGCGCAGCAGCCAAGGGGATAACCTCCATGAGCCCGGTGCGGGCTTCGGTTCCTTGTCGACAGGTGGCGCGCTCTCATCCCCGAACCCTGCGCGCCTCGCAACGCCGCCCATCGGATGCTCTGACGAGTCCATCGGGAACAGCGGGGGCACACAAGCACAGCCGACCACCATATGAAGGCAGGGAGAACCAGAGCGCAACTACCTACTATAGGCGTTGCGACGCGCCATGTCCAGCCCGATTCTTGACGAGGTTCGGATCCTGCGGTATAACCTCGCAGCTCTCCGTTCAGAACTCATCAAGACCGTGACTCCGGTACAGCGTACAACGTCGCATCCGCGCCCCGGCGCGCGGATCAGCTGAGTTCTGAACACACCGCGCCCGCCACACCGCGCCCGATACCCTGAGCCCGTGGGCCGGAACAGACAGCGCGACGACGACGCTCCGCAGACGCGCCTGTCGGACGGCACCCTGGCTCGGGTCGTGCCGAGCCCCTACACGACAGGCTTCGAGCTCATGGTCGGCGAGACGCCGCAGTCGCACGTCGACCTCGACGACCCGACGCACCTGCACTTCGAGTACGTCGCGCGCATGGGCGCGGTCATCGACCAGCTGCGGCTGCCCGGCCAGCCGCTCACGGCCGTGCACCTCGGTGCGGGGGCCCTGACCATCCCCCGCTACATCGCCCAGACCCGGCCGGGATCGCGGCAGCAGGTGATCGAGCTCGAGCCGGCGCTGTGGGACCTCGTGCGCGAGCACCTGCCGCTGCCGAAGAATGCCGGCATCCGGGTGCGCATCGGCGACGCGCGCGAGGGTCTGACCCGCCTTCCCCCGGCGCTGACGGGCACCGTCGATCTCGTCGTGTCGGACGTCTACGCCGGCGCTCAGACGCCCGCGCACCTGACGACCGTGGAGTTCTACCGGACGGCATCCACTCTTCTGAGCCCCACGGGCGTGCTGCTGGTGAACGTCGCCGACGGCGCCGGGCTCGCGTTCGCCCGCCAGCAGGTCGCGACCGTGCGTGCCGTGCTCGAGCATGTCATCGTGCTCGCCGAGGTGCAGACGCTGAAGGGGCGCCGCTTCGGCAACCTCGTGATCGCGGCGTCGGCGGCGCCGCTGCCCACGCAGTGGCTGCCGCGGCTGATGGCCGCAGGACCCCATCCCGCCAAGGTGGCGCAGGGGCGCGAGATCGACGAGTTCGCGGGGTCGCTGGCGCCGGTGGTGGATGCCGCGGCCCGCCCCTCCCCGAAACCGAGCACGACCCTCTTCGAGCGATAGCGCGTCGTCCGCTCTTCGCCTCCGTGTCGCCGGAGCGTCGACGTCGGTTCACCGATCTCGGCTGAACTGAGCCCGATGACATCGGCCGCCCTCGCCCCGCCCGCCCCCGCGCGGGCCTCGCCGAGCCGTCGCCGGTTCCTCCCCGAGGTCCAGGCGCTGCGCGCCCTGGCCGTCACGCTCGTGGTGGTCTACCACTTCTACCCCGCGGCGGCCCCCGGCGGCTTCGTGGGCGTCGACGTGTTCTTCGTGATCTCGGGCTTTCTGATCACCTCCCATCTGCTGCGCGGGGCCGAGGCGAACGGCCGCATCTCGCTGCCCGCGTTCTGGGCGGCACGGGTCCGGCGCATCATGCCGGCCGCGCTCGTCACGGTGCTCGCCGTGCTCGCGGCGACCGTGATGTGGTGGCCGCTGTCGCAGTGGGGCGAGATCTCGCGCCATGCCGTGGCGTCGCTGCTCAGCGTGGAGAACTGGGTCCTGGCATCCGACTCCGTCGACTACCTCGCCGCCGACAACGCGCCCACGGCGCTGCAGCACTTCTGGTCGCTGGGCGTCGAGGAGCAGTTCTACCTCTTCTGGCCGCTGGCGGTGATCGCGGCGCTCGCGATCGCGGGCCGGCTGCGACGGCGGGCGGATGCCGCGGACCGGCGGCCCCGTGTGGGCGTGCGCCCTCTGGCCGCCGTGCTGTTCGCGGTCGTCCTCGTGTCGTCGCTGGCGCTGTCGGCCGGGCTCGTGCGGCAGGGCGACCCCGCCGCCTACTTCGTGACCACCGCGCGGGTGTGGGAGCTCGCCGCCGGTGGTCTTCTCGCTGCGCTCCTGCCCGCGGCCGGCTGGGGCGTCCGCGGGCAGGTGCGCGTCCTCTCGGCCCTGGCGGGCCTGGCGGTGCTCGTCGCGGTCGCCGTCTTCTACACCGAGAAGACGCCCTTCCCCGGTCAGGGCGCGATCGCGCCGGTGGTGGGCACGCTCGCGATCATCGCGGCCGGGCGGACCGCGGGTGCCGGTTCGCTGCACCGGATCACCGATCTGCGCCCGGTGCAGTGGGTGGGCGACGTGTCGTACTCCCTCTACCTGTGGCACTGGCCGGTGGTCGTGGTGGCCGGGCATCTGCTGGCACGGCGCTTCCACTGGTGGGAGGCCCTCGGGCTCATCGCGCTCTCGCTCGTGCTCGCGGCGCTCTCGCACCGGTTCGTGGAGACGCCCGCGCGGCGGTGGAAGCCGCTGGCCGCGCGCCCGTGGCGCGCGGTGCTGGCCGGCGGCGCGGTGACCGTCCTCGCGATCGGGGTCGCCGTGGCGCCCGCGGTGCGCGCGTCGGCCGTCGAGGGCGAGCAGACGGCCGCCGCCCACGCGCTGCTGACGGCCCCGCCGACCGGGTTCGGGGCCGCCGCATGGGCGACGGCGGACGGGGCATCCTTCGTCGACGGCCGCACCGCCATCGCTCCGGCGCCCGCCCGCGCGGGTCTCGATCTGCCCGCCTGGCGCGACTGCATCGCGGACGTGTACGCCGACGCGGTGAAGCCGTGCACGTTCGGGGATGCCGCGGGCACCGTCGATGTGGCACTGGTCGGCGACTCGCATGCCGGGCAGTGGATCGGCGTGCTGGATGAGATCGCCCGCGCACGGCACTGGCGGCTGACGACGTACGTGCGCAACTCGTGCCCGTTCACGCCGGTGCCGCGCACCCTCGAGCGCGCCCAGCACACCTCGTGCACGAAGACGAACGCGGAGACGCTGCGGGCACTCGAGCGGAGCCGACCGGACGCGGTGCTGATCGCCTCGTGGAGCGGCAGCAGCTTCGTCGCGGACCCGCGCCCGGGATTCGCCGATGAGTTCGCGAGTCTGCGGGCGGCCGGCAGCGTGCCTATCGTGCTCCGCGACACGCCCTGGGGCACCGATGCGGGCGATGTGTACGTGCGCGACTGCGTGGCCGCGCACGAGACGCGTCCGCACGCGTGCGACCTCGACCGCGCGGCCGCGGTGCACACCGACGGAGCCGCCGACGCCGCCCGGGCCGCGGGGGTCGCGGTGATCGACCCGGTCGACTGGATCTGCGGCCCGAGCGTGTGCCCCGCGGTCGTCGGCAACGTGCTCGTCTGGCGCGACCGCAACCACATCTCCAACACCTATATGCGCACGCTGCGGCCGCAGCTGGAGCGAGCACTGGCATCCGTCGTCCCCTTCGGCAGCTGACGACAGCCGCCGACAGCGCACGACAGCGACACGACAGCGCGGTGAAAGAGCGCCTTCCGATGCTTGTCGCATGACAAGTTCCACCGAATGGGCCGTCGAGGCCGACTCCCTCGTGAAGGTGTTCGGGTCCAACCGCGCGGTCGACGGCGTCGACCTGCGGGTTGCGACCGGCACCGTCTACGGAGTACTCGGTCCCAACGGCGCCGGAAAGACCACCACCATCAACATGCTCGCGACGCTGCTGCGTCCGGACGGGGGCTCGGCCCGCGTCTTCGGCCACGACGTCGTGCGCGTTCCGCAGGTCGTCCGCCAGCTGATCGGCGTCACCGGGCAGTTCGCCTCGGTCGACGAGACGCTCTCGGCCACCGAGAACCTCATGATCTTCGGCCGGCTGCTCGGCCTGTCGCGCGCCGACGCGAAGGCGAAGTCGACCGACCTGCTCGAGCGGTTCGGCCTGGCCGAGGCCGCCCGCCGCCCCCTGAAGAACTTCTCGGGCGGCATGCGCCGACGCCTCGACCTCGCGGCATCCCTCATCGCACAGCCCCCGCTCATCTTCCTCGACGAGCCGACCACAGGTCTGGACCCGCGCACCCGCGGGCAGATGTGGGACACCGTGCGCGAACTGGTCGCGACCGGGTCGACGGTCGTGCTGACCACGCAGTACCTCGACGAGGCCGACCAGCTGGCCGACCGGATCGCGGTCATCGACCGCGGCAAGGTCGTCGCCGAGGGCACCGCCGACGAGCTCAAGTCGTCGGTGGGCACCTCGAGCCTGATCCTGCGCCTGGTCGACGCCGCCGACACCGCCGACGCCCTCCGTGCCATCGAGCGCGTGCTCGGCGTCACGGGGACGCTCTCACCCGAGGCATCCCGCATCACCGCCCCCATGGCCGACGCCGACCGCGTCGCCGAGCTGCTGATCACGCTGCGCGACGAGGGCATCCACCTCGACGAGATGAGCGTGCAGAAGCCGACGCTCGACGAGGTGTTCCTGACCATCACCGGTCATGACGCCGCCGACCAGGTCGACACCGCACAGAAAGAGGAGGTCCGGGCATGAGCGTCATCGCCGCCACCCCGATCGTCCCGGCGTCCGAACGGCGCCTGAGCAACCGCACGAGCCTCGTGCAGACCCTCCAGAACACGCTGACGATGGCCTACCGCGGCCTCGTGAAGATCCGCCGCACACCCGAGCAGCTCGTCGACGTGACGGTGCAGCCGATCATCTTCACGCTGATGTTCGCGTTCCTGTTCGGCGGTGCCATCGCCGGAAACGTGCAGAGCTACCTGCCCGTGCTGATCCCCGGCATCCTCGTGCAGACGGTCATCACGACCTCGGTCGTCACCGGCACGCAGCTGCGCGAGGACATGGACAAGGGCGTGTTCGACCGGTTCCGCTCGCTGCCGATCGCGCGCATCGCGCCCCTGTCGGGAGCGCTGCTGGCCGACACCGTCCGCTATGCGATCGCCACCACGCTGACCTTCGTCATGGGCGTCGTCATGGGCTACCACCCCGCCGGCGGATTCTGGAACGTCGTGCTCGCCGGCATCCTCGTCATCGCCTGCTCGTGGGCGATCAGTTGGATCTTCGCGTTCTTCGGCGTCATCGCCCGTACCGCCGGCAGCGTGCAGGGCATCTCGATGCTCGTCCTGTTCCCGCTGACGTTCTTCTCGAACGCGTTCGTCGACCCGTCGACGATGCCCGACTGGCTGCAGTGGTTCGTGAACATCAACCCGGTCTCGCACCTGGTCACGGCCGTCCGTGAGATCGCCAACAACGGCGCCATCACCGGGGACGTGTGGATGTCGCTGCTCGGCGCCGCCGTCATCGTCGCGGTGTTCGCGCCGCTCACCGTGCGCGCGTACATGCGCAAGGCCTGAGCGCGGGTCGCTGGGTCGCTCAGCGTGACGATGGGCCGGTGGATGCCGCATCCGCCGACCCATTGTCGAGACCGGGGATTCCTGCTGAGACCGAGGGCGTCGCCCTGGGTCTCAGCGGACATCCCCGGTTTCGGCGTTCGCCATCGGGGCGCGCAGCACGGTCAGCGCCCGCGCGAGCATCTCGTCACGACCGAGGGCGGACGCCGCTTCCTTCGCCGCCCCCAGCCGCTCGGCTCCGACGAGCTCGGCCGCGCGGGAGTCGTGCTCGGCCCAGCTCAGGCTGTGCATGTCCTGCCGGGCGCCCAGCGCCTCGCCGAGGGCCAGCGCCTCCAGCCCGCGGTCGAGGTCCGCGGCATCCTGCATCATCCACGCCGACCAGCCCACCAGCACCGTGCCCAGCACCGGACGGTCGGTGCCGTCGGTGCGCAGCCGGACCGTGGCGAGGGTACGGCTGCGCAGCCGCGTGGCCCAGCGCGCCCGTTCCGCAGGTGACATGAGCCCGTCGAACACGACGGCCGACAGCGCACCGGCCCGCGCCATGAGATGCCACGGCGACACGCGCTCCAGCGCAGCATCCATCATCGCCATCGCACGTTCGAAGCCCGCCACCTCGGCCGCACTGTCGCCGTCGATCCGCGCGATCTCGGCCAGCCCGTACACGCCGATGGCGGCGATTTCGGGCCCGTCCTCGACGTGCTCGCTGGTACCGGCGAGCTCGGCGTAGATCGCACGGGCCGCGGCGATCTCGCCGAGCGCCACGAGGTTCGATGCGCGCAGCCACGCGAGCTGGCGCTGCTGCTCTCCGGCGGAGAACCGGCCGTACCCTTCGTCGGCGCGATCGAGCCACTCCAGCGCGAGCGCCGGCTGACCGGTCTGGCTCGCCAGCGCCGCGACCGATGCCGCGGCCATCGCCGCGAACCACTCGGCCCCCGTCTCGGCCGCAAGCTCTTCGACCCGCCGTGCGGCCTGCAGCGCGACCTCGGGGCGCCCGTCGTTCTCGGCGAGCTGCGCGATCAGCGACTCGCCGACCAGCCGCGCCGCCGGATCGACGCTGGTGCGCATGCCCTCGAGCGCGATCTCCACGCGCTCGGTCTCATGGGTCGTCCAGGCCGCGAAGATCGTCACGACCGCGTCGGCGAGCGCGCCGATGACGGGCTCGATGTCGCGGTGCCGGCGCCGCAGCGACCGCACGCGCGCGAGGGAGCGCAGCGCAAGGGGCCCGGGCGCGAACTGGCCCAGCAGTGTGCCGACGATCAGCACGACCAGGAGCGCGTCGACGCGCACCCGGTCCTCGCTCAGGTGCACCGCCGCCGTGACGGAGGGCTCGGTGAACGAGATCATCTCGGTGAGCGCGCCCTGCACCATCCACGCCTGGGCGAGCAAGGCGAACAGCGCGACCGTCGTGACGTCGTCGCCGTGGTCGATGGCACGGCGCAGCACGGCGATGAGATTGTCGTGCTCGGCGCGCACCTGCGTGTGCGAGTCGAGCTCGAAGGCGTGCCCGAGCTGTGCGGTGCTGAAGATCCGCGCCCATTCGGCCGCGGCATCCCACGCCTTCTCGACACCGTCGGGGTCGTCGGCGAGCCGTGCCAGCGCGTACTCGCGGATCGTCTCGAGCATGCGGAAGCGCAGGCCGCCCGGCCGCTCCACGGCGATCAGCAGCGACTGCGAGACGAGCCGCTCGATCACGTCGTCGGCGGATCGGCGCAGCACGGCTGCGGCGGTGTCGGCGCTGAATCCGGCGGGCAGCACCGCCAGCACGGCCAGCGCGTGGCGGGCGTCGTCGTCGAGCAGGTCCCAGCTCCAGCCGATCACGGCTTCGAGCGTGCGATGGCGTTCCGGGGCGGTGCGGTCGCCCGTGGTCAGCAGGGCGAACCGGTCCTGCAGGCGCTGCTCGATCTGCTCGGGGGTCATCGTGCGCACGCGCGCGGCGGCCAGCTCGATCGCCAGCGGAAGCCCGTCGAGGTGGCCGCAGAGTCGGGTGATGACGTCGAGGGAGAGGGATGCCGCGGGCCGCACCGCCCGCGCCCGCTCGAGGAACAGCCGCACGGCGGGGGCGTCGGCGCGCTCGAGCCCGAGCGGGGCGAGCGGGTACACGACCTCTCCGGCGATGGCCAGCGGCGTGCGGCTCGTGGCGAGCACGCGCAGCGCGGGCGCCGCCGCAAGAGCGTCGGCGGTCCATGCCGCGACGCCGTCGATGACCTGCTCGCAGTTGTCGAGCACGAGCAGGGTGGGCTGCTCGGCGAACGGCGCGAGCACGCGGGCGCGCAGGTCGGGGCCCAGACGGAGGTCGGCGAGCGTGCCGCCGCCGGACGCCTCGCTGATGCCGAGTGCCCCGGCGATCGCCGGGATGACGTCGCCGTCGTCGCGCACGCCGGCCAGCGGAACGACCACCACGGCGGGAGAGACGGATGCCGCCGCCACCGCCTGCGCGAGACGGGTCTTGCCGAGTCCGCCGGTGCCCAGGATCGTCACCACGCGCGACTGCGTGAGCAGGCGGTCGATCGCGGCCAGGTCGTCGTCGCGGCCGAGCAGCTCGTTGGGGGCCGCCTGCAGGCCGATGCGCAGACGGGTCGTGGTCGCCGTCGTCTGTCCGCGCAGGAGCGACGCGTTCAGGCGCGCGACCTCCTCGCCCGGATCGGCCCCGAGGTCGTCGCGCAGGCGGGCGCGCAGGTCGGCGAACACGGTCAGCGCCTCGGCGGTGCGGCCCGCGTCGGCGAGGGCCCGCATGAGCTGCGCATGCGCGACCTCGTCGTACGGGTGCGCGTCCGCGAGGGCTTCGAGCGCATCGACGGCCTCGTCGAGCCGGCCGGCCGCGCGCAGACCCTGCGCTCGCGCGGCGTCGAGTCGAGCGCGGAGGGCTGCCGCGGCATCCCGCACCGCCGCCGCCACCGGGGCGGGCTCGAGGTCCGCGCCGGGCTCACCGCGCCAGAGCGCACACGCGGCGTCGAGGGGGCCCAGGGCGTCCGGGGCGTGGGCTGCGTCGTCGAGCAGGCTCACCGCCTCGGCCAGGTCGGTCGATGCGTCACCGAGCGCGTAGCCGCCCGGGGTGCTCCGCACGGCGTCGGCACCGGCGGCGGCCCGCACGCGCGAGACGAGAGTCTGGAGAGCCGCCCGCGGATTCTTCGGAAGCTCGTCGCCCCAGACGTCATCCGCCAGCGCATCGACGCTGCGCGCGGTGCGCGGCGACAGCGCGAGCGCCGCGACCAGGGCGCGGGCGTTGGCTCCGGCGAGGTCGATGCGCGAGCCGCCGGCCTCGACCGCCACGGGGCCGAGAACCGCCACCCGCAGACCGTCGGAACTCACAGAGCGAGCCTAGTCACGGGCGGGTCGGCGGCGCGGGGCTTCGCCCTGGGGCTGGTGTGAGGCGGGACCCGGGGCGGGCCGGGGTCACAGTCTTCGGAAGGTCGCGCCTTCTTCGGAGCCATGTGGCGCTTTGCGTCCGAACTTGGTGCGATCGTCCGAACTCTGTGAGCGGCCGCCGTGCCGGGAGAGTGGGTGCCACGGCCCGCGGCGTTCGCACTGTCGTTCTCCGCGTGCGCTGTCGTTCTCCGCGTTCGCGCCTCCATCTCGCGCGTCCGGTCGCTTCGCGCTGTCGTTCTCGAGGTTCGCGAATCGACCGGAGCCGGCGACCATACTCCCCCTCAGGGTTCATCGTCCCGACGGGTCCAGGTGGTCATCCCCTTCGCCCGGCCCGTCTCCGCCGAGAGGCCCGCCGACTCCAGCGACCTCCGCACGTCCGGTGGCAGCCCGGGCAGCGCCGCAATGGCTCCCTTGGGCACCCGGGCGAGACCGGCGATCAGCGAGAGGTCGAGCGACGCCGTGCGCACCTCCACGCGCGCCTCCTCGCTGTCGGTGCGCCAGCGCAGCATCCGGATGTCGGCGAAGTCCACCTCGAAACGTTCGGCGCCCGCGACGATCCGCATCCGGCCGGATGCGAGCCACACCGAGGCCTCGATCGTGCGCCGATGGTAGTACGCCATCAGGCCGTAGTAGGCGGGCAGGCCGATCACCGTACCGAGCAGGATGACCGTCATCTTTGGCCCCAGCACGAACGCGTCGAACGCAACGAGCAGCGCGAGGGCGGTCCCTCCGAGCAGGACGACGAGAACGACCACGGCGATCCGCAGGTCTCTGATGGGCATCCGCACGGCAGGGAAGCGCACGATCGACCCGTCGCGCTCGCGCGCGAACCCGGGCACGGTCTTCTCCGCGCGCGGTCGCCGCACGGCGATCGTGATCCTCCCGAGCAGAGCCAGCCAGATCCAGCCGATCGCGGGGATCACGGCCAGCTGCAGCAGCACCAGCAGCGCCCGCAACCGTTCCGGGATGCGCGCATCCGGGATGACCTGACCGAAGATCGTGGTGGCGACCACGACGGCGGCGAGCACGGCGACCACCAGGTGGAGAACGAGACCGCGGCGCGGCGGCATGCGCAGGGTGAGGTTCACGAACGAGAATCCGAACGTCCAACCGCCGACGAGCGTGAGCAGGTACGGCAGAAGGTCGAGACCGGCGCCGCCGAGATACCAGGGCAGGGCGATCAGCAGCAGCAGGGCACCCCACGCCCACGGGCTGCGCCACGGACGCCAAGGTCGGGGCCTTACCTCGGCCTCCACCGCCTCGAGGGTCATGCGCGCGGCATCGCGGTGGTGAGCACGAACAGGCGGGTGCGGTTCATCCGATCAGGATGGCATGCCCCGCGGACCATGGAGAACCCAGCCCTTCCCGCGCATCCCTCGGCGGCGGACAGGGGGGCGAGGTGACAGCATCCGCTTCGCCGATTCCCGCGCCCCCCGTGCAGTTCCTGATCGAGGTGTCGTTCGCGCCCGCGATTGACAACAGCGAACGCGGATATCCGTAGCGCGAGGGTTCGGGGTCGTGCCCGCTGCCGGATGGAGCGAGGTGGATGCCGCTGCCCGCGGCGCTTCGCCTGTGGATAACTCGGGCGGTCAGAGCCCGGGAATCGCTACGGTGGGCTTGTGTCTTCTCGCCTCGGGCTCGCCGCCGCCCTCGTGTGCGCCACCGCGCTGATCGCCGGATGCGCGCCCTCCGCAGAACCCACACCGACCAAGACCGCCGCGTTCGCCAGCGAAGACGAGGCCTTCGCCGCGGCCGAGAAGACCTACCGCGCCTACGTCGATGCGCTCAACAACGTCGACCTCAGCGACCCCGCCACCTTCGAGGACGTTTACAAGTGGGAGACCGGCGACGCACTCGCTGATGAGAAGAAATCGTTGACAGGCATGCATGCCGATGGCCTGCTTGTCAGCGGTGAGACCCACGTCGTCGCGTACACAGCGGTGCGGTACCGGCCCGACGTCGTCGCGCCTGTCATGGGGC
>Ga0180219_1002409_pt1 | contig 11176 bp, 9 predicted proteins | sample eDN3rd30CBELigMG_FD_151338 | JGI IMG/M metagenome (GOLD analysis project Ga0180219, IMG submission 151338) | Enriched Miracle-Growth compost microbial communities from Emeryville, California, USA - eDNA 3rd pass 30_C BE-Lig MG (version 2)... ...
TTTAAAGAAAGGAATTGTCCGTACCCCAGATGGGTAGAAAAGAGCAACAACCATAAAATCATATGTCGTATATGCCGTTTTTGCATGAATCAACCCCCTGTGGTTTATGATGTAAACATAGATAAACCGCTTATTTTTTACAAGTTTAAAGCGGTTTATCTGCTACGGCAAAAGGGGCAGAGTTGATGGTTACATGTGCAATTGCTTTTCGCTTAAAAAATCGATAAAGTGCCTGTTTATTTTGGAAAGCCTGTTTACTTGTTGAATGCAGCTAGGCGTTTTTTATGTGCACTCGGATTTTCGCCAGTCATTTTTTTGAAAAGACGGTTGAAATAGGATACATTTTCAAAACCTAATTTATAAGCAAGCTCTTGAATGCTGAGGTTTTCAATAAGCATGAGCAATTGGGCCTTTTCTATTTTTTTCTGGTTGATATATTTTCCTGGTGTGCAATTAAGCTGTTTTTTGAATAAGCGAATAAAATGATCTTTGGTCAGAAAAGACAGCTCTGCCAAGGTGTCTAGGCTGATTGGGGTGTGTATATGCCTATGGATATAATCTAATACTTTGAGCAAGCGTTCATCTACGTGTGGTTTCTTTTTTGTAGTGTAAGCCAAAAATCGGGAAAGCAGTTGTGTAATAATTCCTTGGCTCTCCACTTCAAACGCGATAGGCGTTTTGATCTGCAGGGCTAAATTTTTAATTAATTCGCTTGCATTATCGTACGATTTGGGATCGTAATAAGAAAGCTCCCGTCCCGGATTGATTACATTTAAACGCTGTACGAGTTGCAAAATCAGATGGTCGCTTTCAATGGCTACCGGAAATTGAAGCTCGTCGAAAATGCTGGTTTTTTTCTCTGGGTTTTCATAAATATGCATATAAAAGAGCGCGAATTCACCATCGCATTGGTAACTATGGCGCGTATAGGCTGGTGTCAGGTAAAGGTGATTCTCTTGTAGTACAATCACGCCATCATCACGTATGATGTTCGCCGTTCCTTGGGTTACGAGGTGAATGCGTGTAAACGGACTGTTGATGTCTTTCCAATTCCAATCGCCATGATGCACCGCATGCCCGATGTTTAACAGGATAAAATCCAGTTGATAGGATTCTCTATTCATAGCACATATCTATTGGTTTTATGGCAAATAAGGGCATGGCTAAGGTAAGAAACTTTCTGCATGGATGAAACGCTATTTTTTGGTAAAAGTCGATAAAGTGCATTTTTTTGCCGATAAAAGGCAACGGCCAGAAAGCGGGGATGCTTAACTTTGATTTTTATGGATAAACCGTCTGTAAAATAAGCGTTAAATGAAAGCCATACAAATCACAGAACAAGGCAAAACCCAGCTAATCGATACACCAAAACCAGAATTAAAACCGGGTGATGTGTTATTGAAAATCGGATACGTAGGTTTTTGTGGTTCAGACTTGAATACTTTTCGGGGGCTGAATCCTCTAGTAAAGCTTCCTGTTATCCCGGGGCATGAAATCGGTGCTGTCATCGAGGCGGTAGGTCATCAAGTTCCTGCTGATTTAAAGCGGGGCATGCATGCTACGGTAAACCCTTATACCAGTTGTGGTCGGTGTACAGCTTGTCGGAATAGTCGCCCCAATGCCTGCGCATTTAACCAAACCTTGGGTGTACAGCGCGATGGTGCCATGGCTGAATTTTTAGTTGTACCTTGGGAGAAAGTGATTGCGGATGATAGCCTATCTGTGCGTGATTTTGCTTTGGTAGAACCGATGAGTGTAGGTTTTCATGCGGTGAGCCGTGCAACAGTGACCGATAGCGATACGGTGTTGGTGCTGGGCTGTGGTATGATTGGTGTGGGAGCCATCGTTCGTGCAGCCCTACGGGGAGCGAAAGTCATTGCGGTTGACGTGAGCCACCAGAAATTAGGATTGGCGAAGCGCTTAGGGGCGACTTATACCATCGATTCGTCAAGAGAAGATTTGCATGAGCGCGTAGCGGAAATGACCCATGGTTGTGGAGCAGATGTTGTTATTGAAGCAGTTGGAAGGCCAGAAACCTATACGGCTTCTATCTCGGAGGTCGCTTTTACGGGTCGTGTGGTTTATATCGGTTATGCTAAAGAGCAGATTTTTTTCGAAACTTCCTGCTTTGTAAAGAAGGAATTGGACATTCGTGGTGCTCGCAATGCGCTGCCAGCTGATTTTAAAGCAGTGATGGAATACCTCAAGCGGGGCACTTGTCCGATTGACGAGCTCATTACGGCCATTCACATGCCTGAAGAAGCACAAGCAGCTTTAGAAAATTGGGCTGCACACCCGGGAGAGGTTTTTAGAATTTTAGTTCGTTTTTAAAGATATGCAAAATAATATGGTTGTTGAATGGATGTGGATAGGCGTATTCTTCTTGATGGGCCAAGTCGCCTTTTCGCAAACAATGGAGCGCGAACGTCCAAAAGAATGGGATTCATTAGTAAAGGGTGCCCGATTTATGGATCGTTTTTTACCTATGAAGGGTAAAGTCTTATCGACGGATACTTGGGGCGCAAATGGTGTCGCGCCACGATACATAGACAATGGTATAGAAGATCGTATTTGGTCATATTGGGGTGGAAATATTAAAAAGGGTGCCGACAATAAATATCATTTGCTGGTTTGTGGCTGGTTGGAAAGCTCGCCGAAGGGGCACGGAGAATGGCCGAATTCCTATGTATTCCATGCCGTGAGCGATCGTTTGGAGGGGCCGTTCAAAGCACGTAATATGATTGGAAAGGGGCACAATCCGGAGGTATTCCGTGCAAAAGATGGCCGCTATGTGCTCTATGTAATTGACGGCCGCTATGTGGCCGATAGCCTCAACGGAAAATGGACATACGGAAAGTTCGATTTCGATGCGCGCGATCGTCGGATTATCGAAGGCTTATCCAATCTTTCATTTGCGCAGCGCGAAGACGGCTCTTATATCATGGTTTGCCGCGGTGGAGGTATTTGGATCAGTAAAGACGGTTTATCGACTTATAATCAGCTTACTGATAAACGCGTATATCCGGATGTAGAAGGACGCTTTGAAGATCCAGTTATTTGGCGTGATCACATCCAGTACCATATGATTGTGAACGACTGGTTAGGCCGAATCGCCTTTTATCTGCGCTCAAAAGATGGTGTACATTGGGTAACCGATCCGGGAGAAGCGTACATGCCCCGCGTTGCGGTGCATGAAGATGGTCGGGTAGAAGATTGGTTTAAATTTGAGCGTATCAAAGTTTTTCAGGATGCATATGGCCGAGCTATACAGGCTAATTTTGCCGTAATTGATGTGGAGAAAAAGCAAGACAAGCCATTTGATGAGCATAGTTCGAAAAATATCACCATTCCGCTGAACCCGGGATTGTTGTTGACCATCTTGAACCAAAGGCCAATCACCGCTAAAACAAAAACAATCCGTTTAAGGATACAGGCAGAAGCAGGGTTAGACCCGCAAACCGATATAGATATCCAATCATTGCGTTTTGGTGCTTCTGAAGAAGTGAACTTTGGGCGAGGAAGTAAAGTGCTGAAAATCGAAAATGAGGGAAAAGACTTGATCGTTACTTTTGAAGGTAAAGGGAATGGTATCAGGGAAGATGAATTTGCGCCGAAGTTGATTGGCCGTTATAAAAACGGTAACATGCTATACGGTTATGCCCGTTTACCTGACGTGAATTACGAAGAACCCATCCTTTCTGCACGTGCACCTGTTTTTACCGAAGTGGGAAAGCGGTTGGCAGGAAAGATAGAAGTGCAGAATTTTGGTCAGGTAAGAGCGCAGCAAGCATCACTAAAGATTGCGTATAAAAAGAACGGCGAATATATACCGTTGGCGTCGGCCGTTATACCTATGCTAAAACCGTATGAGAAAATCGAATTGTCTTTTTCAGGCAAAGATATACTGGAAAGAGGCAAAGAATACGATTTTTTAATAAGCATCGGCACTGGAAAAAATATACACTCCACTTTTCACTTGAAGAAGACAATAGAAGAATGATATAGCTAGTTTAGTGGATCAAAAAGCTAACTGTATTATTTGATTATTCTATCTTCCGGATTTTGCTTACAAGGCCATAGTGTATGGATTACCAATGCTTCGTTAATAAATTCGTAAAATAATATGTAATCCTTCACGATAATACCCCGAACACCTTCTACAGAAGTTCTTATACCAAGTTCAGGGTGTTTAAGCAAAAGGCGAACATTTTTAGTGAAAAGTTTATATAATTTAGCGGAATAGAATGAGTTTCCATTACGCTCGGCATAAAACTCCATAATCTCATAAAGTTTAATCCGAGCTTTATGAGACCAAATTATCTTCTTTTCAACCATGCATTCATTTCGGTGTCTAAATCAGATTGCTCAATAAATCGCCCAGCTATAATATCTTCACGTGAAGCCTTAATTTCTTGAATCTGAGCGTCAGAAAGATCTAGTTTTTGTGTCTCCGTTTTTGTATCTAGAATGGTCTTGATAGCTTGCAAAAACTGAATATCATCAATTTCGGCGATACGACTGATCAATAAGTCTTTTAATTCAATTGTGCTCATGACAAAATCTACTTAAACGAAACCTGCTTTAAACAAAGTTACGGTAAATTTTAGGAATTGCAAATAAGCAACCAAGTTGGCAGTTGTGAAGACCTGTGGTAAACGACATATGGTATGCTAAGACTTTAAGCTTTCAACGGTTTTTTCTATTCTTCTCATTTTTGTTTCTTCCGTTTTTGCATCTATAATGGAGAGAACAATCGCTTTCTTTTTGCTTGGTGCTAATTTTTCAAAATTTGTTTTTGCAGTTTGGTTTTTATCTAATGCCTTTTGTAAGTCTTCCGGAACATCAACGGTTCTGGGTTGTGTGTCTAATTCAACATTAACTTCAATGGTATCACCCCCCTGCACATTTGCTTTTTTACGATTTTCTGCACTCAGGCTTATCAAATACTTTTCTCCCATTTTACCCACTGCACTTCGATAAGTGTATGCATTAATGGTTACTGTCACTAACGGTTTTTTGCCACCTCCTAGTTTATAGAGGATAGCCTCGGTTACTTCAATACCCGTATTGTTACCTGTTTGAAGAATGGTTGTTTTAAATTTCATAGCAAATTATTTATTCAATTTGATGTTAAATTTATCAAAATTTTTAAATACGCTTTCCTTAACCTATTAATCGTAGATAACAAACACCTCAACGGAGTTCCCTTTCAAAAACATGTTGACCCGAACCCACATTTTTTATGCTTAAATAACGGCCATGAGGTACAGCTTGTATCGCCCGACCATTCATCCGAACAGTGTTGTTGTTTACTTCACCTCGTGGAATATAGACATCGGCCTGCATATTATCAGGTAGGGTGAGGGTTAAACGGTAAGCTTGCTCGCGCTCCCAAGCTACCTGAATATCGCCTTTATCGGTTGGTACCGTTCCCGATGCATGGCTGAGTTGTTCGCCAAAATCGAGGGACTTTACTTGAATATGTGTATGTTGTGGCTGGAGCGACTTCACTCCTAAAAAATAGTGTTGTATCCCTGCCAATCCGATAGCGCCCCATGGATGGCAGAGGCTTTCGTTCCGTTGGGGAGCGTCCCATGATTCCCACGTGGCCGTACCACCCAAAGAAATAGTCTTCGCCCAGCCATCCCATTCAGGGTTAGTGTATAAGTTTAATAAATGGCGCCCTTCGTCTGCCTCGCCCAGGGCTTGAGGGAGGAAGCCCAAGGTAACCATGCCCACATGCATTTTGCGCTGTTTGACGGCGTTGATGACCACTGTTCTATTCCTGTCTGGAACGATGCCCAAGGCTAGGGGAAACATATTGGCGTGTTGTGAAATGTGCTTGCTCGGTGTGCCATCAGCTAGTAACCCGTCAATATACACGCCATCTGGATTAATGAGGTATTTATTCATGGCTTGTTTAATACCTGTTGCTTTTGCACGATAGTCGCTCGCATCCTGCAGGTTACCCGTCAATGTTGCTACCTGCTCGAGGATAGTAAAATCGGCATAAGCGTAGGCGTTGATCACGGTGCGCGCCTCGGTAGCCATGTCGTATCCATAACGCATGGGTGCAGGCCAATCGATGATACCATATTGATAAGGGCCGCTTCCACCAGCAAGTTGATGTACCAAACCCGTAGCTGGCTGGATGTAGGTAGCTACATAATCGGCCACTTTTTTCAATTGCTTATAATGGGTGTTTAAAAATTCGATATTTCCGGTTTGCATGTAATAATCCCACACCCAGAGCAAATATTGTTGCGTATAATCGGGGATGTCGCGTTTACCATCGGCATTGGGATAAACGGAGTTGAGCCGTCCATCTGGCCAATACTGATCTTGCGAATCCAGAAATTCGAGCAATACCCGATGGTTCAGCGCACGCTCGCCCATAGTAAGCATGGCGGCCACTCCTTGGCTCCAACCGTCACCTAAAAAGGCTCCTTTTTCTCGGGTAGGTGTATCCACAAAGCTTTCTTGGGCACCTAGTGTTAACGAATGGATCATGAGCGCCCACACGCGGTTGAGCATGTCGTTAGACGAAGTAAAATGTGCACGGGCAGGTTCCAGTTCGTAATAACGACTGATAAAGCGGACATTCTGGGTGCTAAGTGCTATGGGAGTGCCATTTACCTGTAAGTAACGGTAACCAAGGTACACTTCGGGTTTAAAAGTAGCTTGCCTGCCGTTCAATACAAAATGATAGGCGAGGTCGGTATGTTGGTTCATGGTGTCAGACACCGTCCCGTCTGCATTCAATACGAAACCGCCACGCATATGTACCGTATCGCCTGCTCGACCACCTTCAAAAGTAATCTGGGGCATACCTGCATAAATTTTTCCGAGATCGATGAGGTAGCTGTCTTTATTCAGTTTTTTGATAGACGCCGGTTTAATGGGCTCTTCTTTCAAGCGGGTAAGGTCAGCTTGTAGCTCGCCGGTAAAGGGCACACTTGGATGTGGGCCAATTACATCGGCTGCTGGCCATTGTGTGTCGTCAAATGCAGGTTGGTTCCAGGTGGAAATGATTTTCCGACTGTCTATCACATCGATGTATCCCACCCCTTCTCCATTCCGTCGTTTGGTGTGCGCGTCGAATGCATCAACTGCATGTTGTTTCCAACTGCTATCTGTGCCAAAAATAGCTTGCGTACCATCGGCATATTCCACGATGAGCTTAAGCAAAAAGCCGCTGGTTCCTTTGGCGCGCCCTTGGCCGCCACCGTACCAATGTGTCAGGGCAGCGAGCGTGTTTTCGCGGCCAATCAAGTCCGTTACATCGTATGCATTGTAGTAGGCATACTGTGGATAATGATAGGCTAAACCTTTGCCCACCAATTGGCCGTTGATATAAAAAGTGTAGTTATGAAAGGCCGATAGGTATACGGTGGCGCGTTTTATAGGTTTATGTGTTAGACGAAGCGTTTTTCGAAAATAGGTATAATTATTCGGGTCTGATGTATTGCGCCTAATCCAAAGCGCTCCGTCCCAGTCTTTAAAACTGAATAAACCCGTATCGAAGTGGCTAATGGCCGACCATGGACTGACATGACCATTTTTATCCCAAGTACGTACTTTCCAATAATATCTCGTCGCGGGCGAAAGCGGTGAGCCATTAAAAGGAATGTAATTTTGTAGACGGGATTCGGTTTTTTTGCTATCCCAAACATCGGCTTTTCCGGGTTCCAGCTGTTGCGGTGTGGTGGCTACCAACAATTGATAAGCCGTTTGAATTTCATCATCGTCAGCATCATGCACATACCACCCAAAAAAAGGTTTGTTATCTGTACCCACAGGATTTATCTGGTCGCAGCTTCTTAAATGGGACGGTGCCAACGGATTGGCTGCTTGAAGCCCAGGGCTTTGCAATAGAGATAAGAATAAGATAAAAGAAGAAAAGCGCATCATACCAGATGTAAAAAGAGTCAAGCTTGTTAAACAATTGATTAGTGTGATGCCAAAGATACATCAATCAGTCGGCTTCTGTGTCCTGTACAATCCTGATGTTGTTGTGCGGGATGCTTATATGTCAATTAAACTGAGCACCATGTTGAAACAGATTACTGATTCAGATTTATTGAGGCAGCATCACTTGGAGCTTATCGTTTAGGGAAGCACTGCTCGCAGATAGCTTCCCGTCCACCCATACACAAAGTTGGCTTTGGTTACCCGGTTGTTTGGGATTCCAATCTTTCTCCCAGATGATATCCACATCGTGATCATGGTAGCGGAGGTTGCCTAGGTAAAAGTAATTCCACTGACCCTCAGGTAATAATGGTTCGATAGAAAAACTATTGTTATGAGATGCCTTAAAACCCAACAGGTCTTCAATGATGATATCTGGAAAACTAGAGTGGAAATAATCCTGTTCGCCACCAAAGGCCTTTCCATCACTCGGAATATACCATTCGCCAATGTTCAGTTCCTTTGTTCCATGTAATTTGGCAAGCTTTTCAATGTAATCATAAAGAAGTTGCTTTTCGGCAAGGGTACTTTTCTTTTTATAATCCCGCAGATAATTTGCATAGCCTTTGTATACCACAGAATTTTCAAATGGCCAGCCGCGTCCGTTCCAAGCATAGGCGTGCTCATTATAATAGGGGTGCTGCTGTTCAGCCGTTGTCATGCCGACGGTATTGTAGAAGCCATTTTTAGCAGAGAACATGTCCCAGGCTTTGCCATACTGTGCGTAATCTTGTGCTGGAATCATATTAAAGTACCATGGGGTGTATCCAACAGACTCACGTACCCTAGCTTCGTAATCGCGCGCGCCAAACGCATTATCGCCTGCACTGTAGGTATTAAAAAATTGGTCATCTTTATTCCAGAGTACATCCAGTACTTTCTGTTGAAGGCTGGAAGCTCTCTTCTTATAATAAGTGGCTTTATGTTCGCTACGGTGTGTCTCATAGTTGGCCTCATCTATTTTGTAGAGATCGGATAATGATTGGAGATTTCCATAGGCATAGCTATTTATGGATGGCCTAACCAAGTAGAAATCAGGATAGCCTTTTCGAAAAGCTTTTGGGTATTCTTTAGCCTGTTCGGACTGTGCTGCATGGTCGGTAGTACTCCATTCTAGGTAATAGTTGCGCCAATTATCAGCTGTATACAGGCTATAAGCTCCTTTACTATGGATCAGACCCAGCACTGCAGAAAGGCTAAACTCCATACCATCGTATAGATCAAGTATTTTGTACATGCCCACAGTTTTTGCAGTCGGCGTTTTTACCGTAAACAAGCTATCCCATATATGTTGGTGTCTTTCTAGGTACGGAAGTTGCTCGTGTAGCCACTTGTTATCAGGGTGAACCTTTAAAAAAGCATCAACACCATTGATCATCCAGCTAGAAAAATGGTGGCTCTCGGGGCGACTTAGATAAGTAAGGAAATTGCCGTTCTCCCGTTGATTGAGTTTTGAGGCCGATCCCCTCATAAAATAATCGGCATAAGACTTTAAGAACTTACTATCTCGCAGCCATCGTACGTCATAGAACTGATGGCCTGCAGGGCAGGTAATTGCTCCACTTAATGATGCCCATGGCCTTGGCCCGAAAAATTCCGTAACCACCCAATATTGTTTACCATCAAATGGATCATCGTACGGTTTCAAGTGCTTGCTAATCATCCACCAGCGGTAATTGTATACTTTGTTGATGGTACTATCAGAGCTGAGAAAAAAGGGTATATTGTTCGATAGAAATGCTTTATTGTTTGTCTCGTTGAACGGGCCATCCGATTTGGGCCGATTAGCATAGGCGTTAAACCCGTCAACCTGAGTAGCCAAATTTTGCTTCGCAACGGTCTTTAGTCGATTCAGTTCACTATTGTAAAGCCGGTTCTGCCCATAGCAAGAGCTGGTCAGGGTGAATATAGACAATAAAAGAACGATGATATAGGGATTAAAGGCGAACGATTTAAAAGGATGATTCATGTTTAGATAAAAAATAACGTATGATGCTACGGTGGCCTTTAGCAATATAGGCCAAGTAAGCACCCTAAACTAACAAAGGTAAGATTAAACGTTGTGTATTACAAGCTACCATAAACCATTACCTCCTTCCACTCAAAGATGTTTTTAATGAATTTCGTAAATTGCCACCAGTACTTGTCCAGTTAAATGCATAAACATGTTTGAGCAGTTTAGAAATAAATTCCAACTTTATCTGAATGACACTACGTGGAATGACTATGTTAACTGTTTTCATCGGATGGAAATACCGGCTAAAACCATTCTTTTAAGCGAAGGAGTGGTTTCAAAAAGGATGTTTTTGATAGAGAAAGGATGTATTCGTGTTTGGTTTAACAACAACGGGAAAGATGTAACATCGCAATTTTTCTTTGAGCACGAAATGGTGGGCTCTATTGAAAGTTTTTTGAAAAATATTCCGAGTCCAACAACCATTGAAACGATTGAACCCAGTGTTTTATGGTGGATACATAAAAATGATGCAAACAGAATAATGAACGAAATCAAAGAAATTCCTCCATTGAGAGATCGATTCATCAATCAAATATTTGAACGGACATTCGATTATATGAAATATTTTTTCTCCACTATCAAAGACACGCCGCAGCAGCGCTATCTTGATCTGCTCAAAGAAAGGCCTGAAATTGTTAGACGGGTACCACAACATTATATTGCCTCTTACCTGGGTATTTCTTCCGTTCACCTCAGTCGCATAAAGAGCAAATTGTCAAAAAAGAAGATCATTCGATAACAAATGTTATCGTCTGGCAAAAAACAGGGGCTTATTTTTGTTGTAAAATGAATTCAAGATGAAAGCAGCAGTTGTATTTCAAAAGGGCGAAATGCCTAGGTATGTAACCGATTTTGCAGAACCAAAAGTGCAAAGCGAAAAGGAGTTATTAATTTCCATAAAAGCCTCGGCTCTTAAGAATCTGGATAAAATGCGCGCAAGTGGCAAACATTATTCTACCGAAAACGAAGCATGGTCGGCCAAAGTAGTCGGCGGTGATGGGGTAGGCGTATTGGCCGACGGAACGCGGGTTTATGCCATTGGTATCAGTGGCATGTTGGCCGAGCAAGCAACGGTTGAAAAAGACATATTAGTGGCATTGCCTAAAAACCTAGATGATGCAACGGCTGCCGCATTACCGAATGCGGTGATGGGCTCGGCACTGGCATTGCGTTTCAGAGCGGGCTTACAAC
>Ga0180219_1002410_pt1 | contig 11172 bp, 10 predicted proteins | sample eDN3rd30CBELigMG_FD_151338 | JGI IMG/M metagenome (GOLD analysis project Ga0180219, IMG submission 151338) | Enriched Miracle-Growth compost microbial communities from Emeryville, California, USA - eDNA 3rd pass 30_C BE-Lig MG (version 2)... ...
GTCATCTACTCGAAGTACGGCGGCACCGAGATCAAGTTCGGCGCCGACGAGTTCCTCGTGCTCTCGGCACGGGACGTGCTCGCCGTCGTCGTTCGGTGACATCCGGCGAACTCGATTCGCGAACGCCCGCGGGACCCGAGTCCCGCGGGCGTTCGACGTTCGCGTCGGGTCTCGGGTTCGCGGTCTCCTCATACCTGCTGTGGGGGATCCTCCCCGGCTACTTCGTCCTCCTCGACCCCACCGGGCCGATCGAGATCGTCGCCTGGCGGATCGTCCTCTCCCTCGCGTTCTGCCTCATCCTCATCGCGATCGTCCGCGGCTGGCGGCGGTTCGGCCCCATCCTGCGCGACCGCCGCGCGATGGCGTGGCTGCTGCTGGCCGGCTGCCTCGTCACGATCAACTGGACCGTCTTCGTCTTCGCGGTGCTCACCGGTCACGTCGTCGAGGGCGCGCTCGGCTACTTCATCAACCCGATCGTGACCGTCCTGCTCGGCGTGCTGCTGCGCGAGCGGCTGAACGCGATCCAGTGGACCGCGGTCGGCATCAGCGGCGTCGCGGTCGTCGTGCTCGCGATCGGCTACGGCTCCTTCCCGTGGATCGCCGTCGTGCTCGCCCTGAGCTTCGGCTTCTACGGGCTCGTCAAGAACCGGGTCGGGGGGCGCGTCGACGCGATGAGCGGGCTCGCGATCGAGACGGGCTTCGTCACGCCGATCGCGATCGGCGCGCTGTGCTGGCTCGGCGCGACGACGGGGGTGACGTTCGGGAGCCACGGCGTCTGGCACACCGTCCTGCTGTTCAGCGCCGGCGCCGTCACGGCGGTGCCCCTGCTGCTCTTCGCCGCGGGCGTGCGCCGGCTCCCGCTCAGCGTCGTCGGCTTCGCGCAGTACCTCGCGCCGATCCTGCAGCTCATCACGGGCATCGTGCTGCTCGGCGAGCCGATGCCCCCCGCGCGCTGGATCGGCTTCGCGATCGTCTGGGTCGCGCTCATCCTCCTCACGGTCGATATGGTGCGCCGATCAGTGGTTTTCCGCAGAACGTCACGATCCGGCGACGTTACGCGACCGTAACTCGGGGGAGTTGAGCCGGATACAGGCCCCCAATAGCCTTGGGAAACGCGTTCCCGACACCACTGTCGTGCGCGCCCAACTCTGACAGACACAGCAAGGAGCAACATGCGTGCTTTCACCAAGGCGACGCTGGGCGGGATGGCTCTCGTCGGCTCGGCTGCGCTGGTCCTGAGCGGCTGCGCCGCTCCGGCCCCGACGCCGACCACCGGACCCGACCAGCCCGCGGGCGAGCTGACCCTCAAGATCGGCACGGCGCTGCCGGTCACCGGAAACCTGGCCTTCCTCGGCCCGCCCGAGATCGCGGGCACCGAGTTCGCCGCCTCCGACGTCAACGCCGCGGGCGCGGGCATCACCGTCCAGCTCGTCCAGGGCGACTCCGGTGACACCGACAACAAGGCTTACGAGACCGAGGTCCCGCGTCTGCTCAACGAGGGCGTCTCTGCCATCGTCGGCGCCGCGTCCTCCGGCACGTCGCTCCAGTTCATCGACCAGGTCGTCGGCGCGGACGTCATCATGTTCTCCCCGGCGAACACGTCCGCGGCGTTCACGACCTACGACGACAAGGGCCTGTACTTCCGTACCGCGCCGTCCGACGTCCTCCAGGGCGAGGTGCTCGGCAACCTGATCGCTGAGGACGGGGTCAAGAACCTCGGCATGATCGTCCTCAACGACTCGTACGGCACCGGCCTCGCGCAGTTCGTCACCGAGGCGTTCGAGGCCGCCGGCGGCACCGTCGTCGCGGCCCCGACGTACAACACGGGCGACACGACGTACGACGCGCAGATCTCCGAGGTCCTCGCGGCCGCGCCCGACGCGATCGCGCTGATCACGTTCGACGAGGTCAAGACGATCGCCCCCGCGCTCGTCTCGGCGGGCTTCCCCGGCGACAAGCTCTACTTCGTCGACGGCAACCTGACGAACTTCGGCAGCAACGGCATCGAGCTCGGTGTCTCGCTCGCCGGCTCGAAGGGCACGCTCCCGGGCCTCTCGATCGACACGATCCAGTCCTTCACGAACGCGCTCGGCGCGTTCTGGACCGGCGAGGGCAACACGGCGCTGACCGACTACAGCTACGCGGCCGAGTCGTACGACGCGGTCGTGCTGCTCGCCCTCGCGTCGCTCGCGGCCGGCTCGACCGACGCCCAGGCGATCGCGGCGAAGCTGCAGGAGGTCTCGGGCGGTTCCGGCAACGGCACCAAGTGCACGACGTTCGCGGACTGCGCGGCCATCATCAACGGTGGCGGCGTCGCCGACTACGACGGCGTCTCCGGGCCGATCACCTTCAACGAGGTGGGCGACCCGACCGAGGCGTCGATCGGCATCTACGTGTACGGCGACGACAACAACTACGTCGCGTACAACGGCTGATTCCGGCAATCACACGGAGGGGCCCCGGTCTTCGGACCGGGGCCTTTTCCGTGGGCGTCCTTCGACTCGCTGCGCTCGCTCAGGAACCCGCAGCCGCCCGCAGAACGCGGGTCGCTGAGCGAGCGCCGGGCGGCGGATCGCTGAGCGAGCGCAGCGAGTCGAAGCGCGCTGCGCGCTACGCGCCGAGGGTACCGAGGTAGAGCCCGATGACCTTCGGGTCGTTCAGCAGCTCGCGGCCGGTGCCGGTGTAGGCGTCCCGGCCCTGGTCGAGCACGTAGCCGCGATCGCAGATCTGCAGGCAGCGCCTCGCGTTCTGCTCGACCATGATGCAGGTCACGCCCGCCTTGTTGATGTCGGAGACGCGGATGAACGCCTCGTCCTGGCGCACGGGCGAGAGACCCGCGCTCGGCTCGTCGAGGAGCAGGACGTGCGGGTCCATCATGAGCGCGCGGCCCATCGCGACCATCTGGCGCTCACCGCCGGACAGCGAGCCGGCGCGCTGGTTCAGCCGCTTGCCGAGCTCGGCGAAGATTCCGGTCACGAACTCGAGGCGCTCCGCGTAGGCCTTGGGTCGCTGGTAGAGGCCCATCTGCAGGTTCTCGGCGATCGTGAGCGAGGGGAAGACGTTGTTCGTCTGGGGGATGAAGCCGACGCCCTTCGAGACGAGCTTGTTCGCCTTGAGCCCCGAGATGTCCTCGCCGTTGAGCCGCACCGAGCCGCCGCGGATCTTGACCTGGCCGAAGATCGCTTTGAGCAGCGTCGACTTGCCGGCGCCGTTCGGGCCGATGATGCCGATCAGCTCGCCCTTCGCGGCCGTCAGGTTCGCGCCGTTGAGGATGTTGACGCCGGGCAGGTACCCCGCGACGAGGTCCGTGATCTCGACGACGTTCTGCGCGGCGGGCGCGGACTCCTGAGCCGTCATTCGCCCTCCTCCTCGACGTCCTCGATCTCCTCGAGGAGCTCCCGCTCGGCCGTCGTGTGCTCGCCCTTGACGCGTCCCGTGACGACGCCGAGGTCGACATCCTGGTGCGCACCGAGATAGGCGTCGATGACCGCCTGCTCCTTCATGACCGTGTCCGGCGGCCCCTCCGCGACGACGCGGCCCTCGGCCATGACGATGACCCAGTCGGCGATGTGGCGGACCATGTGCATGTCGTGCTCGACGAAGAGCACCGTCATGCCCTGGTCCTTGAGGTCGAGGATGTGGTCGAGGAGCGACTGGGTCAGCGCGGGATTGACGCCCGCCATCGGCTCGTCGAGCATGACGAGCTCGGGCTCGCCCATGAGCGCCCGCGCCATCTCGAGCAGCTTGCGCTGCCCGCCCGACAGGCTCGCCGCGAAGTCCGCCTCCTTCGCGTCGAGCTTGAAGCGCATGAGCAGATCGCGCGCCCGCGCCTCGATCTCCTGGTCCTGACCGCGCCACAGGAACGGCAGGAAGCTCGTCCAGAACCGTTCGCCGCGCTGGCCGGTCGCACCCAGCTTCATGTTGTCGAGGACGGTGAGGAGGCCGAGCGCCTTCGTCAGTTGGAAGGTGCGCACGAGGCCGAGGCGCGCGACGCGGAACGCCGGCATGCCGCTCAGCGATCGTCCGTTGAACGACCACTCGCCCTCATTGGGCTTGTCGAAGCCGGTGAGGAGGTTGAAGAAGGTCGTCTTGCCGGCACCGTTCGGGCCGATGAGCGCGGTGATCGCGTTCCGCGGGATCTCGACGTGGTCGACGTCGACCGCCGTGAGTCCGCCGAACTGCCGCTTGACGCCGTCGGCGATGAGGATCGGGTCGACCTTGGCGACGCCGGGGCGGACCTCGCCCTGGTGCAGGCCGGTCGTCTTGGGGCGGCTAGCCGGCGCCGTCGGGTCGCTTGACATTGGACTACTTGACAAAGGTCAGCTCCTTCCGGTTCCCGAGGATGCCTTGCGGCCGGAAGATGACGAGGAGCATGAGCGCCAGGCCGATGAGCACGAAGACGAGCATCTGCGACTGCTCGCCGGACAGGAACGGCAGGGCGCCGATGTTGACGAGCGCCGGCAGCAGGTTCGACAGCAGCGCCCGCACGACCCAGAACAGCACCGCGCCGAGCACGGGGCCGAAGATCGTCGCGGCGCCGCCGAGCAGGAGCGCCGTCCAGATGTAGAAGGTCTGCGAGGTCACGTAGACGTTCGGGTTGACGTTCGTGCCCATCGCGGTGACGATGCCGCCGAGCGCGATGATGACGCCGCCGACGACGAGCGCCTGCATCTTGAACGAGAACACGTTCTTGCCGAGCGCGCGCACCGCGTCCTCGTCCTCGCGGATGCCCTTGATGACACGGCCCCACGGGCTGCGCATGAGCGCCCAGACGAAGAGCAGCACGATGACGACGAGGATGACGCCGACGATGATGACCCACCACTGGTCCCGCGAGTACGACCAGGGCCCGAATCCGACGTTGCCGCTGAACTGGGGCAGCGGGTTCGAGGCGCGGAAGTCGGTGTGGAAGCCGGAGAGCCCGTCGGCCGAGCCGGTGACGGGGCGGAACGCGGTCGTCAGGAAGAGCAGGCGGACGACCTCGGCCGCCGCGATGGTGACGACCGCGAGGTAGTCGCCGCGCAGCCGCAGGGTCGGGATGCCGAGGATGAGCGCGAAGACGACGGCCGCGAGGATCCCGATGAACGCGGCGACCCACCACGGCAGGCCGAACGTGAGGATCGAGATCGCGAAGCCGTAGGCGCCGACCGCCATGAAGCCCGCGACGCCCATGTTGAGGAGGCCGGTGAAGCCGAAGTGCACGGCGAGGCCGATGGCCGCGAGCACGAAGCCGATCGTGGTCGGGCTGAGGATCTGCGCCGCGGTGTTCGACAGGATCTGCAGGATGTCCATCGCGCTACCCGATTCGCTCTCTGCGTCCGAGGATGCCCTGCGGCCGGAACAGCAGGATCAGGATGAGGATCACGAGCGCGGCGACGTACTTGAGGTCGGCGGGGATCCAGAGGCTCGAGACCTCGACGAGCAGCCCCACGATGAGGGAGCCGACGAGCGCGCCGTAGGCGGTGCCGAGCCCGCCGAGGATGACCGCGGCGAAGATGAGCAGCAGGATGCTCGTGCCCATGTCCCACTTGATGCCGGGACGGAAGTACGCCCAGAGCACGCCGCCGAGGCCGGCGAGCGCGCCCGCGACGATCCACACGATGCGCACGACCCGGTCGACGTCGATGCCGCTCGCCGCGGCGAGCGACGCGTTGTCGGAGACGGCGCGCGTCGCCTTGCCGATCCGGCTGCGCTGGAGCCAGATGGCGAACGCGACGATGACGACGATCGAGGTCGCCATGCTCGCGATGTCCACGATCGTGAGTCGGACCGAGCCGAACAGCTCGAGCGACTCGGGCACCGAGCCCGGCAGCTGGACGGTGCCGCCGCCGATGAACATCTGGAAGATGTAGCGCAGCACGAGCGACAGGCCGATCGAGACGATCATGAGCTGCACGAGCCCGAGGCCCTTGCGTCGCAGCGGCCGCCAGAGTCCGGCGTCGAGCAGGTAGCCGAAGACGGCGGAGGCGGCGACGGCGATCGGGATCGCGACCCAGATCGGCCACGGGATGACGACCGCGAAGAGGTAGGCCATGAGCGCGCCGAACGTGACCATCTCGGCGTGCGCGAAGTTCGAGATGCCGGTCGTGCCGTAGACGAGCGACAGGCCGATCGACGCGAGCGCGAGCATGAGGCCGAAGTTGAGCCCGTTGATGATCCGCTCGACGAGCTGGTCGAAGAAGCTCGTCGTATGGCGTTCTCCCGCGCCGATGAAGAAGTTGACCGACACCCGGCCGCCGGGGCCGACGTGCACCTCGCGCACGTTCGGGGTCTCGTCAGCGCCCGTGTCGTCGACGACCGCGATGCCCTCGGGAAGCGTCGACTCGTCGAGCGTGACGACGTAGTCGGCGTTGCGCTCGGGGACCGCGACCGACCACTTGCCGTCGGCGTCCGTCTCGGCGGACTGCACGCCGCCGGGACCGTCGACCGTGATCGCGATGCCGGGGAGCGGCGCGCCGTCGAGCTGCACGTTCCCGCTGACCCGGTAGGGGTCGCCGTCCGCCGCGTGCGCGGGCGGCGGAGCCGAGATGGTCGCCCAGAGGGCGAAGAGGACCCCCGCGATCGCGATGAGCGCCGTGCCGAGCCGTCGTCGCCGTGCGGGCACGGGCGTCGAGTGCTGGTTGAGCATGCGTAGTACCGTACCCGCCGTCTGTTTCCTCGGTATTACCTTCGCGCTCCCGATCGCCGTCGATCGGAATGTCCGGTAGCGGTAGGACGTTAGCATTGAGCATGGCTGATCACGACCCCTTCGGCTTCGTCGGGCTGACCTACGACGACGTCATGCTGCTTCCCGGGCACACCGATGTGATCCCCTCCGAGGCCGACACGACCTCCCGCCTCACCCGCCGCATCAGCCTCAGCACCCCGCTGCTCTCGGCCGCGATGGACACCGTCACGGAGTCGCGGATGGCGATCGCGATGGCGCGTCAGGGCGGCATCGGCGTGCTGCACCGCAACCTGTCGATCGAGGACCAGGCGGCCCACGTCGACAAGGTCAAGCGCAGCGAGTCGGGCATGATCTCCAACCCCGTCACGACGACGCCCGACGCGACCGTCGCCGAGGTCGACCGGGTCTGCGGCCAGTTCAAGGTCTCGGGGCTGCCCGTCGTCGAGGGCGACGGCCGGCTCGTCGGCATCATCACGAACCGCGACATGCGCTTCGTCTCGCCGTTCGAGAAGGAGACGACGTACGTGCGGGACGTCATGACGAAGGCGCCGCTCATCACGGCCCCCGTCGGCGTCGACGCGAACGCGGCGATGGCGCTCCTCGCGCAGCACCGCGTCGAGAAGCTGCCGCTCGTCGACGCGGACGGCCGCCTCGGCGGGCTCATCACCGTCAAGGACTTCGAGAAGAGCGAGAAGTACCCGAACGCGACGAAGGACTCCGAGGGTCGGCTCCGGGTCGCTGCCGCGATCGGCTTCTTCGGCGACGCGTGGGACCGCGCGGAGGCGCTGCGCGACGCCGGGGTCGACGTCATCATCGTCGACACGGCGAACGGCGACTCGAGGGGCGTGCTCGACATCATCACCCGGCTCAAGTCGGACGCGTCGTTCGCGGGCGTCGACGTCATCGGCGGCAATGTGGCGACGCGCGAGGGTGCGGCGAACCTCGTCGCAGCGGGCGTCGACGCGGTCAAGGTCGGCGTCGGACCCGGCTCGATCTGCACGACGCGCGTCGTCGCAGGCGTCGGCGTGCCGCAGGTCACCGCCGTCTACGAGGCGTTCCTCGCCGCGCGCGAGCACGACGTGCCGGTCATCGCCGACGGCGGGCTGCAGTACTCGGGCGACATCGCGAAGGCGCTCGTCGCCGGCGCCGAGTCGGTCATGCTCGGCTCGCTGCTCGCGGGCACCGACGAGGCGCCCGGCGACCTCATCTACGTCAACGGCAAGCAGTTCAAGCAGTACCGCGGCATGGGCTCGCTCGGCGCGCTGCAGACCCGCGGCAAGAAGACCTCCTACTCCCGCGACCGCTACTTCCAGGCGGACGTGCCGAGCGACGAGCAGCTCATCGCCGAGGGCATCGAGGGCAAGGTCCCCTACCGCGGACCCGTCGGCTCCGTCGTCTACCAGCTCGTCGGCGGGCTGCGTCAGTCGATGTTCTACACGGGCGCCCGGACGATCGGCGACCTGCGCTCGAAGGGCCGGTTCGTGCGGATCACCGCGGCGGGCCTCAAGGAGTCCCACCCGCACGACATCCAGATGGTCGTCGAGGCGCCGAACTACAACGGGCGCTGAGCCCCGCTCACCGCGCCCAGATCCGCGCCTGCGCGGGATCGTCGGCGACCGGGTCGCCGAACCAGAAGAACCACAGCCGCCAGAAGTTGTAGTTCCCGTACGCGTCGCACCCGTCGCCGCCCCTGCCCGCGATGATCTCGGCGTTCGGCTGGTACGGCGTGTAGTCGTACAGCGCCGCGGTCGCCGCGTTCCGGATCATGACCATGCCGGCCTCGCAGCCGGGGGCGTAGAGGATCGCGTTCTCCTGGTAGGGCTGGTAGTTGAAGAGCTCGGGCCGCTGCACGTACATCTGGTACGACCTGGCCGCGTGATAGACCTGCCCGACGAAGCCCTGGTACGCGTCGACGCACGGCGCCGAGTCGTAGCAGGCGTAGCCCATCGCCGCGTCGAACTGCGACTGCCACGGCCAGCGGTCCGTCACGAGCCCCTGCTCCTTCTCGAGCGTCACGATGAGCACCTCCGGGCTGATGCCGCACGCCGTCGCGATGATCGAGATGACCTCGCCCGAGGTCGCCCGCCGCGTCGCCGGCACCGGGTCGCAGTACCGCCAGCCGCCGTCCCCGACGACATCGAGGTCCGGCACGTCCCAGGTGCGGTCCTTCAGGCACAGGTACGGCCAGCCCGAGTCGCTCTCGCGACCCGACTGCGCGTGCCAGTGCTCGCAGACCGGCACCTGCTCGGCGAGGAAGCGGTCGATCTCCTCGGCCGTCATCGAGTCGGCGTCGAAGAAGTTCGCGTCGCTCACGATGAGTCCCGGATCCCACCACTCGGCCGGCAGCGGAGCGCCGTCCGTGACCCGCTCGACGGCCGACTCGAGCCCGCTCGTCGCGGTCGGCTGCGGATCGGCCTGCGTCCCCGCCGGTGCCGGCAGCGCCCCGGACGGTGAGACCGGCCCGCTGCACGCCGCGAGACCCGTCGCGACGACGACCGCCAGCAGGGCGCCGAGGAGGCTGCGCATCGGGCCAGGATAGGCGGGCCGGCGGGGATGTTCCTCCGAGCCCGACCCCCCCCGGACTCGGGCCAGCTTCGCCCCGGTCCCGACGGGGCCGCGACCGTAGGCTTGAGCGATCATGGCCAACCTCCGGCACGACGTGCTCGTCACCGCGGAGGATCTCGCCGCGGAGCTCGCGTCGGACCGTCCGCCGGTCGTCCTCGACATCCGCTGGCGTCTCGAGCGCCCCGACGGCTGGGACGACTACATCGCCGGCCACATCCGCCGGGCCGTCTACGTGCGCCTCGACTCGGAGCTCGCCGACCCCTGGCATCCGCCGACGCGCGGCCGTCACCCGCTGCCGGCCCGCGAGGACCTGGAGAACGCGGCGCGCGGCTGGGGCATCGACGCCGACTCCCGAGTCGTCGTCTACGACGACAACGCCGGACTCGCGGCTGCGAGGGCGTGGTGGCTGCTGCGCTACGCGGGGTTCGCCGACGTCCGGCTCCTCGACGGCGGCCTCAAGGCCTGGACTGCCGCCGGACTGCCGCTCGAGCAGGGCGTGTTCGCTCCCGAACGCGGATCGGTCCGACTCCGCTTCGGCGCGCTGCCCGTCATCGGCATCGACGAGGTCGAAGGCTTCACGAGCTATGGCACCCTGCTCGACGCCCGGGCGGGGGAGCGGTTCCGCGGCGAGGTCGAGCCGATCGACCCGGTCGCGGGGCACATCCCCGGCGCGGTGAGCGCGCCGACGACCGGAAACCTCGACGAGCACGGCGCGTTCCTGTCCGACGCGGAACTCCGCGCGCGCTTCGAGGGACTCGGCGTGCGCCCCTCGGTCGCCGTCTACTGCGGGTCCGGCGTGACGGCCGCGCACGAAGCGCTCGCCCTGACGCTCGCCGGATATCAGCCCGCGCTCTACCCCGGCTCCTGGTCGGAGTGGTCCAACCACCCGGATCGGCCGGTCGAGCTCGGCGACTAAAGTGTGGCCGTGGCCATTCATGAAGACATCACCACCGCGTTCGGCGGCACCCCGCTCGTCCGGCTCAACCGGGTCAACGACGGAGGCGCGACCGTCCTCGCCAAGCTCGAGTTCTACAATCCCGGCTCGAGCGTCAAGGACCGGCTCGGCATCGCGCTCATCAACGCGGCCGAAGCCTCCGGCGAGCTGAAGCCCGGCGGCACGATCGTCGAGTCCACCTCCGGCAACACCGGCATCGCCCTCGCGCTCGTCGGCGCCGCCCGCGGCTACAAGGTCGTCCTCACGATGCCCGCCTCGATGTCGAAGGAGCGCCGCGCGCTCCTCAAGGCGCTCGGCGCCGAGCTCGTCCTCACCGACCCGTACAAGGGCATGACCGAGGCGCTCGCGGTCGCCGAGCAGATCGCCGAGGAGCGCGGGGGACTGCTCGCCCGCCAGTTCGAGAACGAGGCGAACCCCGCGATCCACGAGGCGACCACCGGCCCCGAGATCTGGGACGACACCGAGGGCGGCGTCGACGTCTTCGTCGCCGGCGTCGGCACGGGCGGGACCGTCACCGGGGTCGGCCGCTACCTCAAGCGCCAGAAGCCCGGCGTCAAGGTCGTCGCGGTCCAACCGAAGGACTCGCCCATGCTGACGGAGGGCCGCGCGGGCGGCCACCGGATCCAGGGCATCGGCCCGAACTTCGTGCCGCCGATCCTCGACCGGGCGGTCATCGACGAGGTGATCGACGTCGAGTTCGACGACGCGATCCAGCTCGCCCGCAGCCTCGCGACCCAGGAGGGGATCCTCGCGGGGATCAGCGCCGGTGCCGCGGTGTGGGCCGCGGTCGAGCTCTCGAAGCGTCCCGAGCACGCGGGCCAGACGATCGTCGTCATCGTCCCCGACTCGGGCGAGCGCTACCTCACGACGACGATCTACGAGGACCCCGAGCCCAAGCCCTGAGTTCCGCGCGCGCCGACATGGACGTCGTGTGCCGAGATGTATCGGCACGCAGGCCCATCTCGGCACACGGCGTCCATCTCGG
>Ga0180219_1002411_pt1 | contig 11170 bp, 6 predicted proteins | sample eDN3rd30CBELigMG_FD_151338 | JGI IMG/M metagenome (GOLD analysis project Ga0180219, IMG submission 151338) | Enriched Miracle-Growth compost microbial communities from Emeryville, California, USA - eDNA 3rd pass 30_C BE-Lig MG (version 2)... ...
TATTTACCGTCCTGAAAACGCAGACAAGACAAGAAATCCATAAAATCTTCATGGGTATATTTTACTCCAGCAAAATTGGGGCATACACCATCTATTTCTTTCAATAGGTCTATCATAGGAAAGTCCACATGAGTGAGCACTGGGATATGGTAATAATAAAAGGGAGTATTTGGGCAGGCTTTGGCCACCTCTTGACATACCTTGGCCAAATATGCCACGCTACGTGGCTTGAAATAGAAAGGAGCTGTCAGTGAAACCGCACCAATACCGATTGTCTCGGCTTTGCAGGCCAATAACTTACATTCCTTCAAATTTGTACCTCCTAAAAACATGATGAGCTTAAAATCTGGATTGCGTTTCGAAACTTCCTGCCATTTTTCCATCACAGCCACTTTCTCATCATAGGTTAACGAAACACCTTCTCCTGTAGACCCGCAAATAAACGCGCCTTTTACCTCATTTCTTACCAAAGTCTCGTAATACTTCGGAATCAAATCCAAATTAAGGCAGTCATCATTATCAAATGGAGTAAATGGGGCTGATATTAGTCCGGTAGTATGCTCAATTTTCATTTTTATATAATAATTTTTGTTTAATTATTTAAACCAATAATCTTTATCCAAAATCTCTTTTGGAATGGTAATAACGTCTAAGCGCATCCAGTTATACCCCCTTGGAGAAATTTTAGTAAACCCTTGTGTATCGGCACTTTCAAACACAACCGCAAAGTCGCCATTGTTCATCTGTGTGATACAACTGTATCCAGAAGCTTTGCTAAATAAAAGTTGTTGGTTGTTCCAAGTCAACCCACCATCTAAACTCCTATAGATCATAAAATTGGATCTGTTATCTGTTTTATCAGTAACCGCACCACCAGCAGGCCCTGTATAGAATAGGACACTATCCTGTCCCCAGATACTTCCTTGACAACCTCCTGCAGTACTTCTCAATGCGGCGTCCAATTCAAAATTTGTCCAACTCATCCCTCCATCTTGGCTAAAGGCACGGTATCTGGCAGCATCTCCCCTACGGTTATATATCAACGTATTATTTGGTGCTTCAGCAATTTGAAATTCTCCTCCATCAGACATTTCCTGCCCTAACTTCCATGTAGCCCCCTGATCATCGCTGTACAAGGCTCTATTTCTTGTTGAAGAAGCGTTATATACACGTATAGGTACAATTAGACGACCTGCATAATTACTACCTGCACTCATCTGAATGCCAGAGCCTGGGCCAAAACCATTCAGGCTAAAACTATGTGGTATGATATCCGATGTAATATTCTGAGCGGCAGACCAGGTTTCGCCGTTATCATCCGAAAAAAGCATCCAAGCTGTGTTATCTTGCATAGATACATCGCCAGCTGGCCATCTACAGGCAAATAAAAATATACGTCCAGAGGTTTTATCCACTGTCGCAACCGGATCCATAAAGGCGTTATTTCCATCTGATAGTAAAACCTGCATATCAGACCACGATTCTCCATTGTCTTTACTGATTTTTAACACCACATCTGTTGGACTCTTATCGCCCCAGCTTACCTTACGTGCTTCACAAAACAATAGTAAAGCTCCATTTTTTGCTGTGACAAGGGACGGAATCCGATAGGAATGGATTCCATCAATACCTGCAGTAAATGCGTTATGGATTGTTATATCCTTTAGCGGAATATTGTTTGTTGCCGGATATTTTATAATAGACGGCGAAGTGAGTATGTCTTCGTTCTTCGAACAGGAAGTATGCCCTGAGCTAAATATACTAATTAACGACAAGGCCAGAATGTTCTTTAATTTCATTGGAATAATTTTTTTAACTGTTATTGCATAATCCGTTGATTAATGATCACATTACCATAAATAGTTCCATGGTGATCATCTTTTATTCTGTTCTTTAAAGTAGCGCCAGAGATATCTTCAAAGTCCCACTCTGCTATCAGGTTAGCGTTATCTTCAGCTTCTAAAAGAGCCTTATCTTTCTGGATCTCCTCTTCCGATAAAGATGCTTTATACACCCGAATGTTATCAATCCCTCCTTTAAATCGAGATGTAGAAGAGGCACTCTGTGTACCAATGAAAAGATCGGCAGTTGGTATGGATAAATCCTGATCGGTTGCCTTGATATTAGCAGCAGAAGATGTGTTGATGTGCACACCATCTAAATATATCTTACATAGCTTTTGGACACCACTTTGATCATAAATAAATGTAATATGATGCCATTGGTTATCATTAATAGATGTATTGACATCAGCGTAGGGAGTTCCCAGGTTATTACCGTCTTTACTTCTCAAGTTAGCCGCTAAAAGACCTGATCCATTGGCATAAACTTCATAACCGATCGCATCTCTTTTACAGATAAATCGGGAACCATTATGAGCCGCTACCCTTATCCAAAAGGTAATCGTCATACTTTCTCCTGCATTGATATCCAACTCGGCCTGATGTGGGATGCGGATAAAGTTAGTTGTACCATCAAACTCCATATAGTTAGACACTTTAGGTTTGTCGCTTTCTAGTTTGCTAGACAAAATATTCGCCAGCTTTTGCGTACCTGCAGCATTGAGTTTATCGCCATTGAAATATTGCGAATCAATTGCTCCGTCTGTTGTGGCAAAGGCTGCATTCATATCGATGAATGATAACTTTTCTTTACCGCCAAAATAATCTAACAATAACTGATTAAGTTGATTGTACTGCTCGTGATATACAGTATTATCGGGCGTTTTTAACAGCGATAGATAAGTTATCTCGGCTCCAGAAATATTGTATTGTAACCCTTCGATCAATACTTTCACCAGATTAAAAGTTGTTGTCACACTTTTATTAGTCTGGAGTTCGTTTTCACCTATATATAGAAATATTTGTCTCGGATTATACGGTATGGCAATACGACCCGAATAAAATTGCACAGCATCTACCGTTATATTTTCAATAGATCTGTTGTAAATAACATCATCTTCAAAATAATCTGGTGCATCCGGCCAATTCGTAAAGAGGGAATTACCCAGTAATAAAACCTGACCCACCTGAATAGGATGTTCTTTATCCCAAGCTTCATATTGTTTAACCCGAGCTAAGTAAGGTTTATAGGCTTCGGGTATTTCAAGGGTATCTACTGGTTTGGATGCCAATGCTGTATCCATCACCGGAACTGCACCATCATAAAACGATGTTTTTTGACAGGCAGCCTGCACCATAGCGAGTGCTATGGTTCCTATATATACTAGTTTCTTCAAACTTTTCATAAGTTATATGCTTACTTTTTATATCCCTCTGTTTGTTCCAATAACGGATCTGAATTCAAGGTCGCTCTACTGATGGGGAGTAATAGTTTATATTTATTACTTTCAGACAAATAAACTGGATTGATATTTTTAAACACATAATCATCCCCTGCCCTACGCAGCGCCCACCAGAGTTTGCCTTCGCCAATAAATTCGCGCAGGTATTCTTCTAAGATCGCGTCCATGTTTTGCGCTATGCTTCCATTTGCAAACACAGAGTACGCTGCTCCATAAGCCCGCTGGCGTATAGCATTGATCTCACTCGCTGGATTTTCTCCGAGCTTCGTTTTTGCCTCTGCCAAAAGTAGGAGAACATCCGCATACCGATAAATTGGATAATCGTTGTTATATACCCGCTGGCCTTCATAAACATTGCCGATAAATTTGGTTAGCATGACTCCAATTAAAGGATAACCGGTGATATTGGTATGCATGCTTGCAATGCTGTAGTTTATACGTTTGTCTTCTGGTGATACATTTTTTAACCTATTTATCATAGCTGTATTCATCCCAACCCGACTACCAGCGCCAGTAATATACGGATAGAGCGTTGCCACCAAACCTGCGCGATCGCTATTGGCATTGAGCATCGTATTGTTTGAGGCTGCCGCATTAATGAGAAAGAGATTAAAAACTTTGTTCTCTTTCTGATCCCGCTCATAATTTATGGCAAATACAATTTCTTTATTATTGACCTTTTTATCTGCATGAAAGATATCGGCATAATTATCTTGAAGATTAAATGAAGCACCAGACATACCTTTCACTTGTTCCAGTACATTCTTTGCGATGACCAAATCTGCATGATCATGCGTATAATGTGTATACTTCCAAATATGGACATCACCTTTTAAGATTAAAGAAGCGGCCAAATTCCAGTACACACGTTTTGGAGCAAAGACATTACCGTCTGCGAACAAAGAAATAGATTGCTCGATATCGTCTTCTATCAATTGCAGCACAACTTCCTCTTCAGCTCGGGGTTTATATAGTGCAGCGAGATTATCAACTCCTTCTATCGCTTGATCCGTAATCGGCACTTTACCCCATGTCTTGAGCATGGTATAGTATACAAAAGCCCTCAGCCCATATACTTCTGCTAGAATTTTATTTTTTTCTGTATCCGCCAATTTCGTTTGAGGTATTAATTTAAGCGCACGATTTAGTCGAAATATCATTCCGTAAAATCCAGCCCAATTACTTGCTACTACATTTTCAGCATCATAATTATGTGTATAGTAATTTCTTAAACCAGCATCGGCACTTTCTAAAAACAATCCATCTGCCCACAGTTGGGAGCGCATCTCTCCTAATTCAAAAAGTACTTCATTATATGTTCTAAATGAACTGTATAAACCATAATAGAAAGTTCTGGCTGCTGCCGGATCATTCAGGATTAGCTGTTCATTCAGATTGGTTTGCGGCACCACATCTTCTAACAATTTGCTACAGGATACGAGAATAGTGCAAACAAATAGTGATAGTATATATATCAATCTCTTCATTGCTAAAAAATTTTCAGGTTTATAATGTAAGATTAATCCCAAATGTCATCCTTCTAGGCAAAGGAAATCTTCCAGGGTCATCCCCACCAACTTCGGGAAGGGTACCGTTGTATTTTGTAAAGTAAATCAGGTTCGAACCAGAAATATATGCCCGTAAACCTTTAATCCGACTTTTGGTCCAACGGCTTAAAATGTTTTCATCAAATTCATAGCTCAAGGTTACTTCTCTCAACGCTAGGTAATCTCCCTTTTGGTAATAATTGGCTGCTGCGATATAGTTACCACCGTAATTTGCCCAATAAAAGCGGGGTAATGTACCGTCTGGAGTATATTCGGAATAAGTGTACTTGACATCAACAGGCATATTGGCACTGCCTTGCGCCTGTGCCATCCCTCGTAGCCAAGATTGATCGATAATCACAAAGCCCAAAGCATAGTCAAATTGAGTATATAACCCCAATCCTTTCCATGTCAAGTTGCTATGAAACCCACCTTGTATACTCGGTGTAGTCCGACCTACGTAAACCCGGTCGTACGAATCGATTACACCATCCTCATTGATGTCTCTCCAACGTGCATCTCCTAAAAATTTTAAGGTCTTATTAGAATAGGGCAAATTACTGTTATATAACAGAACATCTTCGTCCAACTGTGCCTGCGTGGTATATATTCCATCATAAACATAAGCCCACACTTCATCCAAGCCTACCCTTCGTCCTTCATATAGGCCGCCAACCTGCTCATACCTAGAGGTATTCGGGTTCCAGACTTCGGTTGTACCCTGTCTATTTCCATCGAGGCCATTATCGGGCAATTTAACGACATTATTCTTCACATGAGTCAGTGTTCCTCCTATTCTCCAATTAAAGCCATGTACATTTCTTAATGCATAGATTTGTGCTTCAAGTTCTATCCCCTTGTTCTGAAGCTGTCCTAAATTGGTTGTATAATTACTGAATCCTGTCCAAGATGGTATGCCCAAGGATGCAACTTTATTGTATACATTCCGTATAAAGTAATCGACGTTAAAGTTTAATCTATTGTTAAATAAGCCTAGATCCACACCAAAATTAGTAGCAGACACTTTCTCCCATTTGAGAGCTGTATTGACAAATCCCGATGGTCCCACTCCCGCACTTCCATCATAAGTACCTACATTGCCAAAAGGCGAATCTGTCATAAAATAATCTACAGAATTGACACTCCCATTCTGTCCCCAACTGATTCTTGGTTTCAGATTACTAATGATGCGGGCAAACGCAGATTGATTAAAAAAACGCTCACGATGCATATTCCAACCTAAAGACATTCCTGGGAAGTAATCAAATTTATAGTCGCTTAATCTGGAGGTACCATCGTACCGAAGATTCATGGTAAATAAAATCCGATCATCGTAATCATAATTGATACGGCTTATCCCAGAAACCATACGCTCCCATTGGCTGAACGCAGAACTGGGGACTCCAACTGCCTCTGTTGAAGCTGAGAGCCAGGGAATAAAATCTGTTGCAGCTCCCATGGCACTTGCCGATGCCGTATAATATCTGTACTCAAAGTATTCGCCTCCAAGCAAAGCATTCAGATGATGCAATCCAAATGAATCGTCGTATTGTAGAAAGCTGTTTAATGTGTATTGTTGTGTTTTATTACGGGAAAAAGAAGCATTCCGAGTGGTAATCATATCTCCTCTTGAACCATTCTGATAAGCTTTTGTAAACGCATCATTCTCGTTAAAACGGAGAAAGCCATTGGCATTTCCTATCAATTTCAAGTTTTCGAGTATCCTGTATTCAATATTCAGCCCACCTGAAAACCTATTTTCGCCTGTTTTATCATAATAAATGTTTTCAAAATACAAAGGACTACCTATTCCTGTGGCATCTCCTCCGGGTAAGGGTTCTCCTGTTTCATCATTATATAGCCGTAATGTGGGAGCTGCACCACCAAAGCGTTGTATAACTCCCCCAATGTTGCTTGTACTGGAAGCACTCACATAAGATGGCGTAGCCGAAACTGAATAGGCCGACAAGTTCAGGTTAACAGAAAGATCTTTATTGACTTTTAACCCTCCATTAAAGTTTAAATTATGACGTTTTAATGCCGAACCAATCACCATACCTACATCTTTTACCGTACCTAGCCCCAAATTAAATGTGAATGTATCTGATCCGCCCGAAAAATTAATATAGTGTTGGTGATAGCTACTCTGCTGTAAGATCAAATCCTCAAGTTGCCTTTGGCTAACACCTTTATATACAATCGAATCTGCCAAATAGGGTTGGATAGGGTTGCGGTCTACTAATAAACCCCATCCTTCTTGGTCAAGCAAATACCGATTTTGGTCGGTCAAGAGCTGAGTGGTATATTTTCCATCTGGAAATATATACGAAGCATTGGTAGTCCAACCCCAAGAGGCCGAGTTCATCTGGTTAGCCGTACTTGTAGCCTGACTGGCATTTCCATCTGCAATATTGGCTTGATATCTGCTGGCAATGCCTTGTCTATTCCAGGTAATGTAATCGGCGGCATTCAGATATGCCACCGGATTTCTCCGAATATAATTATTGGCGTACTTTAATTGATATGTTACCTTCGTAGCGCCTTTCCGTCCTTTTTTCGTCGTCACCAGTACCACACCATTTGAGGCACGGGCACCGTATATGGCTGTTGATGCCGCATCCTTCAAGAGGTCTATCGATTCAATATCACTCGAATTTATTCCATATAGACTCGGTACAATCACTCCGTCTACTACATACAGTGGTGTACCCGAGCCATTGAACTCCGTTCCGCCACGAAATGAAATGGTTGGAGAAGCTCCTGGCTCGCCCGTTGTCTGCTGCACGCGCAACCCAGAAACAGTACCCTGCAAAACGGTAGCTGCATTCGTATTGGGAGCTGATAGTAAAGCTTCCTGATTAACACTCGAGATTGAACCTGAAAGATTAGATCGCTTTTGTGTACCATAACCAACTACCACCACATCATCAAGTAGTACATTTTCTGGAAATAAAGTAATGACGTTCTCATTTACAGCCTGAACGGTGTAAAATAATGTCTCATAACCCAGATAACTGACCATCAGCGTGTCTCCGATATTTCCTTCCATATGAAAATCTCCATTCTTTCCGGATTTGGTTTGAAATGAGTTTTTGAGATTCCGGATACTGACATCCGAAAGTGCTTCATCCTGATCATTGATTACACGTCCGTTTAGGCTGGTTTGTCCGTAACTAACGATCGTTTGGAAGAGCAAACTGAATAAAAAAAATAATTTACATCTTTTCATAATTAGTTATTGTATCTTTATGGCATATATATTGGTATTATGTATAACATAATGCAATTATATGGAGTTATTTGTAGTTATCAAAGAATTTTTGTAAAATTTTATAAATGAGTTATAATATTGACACAACTAGCCTCGTAGACAAGGTGGAAGAAAAATTAATCGAACTGATTAATAATAAGAATCTTTCAGTAGGCGATTCTCTACCGAAAGAGCTGGAGCTTACGGAATTATTTGGCGTAAGCAGAACCGTGATCCGTGAAGCGTTGTTACGTCTACGCACCATAGGATTGATCGAATCTAAGAAGCACAAGGGAGCCGTATTGGTTAACCCCGATGTGATCAATCCTATCAAACGGATTCTTAATCCTAACATACTGCTACCGCAAACCTTAAAAGAAATTTTTGAGCTCCGTTTGATTATAGAGGTTGGACTTGCCGATTCTATTATAGCCCGCATTACCGATGACGATATTCAAGATTTGGAAGCAATTATCCAAAATGAACCGGATAATCCCGATCAGACGTTATTTGAAATTGGCCATGAAATAGATTTTCATGGGAAATTATATGAAATTACCAAAAACCAAACAGTCATTGATTTTCAGAAAATGCTGATTCCGATTTTTGAATATGTGCACAAGAGCAACATTGTCGTATCAGTAACACCTGAAGATGGTTTTATTTCCCATAGAGAACTACTTGAAATCATCAAGAAAAGGGATGCACATGCCCTAAGAGAGGCCATGCGCAATCATCTGTCTATCCATTTTAAAAGGATTTTGACAGACCTTTAGATTATCAAATAAACACTGGAGTACTATAATGGAAAGAAAGTGATTATTGGTTGAGTGATATCATTGCTGCTTTCCTAATATTTTTTTCTACCAATAGGGCACCAATCTGGTTCACCATGTTGATAGAAGCTTCGATTTCGTCCTTTCTGATAGCCACGCTTTCGATGTTAAAACCAAAGGGCACACACCGCTCAGCACAAAAAGTTATCAGCTCGGCAGCATTGGCTAAGCAAACTTTAACGGATGCATCTAACATATTTTCTGCACGCTTCAATTCTTCTTTTAACTCATCTGGAATATGTATGCCAAGCCACTCCATAAACTGTAATGTTTTAAGCGAGCCACAGGCGGTCAATGTGAAAATAATAGTTGGTGGTGAAACGCGCTGCTGCCGACAAGTCTGACACAGATCATCTACTATTTTTTTGGCGTAGGCCACATTAAATATGCACTGTGAAACAAAATAAGAAACTCCACAGGCAGCTTTATCTAAAATACGCTTGTCTTCATCTTTTAATACCGCATGTCGTTCAGGAATGGTAACCGCACCAATCACGGAAGTATCCTGGCGCTTTCTCCACAACTGATAAGCTTCGGTCAAAGTTGTTTTCACTACAAAATCGGGTGCTGGAACGCCAACAAATATGGGATAAAACTGATGCGCATGAAGATTTTCCAGCCAGCCGGCCAGCTCATTCTTGGTAAATTTACCAGCGGGACGATAAATGATCTTGGGAATAGGGAGTTCTTGAAGGTAATCTCGTGCAAAATCGAAAGGATCATGCGCATTCAAAAACGGGAACGGCCTTTCTTCTGTTGTGCGGGCCGATTCATCCTGCACATCATAAACGATCAACGCATCAATATCCAGTGGAACAAGTCTGGCCAGCGTCCTTTTCGCAATCTCCATGATGCGCTCGGGCGTTGTTCCCGCTTTCGGCGGAGTAATTCCGTATGTCAGAATACCAGATTGGCCAGATTTAATTTTTTGTAAAAACATGATGCGCTAAGTTATATATTCTTTTTTGTTAGCAAAATAGCTGCGGACATGTTCGTCCGCAACTGTGATAACCATGTTATATAGTGCCTTCTACATGGATCCGCTCGCGTACCTCTTTAGCTGCAGCAACCATGTTCTGCAGGGCTACTTTAGTCTCTGGCCATTTACGGGTCTTTAAACCACAGTCTGGATTAACCCATAAGTTTTGTGCCGGTAATAAATCAGCGGCTTTCGTAAGCAAAGATATCATTTCTTCCCTACTTGGTACGCGTGGTGAATGGATATCGTAAACGCCGGGGCCAATTTCATTTGGATATTCAAAGTGAGCAAAGGCATGTAGTAATTCCATTTGTGACCGCGAAGTTTCAATGGTAATAACATCGGCATCCATGGCCGCAATGTGCTCGATAATATCGTTAAACTCGCTATAGCACATGTGGGTATGGATTTGTGTTTCGTCTTCAACACCACTGGCAGCTACACGAAATGCTTTTACAGCCCACTCCAAGTAATGCGGACGTTTAGCCTTGCGTAACGGTAAACCTTCACGGAGGGCCGCCTCGTCAATCTGAACGATACCAATGCCTGCCTTTTCCAGAGCCACTACTTCGTCACGGATGGCCAAGGCAATCTGGTTGGTCGTCACATGGCGCGGCTGATCATCGCGTACGAACGACCATTGCAGAATGGTTACCGGCCCCGTTAACATACCTTTCATTAATTTCTCCGTTTGAGCAGCGGCAAAAGTAATCCAACGAACCGTCATGTCTTTCGGGCGACTTACATCGCCATATATAACTGGTGGTTTGACGCAGCGACTTCCATAGCTTTGCACCCAACCATTTTTGGTGAATAGAAAGCCTTCTAGTTGCTCACCGAAGTATTCAACCATATCGTTACGCTCGAATTCGCCGTGTACCAATACATCGAGACCAATCTCTTCCTGCCAACGAATGGTTTCTATAGTCGCCCTTTCGATCTCGCGCTCGTACTGCTCCAATGTCAGGTCACCTTTTTTGAATTTGGCACGTAACTGGCGAATATCATCGGTCTGCGGAAATGAACCGATGGTTGTTGTAGGAAAAGCCGGTAGTTTGAACCGCTGCCGATGCAACCGCTGCCGTATCGGGAATGTGCTTTTACGGGTAGCATCGGCTTCTGTAATGGCGGCTACGCGATCTTTAACCGTTTGCTTATGAACTTTTTGCGAGGTGCGCCGACTTTCGATGGCTTGTTGGTTAGCTTCTAATAACCCAGAGTTGCCTGCTGCAATTTGTTTCAGCTCGGCTACTT
>Ga0180219_1002417_pt1 | contig 11142 bp, 10 predicted proteins | sample eDN3rd30CBELigMG_FD_151338 | JGI IMG/M metagenome (GOLD analysis project Ga0180219, IMG submission 151338) | Enriched Miracle-Growth compost microbial communities from Emeryville, California, USA - eDNA 3rd pass 30_C BE-Lig MG (version 2)... ...
AAAAATTGTATTGTTTTGATTTTGACGGAACCCTTACTTATAAAGATACCATGTTTATGTATCTTAGATTTTATGATCCTGCCAAATTCCGTATACAATTTTTAAAACATGTTCCGCTTTTTATTCTGCTAAAACTGAAACTTGCTGAAACCGAAAAAGTTAAGAAAAGTTTTATTGGCTCTATTTTAAAAGGTCAGACTCATGAAAAAATTGAAAAAAAATCACAACAGTTTTTTGAAGAACATTATCCTGAAATTGTAAGAGAAAATGCATTAGATTTTATTAAAAATATTGATCGTAATAATATCCAGAGTCTATTGGTCACCGCATCGCTTGATATTTGGGCAAAGCCTTTCGCTGATGCGTTACAAATGCAGCTTGTTTCTACTCGTGCAGAGTTTAAAGACGGTATCTTCACAGGAAATTTCATTGGTAAAAACTGTAATGGTAAAGAAAAACTAGTAAGAATACAACAAGAAATTGACAATTCTAAATACGATAAAATAATTGCTTTTGGGGATACTTCGGGGGATAAATATATGCTGAGATGGGCAAATGAAGGTCATTATCAATTTTTTCACTAATTTTGGGTGATAAAAAGTAAAAATGAAAAAACTGCTTATTTTGTGTTTGGGGTTCATCATGAGCTGTACAAGCGCAACATCCCAGAACAAATCATCAGACATGCAGAACAATACGGAAATTCTTGCTTCAGAATCTCAGGGTGGAACTGATATGCCCGGTTTTAAAATGATAAAGACTGAGCAGGAGCTTAAGAATGCAGTCAGAGGGAGTTTTGGACTTGTGGAAGTAGGTAAGGAACCGGATATTACCTATCCTCAGTTTCCAAAAGATAAAAAAATTATTCAATACAATTTGGGTATGTTCAGATCAGGAGATCACAAAATTACCCAAATCAAAAGCCTTTCAATACAAAATGATGTATTATACGTGGAAGTTCCACAGTATGAATCCGGAGGTCTGGAAATTCAGGCAATTTCCAGACCTTGGTTTATTTTTGCTGTTCCCTCAGATTATAAGTTCAACTCCGTAGAATTAAAATATTCAAAATAAAATGGATAAAATATACTTAGATAACGCTGCAACAACACCCCTTTCTGAAGAAGTTATTGATGCAATGGTAGGAACTATGAAGATGAATTTCGGAAATCCTTCTTCAACTCACAGTTTCGGACAGGAAGCCAAAATTCTTATTGAAAATGTAAGAAGACAGATTGCAGATGATCTCCACGTTACTCCTGCTGAAATTATCTTCACTTCTTGTGGTACGGAGTCTAACAACATGATTATCAAATCGAGTGTAGAACATCTTGGAGTAGAAAGGATTATCAGTTCTCCTCTGGAGCACAAATGTGTTTCTGAGAGTATTTTGGATATGAAGAATAGAAAGGGAGTGGAAGTAAATTATATCCGTCCCAATGAAAAAGGAGATATTGATTTAAATAAATTAGAAGAATTATTAAAAGCTTCCGATAAAAAAACATTGGTGAGCCTGATGCATGCCAATAATGAAATCGGGAATATTACTGATATTAAAAAAGTGGCAGAAATTTGCAAAGCCAATAATGCACTTTTCCATTCAGATACGGTACAAACAATGGCTCACATGAACCTTGATTTTTCTGATATACAGCTTGATTTTGCTTCTTGCAGCGCCCACAAATTCCATGGCCCGAAGGGAGTTGGTTTTGCATTTATCAGAAAAGCAACGGGCTTAAAAGGAATTATCACTGGCGGACCACAGGAAAGAAGCCTTAGAGCCGGAACTGAAAACGTTGCCGGAATTGTTGGTCTTGGAAAAGCTTTAGAACTTTCCCTTAATAATATGGAAGCTTACGCTGAACATATACAGGGAATTAAAGATTATGCAATTGAAAGGTTGTCATCAGAAATACCGGGAATAAAATTCAACGGAAGAAGTGCTGAAAAAGAAAGTCTTTATACGGTTTTAAGTGCTTTACTACCTTATAAAAATCCTCTGATCGGGTTACAGCTGGATATGAAAGGAATTGCTGTTTCTCAGGGAAGCGCATGTTCTTCAGGAGCTTCCAAACCTTCAATGGTAATGATGATGGTTTTATCTGAAGATGAAATGGATCATTGTACACCACTACGTATTTCATTTAGTCATCTGACTAAAAAAACAGAGATTGATGTTTTAGTGACAGCTTTAAAAGAAATTTCACATGATTTCGTTATAGAAAAAACAAATGTTGAACATAGATAACCCTATTTCTTAAAAATCGTAATTTTGGATATCTAATTAAGGATTGAATAAAAATATAATATTAATTTAAATAAAAGAAACAAAAATGGCTTTAGAAATTACAGATAGCTCATTTCAGGAAACGGTTTTAAAATCAGATAAACCGGTATTGGTAGATTTTTGGGCGGTATGGTGTGGACCATGCAGAACGTTAGGACCAATCATCGAAGAAGTTGCAACAGATTTTGAAGGTAAAGCTGTAGTAGGAAAAGTAGATGTAGACAACAACCAGGAGATTTCTATGCAATACGGAATAAGAAATATCCCTACCGTTCTTATTTTCAAGAACGGTGAAGTAGTAGATAAATTGGTTGGTGTGGCTCCGAAAGAGGTAATCGCTGAGAAATTAAGCGCACATTTATAAAATATCACTTTGATAATGAATGCTTTCCGTTTGGGGAAGCATTTTTTGTTTTTAAAGATTTGCAGAATTACTAAAAAGTTGTATTTTTGCAACCACAATAACGGAAGATATTTCTGGGATTTTGAAAAGATCCGGTAGTTCAGCTGGTTAGAATGCCGCCCTGTCACGGCGGAGGTCGCGGGTTCGAGTCCCGTCCGGATCGCAACTGTTAAAGCATAAGACAAAAAAATGCTGTAAAATATTTATTTTACAGCATTTTTTTGTCTTATGTCGGTTCTAAAAACTTTAAAAAATAACAATTTAAAGGTGACCTATTCATTGACCTGTTAAAATAGACGTCAAAATTTATCTTTAACTGTCTGAATCTTCAGCTGTTTTACAAAATATGAAGGCGTAAAACCAGTGTGATTCTTAAAAGCTGTTAAAAATACTCTTTGAGTTTTATAGCCGCATTCTTCTGCAAGGTAACTTATCTTATATTCCCGGTAAACTGGATTTTCATAAAGCTTTTTAATGATATAATTTATTCTGAGTTCATTAATATAATTAGTGAAGTTTTTATCCCTGTGGGTTTTAATGATTTCTGACAGATATCTTGGATTTGTATTAAGATTATTTGCTATCCAGGTTAATGTAATTTCCTTTCTGAGATATTTTTCAGAGGCTTCAAATTTTTTAAGCTTATATAATAAGATTTTTGTGGTTTCATCCGGTATTTTAGCGGTTAATCTGATATCTGTATTTTCCTGTATTTCAGTACTGCTGTTTTCTTGTCTTTGTCTGCTGTTTATTTTCTCAATTACTTCTTCATATTTTTTGTGAATGTTGTTATTTTTTCTTCTCCAATATATCCAGCCGGCCAGTATTAAAATAGTAAATGTTCCGGCTGTTATGACTAGGATATATCGAATGGAGGATTTATTTTCAGAATCTTTGTCTGAAATAATCTGATTGACAGGAGTCATGATCGTTTTTCTTTCTGCTGCCTGCAGACTGTCATTCAGAGAACTATACCGGGTTAGATAGTATATTGAAGAATCTTTTTTATTGGTTTCCAGATAAGAATTAAATAAGCTGTAATAAATATCTCTTCTGATATATGGCATGGATACCTGTTTTTCAAAAATCTCTGCCCTTTTGGCAAGAGATATGGCTCTAAGATAATTTTTGTTGGTGTTATGAAATTTTGCCATATCACTTAGTAAGGTGGCTTTATCATTATATATATCATATTTTTTATTTTCATGGATTTTCAAAGCTTCTTCAAAATAATAATTTGCGGAATCTTTAATTTTTAATTTATCATATACAAGACCTAAACTTGCATATTGCAAGGCAATATTGGTAAATTTGGCATTGATTGTTCTACTGTCTTTTTTTGGCATTTTCTCAGATTCAGAAATACTTTTATGCCGGTAAAAAATTTGTTTTTTAATATCTCCGTTTTTATCATAAATTCCTGCAAAGCTTTCATAGATCAAAGCCTTTCTATAAAAGCGGAGGTTTTGAGATTCTATTTTATCAGCATACGGCAGAGCTTTGGTTAGCTCATTAAGAGATTCATTCAAAAGTCCTGTTTCACCATAAACATTCGATCTCATTCTGTGAACGTCTGACAAATAAATAAAAGATTGCAATTCCTGAGCATATTTTTCAACATATTGGGTTTCTTCTATTGTTTTTTTATAATTACCTTCATTGTAGTATATTAAAACTAGACCTACAGAACTTTCCATAGCTCCCTTTTTATACTGAATTTTTTCGCAATACTTTTTTATGTCGGATAATTTTTTTACAGCTTCAGCAGGATTTGAAGAGGCAATACTTTTATATTCTAATATTTTAGTATCAATTGCTTTAATTTCCGGCACAGGATCCTTTCTTAAGTTTTGAGCTAAAATAAAGGTATTATAACAGGAGAAAATCATTAGAAACAAACAGAATATTTTTTTCATTGGAAGATTATTGCAGATTGTGTATTTTTTTATCACATGTAAAATTAGGAAAAAAACACTGGGTAAAAACAAATAGCTATTTGTGAAATAATTTGTTGAGACTGGATTGTAATTTATTGTTTATTTGGCTGATTTACAGTGTTCATTTTTTGTAAAACGAAATAAAGTACAAATTACTATTTCCGAATATTACCGATAAATATGTTGCCGTATTTTTCGTATGGTCATAATTTTGCGTCTAGATAATTAGAAACAATTGAGAAAGATTTTTTGTCTGTTTTTTATTTTTTCTATGTATTTAGATGTCCAAACAGTTTTTTAATTACATCTGTATAGCACTATATTACAATTAACTATATACAATTCTAAAAACACTTACAATTTTTAAACAATGAAAAAAAGTATTTTGATCACATTATTATCAGTGAGTACCACTGTTTTTAGCCAAGTAGGTATTAATACGGATGCCCCAAAAGCTACTTTAGATGTCATGGGGGAACCTGCAAATGCATCATCATTAGATGGTATTATTGCCCCAAGACTTGTTGGTGAAGAATTAAGAGCTAAAACATATACTCCGGACCAGAAAGGTGCTTTGGTATATATAACAGTTTCAGATACTGCGCCTTCTGGCCAGACAATAGACGTGACCAGTGAAGGTTATTATTATTCTGATGGAACTAAATGGGTAAAATTGAATAACGGAGCAGAAGGCGCTTCAGCAGAGCCATGGTATAATGCTGCTACTAATGCTCCTGCAACAGCAAATACTCAGAATATTTACCAGATGGGAAAGGTGGGAGTGATGCTTAATAATCCTACAGCTTTGCATCATATTTATAATAATGATTCTTCAGTGAATCCTTTTACAGTGGAAGCAGACAATGCAGATCGTTTTCAGGGTAATGATTCTTATTTCTATGGCTATGGAACTTCTATGACTCCGGGGCTTTTCTTTTTGTCAGCAAAGGGAACTAAGGCTAATCCTCTTCCGATGGAACATGGAAACCTGATGGGGGAATACAACTTTGGAGGATATCTTTCTACCGGATGGAACTCTACTCTTGTTTCGGTTAGAGGTTCTTACGATGGAGATGGTACAACTGGGGACAGCTCTCTTGATTTCCTTACAGATAGTATTGTAAAAATGAAACTTGCCTATAACGGAAATCTTGGAATAGGTACAACGATACCTACTGAGAGATTAGATAACAGCGGTATCACCCGGCTTAGAATGCTTCCTTTAAATGGTGCTACAAATGCTATCAATACAACGTCTACAGGTGCGGTATCCGCAGCACAAGACCAGACCTTTACCGCGACCAAAACCTTGGTTGCAGACGATAACGGTGTGGTAGGTACTGTAAGCGGGCTACCTCAAGCTGTAACTCCTACGACTGGTTCTACTATTGTTAAAGTAATCTATTCTGATACTGATGCTGATGCAACAAAAACTGTCACTATAGGAGATATGATATTTAGATTTGATAATGCTTCTGGTACATGGTCCCCTCAAATGGCTTTAAATTCCCCAATGGCTAAAACTGTATATGTAGGTATGAACCAGCAATACGCAACAAATGGTTTTGAATATAACAATTGGACAAAGACTTTTACAACTGGTAATGCTACTATTTTTCAAAATATTGCTACGGATTCTTCGAATACAATTGTTAATTATGAACTCAACATATTCCATATAGTAGATGTAAATGCAAATGCATATTATAGGGTAACGTTTTATGTTTCAGGTCCTTCAAGCGGGAATAAGGCTTTTGTGATTGTAGCTGAAAAGTTCTAATATAAACTTAAATAGTAAATAAATTCGTTTCTTGGGTTTGTCTTATAGGCTTTTTAGCCAACCAGCGAAATACCAAAAGGAGGTGAGTAAGTTCTCAGTTTTACAGCTTTATTAAACAGAATTGAATAATTTGCTTGAAAATAATAGAATTGATAATCTGTAATTTATAATTATTTTGAATAAAATTCATATTTAAAGTTTGCAGGTAATGAAAAAAGCTATATATTTGCAACCACAATAATCAAGGGTAATACTTCTGAGTATTGTGAAAAGATCCGGTAGTTCAGCTGGTTAGAATGCCGCCCTGTCACGGCGGAGGTCGCGGGTTCGAGTCCCGTCCGGATCGCAAGAGTATTATCTAAATAATATAAATGCTGTGAAAAATATCTTTCACAGCATTTTTGTTTTATATTCTTTTTTACTTTTTGTAGAAAAATTATAATACATAGAAAAAAATATTATACCTTTACATAGACAAAAGGAAATGGTGTTCTTCCTTATCCAACCGCTTTAATAAGCTGATGACGCCTGATTAAGTTAAATGTAAAACATTTTAATCAGGTTTATCATGCATCTCAAGTATAAAGTGCACCTTAAAAACAACTGTAAACTCCTCAGTTTTATCGATATAAATTTTACGCGATGGCATTGTCTGTTGCAATATACCCGATTTTATCGTTCCTACTTCTTCACTATCCCGAATAAAATCATTCTCAAATTAAAAAAATAAATAAATAAAAATATGCGAGTAGAACATGTAAGTATATTTCGGCAGCTTGTACGTTGGAGTGTCATTGTAATTCCTGTTTCAATAGTGATAGGAAGTATTGTGGCATTCTTTCTTTGGATTTTGAATCTTGCTATCCATTACAGATTTGAGCACACTTATTTATTATATCTATTACCCATAGCCGGTATTGGAATTCACTTTCTTTATCAGTCAGTGGGAAAGTCTTCTGAGAAAGGTAATAACCTCATTATGGATGAGATTCATCAACCTGGAGGAGGAGTACCCAAGCGTATGGCTCCCATAGTTCTTTTTGCTACTGTAATTACTCATCTTTTCGGAGGTTCGGCAGGAAGAGAAGGAACTGCGGTGCAAATTGGGGGAAGTATCGCTCAGATGTTCGGGAAATGGTTTCAACTTAATCCCAGGGATACGGGTATTGTGCTTACTGCTGGTATTGCTGCTGGTTTTGGAGCTGTCTTTGGAACTCCGCTTACGGGAGCTATTTTTGCCCTTGAAGTATTGGCTATAGGAAAAATAAAGTACGATGCTTTATTACCATGTCTGATCGCCGGAACTGTGGGGGATATTACTGTTTCTGCATGGAAAATACATCATACCCATTACCATATTGATGCTATACGACAACCCGATTCCGGTTATTGGCTTTCTCAGTATATCCCGGTGGACATTTTTCTGTTATTTAAAATTATTATTGCATCTATTGCTTTTGGATTGGCAAGTTATTTCTTTGCTGAAATGGCTCACCGTATAAAAAATATAATGGTGAAAAGTATTTCAAAAAAATGGCTGATTCCAATTATCGGAGGCTGTGTAATTATCTTGCTGACTTTTATCAATGGTAAACCGGATTATTTAAGTTTGGGAGTCGATCCTGAGTATTCAGGTGCGGTTACTATCCAGTCGGCATTTCATTCTGGTGGATCGGATACCTGGAGCTGGCTTTGGAAAACAGTATACACAACGATAACATTGGGAACAGGTTTTAAAGGAGGAGAAGTTACCCCGCTTTTTTACATTGGCGCTACATTGGGAAATACGTTGTCGGAACTTATGAACGCCCCGGCAGGCTTATTTGCAGCACTTGGTTTTATTGCTGTGTTTTCAGGAGCTACTAATACTCCGTTGGCATGTACAATCATGGGGGTTGAGCTTTTCGGTGGAGAATATACGCTATATTATGCTATTGCCTGCTTTACGGCATACTTTTTCAGTGGACATTCAGGAATTTATAGCGCTCAGCGTATAGAGGTTCCTAAAATATTTGATTCTTACTTTTCGGCCGATAGCTCATTGTCTGAGGCAGGTAAAAGAAGAGAATATTTTATGACTCATCATATTAATAAATATAAAAAGATACTGAAAAAGAAGTAATGGTTTCTATGGACTGATATTAAAAGATTTATCATGAAACAAGTAAAAAAAAGATCATTGGGGAAGCTAAAAATATATATTGAACCTTCTCATAAAATAAAAGATAATACAGCTTCATTTTTTAGGAAAATGTTCCCGAAATCTACTTATCTTCATATTGTTTCGGAAGCTAAGAAAGATGGTATTATAAATGCATCAGTATATCAGACGCATTCAGGCTTTAGTCACAATGGAAGAATAGAGCGGTATCAACTGGAAGGAAACAATTCTGATCTGGCAATATGCATTGAACTGATTGATGAACGGGAAAAGCTTGAAACTTTTTTTCTCAAGCACCAGGGATTGTTAAAATCTAAAATTATCATCTATAAGGAAGTTGAGGTTTGGGAAACATAGTATTAATTGAAAAACATTGAATCTAATGATCAAAGCTTTGTTAATTACCTGGCTGGGAAGTGGTATTGGAGGAGTCATGCGCTATCTTGTTCAGGATATTGTCACAAGACATTTTCATATTACATTCCCTCTTGGGACTTTTCTCATTAATATTATAGGATGCTTCCTCATTGGTGTATTCTTTGGATTTTCGGAAAAATTTACTTGGATGACTGCTGAATGGCGATGGTTTCTGATTACCGGAATATGTGGTGGATTTACTACTTTTTCCAGCTTTTCCTATGATAATATAAGCCTCTTGCGTCAGGGGGATTATTTGTATTGTGCGCTTTACTTATTTATGAGCGTAGGTTTAGGGCTTTTAGCTACATTTTTAGGAACTTTAACTATTAAATAAAAATATTTTTATGAAATTCACTAAAATACTAATCGCAGTAGACGACAGTGCTTATGGTCTGAAGGCTGCCCGGACAGGGTTTGAACTTGCTCATCAGCTTACTGCGTCGATTGCCGTTGTCTTTGTTATTGATGTGACCAAAGAACTGGGGAATCCTGATTTGGGAATCAATGATAAACAGCAACATGCCATATTATTACAAGAAGCAGAAAATACTATTCAGCAATATATTGATTTATATGATGGCACAGATAAGGTATATCGCTTTACACCGGAAGGAGAACCTCATAAAGAAATTGTAAATGTTGCCAGTCAATGGGAAGCAGATCTTATTGTAATGGGAACACATGGACGTAGCGGCTTTACAAGGCTTTTTATGGGGTCTGTTGCGGATTATGTACTTAAGCATTCGAAAATACCAGTACTGATCACTCCTCCTGAAATGGTAGGATGAATAACTCTGATTTGTCCTCAAAAATAGGTCTTTCCCATGCATATGATTCTCAATATAAAAATAGAAGATATTTACTGTTATTTGCAGCAAGATTGTAATAATTTAAATTTTGGAAATTTTATAATTGATAATCTGGAACTTATTAAGTAACCATGGAAAAAAGATATTAGTTTGTTTGGAAAAACTAAAAAAAAATATATCTTTGCGTCAGTTAAAACAGCGCTCTTACCTTTAAAAAAGGTCTATTAAACCAAAGACCAGGATCCAGATCGCAGAAGTTTTTATCAGTTTACTTAAAAAGAATTGATCCGGTAGTTCAGTTGGTTAGAATGCCGCCCTGTCACGGCGGAGGTCGCGGGTTCGAGTCCCGTCCGGATCGCCCAAGTAAAAAAAATCTCCAATTTGGAGATTTTTTTACTTAAATCAGGAGTAATCATTCTGAAAAGGAAGTAAAATATTGTTTGAGAAAAAACAATTTGAATGTGAAAGGTAAACTTCCTTTTTTTCTAAAATAAGTTTTTGAAAAGACTGGCTTTCACAAATTGGAATTGTCATCTATATTTTTTAACCAAACATAGAAATTATCTTTCGTCTGTAGCCCTAATTTTTTCCTCAAAGCATATTTCCGGGTCTGGATAGTTCTATATGATCGAAAGGTATAGTCAGCAATTTCCTTGGAAGAAAAGTTCAAATAGATATAAGCTAATAATATAAGCTCCCCGGAATTCAACTCCGGGCAGATCTGGATTAGTTTGTAAGTGAATTCAGGATTAAAAAATTGAAATTTCTCTAAAAAGGTAGGGCTGTTTTTCCGGGCTTCTTCAATAATTTCTTCCAGGGATATTTGTAGTTTTTGCTCCAGTATTTTAAGATGTTTATGTGTTTCTTCAATCATTTCTTTCCTTTTTTCAAGCAAAAGCCTTTGTTTTCTATTTCGGAGATAGAAAAAGATAATAATGGGAAGAAAGACTAATATGATTGCTGCGATAAAATAAAGGTAATGAAGTAAAGTTCCGTTAACTTCTTTATCTTTTTTTTCTACAATTTGATTAAGGGCAATTTCTGCGGCTTGCTTATTTTGAAGATCAATAGAATCATTGATCTGCTGATATTTATGCAGATATTCATTTGCCTTTTTTATATCAGATGTATTTTCAGTATAATAATCCGCTAAAATTTTGTATAAATGTTTTGTGGCATCACCATCTCCAATTTTAAGGGCATTTTGGAGTGCTTTTTCATAATATTCGATTGCTTCTTTTTGATCTCCTTTTTTGTTTTTTAGATTTCCGTATACTTCCAGAATATCATGCTGATACGAAACGTTGTATTTTTTTAATAAATCGGTTGCCTTTTTTAAATAGAT
>Ga0180219_1002420_pt1 | contig 11141 bp, 17 predicted proteins | sample eDN3rd30CBELigMG_FD_151338 | JGI IMG/M metagenome (GOLD analysis project Ga0180219, IMG submission 151338) | Enriched Miracle-Growth compost microbial communities from Emeryville, California, USA - eDNA 3rd pass 30_C BE-Lig MG (version 2)... ...
ATGGGCGAGTTGAATGCCGAGTTTGGCGACGCCATAGGTGCGGCAGAAATCATGCACCCGCTTGAGCGCCGCCTCGTTCTCGTCCGACCACAGCCCGGCGCAGCGCGGCGAGATGCGCGCGTTCGGGTTGACGTTGGTCATCTCGGTCATCACCAGCCCCGCCGCTCCGAGCGAGAAGCTGCCGAGATGCATCAGGTGCCAGTCGTTGGCCGACCCGTTGTCGGAATTGTACTGGCACATCGGCGACACCACGATGCGGTTGGGCAGGGTCAGGCCGCGCAGCACAATCGGGGAGAACAACTGGGACGTCATCGTCGCATCCTCATCGGCAAAACAATATCGGGGAGGTCTTTCTAGCGGATATCCGGCGGAATGCCTTCCGGGAGGAGGCAATCCGCCAACTTTATTGTCGCAGACTAGGGTGCGATGCCGGGAACGAATATTGTTCCGGATCAAAATACCGACAAATTTTCCGCCGTTACCCCGGTGCCGCGCCGTTTTGCGGCCACAATGTCGAATGCCGCCGGCATTCGCCTGCGACGTCAGCGCCTCCGGTATCGGGCTGGCGCGGCGGCTCAGGGGGCTCTGATCTTATTGGTGAGCCCGGCGGGATTCGAACCCACGACCCCATGATTAAAAGTCCTAAAAATCTTGTTTTATAGCCATTCCAGACGTTGGACGGAGTGTCATTAATGCTATTAAATCCAACGATATGATACCCATGTCCACTTGATTTTTTATCGCCGACTGCCAAAATGCTGGCTACAATGTGGCTATAAATTCCGGGCTGGAAATGGCGAGATTAAAAATCACAGGGTCTGCGGTCGACGCCCTGATGAAGGCCGCGAGACCGAACCGGACCACCTTTTATTATGATGAGGATCTTGCCGGTTTCGGCCTATACCGGACAACCGCGGGGACAGGCACGTTCTTCGCCGAATTCCGCCCCGTGGCGGGCGGTAGCAAGAAACGGCTGAAACTCGGCCGGGTGGGTACGCTGAAGCCCGGCGAGGCCCGCGAGGCCGCAAGAAAGGCCATTGCCAATGCCGCCCTCGGGAAGGATTTGGCCGGCAACCGGGCCGAGGAGCGGGCCAGTCTGACAGTTGCGCAGTTGCTGGAGCGATACGTCGAGCGGACCCGCGACAAGCGGAAGGCGACAACTGCGGATGGCTACGACCTGATCGCCAGGGTCAACTTGATCCCGCATATCGGCGCCAGCAAGGCTGGTGTGGTCACCCGCCAGGAGGTGCAGAAGGTCCACACCAAGATCGGACACAGCCGGGGAAAATACGCAGCCAACCGTGCCATTGCGGTCCTGAAGGCTGCCTACGCTTGGGGCGGCAAGCAGGGGTTTGTCGCCGAGGGCATCAATCCAGCGTCCGGCATAGACCGCTATAAAGAACAATCGCGGGAGCGCTATCTCAGCTCCGCCGAGATGAAGGCCATCGGCGAGGCCATGATGGAGGCAGAGACTGTTGGTTTGCCGGTCAATGCCGGTGACGCCAAGCATGCGCCGAAGGGGCAGTTGGTGGTCATGTCACCATACGCCACCGCCGCGCTCCGCTTAATCATGCTGACGGGCGCTCGGCTGCGGGAAATCCTCCATCTGCGCTGGGCGGATGTGGATCTGGAACGCGGTGTCCTGCGATTGCCAGATTCAAAGACTGGGCGAAAGACGGTGTTTCTGCCGACTGCCGCAGTGGACATCATCAAGGCACTGACGCCGATCGGTAGCTACGTGATCGCTGGCGAATCCGCCGGTACTAAGCATGAGATGCCGCGCGCCGATCTCAAGCGTCCATGGGCGGCGATCTGTAATCGGGCAGGGGTCAACGATGTCCGTATCCACGATTTGCGACATACGTTCGCGTCGATCGGAGTTGGGGGCAGTCTTGGTCTGCCAATAATCGGCGCTCTGCTTGGTCATGCCGACCCAGGGACGACCCAACGCTACGCGCATTTGGCCGACGACGCGGCGCGGCGAGCGGTGAACATCATCGGCGCTGAAATTGCTGACGCAATTGGGGGCAAGTAATGGCGCGACTGCCCAAGCCTTTCAGCGCCAAAGCAGCTGAAATTGAGTTCGCGATCCATGAGGGGCGTGCCGAAGATGCAATGAACTCACTAGTGCGTGAGTTGGAAGCGGGACGCGCAGACAAGGTCGTGCAGGCGCTGGCTGCGAGGTGGATCCTAACGGTCGGCCTGCATCCAGGCGATGCAAAGAAATTGCGTGGCGGAAAGACTGCCCTACCGAAAGAATGGCTCGCCGTCGGCGAAATGGTCGTGCGTTTGCAGGGCGAGGGGGAGACCTACGCAAGCGCTATTCAAAAGACCGTAAAGCATTTCGGATACGGTGAGCGCCATACCCAAGAATGTGCGAAATTGTGGAAGGTAGCGAGCGCCGAAGAATAGAAATAGCCCGCCTCCGAAGAGGCGGGCCTGCGGCGGCGGACGACGTTCGGGTGGCGCTTGCCGGATGGCCGCCGCTATGGACTACGCCGCTTTGAGGTTGACGTCCTCCGGTCGCGCGCCGGTGATTTGCACCCGCAAATCCTCGAAGGCTTTCGCCGCAGCCGTAGCATCGCTGGCAATGGTGCCGAGCAGGTAGTGTCCACCGGGTGGTAAATCGTGCCGGTCCTCATCGAACAACCCGCCCGCCGCGGCGATAAGCTCAACAACCGCATTCAGGTGAAAGCCTAGATCGATGAGGTTAGTGTTTAGCCGCTCGCGGTCGAATTCTATTGTGCTGGTGCCCTTCATGCCGCCACCTTGGGCGTGTCGACCCTATCGATAAGGGCGGCGACGTCGTTTTTCAGGCGTAGTGCGATCCAATGCATCGGAGTGAAGTCTTCCATCAAATCCCCGCTCTGCGAATTCATGATGGCCTCGGCCAGCGTGCTCATAGAATTGATCAACAGGTCCACGCCGGTCAGCAAATCGAGCGTGGTTTCCGCCAAAGTGGTATCGGCTGTGCTGTGTGGAATAATTTTGTCGTTGCCCTTAGTGCCGACGGCAGTATCAATGGCCATGTCTCGTCTCCCAGAATAGCGGAATCGCTACACTGTGACGATACGGAACCATGTTGCCACGTCAAGATGTTTTCGCTACAGTGTCACCAAATGTCGCACGCAACTTTAGAACGAGAACAGACGATTACACCCTCCCAGTGTCGCATGGCCCGCGCCGCCCTCAACCTCGGCGTTCGCGAGGCAGCACAGGCCGCGGGCGTTTCCACAAACACCATCACACGGCTTGAGCGAGGCGAAGAACTGCTGCCACGCACTGTCGCCGCCATCCGTGCCGCCCTTGAATCCGCCGGCATCATCTTCCTGGCGGATGGGCAGTCAGTCGACGGCGGGCCAGGGGTCAGGCTGGGGAAGTGATAGGGCCTTGCCACCAACTCCCGGTTGCGGAATGATCGCCGCCGAGGCTTGGGTGGACATGACAATCACAGACTTCACGGCACTCGACGTCGAAACTGCGAACGCTGATCCGGCCAGCATATGCTCGATCGGCTTGGCCCATTTCCGCTCCGGAGCTTATTACAAGTCTCTTACCATTCTGGTCGATCCGGAAACGCATTTTGACGCTTCCAACATCGCCATCCACGGCATTCGCCCAGAGGATGTTGCCGGAAAGCCTACAATAGCAAACGTTCTGCCCGTGATTGGTGCCGCACTTCGCGAGGCTGCGGTCATTCATCATAGCCCATTTGACCGGACAGCAACCGCGCGTGCTGCGGCGAGATATAAAACGGATTGCTTGCCTTGCACTTGGCTAGACAGTGTGCAGGTGGCCCGACGCGCTTGGGAGCATTACCAAGATAATGGTGGGTACGGCCTAAAAAACCTCGCAACCGCATTCGGGATTACGTTTCGACACCATGACGCTGCGGAAGACGCCCGCGCGGCTGGTTTGATCGTGTTGCGAGCTATCGCAGATACAAAAATTAGCCTGCAGGATTGGTTGACCAAATTTGGTTGTAAGAGCGCTGCCGTATCCTATCAGCCAATGCACCGCGCCCCATCCAAGTCGCGGACTCCATTTGAGCGCTATGCCAGAGATGGAAATCCTGGCGGGCATCTCTTCGGAGAAACGATCGTATTTACTGGCTCATTATCTGTTCCCAGATCAGAGGCGGCACAATTAGCTGCATCTGCAGGATGTTGTGTTGCGGATTCTGTGACCAAGAAAACGACAATCCTCGTGGTCGGCGATCAGGATCTAAGGCTCACCAACGGCCAGGAGAAGAGCACAAAACATCGGAAGGTCGAAGCGATGATCGCGAGCGGTGCAGCGATCCGCATCTTGCGGGAGAGCGAATTTATGTCGATGGTCGAATGAGCGCGTGCTTATGGAGATCGACGAGAACTTGGTGCGTGCAGAACTGTCCCCGGCCGAGGAAGCGCTGCATATCAAGCGTCGTAAGGAAATCTGGGAGGAATTGCAGGCCGAGAGAGAAAGTGAAACAAATTGTACCACTTTAGCAAAGCCCAAAACCGGACGCGGCAACCAACAATTCGCCGCCGACGGTAATGCCAGGCGTCAGCGAGCTTTCACGTCAGTCCGAATTGCCAGCCGAGATTTTCATTTTACGATCAAGACTGGCACGGGGCTGCTAGCAACGACTTCGGCGGCCTGGCTTCCAAGGAGAACTCTTTTTACGCCACGCCGACCATGGGATGCCATTACGATCAGGTCGCATGCGGTTTGCTGTGCAGTTTCGAGGATTGCAGTGGCGGGTCTAGCGTCAGGTACATGGACCATATCAACTGTGATTCCCATCTTCTCTGCCGTTGCCTTGATGGGGGCGAGTAGCTCCTGGGCGGCCTTCCTGCAGTCATCCTGGTAACCGGCAATATTATTCTCGATTACGAGCCATGCGGCCGCGCCTGTCGGGGCTGGAAAGGTTCGGTTGCCTTGATGAGCGTGACCTTGCTGCCAAGCGCCTTTGCGAGAGCAAGGCCATAATCGACGCCTTTCTGGGCGAGTTCAGAGCCATCGGTCGGAATCAGAATATGCGAGTACATCGTAGTCTCCGAGCCTCATCTTGAGTTGTCTTTTCCGGCAAGCAAGCCGAGGCCAGCAACATTCCGACACGTTGGGGCGCCATTGCCAAAAGGCCGCGATCGCGTCGGATTCAGCGTATCGGTTTAGATCATTGCGCTTGCCATCGTGGTGCAGGCGATAACGCTGCTATCCAATTCCGTATTTCTCCAGGATTGCATCCAGAATCGTCGTCGAAAGCGCATCAAGCCGCTTCGCGTCAAGCTGGAGAATATCATTCATGACGACATAGTTCTCAAAGCTGGAAACTGCGGCGAGAGCCCATACGAGCTCCTTGCTGCGCTTCTCACCAAGTTCCGCTCGGGCGGGTGCCAGTGCTTCCCGAAACATGGGCAAGCGGCGCGCCACACGGCGGTAGCGGGGGGCACCGTCTGGTCCCGGCTCCATCGCGCGCGCTGCCAAGACACGCAAGCGGTTCTCCGTGGCGCGATAGAAGGAAAGCCAGTATCGATGCACCGCCTGCACACGTTCGCGTACGGAAGCACCTTCAGGGATAATATTTTCCGGGACCGTCACCATGCCGTCCAAAACCGCTTCCAAGGCCAGAGCGGCAGGATCGGAGAAATAACGATAGACGGTCGCACGGGAGATACCGGCTTCATCTGCCACTGCGCCGAAGTTAACTTCAGTTCCCATGTCTATCAGGGTACGAGCAGCCTCCAACAGGTCACGTCGGGTGCGTAATTTCTGCCCTAAGCGCTCGCGATCAGTCGTCAATGTATATTGCTCTTGATCATTCCGTCTCTTCATGAGACAATTGTCTCACAATAGAAATTGTTCTTCAAGGGTGCGACGATGAGCCAGACGGACACCTATCACCTTTTCGGCAACCTCATCCGTTTTCATGCCCGCGGCGAGATGGGCTACTGCCTCGTTGACGTGACGACCGCCCCCGGAGCCGGCGTGCCGCCCAATAGTCATCCGGCCGACAATGAGACCTTCTGCGTTCTTGAGGGTGTCTATTCCTTCGTGATCGACGGCGAGGAACGTCTCGCACGCTCCGGCGACGTGGTAATCGTCCCGAACGGAGCCATTCATGCGCTGAAGAATATCGGCGACATTCCGGGACGCATGTTTATCTTCAACGTGCCCGGAAAAATCCACGCAGCGTTCTTTGCAGCCTTGGGCGATCCGATGCCGGAGGGAGCCCGTGATTTTCCGCCGCCCTCCGACACTCCGCCCGACGTTCAGCAGCTCATCGAGCAGGCGCGGGAATTGGGCGTCACGATTCACCACTAAAGCATCTATACGCCCAACGACACGCGCTGGAGTAGTGGTTAAACAGCTCACCGCGCGAACGGCACCGCCGTCCGCGTAACCTACGCAGACGCGAGCGGGCATGCGTGTTCTGCTTCAGCGTGGATGGCTCGGATCGGCGAACGGCTCATCGGGCTCGCAGACGTAGAACAAGGCCATACGCGCCGGTGCGTCGCCCTTGTTGCGGCCGGTCATGTTGACGCCCGATGGCTCGACGAAGACCTGGCCTTCATCAATATCGACCGGATCCCGGCCATCGAGTTCAAGCGTGAATGTTCCCTCCAGCATGTAGACCGTCACGGGATGGCGGTGCGAATGGTACGGCGTAACCTCGCCCGGCAGCAGGTTGGCCACGAGAACCCTGATTTCCTGATCCCGTACCACCGGCATGCCCTTCACCGTTTCGCGGTGCAGCGGCGTAAGTTTCGCCATGCCGCTGTCCTTCGCGCTGCGTGTGACACCGACCGTTAGCGCGGCGGTCATAGTTCCAACATCTGATTTCTCAAACATGGCTTCCTCCCTTTTGCTCTTTTAGGAAGTCTAGCGCGCTCGATGTCGCGGCGGCAGCAGCAGGTCTGCCAAATTACCGCGCAAAAGTGCATAATGACCGCCATGTTTGACTGGAACGATCTGCGCCATCTCATCGCCGTGTCGCGTCATGGCAGCACACTTGCTGCTGCAAAGATGCTCGGCGTCAATCAGTCCACCGTCCATCGCAGACTATCGGAGCTTGAGCAACGCATTGGTTTATGTCTCGTAAAACGACGGCCGGCGGGGTATTGCCTGTCAGAAATGGGCGAAGCACTGATCGGCGAAGTCACGGCCGTCGAAACTGCTGTTGAACAACTCGAACGAAAAATCAGCGCGCTTAAACTTGATCTGGAAGGAACTGTTCGTCTGACTTGTCCGGAGCCGACCGTTCCCCGTATCGCCGCTTGCGGCTTGTTAGACCGATTCCATTCCCTTTATCCCGGCCTTGCCGTGGAATTCGTCACGAGCGATCGCTATCTGGACCTGACCAAGGGAGAAGCTGACGTCGCTTTCCGTTCTGGCGAGCCGGTAGATGAACACCTCGTTGGCCGCAAGATTTGCGATTCAGTTTGGGCCATTTATGCTAGTAAAACCTATATTGAGCGACATGGCAGCCCCGAAAGCATCACCGATCTGGCAAAGCATGCGATGATCGGCTTCGACGGCATCATGCAGAACCATCGCGTCGCCAAATGGCTTCCAACCGCCGTTCCGGCTGCGCGCATCGTTAGCCGTAGCTCCAGTATGCTCGGTGCGGTGTCATCCGTGAAAGCAGGAGTCGGAGTTTCGCCGTTGCCTACAACACTTGGCGACGCCGATAAGACGTTGGTTCAGGTGCTGCCGCCGGTGCCGGAATTGACGCGCGCTTGGTATCTACTGACAACTCCGGAATTGCGAAGAAGTCCCCGCATTGCAGCCTTCGTCGATTGTGTCCTAGACGATGTTCTCGCTCTGCGTGCAGCGCTAGTCGGATAATGCTATCATTAGACAACGTCAATTTGAACGTCCCGCCCGCGCCGTGCCGAATCCCAAACCGAGAGCACCGAGGCCGCGGGTGATCGACGTGCCGACGCCAGACCAGATTGCATCGATCTTTTTCTGGGCGTCGGCGTGCTGCTTGATAATCGCGCGCATCTGGCGATTGGTCGCGGCCTTTGCTTTATTAAAGCCGTTTTCAAAGCCCTTGATGTCAGCCGAAAGCTGAACAACAAGCTTCTCTAAATCGGTAGCCATTTTTGCTCCTTAACGGCGTGGCAGCGCATCGCGCTTTCCGCCATCAGCGTGTCTGGCCATCGCGGTAACCATGCGTTAGGCATACGTAATTCCCCTGATCTTCTTGGGTAATTGAAGGGCGAAGATGTCGTTTCCGAACTCAACCCTCGACGAGTGTTCGAAACGTCATGCAGTCGCCGGACGATTTGACCGGATTGTTGATGGTCGCAATGATTCTCACGGTATTCATAATCACATCGTTGCTTTTCGCGCCTGCACCTGCCGGTTAATCAAGCAAATCATCAGGCTCTTCGTCCGCCGGCCAGACGACCTTTGAAGCGTCTACGGGCGTGGCGCCCATAGATGACAAGCAGAGCCGCAATAGCGCCATCGCCTTTGTGCCGACTTCTTCACCGCCTTGAAGGCGGGCACGAACTACGCACGCGATTTCGACAATTGCGCGATGCGATCGGTTCAGCCACGGAAGTTCGCCGGCGAACTCGCGCCAAGCCGCGGCCTGGGCGTCGGTCAGCCAACGTGGCGGGTCGCCGAGATCGTCGGCGGTTGGAGTGTTGCGCTTGTGACGACCCAGATTCATTAGGTGTCGCCCTTCAACGAGAGCGCGCGCTTTTGGCAAGCGAGGTTTCGGCATACTTACACTATGGGGGTTTGAATTGCAGATGCGCGCAGAAAGGCCCGACGCCGGTCCCTGAACCAAAAGGTCTGAGACTTTTTTTGGCGCCCGTGGGGGTGGCGACCGGCTGGTTAGGCCGGCCGCCGTGCTCTGATCGCGCGCGCTGTCTGAACGAGCCGACGGCACGCGCGCGATCTTTCCGACCGAGCGAGCCGGGAGGTCCGCCGCCGGCTGTCGGTTATTCGCTCGTGGCGTAAAGGTCGCCAACGATGAAGGCATCGGGCCTAAACACCGCGAGGGCGAGACGAGATTCGATCCGAACCGAAACAAGGTTTTGTTCAAAGTCCTTGTCATTTTCTGTCGAGATAAGAACCTCAACATCCATTCGGTCAAAGATTGTCGCGCCGTCCTGGAATGCGCCAGTGAGGAACTCGCCCGGAGCCATCGCGTTACTGGCGACGACGTTCACGCCCCACAGGCGAGGATCGGTCAAGCCGAATGGCGACTGTCCGCTGATATAACGCCCGTCCTCTGACTTGACGCCGGTGATGCGGCGCCAGTCTCTTTTCGATAGAACCACGCCATTGACAGGAATTTCGCTATCTTCCGCTTGACTGATCGCTTCCAAGATACGATCGATCGGCGTCTCGTGCGCGATAGAGAACTGCGGCGAGAACGCAGTGGCCTGCGGAACAATGCCGTTCAGATTCTGTCCGACGCCATTGCCAGTCAGAAGCTGCTGCTCTTCCTTAAACTGCAAACCGAATACGCCTCGGCGATTGATATAGCTGGCAAGCGCCGGGGCGTCATCGAGGATTTGCCGTGAGCATTTGAACATATGGGCGATCGTGCGAACCGGCGTCGTCTGCAGATCGAAGGTTAGATTACTATAAGGCTTGCCTTGCCCCTCGGTGACCGGGCGCGCCTGGTTATCGAATGCGGTCTCGCGGGGCCATTCGATCGAGTTTGAGCCAGTACGAGCCTTATTCAGCAAGTCACGAACGCGCAACTCGCGTTGATAAGGCGTCACGATTTCACTGACGCGGTGTGCCGGAACTCGCCAACGATCGAGTGGCACATAGAAGCGTGTCGGATCCGCCAGTACGCTTCACCGTCGCTTTGGCGAGCCCGGTAGGGCGCTGTTTCCGGAAACCCACCGACGCCGCGCAAAGACAAGTGCCGCGCGCTATCCTGCGAAAGCGCCTTCAGGGTTTTGCGTCGAGTACCCTTGCTTTGGCGGTACCCCTCGCGAGCCCTAAACCACCGCTCTTTTCCGTTGTCATCGACCACGCGCCAGGCCGTAACATGGCCGCGCTTGTCGTACCGGACGCCGTCCTCTCCAGCGGCGACGATTTCGTCGGGAGTGGGGCGGATCTCAAAGATTGTATCGATCCCGAAACCGTCGGCCAGTTCGTTGTCGTTGGCAGATTGGGGAGGGGTTGCCGGGATGGCAAGCGTGGCAAGGGCTGCGATATCAGCCTGCCGGCCTGCGCGGCGAAGGCGGGTGATGAGGGGCGGGATTTTCCGCGGCTGGTTGTCGTTTGCTGGAGTCATAGCGTTCCTCGACGTGACGTTTGATGGCCTTTCCGGCCGGTTGTTTTTTAGGGTTGCACCCTTTTTGAAAACTTGCGGGATTTAGCGTGTGAGCCCAACGCCGGCCCCATAGGTGGAGGGGTTGAGACTTTTTTCGAGGGGTTGCATTACGCACCGGGACATCGGGACACGGGACACCCCCTAAAGGGGGGGTGTCCCTGTCCCGTTCTGGATGTCGGGACATTATTGAATTGTCCCTGTCCCGGGACATGTCCCGTTTTCCTCAATCGGCCAGACCCACAACCCAATTGAGCCTACCGCCCCCTTGTCGATCAGAGACTTCTTCGCTCGGGTGAAGCGCTTCTTGAGCGTGTCCTGAGCGATATTTGGCTGTGTCTCGTAGTACGTCGCGCGCCACTGCTTTTCCGTCACTACAAGAATGTCGGTTGGGAAGCTCGGCCCATCGGGTTCAACCCCGTCCTCAGCAACGGCTCGCCGAAGTGCAGCCAAGACGTTCTGCGCCTCGTGCCCTTTAACCAACCTCGTCGCCAAGCTTTCCCCAGGCACCACCACCGGCGCCATGGTTGGCTCGCCGTCCTCATCTTGGGCAATCTCGACCGACTGTAGGGTGAAGGTCGCGATTGTGCCTTCGTCACCGTCGTTCGCGCCGTCGCACTTCAAAGTATAAGTTCCAGCATTCTTGGAAACGAGGAAGCTAGCATCCACAGCACCATCCAGGTCGATGGCGCCCTTGCCACGTTCGCCGCTCCATGCAGTGTGATGAATCACGCTTAGGTGCGCTCCAGTCTGCTCAATGAGGGCGTCGCAAGCGTGGACGAACCGCGTCATGTCCTTCGATGCGTTCTGGTCTCCCGGGCCAAAAACCCGTGTTAAGGTGTCTAGAACA
>Ga0180219_1002425_pt1 | contig 11126 bp, 9 predicted proteins | sample eDN3rd30CBELigMG_FD_151338 | JGI IMG/M metagenome (GOLD analysis project Ga0180219, IMG submission 151338) | Enriched Miracle-Growth compost microbial communities from Emeryville, California, USA - eDNA 3rd pass 30_C BE-Lig MG (version 2)... ...
TTCGTCCGGGGCCGGCACGCGGCCGGCCCCGGGCACCACCCCCTCCTTCGAATCGAGGTGACCATGTCGACGACCGCCGTCCGCCGATCCCGCCTGCACCGCCGCGAGCACCTGACCGCCGCCGCCTTCATCGCCGTGCCGGTGATCGGCTTCCTGATCTTCATCGCCTACCCGCTCGCGTTCGCCGTGTACGCATCGTTCACGAAGTGGAACGGTCTCACCGACCCGGTGTTCAACGGCGTCGACAACTACGTCCAGATGTGGAACGACCCCTATTTCTGGCAGGTCATGGGCAACACCGTGTTCATGATGATCGGCATTCCGATCGGGTTGCTCCTCTCGCTCCTGCTCGCGCTCGCCTTGAACCGCAAGATGCGCGGCACGACCTTCTTCCGCACCGTGTACTACATCCCGGTCATCTCGTCGCTGGCCGCCGTCGCGATCCTGTGGCAATGGGCGTACAACGGCGACTTCGGCCTCGTCAACCAGGTGCTCGCGTTCTTCGGCATCGACGGACCCGACTGGCTGCAGAACGCCGCCACCGCAAAGCCGGCGATCATCATCATGTCGGTGTGGAAGGGCCTCGGCTACTCGATGCTCCTCTACCTCGCCGCCCTCCAGTCCGTGCCGCGGCACCTCTACGAGGCCGCCGCGATCGACGGGGCCGGTGCCCTCGCGCAGTTCCGGCACATCACGCTCCCGATGCTGCGCCCGGTCACGTTCTTCCTCGTGGTCACGAGCATCATCGGCGGCGCGCAGATCTTCATCGAGATCAACATCATGACCCCGACCGGCGGACCCGAGTTCTCCACCGCTTCCATCGTCTGGTACATCTGGCAGAAGGCCTTCAACTACCTCGAGATGGGCTACGCGACCGCAATGTCGGTCGTCCTGGGAGTCCTCGTCTTCATCGTCACGGCGATCCAGTTCCAGCTCAACCGCCGCTCCCAGTTCTCGATCGAGTGAGGCAGCCATGACTCAGACCCAGACGTCCCCGGGCACCCGCACCCTGGTGCTGCCCACGCCGCCCACCCGCCGCGGAACCCTCCGCCGCCGTATCGGCAAGCCTTCGGGCAACTCCGCCGCTCCCGTCGGCATGCGATCGCGCTCTTACCGCACGGTGAACGTGATCGTCACGGCGATCCTCTCCCTCGGCGGCATCATCATGATCGCGCCGCTGCTGTGGACCTTCAGCACCTCGCTGAAGACCCGCGAGGCCGTGTTCGCCCTGCCGCCGCAGTGGATTCCCGATCCGGTCCAGTGGGCCAATTACCTGCGCGTGTGGGATGCGGGGCCTCTGGCCAGCGGCATCCTGAACAGTGTCATCGTGTCGGTGAGTGTCACCGTCGTCGGAACCATCTCGTCGGCGGTCGCGGCCTTCGCCTTCGCGAAGATGCGCCTGCCGTACAAGAACGTGGTGTTCCTGTCGTTGCTCGCCGCGATCATGATCCCGTTCCCGACGATCATGATCCCGCAGTTCAAGATGTTCGCCGACGCAGGCCTCGTCGACACCCTGTGGCCACTGATCCTGCCCGGCATCTTCGGCAACATCGTGATGATCTTCTTCCTGCGCCAGTACCTGACGAGCGTGCCCGACTCGATGATCGAGGCAGCCAAGCTCGACGGCGCCGGATACCTGCGCATCTTCTTCACGCTCATCTTCCCGGCCATCCGGCCGGCGATCGCCGCACAGTTCATCCTGTGGTTCATGGCCGTGTGGAACGACTACCTCGCCCCGATCATCTACCTCAACTCCCCCGAGAAGCAGACGCTGCAACTGGTGATCGCGACGTTCAACGCCACGTATGCCAGCCAGACCGACTACCCGCTGATCATGGCGGCGTCGTTCATCGCGCTGATCCCGGTGCTGGTCGTGTTCCTGGTCTTCCAGCGCCAGATCATCGAGTCGGTCGCGCTCAGCGGCTCGAAGGGCTGAGCCGTGACGGTGACGAGCGACCCGCGCACCTGGGGTGCCCGCAATGCCCACGACCCGACGGTCGTGCGGGGAGACGACGGCCTCTGGTACATGTTCTCCACCGACGCCGCGAGCGACGTCGACGAGATCCCGACCGGCGTGCACGTGCGCACCTCGAGCGACCTGGTCGAATGGGTCTTCCGCGGCACCGCGCTCGACGGTGTGCCCGGCCCGGCGGGCGCCTGGAGCGGTGCCGCGGGCCTGTGGGCGCCCGAGGTGGTGCGCTGGCCGACCGCCGACGGCACGCCCCGCTGGCACATGTACTACTCGGCATCGACGTTCGGCTCGCGCACCTCGGCGATCGGCCTCGCCGTCGCCGACACGCCTGCCGGCCCGTGGCACGACCAGGGCCTCGTCATCGCGACGCGGCACGAGAGCGACACCCACAATGCGATCGATGCGGCGGTGGCCTTCGACCGGGACGGTCGGCCCTGGATGATCTACGGGTCGTTCTTCGACGGCATCCACATCGTCGCGCTGTCGCCCGAGACCGGCCTGCGCGTGCGCGATGAGAAGGGCACGCTGATCGCCCGCCGCCCCGCCTCGGTCGACGGCGCGGTCGAGGGTGCGTACGTGCTCTACCGCCCCGAAGAGGACCGATTCGTCCTCTTCCTCTCTTATGACTCGCTCGCCGACGCCTACAGCGTGAGGGTCGGGATCGCCGACGAGATCACGGGGCCGTATCGGGATGCCGCGGGCACCGCTCTCACGTCACCCGACGACGCGCATGCCGTCGCCGCCGGCACGAAGGTGCTGGGCGGGCATCGGTTCCCGGGTGGCGCGGGACTCATCGCTCCGGGCCACAACTCGATCTTCCGCGACGGCGATGACACGTTCATGGTGCATCACGTGCGGTGCGCGGATGCCCCGCGCCGCCACGAGGCGCAGATCCGCCGCGTGCACTTCACGCGCGACGGCTGGCCTCTGGTGAGCCCGTTCCCCTATGCGGGTGCCGAGCGCGAGCGGCTGGGCGCGGTCGTCGCGGCGGACGGCCGCTGGCAGGCCGTGCGCCTGCGCCCTGAGATCGCGGGAATGATCGCGGCCGAGCCAGTGGACGTCTGGTCGACCCTGGCGACCGCGGGCGAGACGGTGGCCGGGAACCTCACCCTGACCACGGCGACGGAGACCGTGGTGGTCGACGGCGCCGTCTTCGGCGCCTGGGACCCGGTGGCGGGCCGCAGCGTGCCGGCGTTCGCGGGCCTCGACGCCGAGGGCGTCGTCTGGATGGGCGCGCAGGAGGTGCTGGGATGACCGCGATCGTGCGCCGTGAACAGGGGCGGGATGCCGACGGCATCGGCATCGGCTGGACCGACGGCATCATGCGGGCGCTGGCAGTGGCCGCGAGATTCGTCGCGGTGAACGTGATGATCCTGCTCGGCGCGGTGATCGGCCTCGGGCTGTTCGGGCTCATGCCCGCCGTGGTCGCCGGCGCCGCGGTACTGCGCGGTGACGGTTCGGCGCAGGGCGGGCTGCTGCGCGCCTACGCGACGCAGTACCGCGCACAGTTCGTGCGCGCGAACCTCGCGGGCATCCCGTTCACGGTCACGGGCGCCCTGCTGGCCGCCGATCTGACGCTCCTGACCCGGCTCGCCGGCCCCTTCTCGGCCGTGCTGCTCGTGCTCACGATCGCCGTCGCGGCGTTCGCGCTGCTCGTCTGGGTGATGACCGTCGCCCTGCTCTCTCGCCACGACGACGCCCCGATCGCCGTCCTGCGCGCCGCGCTGCTGCTCACCGCGGCGTCGCCGGCAGCGGGTCTGGGACTGCTCGTCGTACTGGCCGCGTGGGTCGTGATCACCGCCGTCGCGCCCATCCTCTTACCCCTCGTGGGTGTCTCGATCCCCCTCGCCCTCGTCATCCGGTTGATCGAGGCCCGGCTCGAGCGCCTCGCGCGGTCCGACGAGCACTGATCGACCCACCGCCCTCCGCAAGCCCGTGCTGCACCATGCGCCGGGCCGGTCCGAACAAGAAGGAAAACCCTGTGACCAAGGCACACATCTCCATCGACCGCCACGCGGTCGTCGCCCCCATCGACCGCCGTATCTTCGGGTCGTTCGTCGAGCACCTCGGGCGCTGCGTCTACAACGGCATCTACGAGCCCGAGCACCCGACCGCGAACGCCGACGGCTTCCGCACCGACGTCGTCGACCTCGTGCGCGAGCTCGGCTCGACCACGATCCGCTACCCCGGCGGCAACTTCGTGTCGGGCTTCCGGTGGGAAGACAGCGTCGGCCCGCGCGAGAACCGTCCCGTGCGCCGTGACCTGGCCTGGCACTCGCTGGAGACGAACCAGGTCGGTGTGGACGAGTTCGCCCGCTGGCTCGCCCTGACCGACTCTGAGCTCATGATGGCGGTGAATCTCGGGACCCGCGGCATCCAAGCAGCACTCGACCTTCTCGAGTACTGCAACCATCCGTCGGGAACGGCGCTGAGCGACCAGCGCATCGCGAACGGCACGCCTGAGCCCCACAACGTGCGGATGTGGTGCCTGGGCAACGAGATGGACGGCCCCTGGCAGACCGGCTACATGACGGCCGACGACTACGGCAAGCTGGCCGCACGCACCGCGCAGGCGATGAAGACCGCCGACCGGAACCTCGAGCTCGTGGTGTGCGGATCGTCGGGGTCGCAGATGCCCACCTTCGGCGACTGGGAGCGCACCGTGCTCGAGCACGCCTACGAGTACGTCGACTACATCTCGTGCCACGCGTACTATCAGGAGCGCGGCGGCGACCTCGGCTCGTTCCTGGCCTCGTCGCTCGACATGCAGTACTTCATCGAGACCGTGGCGGCCACCGCCGACCACGTCGGTCACAAGCTGCGCTCATCGAAGAAGATCAAGCTCTCGTTCGACGAGTGGAACATCTGGTACCTCGACGAGCACCAGGCCTCGGACGAGGTCAACGACGAGTGGCGCTACGCCCCGCGGCAGCTGGAGGACGTGTACTCGGTGGCCGACGCCGTCGTGCTCGGCAACCTGCTGATCACGCTGCTGAAGAACCACGACCGCGTCGCCAGCGCGTCGCTGGCCCAGCTGGTCAATGTCATCGCGCCGATCATGACCGAGCCGGGCGGCCCGGCGTGGCGGCAGACCACGTTCTTCCCCTTCTCGGTGACCTCACGGCTCGCACGGGGCGAGGTGCTCACGCCCCGCATCGATGTCGGCACGTACGAGACGTCTGCGTACGGCGATGCGCCGCTGGTCGATGCGGTCGTGACCGCTGACGCCGACGGTGCGGCCGTGTTCCTCGTGAACCGCAGCCAGACCGAGGCCATCGAGGTGAGTGTCGACGTCTCGGCCCTCGCGGTGAGCGGGATCGACGAGGCGGTCACGCTGTGGGACGACGACGTGTACGCGAAGAACACGCTCGCCGACCAGAACCGCGTCGGCCTCAAGCCGCTCGAGGGCGTGGTCGTCGCCGACGGCGTCGTCACCGTCACGCTGCCGCCGGTGTCGTGGTCGGCGCTCGCCCTGTCGTGAGCCGATGATGCCCTCGATCCGCCTCCTCGTGCGCGCCGTCGGCGCGGTCGCCGCGGCCCTGGCCGCCGTGACCGCGCTGGCCGGCTGCGCCGGTCCCGTTGCCCCCGCCGAGCTCAGCGGCGACGTCTACGTCCACGATCCGGCGTTCGTGCAGGGCTCGGGGTCGGATCCGTCGTTCATCTACTCGACCGGCAACGGCCAGATCGCCGACGGCGACATCCAGATCCGCCGGTCCGAGGATGGCGCCGCCTGGGAGTACGCCGGTGAGGTCTGGGACCACAAGCCCGAGTGGCTCACCGAAGCGGTGCCCGGCGTCGACAATCTCTGGGCGCCCGAGCTGTACGAGCACGACGGCACGTGGTACCTCTACTACGCGGCATCCACCTTCGGCAGCAACGCGTCGGTGATCGGCCTCGCCACCAACACGACACTCGACCCCGATGACCCGGACTATGAATGGGTCGACCGGGGCCAGGTGATCGCCTCGGCCGGCACCGACTTCAACGCCATCGATCCCGCGATCGTCGAAGACACCGACGGAACGCCGTGGATGGCCTTCGGTTCGTTCTGGTCGGGTCTGCGCATGGTCGAGCTGAGCTGGCCGAGCGGACTGCGCGCCGACGACGCCACCCCGCTGACCATCGCCGACCGCGGCACGATCGAGAACGCCATCGAGGCGCCCACCATCGTGCGGCACGACGACGCCTACTACCTGTTCGCGTCGCGCGGACTGTGCTGCCGCGGGGTCGACAGCACCTACGAGATCATCGTCGGGCGCTCCGACAGCGTGACCGGCCCGTACGTCGACGCCGACGGCACCTCACTGCTCGACGACGGCGGCACGCTGCTGCTCACGACCGACGGCGACCGGATCGGCCCCGGCGGGCAGTCGGTGTCGGGCGACACGCTGGCCTTCCACTACTACGACGGCACCGCCGACGGGATGTTCCGGCTCGGACTGCTGCCGATCACCTGGCGCGACGGCTGGCCGTCGGTCGCGTGGCCGCAGGAGTGAGGCCCCGTGCGACGACCCGTCGCTCTCGCGCCGAATCCGCTCTAGGGTGGGCGTCGTGGCATCCGTTCCGCTGACGATCCGGGCCGACGACGACCCCGGCACCGCACTGCTGTACGTCACCGCAGCGGTCGACGGCGTCGAGCACGAGTTCCTGCTCGACACCGGCGCGGCGCGCAGTCGCCTGCCCCGTAGCCCGCAGACCGAGCGCTGGGAGGCCGACGACCCCGACCCGGGGTCCCGGGGTGTGTTCGGCTCGCGTGCGACCGGATCGCAGGCGCGCGTGCCCGAGATCGCCCTCGGACCGATCGTCGCCCATGACGTGGTGGTCGACGTCGCCGACGACGGCCCCGCGATCCTCGGGCTCGACGTGCTGGCCGGGCACCGCATCGGCGTGCGCCTCTCGGCGCGCGCCCTGCAGATCGACGAGCAGGCGGCGATCGACCGCTGGCGTCCGCTGCGGCTGTCGTCGCGCGGACATCCCCTGCTCGAGGTGATGTGGGATGCCACGACCGCCGTCGCCGTCTGGGACACCGGGGCCTCCACCACCGTGGTCGACAGCGATCTGGCCCGTACCTTCCCGGGCGTGTTCGCCGTCACCGGCGCGGCGACGGGCGTCGACGTGAACGGTCAGGAGGGCTCCTCCGGCAGGGTGCGCGTCTCACCGTGCCGCATCGGCGAGCGCAGCTTCGCCGTCTCAACGGCTGCCACGGTGCCGCTCGCCGGCCTCGCGCGCGACGGCGACCCCGCCTTCACGCTGATCATCGGGTATCCGCTCATCACGCAGGCCGACTGGGTCTTCGACTTCCGCGCCCGGATGTGGGGGTACCTCGACCGCGTCTGAGGTGTGGCCGGTCACCGGCGCCGAGAGCTCAGCAGCGGGTAGACCAGCAGCAGAAGGAGCATGCCGATCGCGACGATGCCCCCGAACACCACGGCGAGGGTCAGCGTCGTCGTCACATCGAAGAGGAAGAACACGACGCCCGCGGTGAGGACGCTCACGAGCACGAGCACGATCTTCAGAATCCGGTCCGCCTGGGCCACCAAGCGCGGCTTCTCATGTTTGCGGAAGAAGCGCCGGTGCAGACTCACCGGCATGAAGCCGAGTGTCGTGGTCGCTGCGGCGACCAGCACGAGCGCGAGGTAGACGGCGTGCTGATACGGCTCGAGGTCGGCGAAAGTCGTCTGGAAGGCGACGGTCAGCAGAAACCCGGCGAGGATCTGGGTGCCGGTCTGGGTGACCCGCAGCTCCTGGACGATCTCGGTCCAGTTGCGATCAGCCCGTTCGGCCGCCGTCTCGTCGCGGCCGTCCGAATCGGCATTGCGGGCGGGTGCGTCGTCGTCCATCCAGCCTCCTCACGAGGGAGCGGTCTCCGCGTCGCAGCGTGCGACGGGGCCATGATGACACGACCCGCCCCCGCCCGCCACCCGCTTGCGCGGGAGGCCCTCAGCGGCCCTCGCCGAGGCCGCCGCTGAGTCGTCGGTGCAACCGGGTGGTCGCCGCATTCATGCCCTCGATCGTCGCCTGCTTGCCGTGCTCGGCGTACTTCGTCACTATCGCGTCCAGAGCGGCGACCGATGAGGCGTCCCAGATGTGCGAGGCCGACATGTCGATGACGATGCTGTCAGGATCTTCGGCGTACTCGAACTGGGTCGTCAGATCGTTGCTCGAGGCGAAGAACAGAGCCCCGTCGACCCGGTACCGCGCGGTGGCGTCGTCAGCGGTCCGGGTGACGCTCACGACGTGCGCGACCCGGCGCGCGAACAGGACCATCGCGGCGAGCACCCCGACGACGACGCCGATCGCGAGGTTGTCGGTGAGCACGGTGACCACGACGGTGATCACCATCACGAAGGTCTCGCTCTTCGGCATCCTGCGCAGAGTGGAGGGACGGATGCTGTGCCAGTTGAATGTCGACACCGAGACGAGGATCATCACGGCGACGAGCGCGGCCATCGGGATGAGAGCGACGACGTCGCCGAGAACGACGACGAGCACCAGCAGGAACGCCCCGGCCAGGAACGTCGAGATCCGCGTGCGTGCGCCCGACGCCTTGACGTTGATCATGGTCTGGCCGATCATCGCGCACCCGCCCATGCCGCCGAACAGGCCCGAGGCGATGTTCGCGACGCCCTGACCGAACGCTTCACGCGGCTTGCGCGAGTGCGTGTCGGTGATGTCGTCGACGAGCTTGGCCGTCATCAGCGACTCGAGCAGGCCCACGACGGCCATCGCCGCCGCATACGGGCCGATGATCTGCAGGGTCTCCCACGTCAGCGGGACGTCCGGTAGGAAGAGCGTCGGCAGGCTGCGCGGCAGCGCGCCCTGATCACCGACGTTCGGCACCGCGATTCCCACGAACACGACGACGGCGGTGAGCACGATGATCGCGATGAGAGGCGCCGGCACGACGCGGGTGAGCTTCGGGAACAGGAACACGATGAGCAGCCCGGCGACCACGAGCGGGTACACGGCCCACGGCACGTCGATCAGCTGCGGCAGCTGCGCGATGAAGATGAGGATGGCGAGCGCGTTGACGAACCCCACCATCACGCTGCGCGGGATGAACCGCATGAGCTTGGCGACGCCCAGAAGCGCGAGCACTATCTGGAAAGCGCCCGCCAGGATCACGGTGGCGATCAGATAGTCGAGGCCGTGATCGCGGACGACCGGGGCGATCACGAGCGCGACCGCTCCGGTGGCCGCCGAGATCATCGCGGGGCGCCCGCCGACGAACGAGATCGTGACGGCCATGACGAACGCCGAGAACAGGCCGACGCGGGGATCGACCCCGGCGATGATCGAGAACGCGATGGCTTCGGGGATGAGCGCGATGGCCACGACCAGTCCTGCGAGCACTTCTCGGGTGAGAAGACGCGGGCTGCGCAGCGCATCGAGCACGCTGGGCCGGATGCGATAGCGGGCTGCGGGATCAGCAGCGGGGATGACGGCTGTCATGGCACGTCCTCACGGCGAGTGGGCGGGATGGCGAAAGACGCATCGTCGCGAAGACTTCCGGCCGGGCGGAGGGGGCGCCGTCGCAGAGCTGCCACGGCCGTCGGCCATCTTATCGGCTCTTCATGCCGCGTTCACCCACGACGGGGCCGCGTGGACTCCCGGATGATGAGCTTGGTCGCCAGCGGTTCGGCGGGTTCCAGGGGCGTCGGGCTCTCCAGCGTCGCGAGCACGCGCTCCATCGTCTGCGCCCCGAGTCGGGCGAAGTCCTGCCGCAGTGTGGTCAGCGGCGGCGACATGAACTCGGCCTCGGGGATGTCGTCGAAGCCGACGATGCTCACGTCTTCGGGCACCCGCAGGCCACGGCTCGTGAGCGCAGCGATGAGCCCGAGCGCCATCTGGTCGTTGCCCGCGAAGACGGCGGTCGCTCCGGGCACGACGGTCAGCCGCATCCCGGCCGCGTGCCCGCTGCGCGGCGACCAGTCGCCGTCCAGCCGCAGGCCGGGCGGGGCATCCGCCGTCCGCAGCTCGGCCATCCAGCCGCGCACCCGCTCGGCGGCATCGGGGTTGCGGGCGGGCCCCGCGATGTGCGCCACCGTGTCGTAGCCCAGCCCCAGCAGGTGCCGCGTTGCCAGCCTCGCCCCGGCGTACTGGTCGATCGACAGCGACAGGGGCTGCGGCTCAGCGCCGGCGGCCACCACGACGACGGGCGTCGTCGCGTCGGTGCCGCGGGCGAACTCGGCGACCGCGACGTCGTTCGCGATCACGACGATGGCCTCGACGTTCTGCCGCAGCATGGCCTCGATGGCATTGCGCACCGAGGTCGCCTGCACGTCGGGCAGATTCACGCTGACCACCGCGTAGCGCGCGTCGCGCGCGGCGTCGTTCACGCTGATAGCGAGCGTCGTCGGCCCGAAGTCGGCGGTGGCCGGCGTGATCAGCCCGATCGTGCGAGAACGCTTGGTGACCAGGGCGCGGGCCGCCTGCGACGGGCGGTAGCGCAGCTGACGAATGGCCTCCTGCACCCGCTCGCGGGTGGCCGGCTTCACGCTCGGATGGTTGTTGATGACGCGCGACACGGTCTGGTGCGACACCCCTGCCAGCCGGGCGACGTCGAAGATGTTCGCGTTGCGCGGCGCCCGCGTGTCAGTCATCGTTCTCGGATCCTTGAGCGATGAGCGCCAGCAGCTGCTCGTCGCTCATATCAGCATTCTCCAGTACCGCGACGACTTCCCGGTCGCGCAGCACCACGATCCGATCCGACAGGCGCAGCACCTCGTCGAGCTCGCCCGAGATGAACACCACAGACATGCCGTTCTCGGCGAACGACACCACGAGCCGCTGCACGTCGACCTTGGCGCCGACATCGATGCCGCGCGTGGGCTCGTCGAGGAGCAGCAGCCGCGGCGCCAGCGCCAGCCAACGGGCCAGCAGCACCTTCTGCTGGTTGCCGCCGGAGAGCGTGCCGGCCTTGGCCTCGGGGTCGGCCGGCACGATGTGCAGTGCATCGATGTAGCTCTCGGCGAGCTCCGTCTGGCGGGCGCGCGACAGAGGCCGGAACCATCCGTTGTCGGCCTGCAGGCCGATCAGGATGTTCTCGCGCACCGTCAGCTCGCCGATGATCCCCTCCGACTTGCGATCCTCCGAGGAGTAGACGACGCCGTGGCGGATCGCCCGCCGCGGCGAGGTCAGCGCGGCGCGGCGG
>Ga0180219_1002429_pt1 | contig 11110 bp, 14 predicted proteins | sample eDN3rd30CBELigMG_FD_151338 | JGI IMG/M metagenome (GOLD analysis project Ga0180219, IMG submission 151338) | Enriched Miracle-Growth compost microbial communities from Emeryville, California, USA - eDNA 3rd pass 30_C BE-Lig MG (version 2)... ...
CCGCCCGCGCGCGGGCCGTGGGCCGGCCGGCCGCCCAGGTGGCGGCCGAGGTCACCGCCGCGCTGCGCGGGCTGTTCGAGGCCGGCATCCCGGTCGTCGCCTACAACGCCCCGTTCGACTTCTCGCTTCTCGCACACGAGGCGGCCCGATACGGCGTCGAGCCGATAGCGACGCCCTCGCCGGTCATCGACCCGCTCGTCATCGACAAGGCCTGCGACCGGTACCGCCGCGGCAAGCGCACGCTGACAGCCGTCGCCGAGCACTACGCAGTCGCCCTCGGCGACGACGCGCACGAGGCGTGCGCCGACGCCGTGGCGGCGGGACGGGTCGCCCTGGCACTCGCGCAGCGGTATCCCGACGCGCTTCCGGGCACCGCCGCTGAGCTGCACACGCAGCAGATCGGCTGGGCGCGCGATCAGGCCGAGAGCCTCACCGAGTATCTCGTCCGCATCGGGCGCATCGAGCCCGCCGAGAAGCTCGACGGCAGCTGGCCGATCCGCTGACGCGCCGTTCGGGTATGCGAAAGGCCCCGCCGAGGCGGGGCCTTCGTCGTGGCTGCGACCTACTTGGCGCCGCCGAAGCCCTTGAAGCGCTGGTTGAACTTCTCGACGCGGCCGGCCGAGTCGAGGATGCGCTGCTTGCCCGTGTAGAACGGGTGCGACGCCGACGAGATCTCGACGTCGATGACGGGGTACTCCGCGCCATCGAGCTCGATGGTCTTGTCGCTGGTGGCGGTGGAGCGGGTCAGGAAGGTCTCGCCCGAACCGAGGTCGCGGAAAACGACGGCGTGGTAGTCGGGGTGGATGTCAGTCTTCATTGGGTTTCCTTGCGAGTACGGAAGGGAAATCTACGGCGCCGAAGCACCAAGGATCAATTCTATCAGTTGTGAGCGGCGTCCGCCGACGCGGCACGTGCGGCGTGCCGTCCGTCCAGCGAAGTGAGGGTGATCGGCATGCCGAAGGTGTCGCTGAGGTTCTCGGCCGTGAGCGTGTCGGCCAGCGGGCCGGCGGCCACCACCGACCCCTCGCGCAGCAACAGCACGTGCGTGAAGCCGACCGGGATCTCTTCGACGTGGTGGGTCACCATGACCATCGCCGGCGTGGTGGGCGCCTGCGCATAACCGCCGAGCAGCTGCAGCAGCTCTTCGCGGGCGCCCAGGTCAAGGCTCGCACTCGGCTCGTCGAGCAGCAGCAGCTCGGGGTCGGTCATCACCGCGCGGGCGATCTGCACGCGCTTCTGCTCGCCCTCCGACAGCGTCCCGAAAGTGCGGTCGGCGAGGTGGTCGAGCTTCCATTCGGCCAATACCCGCAGCGCGCGGCGCTCGTCGATGTCCTCGTAGCTCTCGTTCCAGCGTCCGACCACCGAGTAGGCGGCGGTCATGACGACGTCGAGCACAGACTCCTCGGGAGGCACGCGACGGGCCATCGCCGAGGAGGCGAAGCCGATGCGGGGGCGCAGCTCGAACACGTCGGTCTGTCCGAGCTTCTCGTCAAGAATCGTCACCGCGCCGCTCGTGGGATGCAGCAGAGTCGAGGCCAGCTGCAGCAGCGTGGTCTTGCCGGCACCGTTCGCGCCGAGGATCACCCAGCGCTGGTCGTCGGTGACCGTCCAGTCGACATGATCGACGATGTCCCGGGCGTTTCGGCGGACGACGACGTCGGAGAACTCGAGGACCTGAGGCATGCCCTCAAGCCTACTTGTCACCGGCGACCAACTCCGCGTACAGCGCCGCCGTCTGCTGCCCGATCGTCGCCCAGCTGAAGTCCTGTGCGGCACGCTCGCGCCCCGCCTGCCCATACCGGGCCGCGGTCTCAGGATCGGTCGCGACCTCGGTGAGGGCCTCCGCGAGGTCGGCGACGAAGCGCTCCGGGTCGTGCGGGGTGCCGGTGCCGTCCTCGGCCTGGTCGATGGGAACGAGACGCCCGGTGACGCCGTCCACGACCACCTCGGGAATGCCGCCGGTCGCGGTGGCGACCACAGCGGCTCCGCACGCCATGGCCTCGAGGTTGACGATGCCCAGCGGCTCGTAGATCGACGGGCACACGAACGTCGTCGCCTGCGCGAGGATCGCGCACAACTCGTGGCGCGGCAGGAACTCCTCGATCCAGACGACCCCCTCGCGGGCGGACTGCAGCCCGCGCACGAGCCCCTGGACCTCCTCCATGATCTGCGGCGTGTCGGGCGCGCCCGCGCACAGCACGAGCTGCACCTCGGCGGGCAGCCGCTCGGCGGCGCGCAGGAAGTACGGCAGACCCTTCTGCCGTGTGATCCGTCCGACGAACACGACGGAGGGCCGCGACGGGTCGATGCCGTACTTCGCGAGGACGGCGGGATCGTCGACGGGATGCCACTCGTCCACGTCGATGCCGTTGTAGATGACACGCACCTTGCGCGGGTCGAGTTCGGGATAGCTGCGCAGGATGTCGGAGCGCATGCCGTCCGAGACCGCGACGATCGCGGCGGCCGACGCGTACGCCGCGCGCTCGATGAAGCTGGAGACCGCATAGCCGCCGCCCAGCTGCTCGGCCTTCCACGGGCGCAGCGGCTCGAGGCTGTGCGCGGTGATCACGTGCGGGATGCCGTGCAGAAGGGATGCCACGTGCCCGGCGAAGTTCGCATACCAGGTGTGCGAGTGCACGATGTCGGCGCCGGCGACATCCGACACGATGGCCAGATCCGTGCCGAGGGTCTGGATCGCAGGGTTCGCCTCGGCCAGTTCGGCGGGCACCGTGTACGAGCTCGTCCCCGGCTCGTCGCGCTGCGCACCGAACGCGCGCACCCTCACGTCGAGGGCTGCCGCGGCATCCTGTCTCATCGCTTTCACGAGCTCGGCGACGTGGACTCCGGCGCCTCCATAGATCTCCGGCGGGTATTCCTTCGTCACGATGTCGACGCGCATGTCAGAACGCTAGTACAGGGCGATGGTTGGGCCTAGTGTGGTGCCATGCCAGCCGCACCCAAGGTCTTCGGAATCATCCTCGCCGGCGGTGAGGGCAAGCGACTGATGCCACTGACGGCCGACCGTGCGAAACCGGCGGTACCGTTCGGCGGACAGTACCGGCTCATTGACTTCGCCATCTCGAATCTCATCAATTCGGGGCTGCGCCAGATCGTCGTGCTCACGCAGTACAAGTCGCACAGCCTCGACCGGCACATCTCGCAGACGTGGCGCATGTCGGCCCTGCTCGATTCGTATGTGGCATCCGTGCCGGCGCAGCAGCGCCTCGGCAAGCGGTGGTTCTCCGGGTCGGCGGACGCCATCCTGCAGAGCCTGAACCTCCTCAACGACGAGCAGCCCGACATCGTGATCGTGATCGGCGCAGACCACGTCTACCGCATGGACTTCCGCCAGATGCTCGACGCGCACATCGCCTCGGGAGCCCGTGCGACCGTCGCCGGCATCCGGCAGCCGATCTCGCTCGCCCACCAGTTCGGCGTCATCGACGCCGACGAGGACGGGCGCATCCGACGCTTCCTCGAGAAGCCGCAGGATCCGGAGGGGCTCCCCGACGCACCGCACGAGGTGCTGGCATCGATGGGCAACTACATCTTCGATGCGGATGCCCTCATCGAAGCGGTGACCGGCGATGGCGAAGACGCCACGAGCAACCACGACATGGGCGGCGACATCGTGCCGTACTTCGTCGAGAAGGGCGAGGCCGGCGTCTACGACATGAAGCACAACGACGTTCCGGGGTCGAACGACCGCGACCGCTCGTACTGGCGCGACGTGGGGACGATCGACTCGTTCTTCGACGCGCACATGGATCTCATCTCGACGCTGCCTGTCTTCAACCTCTACAACATGGCGTGGCCGATCCATTCGCAGACGGTGAACTCGCCGCCCGCGAAGTTCGTGCGCGACTCGGTCGGGCGCATCGGCAACGCCATCGACTCGATCGTGTCGCTGGGCTCGGTGCTGTCGGGCACACACCTCGAACGCAGCGTCGTAGGGCCGTGGAATCTGGCTGCCGGCGGGTCGACGATCACCGACTCGGTGCTCTTCGACAACGTGCAGGTGGGTCAGGGCGCACGAGTGCACCGGGCGATCCTCGACAAGAACGTGATCCTTGCCGACCGTGCGACGGTGGGTGTGGACCGCGAACGCGACCTCGCACGCGGGTTCACCGTGACCGATTCGGGCATCACCGTGGTGGGAAAGGGCGTGCGCATCGAGGCGTGACGGGGCTTCGCGGGCCGGTACTGTGGTCGGGTGCCCGCGCGTCTTCTCGTCGTCCTCGATGCCGATTCCACCCTCATCCGCAACGAGGTGATCGAGCTCATCGCCGATGAGGTCGGCCGCGGCGCAGAGGTCGCCGCGGCGACCGAGGCCGCTATGCGCGGCGAGGTCGACTTCGCGACGAGCCTGCGCTCGCGCGTCGAGGCCCTCGCCGGGGTTCAGGTCGCGGCGTTCGAGCGGGTGCTCGCGCGCATCGAGCCGACGCCGGGGGCCACCACGCTGATCGATGCCGTGCACGAGCGCGGCGGGGTCGTGGGTGTCGTGTCGGGCGGGTTCCACGAGATCCTCGACACGCTCGCGCCGCGCCTGGGCGTGGACGTCTGGCGCGCCAACCGCCTCGACGTCGCCGACGGCGTGCTGACCGGCCGGGTGGATGGGACGATCGTGGATGCCGCAGGCAAGGCCGCAGCACTCCGAGAGTGGGCCGCGACTCACGGTGTGCCGATGTCGCGCACCCTCGCGATCGGCGACGGCGCGAACGACCTGCAGATGATGGCGGCCGCCGCCCTCGGTCTCGCGTTCAACGCCAAGCCCGCCGTGCGTGCCCAGGCCGATCTGGTCGTCGGTCCGGTCGACCTGTCGCAGATCGTGCCGCTGCTGCCGTAAGGTGCGGCGGAACGCCGGGCGTCATCCCCGCTCGGCCGCTATCGCGCGCTACCGTGCGGGCATGGACGTCATCTTGGTCCCGGGACTCTGGCTGGACGCATCGTCGTGGGACGGCGTGGTCCCCATTCTCGAGCGCGCCGGTCACACACCACGCGCGCTGACCATGCCGGGTGTCGGCGAACCCGTCTCCATCGCCGCGCACGTCGGCTTCGACGACTGGGTCGCGACGGTGGTCGCCGAGATCGACAGGTGCGACGCACCAGCGGCGGTCATCGGGCATGCCGCCGGCGCCAACGCCGCATGGGCCGCGGCTGACGCACGCGCCGAGCACGTCGCACATGTGCTCTTCGTGGACAGCGTGCCCCCGGCATCAGGATTCGGCATCTCCGAGTTCCCCTCGCGCGACGGCGTCGTGCCCTTCCCCGGCTGGGAGTACTTCGACGGCGCCGACATCGCCGATCTCGACGATGTGACACGGGATGCCGTGAACCTGAGCTCCGTGCCGATGCGGGTGCCGACCGACGCGGTCGAGCTGAGCAACCCGGCGCGGCGCGACATCCCGGTGACGCTGCTGTCGGGCCGACAGGACGAGACCGCCCTGCGAAATGAGCTCGCGCACTGGGGGCCGTGGGAAGACGAACTGATGGGGATTCGGGACATGCGCGTCATCCACCTCGGCACCGGTCACTGGCCGCAGCTGTCGGAGCCCTCCGCGTTGGCCGACGCGATCGTGCGGGCCCTGGGTCAAGGTGGCACTCGGGAGTCGGTGTCGGTGGTTCAGGGTAGGGTTTGCGCTCACGAATAGCCCAGATCACGTCGATAATTATGCTTGTGTTTCGAATACTTGTTCGGTAGTGTGGGGGTATGGACGAGCCGACCAACACCCCGGGTGAAGAACCCGCTGAGCGGGTCGATGACGTCCACGCGTTGCGGGCTCTGTTCCATACCGCCGAAGCCGACCAGTACGAGACGAACCGGGCCGCGGCACGCCGGGCAGAGGTTCTCGCCGACATCCTGGACATGGCGCGGGAGATCCCCGACATCTACGGCGACACCCCCAACCGGGGCGGGTGGGCGCACGACCAGGTCGAACTCGCCGAACGGTGCGCGGCGATCGAGGCCGCCTCCCGGATGTGCCTGCCCGAACGCGAGGTCTGGGCACTGGCCCAAGCCGCCCGCGACGGACGCAAGCTGCTGCCCGGGCTCTGGCACCAGGTCCACGAAGGGTTCGCCACCCCCGCACACCTCACCGCGGCATCCACCCACCTCGGGACCATGCGCTACAACCCCACCCTGCGCGAGACCTACGACACCACCCTCGCCGACCTCGCCCTCCGCGTGAGCCTTCCCGTGTTCAAGCGGAAGGCGAAAGAACTCGCACACCGGCTGCTGGAAGCCTCAGCCGCCGAGAAACACGCGGCCGCGCTCAAGGAACGCCGGGTGGTCGTCACCGACGTCGAAGACGACATGTCCTGGTACAGCGTGCTGATGCCCACCTGGAAGGCGAAGGCCGCGTTCCGAAGGCAGACCTCCACCGCCAAACACCTCGCCAAAAACCAGCAAGAAGACCGCACACGCCACCAGATCCGCGCAGACCTTGCCACCGCGTCCCTGCTCGGCGAGAACACCCCACAAGCCGTGAAGACGAAAGTGTTCGTCACCATCCCGTTGGACCGGCTCACCCCCGACGCCCGCGCCTCCGTCCGCGACCATGTTCCCGGGCGGGCAGGGCTGAACCTGAACCGCGAACCCCTCATCCCCGGCGAAGGACCCATCGACGAGGTCACCGCCCGGCAGATACTCCTCGACGCCGGCGCGTTCACCCGGGTGATCACCGACCCGGTCACCGGGGTCATCCTCGACATGGACCGCCGGACCCGCACCGCCACCCCCGCCCAACGCGCATGGCTCGCGTTGTGGCACGGCACCTGCCTGCGCGACGGATGCGACCGCCTCGCCCTGGACGCCGACATCGACCACTGGTGCCAATACCACGGCCCCAAACGCGGCCCCACGAACATCGCCAACCTCGAGCCGGAATGCAACCCCGACCACGTCATCAAAGACTTCACCAAAGTGAAACACCGACGACGACGCGACCACACCATCCAACTCGAATTCCCCACCGGACACCACACCAGACCCACACCTGCCCTGCCAGACGATCCCCCCTTCTGAACGACGAGCAACGGAGACGAACGGCTGAGACGGTCATGGCAAGCATCGACGACGTGCGCGCGCTCGGGTCCGAGCTCGAGCGCTCGTACCCGGTGCGAGTGCGAGGGCGGCTGAAGTTCCGGGTCGGACAGCTGGTCTACGTCGCCTTCTCCCTTGACGAGAGGGTGATGGGCTTCGCCTTCCCGAAGGAAGAGCGGGCAGCCCTGATCGGCGGCCGGCCGGAGAAATTCCAGCTGCCGTCGGCGTCAGACATGCGATTCAGCTGGGTCCACGCCGAGCTCGCGGCGCTCGAGCCCGCCGAGGCCCGCGAATTCGTCGTGGATGCCTGGCGCATGGTCGTGCCGCAGAAGCTCTCCCTCGCCTATGACCTCGCACATCCAGACGGGCCGGGCGAGCCGTAGACGAGTCGCGCGTGCTGGATTTGCCCCCCCTGGACGGTCGCTAGAGTGGCCCGATGACGACGAAGCCGTGGATCCTGTTCGATATCGGCGGCGTGTTCGCCCTGGCCGACGACGGCAACTGGCAGCCGCGGTTCTCCGCGCACCTGCGTGAGCGCGCGGGGCTCGATGTCGGTGCCTTCGGTGAACGCGTCGACGCAGCGGAGCTCCCCCGCCTCGACCTCGAGCAGGGTGTCGAGGCCGAGTATTGGCGGCGCCTCGGTGACGCGCTCGGGTTCGACGCCGCGACACGCGCCGATGTGCGCGCCGAGTTCTGGGACGCGTACTGCGGCACGCCGAACGCCGAGCTGCTCACCTACGCGCGCTCAATGCCGGCGCACGTCGGCCGCGCCGCCCTCTCGAACTCCTCCGACGGAGCACGTGAAGAGGAGGAGCGCCGGTTCGGTCTCTCGTCGGTCGTCGACCCGATCAGCTACAGCCATGAAATCGGCGTGGCGAAGCCGGATGCCGCGGCCTACGCCACCGCTCTGTCACGCATGGGCGCAGGTCCCGAGCACGTGCTGTTCATCGATGACCACCAGTTCTCACTCGACGGCGCTGCCGCCGCCGGCATCCGCGATCATCTGCACACCGACAACGCGACCACCATCGCGGCGATCGAGGAGTTCCTCGAACCATACGTCGCGTAGTCGCGCTCAGTCGCCGGACGCGGCGCGCTTGATCTGCGTGGTCGCCGCCCCGATGAGTGCGCCGGCACCCGCGATGAGCACCACCGCCGCCGCGATCAATGCGATCTTGCCGGGCGTCGGAACCGACAGCACGACCGCGACGACGCACAGCACGACCGCCACGAGAGCGACCGCCGTGGCGAGCAGGCTCAGCGTCTTCGTCTTCATGCTCCGCGCCGCCTCAGTGCCCCATCCCGAGGCCGCCGTCGACCGGGATGACGGCGCCCGAGATGTAGGCTGCGTCGTCCGAGGCCAGCCAAGCGACGACGCCGGCGACCTCGTCCGCCGAGGCGTAGCGCCCGGCGGGAATCGCCTTCTTGTACTCGGCCTTCTTCTCCTCGGGCAGCTCCGCCGTCATCTCGGTCTCGATGAAGCCGGGCGCGACGACGTTGGCGGTGATGCCGCGGGCGCCGAGCTCGCGGGTCAGCGAGCGCGCGAAGCCGACGAGGCCTGCCTTCGAGCTCGCGTAGTTGATCTGCCCGGCCGAGCCGTACAGCCCGACGACGGAAGAGATGAGGATGACGCGTCCCCATCGGGCCTTCAGCATCCCCTTCGATGCGCGTTTGACGACACGGAACGTGCCGCCGAGATTCGTGTCCACGACGCTGTCGAAGTCGTCCTCGGTCATGCGGAGGAGGAGGGTGTCCTTCGTGATGCCGGCGTTCGCGACGACGACGGTCACGGGACCCAGCTTGTCTTCCACCTCGGTGAACGCCGCATCGACGGATGCGGCATCCGTCACATCCGCCCGCACGGTCAGCGTGCCCTCGGGGCCCTCGCCGCTGCGCGCGGTGACGGCGACCTTGTATCCGGCGGCGACGAAACGGGCGGCGATCGCACGCCCGATGCCGCGGTTTCCGCCGGTGACGAGGACGACTCGGTCGTCGGACATGGGTGACCTCCGGGTGGGGACGAATGGATGCGCGACCCAGCCTAGCGGCGACCGGCGCGGGCACCCGGCGTAGGCTGGAGGGACAGTGAAGAACTCCGCCCACACCCAATCCACGACATCGTTGCCGCGCGCACCGCACGATGAGGTCCATTCGCGCTCGACGCGCTACCTCATCATGATGGGCGTCCGCGTGCTGTGCTTCATCCTCCTGGTGTTCGTGCAGCCCTTCGGCTGGTGGACCTGGGTCTTCGGCGCAGGAGCGATCTTCCTCCCGTACATCGCCGTCGTCCTTGCCAATGTGGGTGAAGACGGCAAGACGATCAACGCGGTGCCCCCCGGGCGTGAACTCGAAGCCCATCCCACGGCCCCCTCCCCCTCCGACGCGCACGATGAGGTCATCACGATTCGCGAGACCCCCGAGATCTCGCATCCCGACCACGCGCCGAAGGACCGGTCGTGACCGACGCCCCGACCTGTTCGAGGGCGGGATGCCGCGAGCCAGCCACGCAGCAGGTGGTGTGGCGCAATCCGCGCATCCACGCCGCCAGCCGACGCAAGATCTGGCTGGCGTGCGACGAGCACGTCACCTACCTGCGCGACTATCTCGCCGCCCGGGCCTTCCCCGTCGCGGTGGAACCGTTCACCGCCCCGGCCCCCGAATCCCAGGAGTCCCGATGAGCCGCCGACAGTCCGCACCCGCCGCGGTGCGCTGGACCGCCTACATCGGCGTCGCCATCGTCTTCGCCATCGCGTGCGCATTCCTCTCGCACTGGCAGCTGAGCAAGAACGAAGACCGCACCCGGCAGCTGGCCATCATCGCGGAGAACTACGACACCGCTCCCGTCGCGCTGGACGAGCTGCTCTCCCCTGGCCAGACGCTGCCCGAAGGGCTGAAGTGGCGGCAGGTGCAGATGACCGGCACCTATCTCACCGACCAGCAGCTGCTCGTGCGCAACACCGTGCACAACGGCACGGCGGCGTACGAGATCATCGTGCCGCTGCGCCTCGACGACGGCCGCGTCTTCCTCATCGATCGCGGGTGGGAGCCGCCGGGGAACCGCCAGCCGACACCCGACACCGTCCCCGACGCACCGACCGGAACCGTCACGGTCGTGGCGCGTCTCGTCCCCGGTCAGAATCTGCCCGCATCGGGCGCCGATGCCCCGGAGGGCCAGGTGCCGTCCGTGCACCTGCCGCTGATCGCCGAGAAGATCGGCGGTGCCGACGGCGCCGCGCTCGACCAGGGCGCGTACGGTCAGCTGGTCTCCGAAGACCCGGCGCCGGCGGTCATGCCGCAGCCCTTCGAGGTTCCCTCCGAAGACAGCGGCCCCTACCTGTCGTACGGCATCCAGTGGATCATGTTCGCCGTCATGGGGTTCATCTTCATCTGGTACGTCATCCGCTCCGAGCGGCGCGCACGGCGTGAGGCGGCGGAAGACGCCGCCGCCGTCGCCACTCTCGCGCAGACCGATCCGGAAGCCGCGGCCGCCCTCGCTGCCGAGACCTCGGCACGACGCCTCCGCGAGAAGCGCGAGAAGAGCCGCGACCGCGACTCCGCCGACGAAGACGCCCTGCTCGACAACGCCCCGCGCTGAGCGCGGGCACGCCGCGGCGGCGGCGCTCCGCTACGCGAGCGTGACGAGGTCGGCGTAGTCGCGACCCCAGATGTCTTCGACGCCGTCGGGCAGGATGAGTACGCGTTCGGGGTTCAGCGCCTCCACGGCGCCCTCGTCGTGCGAGACGAGCACCACCGAGCCCTCGTAGTGCGCGAGCGCCCCGAGGATCTCTTCGCGCGACGCGGGGTCGAGGTTGTTGGTCGGCTCGTCGAGCAGCAGCACGTTCGCGCTCGAGACGACGAGGGTGGCCAGCGACAGCCGGGTCTTCTCACCGCCGGAGAGGACGCCGGCCGGCTTGAGCACGTCGTCACCGGTGAACAGGAACGATCCCAGCACCTTGCGCGCCTCGACCGCCGTGATGTCGGGCGCCGCCGACATCATGTTGTCGAGCACGGAGCGGGTGACGTCGAGGTTCTCGTGCTCCTGCGCGTAGTAGCCGATCTTCAACCCGT
>Ga0180219_1002431_pt1 | contig 11107 bp, 15 predicted proteins | sample eDN3rd30CBELigMG_FD_151338 | JGI IMG/M metagenome (GOLD analysis project Ga0180219, IMG submission 151338) | Enriched Miracle-Growth compost microbial communities from Emeryville, California, USA - eDNA 3rd pass 30_C BE-Lig MG (version 2)... ...
CTTTGGGCTAAGCCAAAGTTACAGCATAAATTCACTTGCAAAACACATTTTACTTTATTACCTTGCCTAAGTAAACCAAAACAGATACAACAATCAATTAAACTGAAAATAACAAACAATAAATCAAGACTAAACAATTACCTAAATCATCACCAAGCCGTTACGTACATCAAGCACCAGCACTTGTAATTGCCTAAGTCAAGTAACAAACATGAACCAAACAGTAAATAAGTAATTTATAAAATATCCATGGGGAACAACCTTTCGAAACAGAAAAAGGCGACCCAAGAAGTAATAGAAGCCCAGAACCAAGGGCTGTGTATAGGCGCTCACAACTCGTAACACACAACTCACAACTAAAACAATATGTTCAGATCTCCTTTTTCCTTCAACGGCCGTATCCGTCGATTAGAGTACGGTCTCAGTTTTATTCTTTATCTCATTTTCTATTTCCTGGTCATGGGAATCATGAATATATACAGTGAATCCATTTTTGGCTTATTGGGTTTCATTGGTATTGTACCTTTGGCTTGGTTCATTTGGGCTCAGGGCGCTAAGCGCTGCCATGACCTAAGCAACAGTGGCTGGTACCAAATTATCCCTTTTTATTTCATTCTGTTAATTTTCCAACAGGGCGTTATGGGCGAGAACGAGTACGGCGATGATCCCCGCGAGCCGAAGCAGGATTTTGAATACGTACGGCCAGAGGTCGCTACGGTAGTTGACGAGGCACCCACTAGAGAAGTTGATTCAAAACCATTAGAAGAAGAATAAGTAACATAATAGATAAGTCAAATTAAATAATAAAGAAATAACCCAGAACCAAGGGCTGTGTATAGGCGCTCACAACTCGTAACACACAACTCACAACTAAACTAAACAACATGTTCAAAGCACCCTTTTCCTTCAACGGCCGTATTCGAAGATTGGAGTACGGTATCAGTAGTATACTGCTAACCATCTTAATATTTCTAGTGAACATTATACTGTACGATTTTAGTTATGATTTTCCGTGGTTATGGCTAGCTTGTTGTATTCCACTTTGGTGGGTATACTTCGCCCAAGGCGCCAAGCGCTGCCATGATATAGGCCATAGCGGCTGGTGGCAAATTGTTCCCTTTTATCCGCTGGTTATGTTGTTCAAAAAAGGTGATGTTGGTCCAAATGAATATGGATCAGATCCCAAGCAAGCCATAGAAGTTAATTATGTGACGGAAGCAGTGGTAGACACAGCCATCATTCCAGAAACGCAGCACGGAGCGAACGATGGAATAAGCAAAGCGGATGAATAAAATAGGGTATGATGAAAAAACCAAAACCACACGAAATCGAATTAAAAGCCTCTTGGATAATGGATAAAGGAGTAATGCAGCTAGATGAGGTAGGCAAAAGGATTGAGTGGCTTATTCACCATTATTTCAAAAAGATAGGCACCTTCAATTCCGGATGGAACACCATTTTTCAAGACCCTGGTGACGGTAGGTATTGGGAGTTAAGCTACCCTCAAGGATATATGCAAGGCGGAGGACCCGCATTACTACAATGTGTATCTACCGAAAAAGTAGGTGATGTTTTAAAGGAAATTGCTGCTACAAAATAAAAGCAAGTTAAACATAAAAGATACCAAGAAAATGGTTATGAAGCCTGTAAGGTGTGTAAGCCGTAACTCTATTCCTGATTGGAAGAATATCTATCTGGATGTAAGGGATGCGGTGTGATGGCGCAACATGTGGTGGTTTGTTTGCGCCGGCAGAGAAGAGACATAGTGAGTTTTTGAGGGAAAGTGTCTAACTTGTAGAATTAGCCTTTCTGAAAGGAAATAGGAATTATCCATGTTGACTTTAAATATTGTTACTGCAATGAACGATAGTTTGAAATCTCAAAATTACTCTAGAATTTTTGTGAATATTTCATACCTGAACAATATTCATATAAAAGAGTTCGATACAGAATATATGCTGTTTAACAAAGGGGATAAGCTAAAGCTTACTTCCATTTTACAGGAAGATAGATTGGTAGCTTTTGCTATTTGGCTTGATGGGTTGTATGAAACGGAATCGTCGAAGGAAATACCTTCATATCATTTTGGAGAAGGTATTTATACAAAAAAGGTTGGAGCTTATATCGACAAATTACATCTAGAACAATTTGAAGTGTTCAATTTTACAATTCACAAGGAACATAAAGGAAACCTTGTGTCAATAGTTGATCTTAAATACAAATATTTTAAGGCTTAGAAACTACGGGAAAATTTTATAAATAAAAGTTAAAAATTCGATATCCTTTTCAAGAATTATGGTTCATGAGAAGGTGATTTTGCGTTGCAAAAGTTCACCTAAACACTATTGAGAGCCTAGCCTCTTCTTTTAGAAGACGGCATCTCTATCAGTTTTATTTCCAGTGCGTTTTCTAATTTTGTTATGGTTTCCAAAGTCAAGTTTTCGTTACCTTTTAAAATTTTACTGACTTTTTGGGCTGAGATGGAAAGACGCTCGGCCAAATCCTTTTGTGATAGACCTCTTTCCCGTAGGGTCCGAAGCACTTTCAGTGCAATGGCAGCAGATTTTTGCAGCCGTTCCTTGTTTTCGCTACGCCATTTGGTAGTCTCAACCCAAGAGCTGTCCTGACTAGTAACAAGTTTTTTAAAATGCTCTATTTTTTCGTTTTCCATATCCTATAAGTCTAATTCAAATTCTCTAAAAGAATCTTCATCAAACACGACGTTTTCTTTCGGATAATTTTTGGTTTGCTCTTCTTTGAATGGCGGGTTTAATATCTTCGATTCGTATATATTCAGTAAATTAAACATTTCTTATGCCCGACTCGATATGAATAATATCTTCACATAAAACCTTTGCTATTTTTGTAATCGTCTTGGTAGCAACAGTATGCTGTCCTGATAGCCATTTTGATATCTCCGAACGCTGTTTTCCCATAGCGACGGCTAAATCAACAGGTTTCATACCTTTTGAATCTAAAAGCGAAGCGATCTTGTTGGCGATAGCTAAGTTTTTCTTAACAAGGCGCTCAATAACAGGATCACCATTATCCTTCAGCCAATTGTCTATAATATTGACTTCCAGACGATCGTTTTGTTCCCTATTGATTTTTCTTCTTGATATTTTCATGTCAAAATACAATTCTCAAATCTGCTTGATCCGTTATCTTTGATAAGGCCATCAAATAAAATGACACATGTTCATTTAAACGATGACAATACAATGTTAGTTATTAGCCAATAGTTTCGTCCAAATATATAAGACTAAGTTTTAACTGTTAATAATTTAGATGCAAAAATAGATTTTTATAGCTATAAAACTGCTTTTTAATAATATTTTTTGTATAATTTGACATTCTTTTTAGAAGAACAGTAAAAAATATTAACTTTGATATATGAACACAAACCTATCGCATTTACCTGAAAACAAACAGAAAGAGATAGCCGAGATACTAGCGATTATAAAGGAAGAGGCTCAACCTGAAAAGGTTATCCTTTTTGGTAGCCATACGGGTAATAACTGGGTGGAGGATGAGTATGTGGAAGACAGCATCACCTTCAGTTATATCAGCGATTATGATTTTCTTGTGGTCATCAAGAAGGGAGAAGGACAGGAGAAGGAGCATGCTATCATTAGTCATATCGAAAACCGGACAAATCATATAAAAAATGCAGTAAGCCCTATTGTTCATGATATCGACTACATTAACGAGGGTTTGCGTTTTGGGCAATACTTTTTCACGGATATTATCAAAGAAGGTATCCTTTTATACGACACTGGGAACTTCGCTTTTGATGAATCCAAAACATTGACGCCCGTGGAAGAGAAAGAAAAAGCTCAAGGATATTTTGATATTTGGTTTCCAAGAGGAATGGAGTTTTTAGATCATGCAAAATACGCTTTATCTAGAGATACATTATCTATGGGCGCATTTCAACTACACCAAGCAACCGAATGCTTTTATAATACCGTTCTATTGGTTTTTACTGGTTATAAGCCAAAGACCCACAATCTGCAGAAATTACGAAACTACGCTAAGCATATTTCAACGGATCTTTATACGATTTTCCGCACACCACCTTCGGACGAAAGGGAGTTCCATTTATTTGATCTGTTAAAACGAGGGTATATTGATGCCCGTTATAAATTAGATTATCAGATTACTGCCAAGGAGTTACAAACACTCATTGAGAAGGTAACCAAAATGCAAGGTATAGTAGAGGAAATCTGTAAAAAGAAAATTGAAGAAATAGTATAATATGCCAAACCTATATGTCATAGCTGGTTGTAATGGAGCAGGGAAAACAACGGCAAGTTATACGGTTCTGCCGGAGATTCTTGATTGTAAAGAATTTGTAAATGCAGATATAATCGCTGCAGGAATTTCACCCTTCAATCCTGAAAGCGTTGCTTTAGAGGCCGGTCGGATTATGTTGAGTCGCATTCGTGAATTGATTGACGAACAAGCTGATTTCGCTTTCGAAACTACTTTGGCGACGCGCAGCTATATTGGCTTGATTAAGGACGCGAAGAAACATGGTTACCAGATTATTCTTTTGTTTTTTTGGCTGGATTCGCCACAACAAGCGGTAAAGCGCGTAGCAATGCGAGTTGCGAAAGGCGGGCATCATATTCCTAATGAAACTGTTCACAGAAGGTATTATCGAGGCATTAAGAATTTAGTTCACTTGTATACGCCATATTGTGATAAATGGATGGTCTTGGATAATATGGATATGCAACCGGAGATCGTTGCGCAATATGATGAACTTGGAAAAGTGATCTATAATGACGAACTTTGGAATACTATTTTGTTGACTAGCAATGGAAACTAAGAATACGATGATTATGCCAGAAAATGCAACGTTCTCGGAAAAAGTACTTTTCGGCGTTAAAAAAGCACTCAGGAAGCTAGCTGAAGAGTCGGCACTGAAAAATGAGAGCTTGGTAGTCAAAGTTGGAAATGAAATAAAAGAGGTTCCAGCAAAAGAGTTGCTGAAAACGCTAAAGGATTAACCAAAATAAATTAGCGTTCCTCAGGTTTGCTAAAATCCAAAAGCTCGCTTACACTAACCCCTAATGCTTCTGCAATCTGTACTAAAATATAAGCTGTTGGATTGGCGCCTTGTCGTTCGTATCTATTGATAAATTGCTTGTCTTTGCCAATAATAGCAGCTAATTCTCCTTGCTCCAATTTTTTTCTATCCCGTAATTGCTGTATCCTCTTCCCAAGCTTTATCCGAAATTCTCTTTGCGCTGAATCCATAACGCAAGCTCACTAAATAATAAAAAAGTTGGTCAACATATTTGTTTACTATTAATCGTTTCGTATCTTTGTGATAATTATCCTCGCGCTAGGTTTGAGAAGCCAAAAGCAATAAGGATGATAAACCTAGATAAGAACTTAAACAGTACCTGCACAGCTTCTTCTTTTTGTAGCTCGGGTAACTTCTCAAACCTCAGCAATGAGCCGAAGAGGCCTGTGTGGGTTTCTGCTCATTTTTTTTACCTACTACATGCTATAATAGGTTTTTTGAACCTGTTTGCTCTAGTCATTTCCGCCCCTGAATAACCCTCGGTTGTACCTTTCTTTTCTTTCAGCGATGGGCGCCTAAGCTGTTAGATTCTTCTTATCAATCAAGTTATGAACAAATAAATCATTACAGCATGAAGCTTTTTACAAGCTGCAAAGGGAGTACTTTGCCCTTAAAATTGAAATACCAAATATGGAGATTGCTTCGTCGTTTCTTCATCGCAATGACATCTGGCTTAAAGAGACGATTAAATTGTATGCCAAAAGCAGCAATAAGTACGTATAGTAGATTTCTCCACTTCGGTCGAAATGACGCGTGCGACCAGATTGCATTGGCGGTCGAGCCGCCTTCGACCACTGCTCGGCAATTATCCCACCAGTCTGGATACCCGGCGGGTACCAGCTCCTGGACTGCTCCCACATTCCTTCGACAATTGTTCGACAGGCCTTCGACAGCGCTTCGACGGCTCTTCGACAAAGTAGCGGAGGTTGGTCGAAGGCCTGTCGAAGAACAGTGGGAGAGCACTCGAACAAGTGTCGGAGCGGGTACCTGTCAGGTAATGTGCAAATGCGGAAAACCGTGGGAGGGAAGCCGAAGCATGGTGGGACGGAATCCATTGTATCAACGAGCGGCCAGCTTTGTATTTACTTCGCTTAGATTGGGATCAACAACGTTTGAAACAGGTATCAAACCCGTATTTCACGGGAAGCTCTTCGAACAAAAGTCAGGCGAGATACCCTTTTGCTACAGTGTTGATACACACTTGGGACGACTATTCGTACGTCGTTCATTATGCGGGGTTCGAAGACTGCCACTTCATAACCTTCTGTCAGTGACAAATCTCATTAAAAACATACAGAAGCCCATTTTAAAGCTTTTTGCTTTTGGCTTTGCGCTTTCAACGTTCTGTGTTTGTTTGGTTCACGCCCAGCAGCGGCTATTTTGCCAATGAACAACCCTTGATTGTGGTCGATAACTTTCCTTATAGCGGCGATATTGCCAATATCAACCCAAATGATGTAGAGAATGTGACCGTTTTGAAAGATGCAGCAGCTGCCAGTATATGGGGAGCGCGGGCGGGCAAATGACCCTTTAACCGTTTCGTTGAACAGTAATCTAAAAGATGATGCAAAAAATCGGTGAATTGGATTTTGAAAAAATTATTCGACCTGGTAACGTAAAATCTGTCGTCCCAGTTGTCCTTGGCTATTTATACCTTCAATGATTATTCTATAAGTTCCGGGTCTACCGGCGTTAAAATAGTTCACAAAAGCTTCGCCTGTCTTGGTTGTACGTACATCTGCATTCCAGAAAATGGTTGTTCGGTAATCTGCCCATTTGTCTTCTACAGTTCCGTGGTTATATTGTGGTGCGTAAAATTCTTTGACCAAACTGTAACCTTTGGGTTTTAATAGTTGATGTGACCAGCCGGAAAAGATAGGGTATCGCAATCCATCCCGAGTTTTGATATATATGAAACACCGTAGGTCGCCCATCACGGGGTCATATATGCCGGTTCCATCAAATTCCTTTACGTATACGGCGACAATATTGTCAGGGTCATAACGTTCTTGTTTATCCAGCACGTCGCTACCAATGGAGAAGCCATTATAAAAAATCGATACGTTTTTTCCATTAATAATATAACTTGTTGTTGCTCCCCAATTGTTGTTCCACTGTTCCTGGAACGCCTTGAAATAATCGGTAACAGCCTGACCACTTGTTATGGGGCGTATATTGCTCCTGTCTCTATTACCCGAATTGGCTAGTCCTTCCATCCCTTTGGTTAAGTTAGGCACCCATCTTCTGATACATTCTAAAAGTGTGCGACAGGAGTCGCTGCTCTTGGGATGGATGATATGATCAATTTGTTTGAGCGAGATGGGTACATTGCCTAAATAAAGATAGTTTTCTTTTTTCTCGTTGATTTCCACTTCTTGTAATAAAATGCTGCTGTCGGGAATAACGAGTGCGGAGTCTTTTGAATGGTGGTCTTTCAAATAGGCTGTCATCGCATCGTTTATATTCGCTTGGTAAGCCATCAGACCCTTAGCGGTAGATACCAAAGGAGGTGTGATCTGATCTACCTGCAACTCAACCCGGTCGCCTCCCTTCTTTGTCCGTCCCTGTAACGAGAAGCGTATGCTATCCTGAATAATCAGGTTGTCGAAGTTAAAGCGTCCATGCTCATCGGTAACGGTATCCAGGCTACTGCCTATTTGCGTACTGAACAGCATCACTTTTCCTTTGGCTACGGGTTTGCCTCGTAAGGTGAGGAGTCTACCACTGATGTTTTGCAACAGTGGCTCGGGTGGATAAAGTGCTTTGGGTATCTCATTCGATAGGACGGCATGCCAGGTATAACGGCGGTAACCTTGGGTACGCAACAACAGGTCAAGATGTTCCATGGCTGTGGATGTTCCGTTAAAATAGTAACCCGGTTTTTCGATGTACCCTCTTATGTCAGAGCTTAATAATAGTTGTGCAAAAATGGTATTTGCTCGTTCGTCATCAATGGGTGTACGACTTTCGTCAATGACAGCCATGGATAGGTGAGCACCGGTAGGTTGCTCATTGGCGTCATTTACTTGGATGCGGATGGTTGTTGAATCGCGGACATGCTGCAGCTGCGCCGTAAACGCTTCGATGTGCAGGCTGTCCGGTTGCCGAAGAAAAATGATGCGTTCGGCAACCGGAAGATCGTTGCTATTGAAAAGTGTAAAATGAGTTATTCCGGAAGGAAAGCGGCTTTTGGGTAGATATAACTGTAGTAAAGGCCGTTCTTGTTCTGTAACAATGTGGTAGATCAACTCGTCCTTTTGATATACGAGTAATTGGACTGGGCCTAAACGATTGGCAGTCGCTTGTATTCTTACCAGAACGCTATCGGTACCGGTATTTGGGAAGACAGCTAAGGTTTGCCCGGAATTAGATGCCGCTGGCAGTGGATAGGATGCTGTGGTACCGTCGAGAAAATGTATTATGGCGGAATAATGAAGGTCTTTCTCGGGTGTTATGTTGAATTCGCCCATGCCTGCGTGTATGGTAGACCATGAGCAAACCATTTGTCCTGCGCTATCCTTGATTTCGCCTTTGGCATCAAGTCCTTTCCCCAGTCGATCTGTTATTTTAATAGCTACCCGACTTTGCAATCCGTTGACTAAATTACCTCCTTCGGGAAAAAAATCTACGAGGATAGAATCGGGTGCATTTTGAATGACAAAATTACGTTTTACGAGTCCACCTGCTGGTAAATTCAATCTACTTTCCAACTTATACTGAGCGGGTCTATTCTTCACTTTTCCGAGAATGTTGATGTTGAAAAGTCCCATGTTATCCGTTTGTCCGCTACCATCGTAATAGTGTTTGTCCATCTTGAGTGTATAGTCGATCTTGGCATTCTGTATACGGTCTGCACGGTTTGCATAACGGAACTGCAACCATAATTGTTGTTTTTCTTGCTTGTCTTTTGAGAATTGTAACCATGCTTTTGCTATTACACTTTCCCGATCGGCATTACCTATAGAAAAAAGTTGCTCGTAAAAGAAATCGGTACCGGCATTACGCATCCATTGCGTATAGGCCCGGATGCGATAATTTCCTTCTGGAAGTGATGATGCTAATGCGAGGCTTCCTTTAGCAAAGCCGGAAAAAAGCGGCAGTTTTAACGCATGAACAACCGAATCACCGGCATCAATTAAATCTACATATACCGCTCCACTTAAAGTAGACGGTTTATTTCGGCTACCGGTAACAACATAAGCCTTGAACCAAATCGTATCGCCTGCGGCATAATAGGGTTTGTCTGTATGGAGATATACCTTTTCTATGGGGTTTGCTATCGTCCATCGCATATACCGATCTGTTAAATTGGTGCTGGTATCCTGTTGGGCTACACAAGTGAATGAAATTAGGGATATGAATGAGATAAGAAGCAAGACCATTTTATCATCATTTGGGCTTACACTTTATAACTAAAGGTTTGTCTCCTTAGAGACGATATCTTTGGCTCTAAATTACAAAATAAAATGTTAAATATTTTGTTGTTTTAATGATCGGATTCGACAGCCGATACCTTTATTCAGTACCCTGTTGTTGAAGTAACAGCAGGGTGTGATCCAGCGACTGCTTACCCTTCCAATCATCATGTCCTGGAATGATGTAAGCAGGTTTGCCGAATTTTTTCTGCACATTTCGGATACTTTGTGGCCACGCTTTGGCATTACCATCGCTCACATTACCCAAGTTCGTAGCCTCGCAACTCTTGATAAAGCAACCGCCATATAGCACCCGATCGTTTTGGAACCAGATAACAATATTGTCTTTGGTATGCCCTTCGCCTGGATAGTAAGCTTCGAAGGTGTATTCGCCCACGTGAAAGACAGTATCTCGATTAAAAGTATATTGGGCACGAGGTTTATGTTGTTCCTGACACAACCGATCGGTCAACTGACTGGTATAGGTCTTTGCACCCTGTTGTCCGTAAAAAGTCAAGCCAGCCGATCGATCATCATGCCAATGGGTAGCGATGTGCATGGTGATTCGCTTGTGATGTCTTTTGGCAATGCTATCCATGAGCGGCTTAAATTGTGTAGTGTCCCACGGTGCGTCAAACAGTACTGCTCCTTGCTTGGTTATCAGGTACATGCCATTGGCCGGAATACGTTCGCCTTTAAAAAGGCCGTAACTGGTATATACATACAAATTCCCTGTCAGGTGTGTAATGGTTAATTTGTCTGTTGTTGTTTGGCTCCAGCCGACGTGCCAAGTGAAAAACAATAACAAAGAAGAAAGAAAATATTTCATAGTAGCTGGTATGTGGTACAAAGATATTATTTTCTCTGCAGTCGGCCTTTAAGTACTTTGATAACAACCGGAGCAGTCGCTATCACCACAATGAGCAAGATGATTTTTTCTAGGTGTTGCCTGATCCATTCATTTTCACCCAATAGGAAACCAGCTGTTACCAATACACCTACCCATAGAAAGCTGCCTGCAATATTGAAAATAGAAAACTTGCGTAAATCCATTTTGACTATGCCTGCAACAACTGGAGCAAAGGTACGTACAATAGGCATAAAGCGCGCTAATACAATGGCGCCACCACCTTTCTTTTCATAAAACTCCTGCGCCTGAAAAATATATTTTTTCTTAAATAAAAAGCTGTCTTTTCGCTGCATCAGGATGCTCCCTGAGCGCTTACCAGTCCAATAGCCTAGAAAATTACCCAGAATACCCGCAATTGAAATCAATAAAATCCAATATAGAAGTATCAATATAGGGTTCTCGTGCGGCAATACATTATTAGCCAAAATAATACCGGTAATAAAAAGTAGCGGGTCGCCAGGAAGAAAAAAACCGAGTAATATACCGGTCTCGGCAAATACAATAAATAATAAAAGGTATAAACCACCATGATCCATGATCCAAACCGGATCGGTTAGATTTTGGAGAAAATCAAAAAAAGCTGTCATAAAAATTGCACTATTATATCTATATCACCATCAAAATCGAGAAACAGAACGGTGTCTGTAAAAATGGAAAGGCTTGGAAAAGGCTAAAATAACGTGTACC
>Ga0180219_1002437_pt1 | contig 11094 bp, 12 predicted proteins | sample eDN3rd30CBELigMG_FD_151338 | JGI IMG/M metagenome (GOLD analysis project Ga0180219, IMG submission 151338) | Enriched Miracle-Growth compost microbial communities from Emeryville, California, USA - eDNA 3rd pass 30_C BE-Lig MG (version 2)... ...
GCAGGATATAATCTCTTGCTTACCAAATGCACAAAAATGCATTAAACGCGGGAATAGCTCAGTTGGTAGAGCGCAACCTTGCCAAGGTTGAGGTCGCGAGTTCGAGACTCGTTTCCCGCTCCAGATTTTAAAAAAAGGCCCAAACTTCGGTTTGGGCCTTTTTGTGCTGGAAGGGTCAGGTACATCGGATTTGAGCAACACCACATCCAAACAATAGGTGTTCAAGCCACGATCGTACTTCGGTCTGAGCCAATCAGGACAAGCATAGGGCCTAAGTCATCAGACCGCAAACAGCCTCCTGAGCGGCAAGAGGCCGCAAGATTTGCTGGAGTCTTCCCCCGAGCAGGTCATCGCTGCCGTACAGGACGAAATCCAGGAAGTCGCTCATGGCTAGATGTCGATCTACCCGAAATCGAGCACATCCCTTCCAAACTGGCTGTGGGTCCTACCCGGGGCTAAAGCCATCAGTCGCGTTGGGAGCCGCATCGAAGAGAGGATCGCCGGGTTCATCGCCCGGTGGGTGAGCCCTGCGGAAACGCTTCGCTAGGGGGCTACGGCCTCGCCAAGAATGCCGGCCACCGGTTCGGCGAAGCCCTCTCCGTTGCTTAGTAGCCGACCGTGAAACGGCTGCGTGAATGCGCCGGTTGCTCCAGTTCATCGATCATTGCAACGGCATAGTCTGCGACAGATATATGGCTCTGGCCGCCCTCGTCAAGCAGCAACTGGTCCTTGCCGATGCGGAACTTGCCGGTGCGCTCCCCGGGTTCGAGGCTGGCGGACGGCGCCAAGACCGTCCAGTCCAACTCAGGTTCCTTGCACAACAGGCTCAGCGCCTGGCGCGCCCCTTCTGCGGTGGCTTTCCATTCGGCGGGGAATTGCGGCGTGTCGATCAGCTGGACCCCTGGCGCGACTTCCAGGCCTCCTGCGCCACCAACGACCAGCAACCGGGGAACACCGGCCGCTTTGGCAGCTGAAATGATGGACTGAATCCCTTTGACGTAGTAGCCGAGCACATCGGTTTGGGCATGGCCACTGAACGCGCTGATCACCGCGTCGTACCCCTTCAGCATCTCGGTGAGGCTGTCCTGCGCCAGTACATCGACCTGCGAAGCAGCAACTTTGCCGGAAGCGGGCACTTTGCTCGTATTCGACACCAATGCGGTAATCTCGTGACCGCGCGCAGCCGCTTCCTTCAGCAAGGCCGAACCGACAAAACCGGTAGCGCCGATGATGGCAACTTTCATGATATTTCTCCGTGACAATGATCAAAATGGCGGTGGATTAACCTGCCGTCAAGAAGCATCATCACACAATCCATTGAATTGAAATACAGATCAATTCATAATTTACCTTTCCAATATTCTTAATAATTAGGTAGGTTGGTTATGGCGCTGCCCGGACGAGTCGACCTGAATGACCTGGTGGTTTTCGAAGCTGTGGCCCAAGCTGGGGGGTTCACGGCGGCTGCGGAGCGTCTTGGCGTCGCGACGGCCAAAATCAGCGTCGAAATCGCCCGGCTCGAATCCAAATTGGGCGTTGCATTGTTTAGCCGGACTACCCGCAGGGTGGCGCTGACCGACGCCGGACAGACACTGTATGAAGAATGCCAGCCCTTGCTGCATGGGCTCACAGAAGCCATCGAGCGCGCAGGGTCCGGCAAGGAGGAACTGGCAGGCACGCTTCGAATCAGCAGCACGGTCGATCATGCTGCGTTGCTGCTTGCTCCGGCCTTGGCTCTATTTGCCCAGCGTCACCCCCTTCTCGCCATAGACCTGCGCACCAGTGATCGCGTCGTTGATGTGATCGAAACAGGGATCGACGTCGCCATTCGCCTCGGCTGGCTTCGGGATTCGTCGCTTCGCGCGGCAAGACTTGGCGAATTCGAGCAGTATGTCGTCACGTCACCAAGCTGCCTGCGGCGTGTCAAGCACCCCAATACGCCAGACGATTTGGTGAATTTCGACTGGATCGTGCTTACGCTGCTTCCAACGCCTTTTACCTGGAAGTTCGCTGGCAACTCTGGCGAAACGAAGACCATCCACATCAAGTCGCGCTTTCGCGTCGACTCGCCGGGAGCGTTGCGCTCGCTGCTGCTGCAGCATGTCGGTGTTTCTGTCCTGGACCAATTCAATGCGCAGGAAGAGATCAACGCGAAGCGGCTGGTCCGTCTGCTGCCGGAATGGTCGTTGCCGCGTGGAGGCATTTATGCGGTGTATCCACCCGGACGGCAAATGCCGACGAAAGTCCGGGCCTTTATCGACTTTTACCGGCAATACCTGGAAGAGCTGAAGACTTCGTCAAGGTTGTCAAACTGACAAACCTTGTAGCCTCCAGGCATCAAATCAAGCCATACCACACCCCATCCTGATGCCCAATGGCTACAATTTGCCCCCGTCTGAAAAAACATATTCCCAAAAACCAAGCCAGGACTTGAGCTTGTTTCATGCAATGGAAATCACATTAATCCTGTTAGTGGTAATCGCAGCGTGGCAGTTGCTGCGCGTGCGCTACCAACGCACACATATTGCTTTGCTGGGGCAGCATCTTGCCGGCATGCAGCTCGAGCGTCATATGGAAACGCTGACTCAGGGCTATACCCGGGCCATTCGCGAGGAAAGCGAAGCGCGCCAGCTTCAGGTGCTGGACACCTTCGCTCAAACCGAACGTGCCGTCGCGGCGCAAGTACAGTCGCTGGCCACGGCCATGCAAAAGGAAAGCGCCCCGGCCGCCAGCATGAGCGTGCTTTCATTCTGCGTGCCCAATGTCGAGCGCTTTCTTCCTTCGCTGGCGCGCGATTTTCGCGAATTGCTGCATGTTCATGCCAAAGGCCTGCGCCATGTGGTGGACAATACGGACCAATGGGATGCGAAGACCCGCGCCTACCATCTCTCCGCGGAACTATATCTGCTGCAGCACAGCTGCCACTGGTTCTGCAAGTCCCGCGCCGTGGCCGACGCCAGGCTGATGCTGCGGCATCAGGTCAATCATCAGAAAGTGCTGGACTCCGTGTCCGTGGTGACCCGTTCGGCCTACCTGCAATGGCGGCAAGGCAGACGCTGAACGACGCACGTCGACGGCGTTAAACACGGCAAACACCTACCCCACCCTCCTTTTCCGATCGCCAGAACCGGCGACACACCGCCGGCTGGCTCGCGCGTTCCGACGCCATGCTTGCCCGCGGCAGCCGGCTCGTCTGGGTCGGCGTCATGTTCGGGCTTGTCGGAATGATGACGCGCTGGGCCGAATCCTATCTGCTCGGCTCCGACATGGGGCATATCCCCATATCCAACCTCTACGAGGTCTTCGTCCTATTCTGCCTGACTACGGCCTTGCTGTACCTGCACATGGAGGCCCGGCTCGACAATCGGCAACTGGGCGGCTTAGTCATGCTGATCATCAGCGCAGCCGTCGGCTTTCTGTTCTGGTATGGCGCCATTGCCGGCGCACACCAGATCCAGCCCTTGATTCCTGCCCTGCAGTCCTACTGGATGAAGCTTCATGTGCCTGCGAACTTCATCGGCTATGGAGCGTTTTCCATTGCCGCCATGTTCGGCATTGCATGGCTTCTGGCGGGGCGGCTCTATTTCAACACGCGCCAGCCTTCACGCCCGTGGCTGGAAGAGCTCACCTACAAGGCGATCGCACTGGGCTTCGTGTTCTTTACCGTGGCGACGATATTGGGCGCGCTCTGGGCCGCGGAGGCCTGGGGAGGTTACTGGTCGTGGGACCCCAAAGAAACATGGGCTCTGATCGTGTGGCTCAACTATGCGGCCTGGCTGCATTGCCGGCTCGTCAAGAACATACGCGGCAATGTCCTGGCCTGGTGGGCCGTAGTCGGCTTCTTCGTAACGCTGTTCGCCTTTCTGGGAGTCAATATGTTTCTGGCCGGCCTGCACTCCTATGGCTCCCTATAGCTTAGGAGCATCCGCATTATGAGCCCGAATCAGGCGGCCTATCTTTGTCTCGTACTGGCGTTCGCAATGTCGAATCTGCCGTTCGCCTACGGGCTCCCCGCGCCTGCGCGGCTGGCTGCCGCGCGGTCCAAACGTACAGCCCTGCGCATAATGCTATGGCTGATTCTGTATGTCGCATGGGTCGCCATTGCGATGCTGCTGGAAAGTAACATCGGCGGCCTGACGTCCAAAGACTGGAGCATCTGGCCTATCAGCATCGCATTTTTTGCCGTGCTGGCCTTTCCCGGAATAGCCTACCGATATCTATGGAGGCCTGGCCCCCGTCGCCGCTAGGCTGAAGCAGTCTGGGATAATGGCGGGATGACACCCAAGTGCCCGGCCCTTTCCAAGCTGCCGCTCCAGATACTAGCCTGGGGCCTGCTGCTGCTTCTGGCCTGCGCCGCGTTGGCCGCCTGGCGGTATCACGCGCTCGCCGGCGCCCTCGGGCAGGAAAGCAGCGTGCTGCAGCGGCTGGCCTCTCAGCGTGCGGGCCAGCATGATGCGCATCTGACTGCGCTGTCTGCGATTGCCGCGGCGTCCGACGACGAGAAGCACGGCCTGTTCCTCGACGTGGCCGCAACGATTACGCGCTTTTACCCACGCATCGACGACATACAGCTCGTTCCGCTGAACCCCCGCCTAGCCCCAGCCGGCATCGGGCCGCTCTCTGCGGATTTGGCGCAGCTCGTCCGGTCGGCCGCCGGCAAGTCCGACGGAGAAGTGGCTTTGCTGCCCTATCCAGGCCGGGCCGACCACTACATGATGGTCAAGCGCAGCCCCAACACAGAGCACGCACGCTATGGGCTGATGCTGAGCATCAGCGCCCCCGAGCTCATCGGAGAGGCGGGGCCATTCTGGTCTCAGGCGGGCGCGGCCTTGCGGCTCTCCATGCAGAACGGGCACGTCCTGGTCGACCAGGGCTCGCTGCCCGCCTCCATCCAGTACTCCGGCATCCTCACCAGCGCCTCGCAGCCGCTGGTGCTTGAAACAGGCATGGCCATCGGCGTGGGCGATCTTCTTCCTCCCATCCCGACGGCGATAGTGCTCGCCCTGGCCAGTTTGCTCTACTTTGCGGCACTGGCGGCATGGCGCCAGCGGCTCCGTACACGCGCCGCTGTCGAGCAGGCGCGCCTCAGCGCGCTGGAGTCGCGCTTGGCCCACGCCTCGCGCGTAAACGCGCTGGGCGAGATGGCCAGCGGCCTTGCGCATGAACTGACCCAACCCCTGACCGCCATCCTGGCTCAAGCCCAGGCCAGCCGCCGGCTGCTCGATCGATCGGACAGCCAGGCTCTGGGACCGGTACTCGAGGAAACCGTCTCCCAGGCGAAACGGGCCTCGGCCATTCTCGAGCGCTTCCGGAACTGGTCCCGGCCCCAGCGCAAAAATACGTCGGTATTCGACTTGCGCACCACACTGGACAATGTGGAAGCTCTGCTGGCGCCCCAAGCCGCCTCGCGCGGCGTCAGGCTCGGCTTCGATACGCCCGCGTCCGCGGTGTTCGTCAAGGCCGACTCCGTCGAGATGGAGCAGGTGGTCTTCAACCTGGTGCGCAACGCGCTCGAAGCAGTGGACCGGCAAGGCGACGCGTGGGTGAGGGTCGTCCTGAAACAGGAAGGGCCCGACGTGCTTCTCGACGTGATCGACAACGGCCCCGGCGTACCGCCGGATCTTCGGGCACGGCTCTTCACGCCATTCACGACGAGCCGGCCCGACGGCACGGGCTTGGGCCTGGCATTGAGCCAGCGCCTGGTGGAGCGCGCCGGCGGAGACATCTTCCTGGCCGACGAAGGCCCGGGCGCGACATTCAGAATCGTCTTGAAGCAGGAAAACATCTTGACGGAGGCGGCGGAATGAAGCACCCAGTCTATCTGGTGGACGACGACGAGGCGGTGTGCCGGGCGCTGAGCCTGCTGTTGTCGACGGTCGGCATCCATGTAAACGGCTTTACCGACCCCCAAGCCTTTCTTGCCCGGCTAGGCCAGCTCGAGCCGGGCTGCCTGGTCCTGGACATCCGCATGCCCGCCATCTCGGGCCTGAAGCTCCAAGAGCGGCTGGCCGCCCAGGGCATCGACTGGCCCACCATTGTCATTTCAGGCCACGGAGACATCGAGGCCTGCCGCCGCGCATTTCGCAACGGCGCCGTGGACTTCCTGTCCAAGCCCGTCGACGAACAGGACCTGATCGACGCGATACAAAAAGGACAGGACGCGCTCGATCTCCTCTTGCGGCGGCGCGCACAGCAAACCGAAACCGAGAGCCTGCTGGCCTCGCTCACGCCACGCGAGCGCGAAGTGCTCGACCACATCGCCCGAGGCTTTACCACTCGCCAGATCGCCGAGTCGCTGGGCCTTTCGTCTAGAACGGTCGACACCCATCGCGCCTCCCTCGGCTCGAAGCTGGGCACCACTTCTCAGGCCGAGCTCACCCGCTTCTGGCTCGAAGTCCAGGCAAGCCAGTAGAACTACGTAGATCGGCGAGAAACCTACGAATATCCGGCCTTGCCGCGCAGCGGTAAGCTTTCCCCGTACACAAATGGAAAGGAACCAAAATGATCCGGAAAATCTCTCTCGCCGCGCTCCTGCTCGCTCCCGTCCTGGCCTCTGCCGCGACGCAACTGCCCAACGCCCCTTATCTGCCCCTCGAACTGGCCACCAAGGCGGCGCAGACCGCGCTGAACACCTGCGTGGCCCAGGGCCACAATGTCAGCGTCGCCGTGGTGGCGCGCGACGGGGCCACCAAAGTGCTGCTCAAGGCGGACAATTCCGGCCCCCATACGGCAAGCAGCGCCGAGGGCAAGGCCTTCACCTCGGCCGCCATGGGCCGCGACACTGCGGGCCTGGCCCAGTTCATCGCCACCAATCCGGCCAATAACGGGCTGCGCGACATGGACTCCCGCATGGTGATCCAGGCCGGAGGCCTGCCGGTCAAGTTCGGTAAAGCGCTGGTGGCGGGCATCGGCGTGGGCGGCGCGCCCTCGGGCGATATCGATGCCGCTTGCGCGGCGGCCGGCCTCGAAGCCATCGGCGCCGAATAGCGCCCGGCCGGCGAATAACCTTGGAAGCCTTATGAATCGCTCACTGGCGATGGTCGCCTGCATAGTATTGACGTTCGCCTGCGCACGCGCCATCTCGAAAGAATCCGCGAACTCCTACCCCTTGCACGCCGCAGCCGCCGACGACAATGCAGCGGCCATAGAGAAACTGCTGTCCGAAGGCGCGGAACTGGATGCGCGCGACCGCTCGGGCTCGACTGCGCTGCTCGTCGCAACCCGGGCAAACAGCGTGCATGCGGCCCGGGCGCTCATCGCGGCCGGCGCCGACGTGAATGCGCAAGACAATATCCACGACAGCGCTTACCTGTATGCCGGGGCGCGCGGCCACCTGGACATCCTGAAGATGGCCCTGGCCCACGGGGCCGATCTCAAGAGCACCAACCGCTACGGTGGAACAGCCCTGATCCCGGCGGCCGAGCGTGGCCATGTAGAGACGGTCCGCACCCTGGTCGATGCGGGCATCGACGTCGACCATGTCAACAATCTGGGCTGGACCGCCCTGCTCGAAGCCATCATCCTCGGACGCGGGGGTGAGCAACACCAGCGGATCGTGGGCATCCTGCTCGCTGCGGGCGCCAGCCCCGACATTGCCGACCGCGAGGGCGTCAGCCCTCTTCAGCATGCGCGCTCACGCGGCTACGGCGAGATCGAGAAAACCCTGCTGGACGCCGGCGCGCGATAGGTGAAAACAATCGGCCGCACGACGCCATCGCACTGCCGCAAGGGACGAAAAAGCCGCCGAAGACAAGCGGCGGCCGGCCCGGGCTATTGCGTTTTATGGACCTTCCGCCCGCCATACTCCGCAAAACCGATCCCGGACAGAATCATCGCCAGCGCGATGGCGTGGTAAAGATGGAACTCTTCCCCTATCAGGGTGACCGCCAGCAGCGCGCCCCAGACAGGCAGCAGGTTGATGAACAGGCCGGCCCGGTTCCCGCCGATAAGCTCCACGGCCCGTATATAGAAAACCTGGCCGATCAGCGACGGAAAAATGACGATATAGGTGATGACCGCCCATCCCTGCATGTCGGGAAAGATGAACTTACCCTGGGCCGCCTCGAAGGCAAGCAAAGGCAGGGACGACAAGGTGGCCCCCAGGCACAGGATGAACATCAGGCTGGTCCAGTGCATCTTTGGCTTGTTGCGCAAAGCGGCGGTGTATATGCCATAACCCAGCACGGCAACAAACATCAGGGCGTCGCCGAAGTTGATGTTGAGCGAGATCAGGTTGCCCAGCTCGCCGCGCACCGCGATAACGATCACGCCTATGAAGGAACAGGCAAAACCCAGCGCCTGCGCCTGGCTGATGCGGCTGGAAAAGAGCACGAAGCTTGCCGCGAACACGAATAGCGGCATGCTTCCCTGCAGGATGCTTGAATTGATGGCGGTGGTGAAGACCAGCGCGTAGTACAGCGCCGCGCTGAACACGGTAAACCCGAGCACCCCCAGCATAAGCAGGTAGGCCAGGCGGGGCCGAATCACGGCCCAGTCGGCCGCAATCTGATCGCGCTTGAACACGTACAGCAGCACCAACAGGGTCAGCCAGCGGACGCTTACCAGGACCATGGGCGAGGCGTGGCCCACCGCCCATTTGCCGGCGATGGAGTTCCCGGCCCAGAAAAGCGTCGTCAGCGCCAGAAGAAGGTAGGCTTTGTAGATGGTGTTTCCTTGCAAGGTTTGGGCAAACGACCGCTAATGTAGCATTCCGCCATGATGCATGCCGCTACTCTTGGGCTTTGGGGGCAGAAAGACTCTTGCTGTAGTAGCCCGACGAATCAAAGCAGCACACGCGCCTCTCGCCCGCGGCCAGCATGTCGCAGGCGTTCTCGACCCGGCGCTGCCGGGTCTTGGCCTGCTTTGCGGATTCGACCCAATGGATCCAGTCAAGGCGCGCGATGGTCGTCGTGTCTTCCCAGGTGGCCTTGGCTGCCGACGACGAGGCAAGCGCTTTTCGCAAGTCGTCCGGCAATTGCGGCTCGGGTTCCGTGCCGACCGGAGCAAGCCGAACCTCAACCATGTCTCCAGGCGATACGCCGGCAGCCTCTTGAAGCTCTTCGCTCACCTTGAGCCAATGGCTTAGCCGGCCGTCAGGGTCAAGCGTAGCCTGAAAGGAATGCCCATCGAGTGTTCCTTCCACCGACGTCCTGCCGCGCCTGGGCAATTTTTCGCTGACGGCCTTGGGCAAGACCAGGAACCCCCATGCACCGCCTTCGCCGGGACTCGCCGGGCGAAGCAGTTTTGCCGTGAACGTAAACGCGTCTGTGTTTGCCATGTCAGTACTCATTGAGGCGGCCGGATCCGGTCGTCAATTCAGTCGCCCCTCAACACCGGCTCGCCGCTGCGGGGGTTTGTCAGAGTGACGTTCTCAAGCGCCTTGATCCGCCACTCTTCGGCCTGCCGCACCAATACTGCCAGGATCAGCGTATCGACAGCATGCGGGCCCGCCGGATGGGCTGCTCCCGCCGAAAGACGGCTCCAGAAATGGATTACGGCCACGTCGTCGCCGACCGGGACCGCGTCGATCAACTCGTTATCCAGCGTGGAGTCGCTATAGATGGTTGCGTGGATGGGCGCGTGCAGCTCGATGATTTCATCAATGCCGCGCACATAGTGGCCGAACCGGTTCACGAATGTCGCGTCCTCATGGAACAGCGCCCCGAGTGACCGCATGTCATGGCTGTTCCAGGCCTCTTGAAACGCCAGCGGCGCATCTTGTGGCTGCTTCATTTAAGCTGCTCCTCTTCCATCGCCGCACTTTAACATCCTGGAACTGCCGGCTTGCCGCCTGCTTTTCGCGACCTGCACCATTCCCCGGCACCGCACCGGGCGAAACCCCGCCCGGGCAGCTTCTCTGGTTTACTGCGTGGTCTCCGGCTCCATCTCGCCTTCTTGCCCCAGGAAACCGCCGCTCTGATGGCTCCACAGACGCGCGTACACGCCGTTCAGCTTGAGCAGTTCGGCATGGCTGCCTTCTTCGATGACGCGCCCCTGGTCCAGGACGATGAGGCGGTCCATGGCGGCGATGGTCGACAAGCGGTGTGCGATGGCGATCACGGTCTTGCCCTGCATCATCTCGTCCAGGCTTTCCTGTATGGCGACCTCGACTTCGGAATCAAGGGCACTGGTGGCCTCGTCCAGCAGCAGGATGGGGGCGTTCTTGAGCATGACGCGCGCAATGGCGATGCGCTGGCGCTGGCCGCCCGACAGCTTGACGCCCCGTTCGCCGACCTGGGTATCGTAGCCGCTGCGGCCCTGCGGGTCGCTTAGCTGGCGGATGAAATCGTCTGCCTGCGCATGGACGGCGGCGGCGCGGATCTCGGCCTCGCCGGCGTCGGGGCGGCCATATGCGATGTTGTCGCGGATAGAGCGATGCAGCAGCGAGGTATCCTGGGTAACCATGCCGATGGCGCCCCGCAGGCTGTCCTGCGTGACCTGGGCGATGTCCTGGTCGTCTATGCGTATCCGCCCGCCGTCCAGGTCGTAGAAGCGCAACAGCAGGTTGATCAGCGTAGACTTGCCGGCGCCCGAACGGCCCACCAGGCCGATCTTCTCGCCCGGGCGCACCGTAAGGCTCAGGCCGTCGAACACCTGGCGCTCGCCGTTGTAATTGAAGGAAACTCCGTCGAACTCGACCTTGCCATGCGCTACCTGCAGCACAGACGCGTTTGGCGCATCTTGCACCTTGGCCACACGCGAAAGCGTAGCAATGCCGTCCTGCACGGTGCCGATGTTCTCGAACAAAGTCGCCATTTGCCACATGATCCAGTGCGACATGCCATTGACGCGCAGCGACATGGCCGTAACCGCCGCCACGGCGCCAACGCCTATCTGGTCTGCATGCCATAGCCACAGAGCATAGCCGCCCGAGGCGATGATCAGTCCCACGACCAGCGCCTGGTTGACGATCTCAAACTGGCTGACCAGGCGCATCTGGCGAAAACCGGTCTCTTTGAAGTCCTCCATGGCAGCGCGGGCGAACTGGGCCTCGCGCCGGGTGTGCGAGAAAAGCTTTACCGTGGTGATGTTGGAATAGGCATCGGTAATGCGGCCGGTCATGGACGAGCGGGCGTGGGCCTGCTCTTGTCCGAC
>Ga0180219_1002438_pt1 | contig 11093 bp, 7 predicted proteins | sample eDN3rd30CBELigMG_FD_151338 | JGI IMG/M metagenome (GOLD analysis project Ga0180219, IMG submission 151338) | Enriched Miracle-Growth compost microbial communities from Emeryville, California, USA - eDNA 3rd pass 30_C BE-Lig MG (version 2)... ...
GCCCTCGAAATGCAGCATCGAGCCGCCGCCCGCCGCCACGGTGTGGATGTCCATCATCGGCACGCGCACGCGCACGCCGGCGATCATCGTGCCATGGGTGCGCTCGAAGGCGCCGGCATAGTGGCACACGTCGGTGGAGGTGCCGCCCATGTCGAAGCCGATGATCCGTTCGAACCCGGCCAGCACCCCGGTCTTCGCCGCCGCCACCACGCCGCCCGCCGGGCCGGAAAGGAGCGCATCCCGCCCGCGGAAGCGCTTCGCCGCGGCCAGCCCGCCGTCGGATTTCATGAACATCAGGTCCACGCCGGGCAGCCGGCGGCTCAGCCGCGCCACATAATGCCGGAGGATGGGGGAAAGATAGGCATCGGCCACCGTGGTGTCGCCCCGCCCCACCATGCGGATGAGCGGGCTGACCCGGTGGGAGACGCTGACCTGGGCGAAGCCCAGCTCCGCCGCCATCACCGCCAGCTTCTGCTCGTGGTCCGGGTAGCGGTAGCCGTGCAGCAGCACGATGGCGCAACTCTCGATACCGCTGGCATGGGCGGCGCTCAAGGCAGCGCGGGCCGCTGCCTCGTCAAGGGGCGTGATCACCGTGCCGTCCGCCGCCAGGCGCTCCTCCACCTCGATCACCCGCTCATGCAGCAGGTCGGGCAGGCGGATATCAAGGGCGAAGATGTCCGGCCGGTTCTGGTCGCCGATCCGCAGCAGATCGGCGAATCCCCGGGTGGTCACCAGCACGGTGCGCGCGCCCTTGCGCTCCAGAAGCGCGTTGGTGGCGACGGTGGTGCCCATCTTCACGGCGCCGATGCGGTCCAGGGCTAGGGGCGCGCCCGCCTCCAGTTCCATCGCCCGGCGGATGCCTTCGATGGCCGCATCCTCATACTGCCCGGGATTCTCCGAGAGCAGCTTCAGCGATGTGAGCGTGCCGTCCGGCCGGGCCGCCACCACATCGGTGAAGGTGCCGCCCCGGTCGATCCAGAATTGCCACCGATTTTCGCCGGATGCTTTGATTCTCTTTACCTTTTACGAGTGAAATATGGCCATTGCCCGGTTTCTGTATAATCCGGCGGCGGCGGACACCACAAGGGGCCGGCCGGCGCGGACGCCTTCTTCAAGCCTCATTCGGCAGCATACGGTAGCCAAATCCTTGAAGCCATTCGGCTTTCAGATTACAAATCAAACACACAACAGAAGGCAGGCAGGCAGACAGCATGAAACTATTGGTCACCGGCGGCGCAGGCTTTATTGGATCACATGTGGCGGATGCGGCCATCGCCAAGGGGCATGACGTCCATATCATGGACGACATGTCGGGCGGGCGGGAGGAAAACATCCCCGCCAAGGCCACCTTCCATCGGCTGGACATCCGCAGCAATGAGGCCGCCGCCCTGATGAAGCGCGAGAGGTTCGACATCCTCTGTCACCATGCGGCGCAGATGGATGTCCGCAAATCCGTCGCCGACCCGGTGTTCGATGCCGGCATCAACGTGCTCGGCTTCCTCAACCTCATGGAAGCGGGCCGCGAGAGTGGCCTGAAGACGGTCACCTTCGCTTCCACCGGCGGCGCCATCTATGGCGAGCCGGACTATGCGCCGCAGGATGAGAATCACGCCCTGCGCCCCCTCTCCCCCTACGGCATCACCAAGCGGGTGACGGAGCATTACCTCTATTTCTATCAGCAGACCTATGGCATCTCCCATGTGGCGCTCAGATACGCCAATGTCTACGGCCCGCGGCAGAACCCGCATGGCGAGGCCGGGGTGGTGGCCATCTTCTCCGAACGGCTCCTGAAGGGCGAACCGGTCTTCATCAACGGCCCCGGCACACAGACGCGGGATTATGTCTTCGTGGGCGACGTGGTGCGCGCCAACATGGCGGCCCTGGATTTCGAGGGCAGCGACATCTTCAACGTGGGCACCGGCGTGGAGACCGACGTCAACACCCTCTTCCACCACATCCGTAAATGCGCCGGCTCCAACACGGAGGAAGCCCACGCCCCCGCCAAGGCCGGCGAGCAGATGCGCAGCGTGCTCTCCTACGCCAAAGCCGAGAAGGCCCTGGGCTGGACCCCGCAAACCGACCTGGAAGCCGGCCTGGAGCAAACCGTCACCTGGTTCAGGGACCGGCTGCGGTAGCGGGGCTTCCATCCCCCAGCTCGACCGGGTGATCCAACCACCATCCACAAACAAAAAGGGCGGCCGAAGCCGCCCAGTGAGGAGAAATATGTCGCGGTGGTTCAGAAGTTCCGCCGCAGGCTGACGGACCACTGGCGGGGCGGCGCGGGAGACCCCGGCACACCGTAGCCGGTGCCGCTGGAGTGATGGATCCAGTAGAATTTGTCGAAGATGTTCTCGACCCCCAGAGACGCCTGCCAATCCGTATCCGGCGAGATATAGGTGAGCCGGCCGTTGAACAGGTGACGAGCCTCGATGATCTGATCGCTCGCCGGTGAGCTCCACAGGCTGCCCACCGTATTGTGCGACTGATAGGACCAGTCGATGCGCGGAATGAGCAGCGCCCCCGACTGGAACTCGATGTCGTACTGGACGCCACCGCTCATGCTCCAGCGCGGCTGGATGATCGAGTCCGGATGGATGTAACGCTGATCCTCCGGGTCCTTGATCTTGCTGGTGAACTTGTTGTAGCCCAGCGTGTAGTTGATGGTCAGGTTCGGGATCGGATTGGCGGTGACTTCCACCTCCACGCCCTTCACCCGGCTGGGCGCCGCGATGGCCAGGGAGTAGCTCAGGCCCTGGTTGCCGGCGAAGTCGGTGCCGGCCGGGCAGACATCACCCACGCCGTCGCCGTCGGTATCCACCAGATCTTCATCCGCGTAGAATTGCGGATCGGGATCGGGAGCGTTGCTGCACTGGGTGCCGCCGGTGTTGAGGATGCGCGGATCGTAATCGTCATAGAAACCGGCGATGTTGACACGCAGCCTCTGGTCCAGGAAATCGCCCTTGTAGCCGATTTCATAGGATACCACCTCTTCCTGCGGGAAGGGTTTGAGCTGCCCCAGCGTATAGGGTCGGGACTGGATGCCGGCAGAGCGGAAGCCCGTCGACACCGAACCGTAGACGAAGTGCAGGTCGTTGAGCTTGTAATCCACGCCCGCCTTCCAGTCGAAGCGCGTGGCGCTGGCCACCGAAGGCTCGGTTGCGACCAGCGACGGGTAGTGCCGGAAGAATACCGAGTTGCTCTCATCCGTGTAACGCAGACCGCCGGTGAAGGACAGCTTGTCGCTCAGGTGGTAGACCGTGTGGATGAAGGCCGACTTGTTGTCCGTCTCGAAATCGTCATTGTGGTAAAGCTCGAGAATCTTGAAATATTTCAAGGGCTCGATATCCACGTTGACGATCTCGAACTCGTCCGTCTTGAACCAGAATCCACCGATGGTCCATTCCAGCGCGTTGTCGAAGGCAACACCTTCCAGGCGCACTTCGTTCTGGTACTGCTTGTGGTACTGGCGTACCGCGTTGTGGATGGTGTCGAACGGCGTGCCATCGCCCTGCGTGGTGCCGGAGCGGCCGGTGATCTGGGTCTTCAACTGACGGAAGGCCGAAAGGTAGGTGAGGGTGACATTATCCGTGATGTCCCACACCACCTTGCCGGAAAGCCCCCAGTTCAGCACCTGCTCGCCGAGATTGAAGTCCTCGCCGGTGGTCGGGTCCTGCCAGGTCTCGAAGGTCTCGCGCTTCTTGGGATCACGGTAGAACGCGCCGTCGTGCGGATCGTCCGTGCCGCCGGTGAAGGTATCCGGCATGATGCCCCATTTCGGCAGAAGGTCGCTGGCAATCCACAATTCGTCCAATGGTGAGAGCGTGGAACCGCCCTCGAAGGGCACCGGCGACCAGGCCTGACTGTTGTCATTCATCACGTCGGCGGTGAGCGTCACGTCCAGATTGTCGGTTCCCACCCAACGCAACTGCACGCGGCCGCCCTGTCGATCGATACCGCGATAGCTGCCGATCTTGCAGGGGTTCTTGACGCCGCGCTCCATGCGCTTGTCCTCCGCCACCTGCGGGAAGGAGAAGTCGTTGTCCGCCTGGCTGCCCGGCTCCACATAGACCGGAGCATAAATGGGCCGCGGCACGCCGGGGGTGACTTCCACCTGGCCCACCTGCACGGCGCCGCCGATGCCGTCGCCAATGCCGGCGAGTTCGGGCGTGCCTTCCTTGATCATGGTGCAGGTCCAGTCCAGCTCGTCGATATAGCCGTCCCGGGATTCCGACATGCCGGTGAAGCGCATGAACAGGTCCTTGGTCAGGCCCAGGTCCAGGGCACCCTTGAAGTCCATCTGGTTGAAGCGCCCGTAGGTCGCCTCCACATAGCCGGAATTGTCGCCCTCGGGCTGCTTGGTGACGATGCGCACGGCGCCGCCCAGCGCATTCTTGCCGAAGAGCGTGCCCTGCGGTCCGCGCAGGATCTCGACGCGCTCCACGTCATAGAGGTTGAAGTTCATGCCCGTCTGGCGCGCCCAGTAGACATCGTCCGTATAGACCGCGACGGTGGGCTTGGAATAGGACAGCTCGTCGCTGTTGATCTTGCCGCGGATACCGATGACAGGCGTAGCGCCGTTCTGCCGGAAATAGGCGTTGGGCACCACGGAGCCGATGGAATCCACATCGTCCATACCGCGCATTTCCAGGCTTTCGGCGGTCAGCGCCGAGACCGCCAGCGGTGTCTGCTGCAGGCGCTCCTCGCGGAAGCGCGCCGTGACCACGATTTCCTCCAGCGCGGCGAGATTACCGCCCTCGCTCTGCGCGAATGCCGGCCCTGCGGGCAAGGCCAGGACACCGGCCGCCACGCCGGCGAGCAAGGCTCCCGACGTGAAACGGAGGCCAGGCCGCACACGCCGTGCCGCCCGCAAGGACCACCCGGCAGAAGCGGATGCACCCCCGCCTACTGTTACCTTAAGCATTTCCATAATTTTCCCCTGATTTTCCCCATATAACTCTTGGCGTGTTCCGAGGGCCGTTCGCCGGGCCCTTCTCTTCCCCTCCTTTCCTTCCAAGTTGCCACGGAATGGCGATAGCCGGGACAGTGCGCGCAAAAGCACAGACCCACAGGCCGGCAAGGCCGTCACCGGTGGGTCGTCACAGCTATGATGATCTGCCTGGCACCCCTTCAGTTCCCCCGATATCCCGGTTGTCCCCTGTGCCGACAAGGCCGCCTCTGCCAGGCAAACCCATTGCGGCATCAACCATTTGTTCAATTGGTAAGGGGGAATTGGAAAACTGTAAAGAAAAATATCAAATTTTTGTATGGATACCGCCGAAAAACACCTGTATTAGAGGCGCGGACTCAGTTCCATATGATGAAAATATTATAAATAATACTTTATATCCTATAATAATATATCATATTACTTTTATGCTATCATATGAGGCGTTCCACTATGATATCATAAAAGCCTTATGCTATTACTGAGGCCCGCCCCGGAATTGAAGCCGCCCCGTGGAAGCCCCATTGCAGGCTCATGGGTGGTCTACGCCACTTGCCCTGTCATTCTGGATTCGCCGCTCGAGCCGGCGAATGACGAAATGTGGCCCGTTTCCCTAAAAGTCGAAGACGACGTCGAGCTTGTATTTTTTCAGTGCTTCCGGGCTGAACATGCTTATTTCTTTGGCGAGAATCGCATCGCGGACGATGCGTTTGCTTTCATCCAATGAATAACTGGAAAAGAGTAGAGGTCTTTTCTGCAGGTCATCCAGCCGAAAAATACTCATTTCTGCGCATGCGGATATTCCAGCTTTTCTTCCTCCGCCGCTTTAAGGGCCATACCCTACGTCAATGCTTGGTCGCCGTCGACGGGCGGGTGCCGACGGTGTGGGGGACGGTGTCGGCGATGAAGACGTTGCGGCGCTTGTTGGCCTTGGCTTTTTCCAGGGCGTCGGCGGCCAGGCGCATCAGGGTCTCGGGGTCGACGGCCTGGTTGGGATACATGGCGATGCCCATGTTGGCGCTCACCTGCAGCCGGTTGCCCTGGACCTCCAGCGGCTGCCAGATGGCCTGCAGCAGTTCCTCGGTGCGGCCCATGACCATGCGCACATCGTCGATGGCGGAGAGCAGGAGGGCGAAGCGGTCGCCGGCCAGGCGGGCCGCCATGTCCGCCTCGCGGATATGGCGGCGCAGGATGTCGGCGATGACGGCCAGCACCTCGTCGCCCACGCTGTGACCATAGGCATCGTTGACGACATGCATCTCGTCGATATCCACCAGCACCAGGGCCAGCCCCGTATCGCTGCTGCGGCGGCCGCGCATCGCCTTGGAGAGCACGTCCTCGAAGCGGGGCCGCGCCATCAGGCCGGTCAGCTCGTCGTAATGTGTCTTGCGCCGCAGCTCCATGGGCGCCGGTTTGCCGGAACCGGCCTCCGACAGGATAAGCATGCTGCTGCCGCCGGGGCCGGGGGCGCGCAGCGCCGCCAGCACCAGGCCGGAATGCATGTGCATCTCCAGCCGGGCCTCGCCGGCGGCGGAGGCGGCCGCCGAGAGGAAGCGGCTCCAGCCGTCCATGGGCGCGGCTTCGGCCCCCAAAGGCCGGACCTCGCCCACCTGTTGCAGAACGGCGTCCGCTTCCGCACCGCGGGTGAGGGTGCCGTCGGACACATCGAGGATGCCGGCCACATGCCGGTTCCAGGCCAGGAGGCGGGCCTCGTCATCGAAAATGCACACACCCTGGGGCATGCGGTTGAGCAGGGATTCCAGGAGCCGCCGGTCGTGCCGTGACTGGTTGACCGCCTCCTCACAGGTGGCGCGCATGGTCTGGAAGCCATCCATCACCTGGCGCAGTTCGGCCTCGAGCTGCCGTCTGTGCGCCGCCGTCGCATCGGCATCGCGCGCGCGGGCGGCGGCGGTGGCCTCGGCCGTCTCCAGCCGCACGCGGTGGCGCCAGATCATGCCGGCGATGGAGAGTCCCAGCATGAGAGAAACCGCGAAGGCGACCGCCGACGGCAGCAGCGGTGTGGTGAATGCCCCCTGCGCCGGGTCCACCACCAGCGTCCACTGCCGGTTGACCACCTGCACGGGCTCCGTCAGCCGGCGCGCCTTGCCGCCGCTGACCTCTTCCGGCGGTGCCTGGTCGATGATGCGCTCGGCGGTGAGATCGTAGATCACGCCGCCGCCGAAATCCCGGTCGAGAATGGTGATGTGAAGATCGGGATCGAGCGGCATGCCGGCATCCACGCCCATGAGGGCCGGAATGGAGATGAAGGCCGAGACCAGCCCCTTGAGCACGCGCGATCGCCCCTCCCCGGTGAAGACGGGCATGGTCAGCGTCACGCCCGGCTCGCCCGTTAAGGTCGGCGCCTCGCCGTCGGTCGGGTGGATGCTGCTGATATAAGGCTGGCCGTTGCTGATGGCCTGCAGCATGGTGCGGGCGACGCCGCCCTTGGGGTCCAGCACCCAGCCGCTGTAGCGGCGCCCGGTATCCGGCCTGGAATAAGTGCCGACCAGCAGACCGAGCCCCGGCACCTCCAGACTTTCCACGCTCTTGTCATGCAGATTGAGGGCGAAGCCGGCATGGCTCCCCGGATTGCCGGCGCGGATAGCGGAGATGAAGGCATCCAGCCCCGCCACCGGCACCACCGAGGTCCAGACGATGGTCTGCCCCTGCAGCGCCCTGGAGAGAACGCCCTGCGAGAAGCGATCGAACTCCTGCTTGCGCACCCGGTCGCTGGCCGCGAAATAGGTCACCATGGCATTGAGCTGGGCAAGGTTCTGCTTGATCTGGGCGGCAAGGGTGCGGCTCCCGGCCACGGCGGCCACATAGAACCGCTCGCTGACCGAGTGGCTGCGTTCCTTGTAGACATATCCGCCCGCCGCCAGCCCGGTGAACAGGAAGACCAGGACCACAAGGCCCGGAAACATGAGGGTACGACGCACTTGAATCCCCTGCCCGATGTCATTCCGCCGTCCCCGTACCGGCGGACTCCCGGCATCGAAGACCCGAATGCAGCCGAGACTAAGGGAAATAGGTAAAGAAAATCTGATTTTCCGCCCCGGCCGCCGGACCGCCGACAGCCGAAGATGCCGGTTGTGAGGGCCGCAGAGACAGGCTACCTTGCGCAGCGATAGACCATCGTTGCCCGGGCCGGCCGCCCGGGCCGGGACCAATGGGGCGAACCGCCCCCATCATGCAGATAGAAAGCCTCGTTTCCATGAACAAATTGACGATTGCCGCCGGCATGCTGCTGTGTGCTGCCAGCGCCATGCCTGCCCTCGCCCAGGAGGCCGCGCCGAATGCCGCTCCGGGCGCCGCCGACAGCGCCCCCTCCTTCACCGACGATCAGCTCAAGGGCTTCGCCCAGGCGGCGGTCAAGATCCAGATCATCTCGCAGCAGGCGCGCGTGCAGATGATGCAGGCCGTCGAGAGCGTCGAGGGCCTCGATATGGACACCTACAACGGCATCGTGCGGCAGGCCCAGGTCGATCCCGCCCTGTCCGCCAAGATCAGCCAGTTCATGCAGGATTATGCCGAAGATGCCGGCATTCCGACCACGGGCGGCGCCGAAGGGAGCGACGCCGAGTAACGTCGGCCTTTCCCCCTGAGTGCTGGATGCTATGATGCTTCGAAAAGGGGGAGCATGATGGCGGCATACTGGACGAAACGGCAACTCTTGCAGGGCGCCTCCCTGGCGGGCGCCATGGCCATGGCATATGCACCGGCGGCGCTGGCCCAGCGCGCAACCGCGGGCCGCGCCGGCGCATCGAAGGGCGACAGCATCGCCCGGGTGACGGCCTTTCCCGTCGTGGTGCCCTGCCGGTTGCAGGTCGGCAGCTATGACCGCGACATCCGCATGGGCGGCACGGTGGTCGAGGTGGAGACCGGCGACGGGCTGACCGGTATCGGCTTCACCTCCATCACCAACAGCGAGATCGTGGCCGCTGCCGTCAACCTGGTGGCGGCACCGGCTCTCAAGGGCGTCGATTCCATCAACCGCGAGGCGGTGGCGGCGCAGCTTCACCACCTTCTCACCCCACGCGGCCAGACAGGGCACGCCCAGCACGCCATCTCGGCCATCGACATCGCGCTGTGGGACATCCTGGGCAAGCGGCTGGACATGCCCGTATGGCGCCTGCTCGGCGGTGCCCGCAGCAGCGTGCCCAGCTACACCACCTTCGGCATGGCCTATATGAGCCGCGACGAGCTGGCAGCCGCCGCCGGGCATCTGGCCAAGGCCGGCCGCCAGCGCCTCAAGATGGTGGTGGCGGCGGGCGCCCATGACCGCATCGCCAAGGGCGAGTCCATCGAGCAGATCATGGCCGAGGACGTGGAGCGCATCCGCGCCGTGCGCGAGGCGGCGGGGCCGGAGGTGGAGCTCTACATCGACGGCAATCACGGGCTGGACGGCTACCAGACCCGCCGCTTCATCAAGCGCATCGAGGAATTCGACATCGCCTTCTTCGAGGAGCCGGTCAGCGGCAACGACGTCACCCGCCTGTCGGACCTGCGCAAGACCAGCCCCATCGCCATCGCCGCCGGCCAGAACGAGACCCATCTGCGCCGCTTCCGGGATTTCATCATCTCGCAGGCCGTCGACGTGCTGCAGTTCAACACCTGCATGTGCGGCGGCTATACCGCCGCCCTGAAGGTGGCCGGGCTGGCCGCCGCCTTCGGCATGGAGATCGACAATGGCGGCGGCTATGCCGAATACAACATGCACCTGCATGCCGGCCTGGCCAATGGCGGCATGGTGGAATGGCATCTCGGCTCGGCGGCGCTCGGGCCCGTGCTGTACAAGGATTATCCAGCCCTCGACGGGGACCGCCTGCCGCTGCCGGAGGCACCGGGGCTCGGCTTTTCCGTCAACATGGACGTGGTGCGCGAGCATACCATAGGTGGCCGGTGAAACCGGCGTGGGAAGGTCGACCGCAAGCCTTTGCGCCCGCCGCCATTGAGGGTATGCTGCGCCCCGAATCAGGATTTATACAACCCCATCCCCTAGGATTGAGAAGGTAGAAGGCATGATCGAAGACACGCTGTCGCAGACGGATATCGTAACTGTCGAGTTCGAGAACGGAATCGCCTGGGTGACGCTGAACCGCCCGGAAAAGCGCAACTGCCTCAACCCGGCCACCAACGACCTAATGACCCAGGTGCTGGACGACCTGGAGACGGACGAGCGCTGCAAGGTGCTGGTGCTCACCGGCGCCGATCCGTCCTTTTGCGCCGGCATGGACCTGAAGGAATATTTCGAGGAAACCGCCGCCAAGGGCCATATGGCGACCCGCAAGGCGCAGCGCTCCTCCTACGGCTGGTTCCGCCGCCTGCGCTGGTTCGAGCGCCCGACCATCGCCGCCGTCAACGGCTGGTGCTTCGGCGGCGCCTTCGGCCCCCTCTATTCCTGCGACCTGGCCATCGCCGCCGACGAGGCGGTGTTCGGCGTCTCGGAGATCAACTGGGGCATCATCCCGGGCGGCAACGTCACCAAGGTGCTGGCCGAGCTGATGAACTTCCGCAACGCCATGTACTACATCCTGACCGGCGAGACCTTCGACGGCAAGCAGGCCGCCGAGATGGGCCTGGTGAACTATTCCGTGCCCCATGCCGAGCTGAAGGACGCGGTGCGCAAGATGGCCACCAAGCTCCTCGACAAGAACCCGGAAACGCTGAAGGCCGCCAAGGATGCCTTCCGCCGCGTGCTGGAAATGCCGGTGGACGCCGCCGAGGATTACCTGGTGGTGCGTCAGGAAGCGCTGAACTGGCTGGACAAGTCCGGCGGCCGCGAGAAGGGCCTGAAGCAGTTCATCCACGACAAGACCTACAAGCCCGGGCTCGGCGCCTACGACCTCAGCAAGAAGTAAACAGCCATCCGCCAATACGGCCGGGAAAGCGGAAGCCGTCGGCTTCCGCTTTTTCGTGGCCGGTCTCTTCCGAAATCAACCAATCGCTAACTGTTTTTTGCTATCCTTGGTGGATCGTGCCGCGCAGTATTGCGGCAGTAACGGGCTTAAGACCGGACGTGTACCTTGCTTTTCTATGTCATTCGCTACCGGCAATGCGCGGCGTTGAGCGTCGCCCTTGCGTGGATCGCCCTCAGTCTCTGCCTCGGCCTACTCTGGATCGGCCGCGAAACGATGACCGAGCTTCG
>Ga0180219_1002440_pt1 | contig 11089 bp, 9 predicted proteins | sample eDN3rd30CBELigMG_FD_151338 | JGI IMG/M metagenome (GOLD analysis project Ga0180219, IMG submission 151338) | Enriched Miracle-Growth compost microbial communities from Emeryville, California, USA - eDNA 3rd pass 30_C BE-Lig MG (version 2)... ...
CGCGGCGGCGGCCGATGCGCGGATAGCCGAGGATCGTGCCGGAGGGGAAGGAAGCAGCGGTGGTCATCGGGCGATCTCCTGTTCGTGAAGGGCGGGGAGGATGCCGGCCGTGCGCAGCACGGTCAGCACGACATCGTGGTTGTTGAAGGCATAGAGGTGGATGCCGGGGGCACCGCCGTCGACGACGGCACGGGCGAGGTCGGCGGCATGCCGGATGCCGATCTCTCGCTGTGCAGCGGCGTCGGCAGCGCGCTCGAGCGCGTCGCCAAGGGCGTCCGGTCGCGGGTCACCGGTCAGCTCGAGCACACGGCGCAGCCGCGAGGGCGAGGTGATCGGCATGAGCCCCGGCAGGATCGGGATCGTCACACCGGCGGCACGGGCGCGCTCCACGAACTGCAAGTAGTCGTCGGCGTGGAAGAACAGCTGGGTGATCGCCAACTCCGCGCCGGCCGCCTGCTTGGCCAGCAACGCGTCGATGTCCTCGTGCCGGTGCCGTGAGCGCGGATGCCCGTTGGGGAAGGCGGCGACCGAGATCTGCACCTTCTCGCGCCGCCCCACGCGCGCCGCCCCGGGCACTCCGGGAACGGGGGCCTCGGTGTACGGGGCACGCTCAGCCTGGACCCGGTCGATCAGCTGCACGAGCTGCGCGGCCGACTCCAGGTCGCCGAGGAACACGTCATCCTCCGTGCTGCCGACCGGCGGGTCGCCGCGCAGCGCGAGGAAGCGCGTGATGCCGGCATCCAGGAACTCACGAATGAGGGCGGTCGCCGCCGGGTAGGTGCTGCCCACGCAGGTCAGGTGGGCCAGCGGCGGAACATCGGTGCTGCGCAGGATGTGCGTCAGCACCTCGAGCGAACGCCCACCGGTCGACCCCCCGGCACCGAAGGTCACCGAGATGAACTGCGGCCCGACCTCGGCCAGGCGCCCGATCGTCTCGTGCAGGGCCGGCATCCCCTCCGCGGTACGCGGCGGATAGATCTCGAAGGAGAACGGGATCGCGGTGACGTTCGACATGTCAGCTCTCGGGGTTGCAGGCGGGGCAGCGGGTTCGGAAGGCCGGTTCGGCCGCGGGGACGAGTGCTCAGCGCGTGTCCCGCACTGTTGCACGGGGCGTCTCGTCATCGCGGGCGGGTGCCGGGCTCGGCTGTCGCTCCTGCCCGAGGGGTCCCGGGCTGCCCGGAGATCCGGGCGTCGATGCCCCCACTCTAGGGCGTCTGCAACCGGGCGCGGAGTCCATGACGGACTGTTTCACCGTGCCCCTCGCACTGCCGCACGGTGCGGCCGCGGCGGCGGCGTAGCGTGGGGGCATGGTCGACACGCTCCCGTACGGTTCCTGGCCCTCTCCCCTGTCCGCTGAGTGGGCCTCGGCCGCGTCGCCCCGATTCGAAGGTGCAGCGTTCGTCGGCGACGAGGTCTGGTGGGGCGAGTCGGTGCCGACGGAGGGCGGCCGCACCGCGGTCCGCCGGCGCGCCGCCGACGGGTCGGTGGAGACGGTCCTGCCCGCCCCGTGGAACGCGCGCTCCGCCGTCCACGAGTACGGCGGAGGTTCCTGGGCCGCGTCGGACGACGGTCGGCTGTGGTTCGTGGAGAAGGCCGACCAGCAGGTGTGGGAGCTCGCCCCGGGCCAGCGACCTCGACTGCTGACCGGCCCGGACGGCGACACCCGCTACGGCGGGCTCCGCTGGCAGCACGGCGTCCTGCTGGCTGTGCAGGAGCGGCACGGCGACGGTCCGGTGCCACGCCGCGCGATCGTGCGGATCGACCCGGCCGGTGACGTCACCGAGGTCGTAGCCGGCAGCACCTTCGTCGCGCAGCCCGCCCTGTCACCGGACGGCACCCGTCTTGCGTGGATCGCGTGGGATCACCCCGACATGCCCTGGGATCGCACACGGCTGCGGGTCGGCACGGTCGTCGACGGCGCGGTGCCGGAGTGGGCGTCGATCACCTCGGGTGAGACGGCTGCGCTGCAGCCGGAGTGGGTGGATGCCGGAGCGCTGCTGTATCTGGACGACCCGACCGGGCGGTGGAACCTGTGGCACACGCGCCCCGGCGTCGTCGAGGCGGCGACGGCCGTCGCCCCCGCGGATGCGGACACCGGCGGCGGCCTGTGGGTGCTCGGCCTGCGCTGGTACGCCCCGCTGCGCGACGGACGCATCATCGCCATCCGCACCAACGGCGCGGACGAACTCATCCTGATCGATGCGGCCGGGGCGGCCACGGTGCTCGACGTGCCGCCGACGGCGCGACTTGTCGTCGAGGACACAGACGGTGAGCGTGTGCTCATCAGCGGAGCCGCGGTCGGCGGCTCCGGGATCTGGCTCGTCTCTGCCGACGGTGCGGCCGAGCAGGTCGCCGGCGGCGGATCTGACACTCCCCTGGAGTGGTATCCGACCGGCCGGCCGGTCAGCTTCGCCGGCATCCATGGGGAGGTGCACGCGTACGAGTACGCGCCCACTCACCCCGACGTGACGGGGCCGGCCGACGAGCTGCCGCCGTACGTCGTGTTCGTGCACGGAGGCCCGACCGCGCACGTCGGCGGCGTCGCCGACAGCAAGACGGCGTTCTTCACGAGCCGCGGAATCGGCGTGCTCGACGTCAACTACGGCGGGTCCACCGGCTACGGCCGCGCCTACCGTGAGCGGCTGAAGGGCCAGTGGGGCGTCGTGGACGTCGACGATGTCGCCGCGGCGGCCGCGGGGCTGGCTGCGGCGGGCAGGGCGGATGCCGGTCGCATCGCGATCGAGGGTGGGTCAGCCGGCGGCTGGACGGTGCTGGCTGCGCTGGCGACGACGGACGTGTTCGGCGCCGGGATCTCCCGCTACGGCGTGGCCGATGCGCGGGCGCTGGCCGCGGACACGCACGACTTCGAGGCGCGATACCTGGATGGGCTCATCGGGCCGCTGCCGGAAGCCGAGGAGATCTACCTGGAGCGGTCGCCGCTCAGCCACGCCGACGGGTTCACGGTGCCGGTGCTGCTGCTGCAGGGCGCCGACGACGCCGTCGTGCCGCCCGCGCAATCGGAGGCGATCCGCGATGCCCTGCGCGCGAACGGCGTGCCGCACGCGTATGTGCTCTACCCCGGCGAGGGTCACGGGTTCCGCAAAGCCGAGACGATCGTGCACTCCCTGGAGAGCGAGCTGGCGTTCCTCGGCCAGGTGTTCGGCTTCGCGCCCCCCGGCATCCCCCCATTGCCCCTCTCCTAGCCCCCGCTCGCCCCGAGGCCAAGCGGCTCGCGGCTAGAGGGAGAAGGGGGCGAGCTCGGCGGCGAGACGCTCGGAGACGTGCGCGTGCACGGCGGTGCCGCCCTCTTGGTGGCTGGTGGAGATGATGTGGCCCGACTCGTGCACCTGGTTGACCAGGTCGCCGCGGTCGTACGGCACCAGCGCGTGCACCTCGATCGCCGGCAGCGGCAGCGCCGCTTCGATGGCGGCACGCAGCTCGGCGATGCCCTCGCCCGTGCGCGACGAGACGAAGTGCGCTGCCGGCTCCAGGCCGCGCAGTACCAGTCGCGTGTCAGGATCGACCAGGTCGGCCTTGTTGAACACGACCAGCTCGCGCGTCGCGCGGGCGCCCACATCGCCCATCACCTCGCGAACCGTGGCCAGCTGGGCCGCCGGATCGGGATGCGAGCCGTCCACCACGTGCACGATGACATCGGCGCCGGCGACCTCTTCCAGGGTGGAGCGGAACGCCTCGACGAGCTGGTGCGGGAGGTTGCGGACGAAGCCGACCGTGTCGGTGAGCGTGAACACCCGCCCGTCCTCGGTCACGGAGCGACGCACCGTCGCATCCAGCGTGGCGAACAGGGCGTTCTCCACGAGGACGCCGGCGCTGGTGAGCCGGTTCAGCAGCGAGGACTTGCCGGCGTTGGTGTATCCGGCGATCGCCACCGAAGGAATCGTGTTGCGCTTGCGCTCGGCGCGCTTCGCTTCGCGGGCGGGCTCGAAGTCGCGGATCTGCCGGCGCAGCTGCGCCATGCGGGTGCGGATGCGACGGCGATCGAGTTCGATCTTCGTCTCACCGGGTCCGCGCGAGCCCATCCCGGCACCGCCGGCGCCGACCTGACCACCGGCCTGACGCGACATCGAGTCACCCCAGCCGCGCAGGCGCGGCAGCAGGTACTCGAGTTGGGCCAGTTCGACCTGGGCCTTGCCCTCGCGGCTCTTGGCGTGCTGGCTGAAGATGTCCAGGATGACGGTCGTGCGGTCGATGACCTTGACCTTCACGACGTCCTCGAGGGCACGACGCTGGCTCGGGGCCAGCTCGGTGTCGGCGATGACGGTGTCCGCGCCGACGGCGGCCACGAGGTCACGCAGCTCGGCGGCCTTGCCCCGGCCGATGTAGGTCGCCGGATCCGGGTGCGGACGTCGCTGCAGCACCCCGTCGAGCACGACGGCGCCCGCGGTCTCCGCGAGCGCCGACAGCTCGCGCAGCGAGTTCTCGGCGTCTTCGTGCGATCCCTGCGCGTACACGCCGATGAGCACGACGTTCTCCAGCCGCAGCTGCCGGTACTCGACCTCGGTGACGTCCTCGAGCTCGGTGGACAGCCCGGGCACGCGGCGCAGCGCGGCCCGCTCCTCGCGGTCCCACTGCTCGCCGTCCGAGTCACCGTCCGCGACGGTGGCGTCGTCCTGCAGCGCCTGGGCGCCGCCGAAGACCCGCACGCCCGAGCGCGCTTCCGCGCGCGCCAGCACCCGATCGACCGGGTCCACCGGCGTCTCGTCCGCGCTGGGGGGTGTCGTGGTATCCGTCATGTCATCCTTCCGGGCCCGCTCTCCGGGCCATCCGTGCACTCTAGCCTCCCTCGCCGGGTGGCTCCTCCGCTACGCTCGCAGTCGTGGACAGCGATCACTACTTCAGCGCGTCCCCTGCCAGTGCCGAGAATCTCCGCCGTATCCGCGTGCATCTCGCCGGCCGGGAGTTGCACGTCACCACCGCAGGCGGCGTCTTCAGCCCTGACCATGTGGACGTCGGCACGGGGGTGCTCCTGGCGAACACGCCCCCGCCGCCGCCCGGAGGCAATCTGCTCGATCTGGGCTGCGGATGGGGCCCGGTCTCGCTGTCGCTCGCCCTCGACGCGCCGCACGCGACGGTGTGGGCGGTCGATGTGAACGAGAGGGCCCTGGACCTGGTGCGCCGCAACGCCGCCGAACTCGGGCTCGACAACATCAACGCCGTCACCCCCGACGATGTTCCCGACGGCATCGTGTTCCGCACGATCCGCTCCAACCCGCCGATCCGGGTGGGCAAGAGCGAACTGCACGGGCTGCTCGAGCGGTGGATCCCCCGTCTCGATGAGCGCAGCGACGCGTGGCTGGTGGTGTCGCGGAACCTCGGGTCCGACTCGCTGCAGCGCTGGCTGGCGGCGAGCTTCGACCACGGGTACTCCGTCACGCGCGCCGCGACCGGGCGCGGTTTCCGCGTCATCAAGGTGCGCCGTCACGGCACCCCGGCGACCGATACGATCCGGCTGCCCTAGCCTGCCGGCATCTCGTCGAGAACGTGCTCAGGCGAGCGCGACCTCGCCGCTGAAGACGAGGGATGCCGGTCCGCTCAGCAGCACATGCTCGCCATCGGCCTGCGACACGACGCGCACGCCCAGTCGACCGCCTGGCACATCGACCGTCCAACGGTCGGGCGCACCCGGACCCGCCCAGTGCCGCACGGCGAGCGCCGACGCGGCGACGCCCGTGCCGCAGGAGAGGGTCTCCCCCACCCCGCGCTCGAACACGCGCATGCGGATCGCGCCGATGCCGTCGCGGAATGCGCCGGGCACGACGAACTCGATGTTCGCGCCGGCGGCGGGCTGCGGGTGCAGCTGCGGCTGCACCGTGAGGTCCAGTCCGTCGAGCTCGTCGGCAGTGGACAGCGCCACCACCACGTGCGGGTTGCCGACGTCGATGCCCTGGCCGGGGCGGGCGACGTCGAGGCCCCGGGCGCGCACCAGCACGTCCTCCGCCTCGGCGCGCCAGACGCCGAGGTCGACCTCGAAGCCGTTGTCGGCGCGTGTGATCGTCTTCACGCCGGCGCGGGTGCCCACGGCGATACTCGCACCGTTCTCCAGCGTGGCAAGGCCCGACTCGACGAGGTAGCGCGCATAGACGCGGATGCCGTTGCCGCACATCTCCGCGGCGGAGCCGTCGGCGTTGCGGTAGTCCATGAACCACTCGGCGTCGGGCGTAGCGGCACCCTCCGGCAGCGCCGCAGAGCGCACGACGCGCAGGATCCCGTCGCCGCCGATGCCGAACCGGCGGTCGCAGAGCGCCGCCACCTGGTCGTCGGTCAGCGCCAGCTCGCCGTCGACATCGGGGATGATGACGAAGTCATTGCCGGTGCCGTGGCCCTTGGTGAATGCGATCGTGGACACCGGTCAAGTCTACGGGCGCCGCCGTAGCGCGATCTGCTCAGTCGTGGATGAGACGCTTGCCCGTGCTCCACGTTTCGAACGGCTCGTAGCCCAGCGCATCGTAGAAGCCGTGCGCGATGTCGTTGTCGGGCCGCACCATGAGCTGCACCTTCGGGCATCCCATCGCGACGAGCTTCTCCTCGGCCGTCGCAACCAGCTGCCGAGCGATGCCCTCACCACGCCGCGCGGGGTCGCTCGCGAGGTAGTACAGCCAGCCGCGATGCCCGTCGTAGCCGGCCATCACCGTGCCGACGAGGGAGTCATCGGCGACCGCGACCAGGAACAGCTCCGGCTGCACCGTGAGCTTGCGGCTGATGTCCTGGTACGGATTGTTCCATGGCCGGGTCAGGCCGGTCTCCTGCCACAGCGTGACAACGTCTTCGGTGTCGGTCGGCTGAAACGGGCGGATCTCGACAGTCATGCGCCCGAGTCTGCCAGGTGCCCGGCATCCGCACCCGGGTCTGTCCACAGAATCCCGTCATAGCGACGGAACCACGACACCTGTCGGCGCGCGTATCGGCGCGTGAGTGCCTGTGTCTCGGCGATCGCCTCGTCCTGGGTGCTCTCGCCGGTCAGCTGGGCGAGCGCCTGGGCGTAGCCGATCGCCCGCCGCGCGGTCACGCCGTGCTCCAGCCCCTGCCCGCGCAGGGCCGCGACCTCGTCGAGCAGGCCGTCCGCCCACATGAGCTCGACGCGGCGGTCGAGGCGCTCGACCAGCTGGGCCCGCTCCACCTGCACGCCGATGATGTGCGTCGGCTCGTGCCAGAGGCGCGGCGCCTCCGGGAGGGCGGCGCCGTGGGTGGCCTCCCCCTGCAGCACGACCTCGAGCGCGCGGACGATGCGGCGACCGTTGCGGGGATCGATGCGGGCTGCGGTGGCAGGGTCGAGGGTGCGCAGCCGCGCGAGCAGCGATCCGGTGCCGTCGCGTTCGAGGTCGGCCTCGAGTTGCGCGCGCAGCGCGTCGTCGTGCGGCGGGAAGCGGAAGTCGTACACGACGGCGGACACGTAGAGCCCGGAGCCACCCACGAGGATCGCGTCGGCGCCCCGCGCGAAGATCTGCGTGATCACGGTGCGCGCCTCCGCCTGGTACCAGGCGACGGCCGCCTCATCGGTCACGTCGAGCGCGTCGAAGAGATGATGCGGGATGCCGCGGCGCTGCGCGATCGGCAGTTTCGCGGTGCCGATGTCCATCCCGCGGTACAGCTGCATCGCGTCGGCGTTGACGATCTCGGCCGGCCGGCCGCGGGCCGCGAGCGCCTCAGCGAGGCGCAGCGACAGATCGGTCTTCCCCGTGCCGGTGGCACCGACGATCGCCCACAGCCGTGACCGGGTCATAGCGACGGCACCAGTTCGCGACACCGGCGCCATCGATATCTGGCGCCGTCACGGAGGACTGGCGCCCTCACCCCGGCATCCTTCACGCTGACGAGGTCAGCCGCAGCGTCGGCAAGCCCAGCGAGACGGCGCGCGGCGCGCCGTCGCCGGCGGGCGCCGGCACCGCGCAGGACTCGGCCTGCGCGCGGTCCCAGGCGTCGCCCGCGCGCGTGCGGCGAATGCGCAGGGGTGCTCCATCGGGGCTGTCCGCGAGCAGGTGGAACGGCGCGGCGTGGGTGACCGTCACCGAGACGACATCGCCGGGGCGGGGCGTCGGGCTGCCCGCAGGCAGCTCGAAGTGCACGAGCCGGTTGTCCTCGGCGCGACCCGTGAGGCGGTGCGTCTCGGCATCCTTCTTGCCCTCGCCGGTCGACACCAGCACCTCGAGGGTGCGGCCGACCTGGTTCTGGTTCTCCTCCAGCGAGATGCGCTCCTGCAGTGCGACGAGGCGCTCGTAGCGCTCCTGGACGACCGCCTTGGGCACCTGGTCGGCCATGGTGGCGGCCGGGGTTCCCTCACGGATCGAGTACTGGAAGGTGAAGGCGCTGGCGAAGCGCGCCCGCTCCACGACCCGCATCGTGTCTTCGAAGTCCTCGTCGGTCTCGCCGGGGAAGCCGACGATGATGTCCGTGGAGATGGCCGCGTGCGGGATCTTCTCGCGGACGCGGTCGAGGATGCCGAGGAAGCGCTCGCTGCGGTAGGAGCGGCGCATCGCCTTGAGGATGCGGTCGGAGCCGGACTGCAGCGGCATGTGCAACTGGGGCATCACCGCCGGCGTCTCGGCCATCGCGTCGATGACGTCGTCGGTGAACGCGGCGGGGTGCGGGCTGGTGAAGCGGATGCGCTCCAGGCCGTCGATCTCGCCGGCAGCGCGCAGGAGCTTGCCGAACGCCTGGCGGTCCCCGAACTCGACGCCGTAGCTGTTGACGTTCTGGCCCAACAGGGTCACTTCGACGGCGCCGTCGTCGACGAGCAGCTTGATCTCGCTGAGGATGTCGCCGGGGCGGCGGTCTTTCTCCTTGCCGCGCAGGCTCGGCACGATGCAGAAGGTGCAGGTGTTGTTGCAGCCGACCGAGATCGAGACCCAGCCGCTGTGGACCGCGTCACGCTTGGTGGGCAGCGTCGAGGGGAAGGTCTCGAGGGACTCGAGGATCTCCAGCTCGGCTTCGCCGTTGTGCCGGGCGCGTTCGAGCAGGCTCGGCAGCGATCCCATGTTGTGCGTGCCGAAGACGACATCGACCCAGGGCGCCTTCTGCTGAACGGTGTCCTTGTCCATCTGCGCGAGGCAGCCGCCGACGGCGATCTGCATGCCGCCGTGCTTGTCCTTGCGGCTCTTCAGATGCCCGAGCGTGCCGTACAGCTTGCCGGCGGCGTTGTCGCGCACCGCGCAGGTGTTGATGACGACGACGTCGGCCTCTTCGCCGGCAGCGGCGCGGACGTACCCCGCCGACTCCAGCGACCCGGACAGCCGCTCGGAGTCGTGGACGTTCATCTGACAGCCGAAGGTGCGCACCTCGTACGTGCGCGCACGACCGTCGGCTGCGTGGGCGGCGGGAGATGGCGCGATGAGGGTGGGCGCGGAGGACGGCGAAGACATGATGGACACATTCTACGAGCCGATGCCGGGAGGGGGCCCGAGGACGTCCGCCGACCGTCGACACCTCCTACACTGGCGCCATGGCGGACACGGCGACGGGGCACGCGCCCATCCTGACGGTGACGATCAATCCGGCGCTCGACGTGACCACCTCGGTGGGTCGCGTCGTCGCCGAGCACAAGATGCGCTGCGGCGCGACGCGGCTGGACCCCGGCGGTGGCGGTATCAACGTGTCGCGCGCGATCCGCAACCTGGGCGGGCGCTCGACCGCGCTCTACGCCGCAGGTGGACCGACGGGTCAGGCCTATCGCGAGCTGCTCCAGGATGAGGGCATCTCGGCTCGCGCGCTGCGCATCGCCGGCAGCACCCGGGAGAGTTTCACCGTCGATGAGACCGAGTCAGGTCAGCAGTTCCGGTTCGTCCTGCAGGGTCCCGAACTCGAGGAGCACGAGTGGCGGCGATGCCTCGACGCGATCGCAGAGGACGTCCCGCGCGGCGGCTACCTGGTTCTCAGCGGCAGCCTGCCACCCGGCGTGCCGGACGACTTCTACGCGCGGGCGGCGCGGGTGGCCGCCGAGCGCGGGGCGCGCACGGTCGTGGATGCGTCCGGTCCGGCTCTGCGCGCGGCTCTGGACATCGGCGTGTTCCTGGTGGCGCCGAGCCGGCGCGAGCTGTCCGAGCTCGTCGGCGAGCAGGTGGAGGATCTGGACGCCCAGATCGCCGCGGCCCGCTCACTGGTCGCGGACGGACGCAGCGCGCTCATCGCGCTGACCCTGGGCGGCTCCGGTGCCGTTCTCGTGACGCCGGATGCCACCCTGCGCCTGCCCGCGGCCCCGGTGCGGGTGCGCAGCACCGTCGGCGCCGGCGACGCGTTCCTCGCCGGTCTGGTGCTGCGCCTCGCGCAGGGCGCTCCCGCCGCCGAGGCGTTCCGCACGGCTGCTGCCGCGGGGGCGGCCACCGCAGCTCTTCCGGGAACCGCGCTGTGCACGGCCGCCGACGTCGCCCGGCTCGAAGCCGACCTGACGGTCACGGAGATCTGACGCTCACCCCTCGGTGAAGCGCACGCCGGATCCGCGCGAGCCGCGCGGGCCGCTAGCCAGTTCGTCGAGCGCCTGTCGCGCGGCGTCCAGTGCGGTGGATCCGTAGCCACGCCGGGCGAGCTGCCCGGACAGGCGCCGCAGTGCGGTGTCGCGATCGAGGTCGCGCATGCTCCGCGCCTTCTGCCGTGCGAACTCGAGTGCACGCTCGGCGTCGTCGTCGGGTAGCTCGGTGAGAGCCGTGTCGATGACGTCACGAGGGATGCCGCGCTGCGAGAGCGCTCGGGAGATCGCCTGCCGTCCCTGGCCCTTGCGATCGACACCGGCATGGACGAGCTGCTCGGCCAGTCGGGCGTCGTCGAGGTATCCCCGGTGCACGAACCGCTGCACGAGGCCGTCGACGGTCTCGGCGTCGAGGGCACGCTCGGCGATGACCGCGCGTGCTTCGCGCACCGAGAGCGACCGCGCGCGTAGCTTCTTCAGGAGGTTGCGTTCGGCGATCTCGAGCTCGATCTGGGTGCAGTCGTCGATGGCATCCTCGTCGAACTCGTCTGCCTCCTCTGCGTCGGCGAGCCAGCTCGTGTGCCAGGTGGGCTCGTCGGGTTGCGATGATCTCGATACACCCGCGCTGCGCGCGGGCACTCGATCACCGGAGGGTGGGACGCTCGCACCGCG
>Ga0180219_1002442_pt1 | contig 11085 bp, 18 predicted proteins | sample eDN3rd30CBELigMG_FD_151338 | JGI IMG/M metagenome (GOLD analysis project Ga0180219, IMG submission 151338) | Enriched Miracle-Growth compost microbial communities from Emeryville, California, USA - eDNA 3rd pass 30_C BE-Lig MG (version 2)... ...
CAAATGCGTTCAGTTTGAATGTCCATTCGGGAACGACTAATGACTTGGTAACCATTAGAGGCGGTGAAGGTGTAGTAGTCCCCGTCATCATCACCGTACCATGTGACCTTAGGATCTTGAGACACGATATCAAGTGTGAGGCGCTGCGTGGTCTTGATCAACCGATAGGTAAGAAGCGCGGGACCCTGAGGCGCAGGTTTGGCAAAATGAAAGAACGTCTCAGTAGGAGGTGTCTCTGCTGAATGGTGGGTATAGATGAGTTTGGAGTCCGTAATCGGCGCGCCAATCAAGGGCAGGGGCGAAGACAGACTGACCGCACGCAGTACCTGTTCGGGACGAAGCCGCGAGATCTCCAAAAAGTTAATCGTGAATTCCGCGCTTAGGGACTTATCGCGCTGGACTACCCGGCGCCGAGAGTAGCACAGGGTGTTACTTCCACTGACTGCTTGTGCGCAAAACTCGTCCCAGGCTTCACGCACCTGACGCTTTACCTCAGCCGAGACCAATTCATCATAACCGCGATCAATCTCGCGGTAAATATCTTCCAACCCCTGAGCGACCATGGTTATTCCTTATAAGTAAGAGAGCCAATACATATCAAAGACGGCTGAGGTAAAAAAAGAAATCAAGGGCATAGAGAGGAGTCCAAATGGACTCCTCTCTTATTATTGCTCGGCTTCCAGAGTGTCGTCTTTGGGGACGAGTACCTGCATATTCAGCCGGTACGATTCCAATGCAATTTTGCCTTCGACTGGCATAGGATGCTTAAACTGCCAGTGATGTAAGATAGTTCCATCCAGGAGTGTTACGTAAAAAGCAATGTAGAAGTGCTGGGCTTCATGATTGCGATTAGGCTGAACGATGCCCGATTGAATGGTAGTGACCGCTCCTTCGACACCGAACTGACGAAATTGTGCCAATTCCTTATCGTAGAATTCACGCACTACAGGTACGTCTTTGGCGCGGAAAACGCGCTCGATATCCTCGCGTACATTATCCGCCCCGTACGAACGGATCCCCTCGATGAGTTTAATGGCAGTGGGCATATCAGGATTCATCAAATTTGAGTTGCGCCAAATCCAGTTCAGTGCCTTTACGGATGTAGGATTTGTAATGCGAGAAAGTCCAGGTATACACCGTGCCCGTTTCGCTTTGAATGGCACGAATAACGACATGGTATTCGTATTCGGTCGACTTACGTTGCACCAAGCACGTATTGGCATTGATGCTCACTGAGGCGTGGGGCGGGACCTTAGAGACCGTGTCCCAGCAGTGTTGAATGTAAGCCCGTACTTTACGGACGTCCTGTTCACGGAACACGTTTTCCACGTCTTCCATGACTTTATCCAGACCTTCAGCACGCAAATCGCACTTCAGGATTCGTGGGGAGGTAACACTAGCACGTTCGGTATACATTGAATTTCCCTTGAAAGAGCATAAAGCCCCCGGGTTACCCCAGGGGGCGTTTATGGGTGGACTACCCCATTACCAGATTTACGGTCCCCAGTTTGTCGAGGTTCAGGCTGTTCGATTCATGGCCGTTGTTCCATTTGATCGAAATGGAATTGGACGATACGTCAACAGCACTGATTTCACCACGCTCAAACGTCATGGTCGATTGGACGATATTGCCAATCTTCAGACGCAGGATGGGCACGTTTTTCAAGGATTCGAGGATCATGGTAGCCGGTAAAGAATGAAAGGATTGAAGGCAGGGGGGTCTCCCTGTGTCACAAAACCGTTGAGCAGCAATCCTTTCGAATCACTACTCACATGGATGATATAGGTTTGAAATAATCTATAATGTATCCCCTCTAATGACATACGATCGGAAGTTACAGTTACAAATTACCAACTAAACACCACACTACCTGCAATCCCTGCTGCGGCTGCCACAGCAGGCGAGTATGTACCACTCGCGCCACCACCACCGCCCCGGGCTTCAGCATAATCGATCGACGGCGAGGAAAACATTGCCAGGATAAGAGCAAAACAAAAAACGAGTTTCTTCATGATGATAGATTGATAAGAAATGAGAAGTTAAGCGTAAGAAAGGCTCATTTGCCCTGTGACACGCCATTGCTTAAAAAGCTCTATGGCCTTTTCATTGCCTTTGGCCTTAAAGACCATCATCAATTGCTGAACGTACTGGCGACGGTCTTTGGTAACCACAGCGGTGTAGTAGACAGAATGCAGATCGGTTTTGCTATCATGCGTGTACGAAATCATCTGGTTTTTACCGACTGCCCCGAGAGGTTGCTGATTCTCCCCATAGACCATGGCTGCATCTGTTGAGATGAGTTGATCCAGTACATAGTAGGCGTAATGGATCTTGCTTGGATGCGGCAGAGCGCCTGCTTCCCAAAGCGCCCAGGTGCGTGCCGATATTCTCAGATGTTGGGCAATCTCTGCTGCACTCAAACCAGTCGCATGTCGAACTTGTTGAATGACGTTACTGCGCTCGAGTCCTTCGATGGGATTAATGTAAGTCACGCTATCAGTTTGCATAACCACTCTCTAGAAAACGAAACCTATTGACAGAATGAGGCGCTCGGTCGGGCCATTATTCATCCAATGTGAATTGACATCGGGACGAAAGATGACGACTCGGCCAAAGCGCTTGACAGGTCCCTCAATGCCAAACTCACCCTGACCTTTTAGCGTGATGTTAATCCGCCAATGAGTCCCATTTTTGACGGGATCCGTATGCTTAGGCAGTTGAGCATTAGCCGGATACTTAATGAGGTAGCCGTCTGTAAACTTATTCAGAAAGTGGCTCCCGAATTCCCACAGGAGCTTTTTCTGATAGTCACAATCGCGTTGCCGGCCCGGCTGCCAGGTCCATAAACGTCTGTTCAATTTGTTCACCGGCGGTTTTGTGTCCGAACTTTTTGTTGAGGTCATAAAGCACCTTTTCAAATATCGCATAGGTAAGCGCGTAACCTTTCTTACCCTTGACGATCTCCTCTACAGGTCGCTCTAAAAGTGTGCTGTGGTGAATACGTGAGAGCATGAGTGAGGTGGCCAAGGTGGACTTAGAGCCAGTGAGTGCACCTGGAACCAGTTTTCCGAAGAGGTCCTTGACAAAATGTCTTTCCGGTACTTCATCGATCTTCTCCGGAGCGCCACTGATTCTTTCCTCTAAATCACGAGGAGTTCGTTCGGTCGATTCTTCTGGCAGCTTGCCCGTCCAGTAGCCCATATTTTCGGTGGCCTGCTTCTCAGTGATTCGAGCCCCAGTGTCCAGATTCCAGACCATGAGCTCTTCCACCGTCCAAACCAGATCAGTGATGTCTGCGCTTTTACACTTGGGATGACGATTGTCAATCACGAAGTCATGGTCGACTTCGTACAGTAAGCCGTTAGCCTTTTCCAGCTCCAGGCCATTATCAGTCTGTTTGACTGCGATCATCTGCCCATGGCCGGAGTCTTCCCCCACGATATGCAGGAGTATTTGACCCGCAGTCAAGGCGAGATCGGGTTGCAGGACTTGTAGAAAAGGCAGGAAGTAGTCTGCCGTATTGCGCTTACCACTACCCGATAGGGTGATGATAGCACTACCGTCGGCCTGCTCTTCAAACGCCTGAGTATTCCAATGAAGATAGACTGCGCCTTCCATTCGCAGACGATCCCAATCGCGCTCCTGACCATCTTCTTCTTCAATCGCCAAATGCGCAGGGACTCGGCAGTTATGATATTCGTCGCGCTCTATTGTGCCTTCTACAAAGGCTTTAAGAAAAGCACGTGTTTCAGGCCGTGCATTAGCCGACAGATGAAGACGGGCACAATGTCCATGATAGTAACCCATGAGTGTCCTTGTTAGGGGGTGATGATCTTGCGGGTTTTCAATTCGACAATGAGCCGTTCTTCGGCCGCAAGATAAAGTGCTACGATAGCGGCCAGCTCGTCTGGCACGTTTTCAAGGTTAGAGAGGTTGGCTGCATGCACACTCACGTCACTTCCAACGTGAGGTGCGACTTGTTTGCAATAGCTGATAAAATCCATACTAGTGCAAAACCGGCTTTGGGTCAGTGGTGTCGCCTTCATCATCGCTAGGAAGACGACCTTCGGCAATACGCTTGTCACGTACCGATTCTAAGAAGTCTGGATCGATGTCTTTCTGGAAATAGGGATAACTGTACGTCATCATTTCCATTGCAGTGACTTCTTGCATTTTCAGAAACGCCAATCCAATCGGCTTTTCCTCTAGCACGAACTGGATCGTCTCATCATCGAGTTCTTCTAAGAGGCATGCGAATTGTGACGCCGAATCCATAGCGAGAGTACATATGCTCTTGCTATCGGTGTCTCGATCGAACTCGATCACCACCTGTGTCCAACAAAACCGATCCGTGGTACCCTTTTTGGCGGCCATCGCTGTTTCGATTACATCCAGTGTCGCCAAGGTGATGACGTCTTGATCGCATTCGTCCATACCGAGTTTTAGATCGCTTTTCGGAACGATAAGTGCAAGCGTAGTGTCTTTATAGGCATTCGCTTCGTGGTTGGTGTTGCGGATCAGTACAAACCAGCATTGCTCATCCAAATCCTCGATCATCAGGGCGCGGATGACTTGATCGGTGCTTGTGTCCACACACTGGACGATGTCTTCATCGCGACGCACTGCGAACTTTGCGTTTTGCATGAGACGATCTTGCTCTTCTTGATTCATAATGGCTCCTATTTGTTAAGGTATTTTATCATGTCCTCTATAGCGGATTCGTCTGAGAAGAAATTCTCAAGATCAAACGCTATAGTCTCCATGGCGGTGTGGGTATTGGGGCAGGTAATAGCTACAAACGGTCGATTATTGACGATACCCACGCAGTCTCTACCCGCATCGATGGAAACCCCATCGATTTCGAGCCACGTGTGCAGGCAGTCTAAATACATACCGTGCACCAGATTGACCACATGGCCATCTAGCTGTAGCTTTCTGCCCAAAACGATACAGATATCAATGCAATTGCCCACAGAGAGTTCTTTAGGGAGGAATTGCTCCCTAAGTCCCTTAACCTTATTTAAAAGCGAGAACACCCTATCGTTTTCGACTCGTTCCATGGATTACTCTGGATCGGCCACGAGATTAAACGATCGAATGGTGAGATTTGTGACTTCTCCCTTCTCATTGATCTGACCCACCAGACTAGGTTCAATCTTCGCACTTTTAGAAAGGAGCGCAGCTATCTGCGCTGTATTTGGCGCACCAGCGTCAATGACGATGATCCTTTCAGGCTTAAGCACTGGTAGGGATGGATTGCCCGTAGGCTGGGTGTCGTTGCTCATCTTGGTTTCCAGCGTTATAGAAAAGCCCGCAGCTTGCATGGACATCGAAACCTACGCGCGGTACAATGCGAGAGCCTGGCATGGTCATTTCTTTAGCGATGAGCGCAAAGTTACGTTCAATCACCTCTTCCGAACTTTCCCGCCCTTGAGCGCTACTAAAAGGATTGTAGCGAACCGCATTAAACTTTGCCTTCAGCTTAAAAGGCCGGATGGTTTCCAGAAACTTCTCCACGTCTTCCAGCGAATCGTTCTCGCCTTCAATAAACGCGTGATGAAAGACCAGGTGAAAACCCGTGGCGTCTTGCCACTTCTTCAGTTCTCGTAGCGCGTGCTGCGGCTCCATGGCCTTGGGCAACCAGCGTTTGCGAAACGCGGGATTTACGCTATACATCGAGTAGTAAAAGTGATGCGGCACTTTGCTGCGGCTAAACATGCCTTTCAAATACGCATCGTAGACCTGAAAGGGCATGATCGTTGAGATGTTGATCTTGGTAAGAAGACCATGGAACTGGGCCTTAGCCTGAAGCTTCTCGAAAAGCACATCGGGCATACAGCGAAACCTGACGTTAGCCAAAGGTTCGCCGCGCGCCATGAAGTTAAAGTTCACGCGCTTAGCACGAGCGCCGCCTTTAGCCAACGATGACTGATATAGTCCAAACACATCGCTGGCTTGATTGATAATCTCAGCAAACCGCATGTCTGTGTCAGTCGTCTGACCTGTCTGCGTGAGGTGACAGAACCGGCACGCTTGCTTGCAACCCGCTTGCGTAGAGAGATACACCAAAAGCTTATCGTCTTCGCGACGAATATAGCGGGCCTCAGCCTGGTTGTCATAAATCAGATTGATGCTCGCGTCCTGCGTAGAACGTTGTAGTTGTACGATATTCATGGTGTTTTTATTCTTGCCCTGGATTCAGATTGATCAACATGTATTCATTGAACGTCAGCCGTTCATGCCACGTCTCTTTCTTGCCGTGACGGATGAAAAGGGATAGGTGCTCGCCATTTTCCACTTCAATATCGCGATAGAGGTTTTCACCATCGACCACGTCGTGGTAATAGAGTCCGACCTTCCCATCTTCGCCTAGCATAGGACGCCAGCCTTTATCTTGCTGGGCTAGAAAGATACGCTCAATTAATGCGAGATCGTCTTCTGTGGGTCCTTTTGAGTTTTCACCTGCCCAGCCATCGGTTAAACCAGCATAGGCACGCATAAGTTCCAACTCTTTTACTACATCAGCCGGTAATTCAGCCGGTATGACAGCCAACATTACGGTCCTCCGTTGTGAGAGCTATCTTTTTTACTTAATACAAAAGGCCGGGGATGATCCCCGGCCCGTTATGCTGCTTAACGCTTGGGTCCCTTGTACTCCAGACCCTTTTCCTTGCACTTTTCACGCAAATACTTCAGGTGATTAAAAGAGACTCCAGGATTGGGGCACAGAAGCTCACCGTCATCGAGATAGAAATTTGAATTCTTTCCCGAAAGGGTGAGAACAGCCTCGTTAACGACAGCGTCCCAGCGCTGATAATGCTTACTGGGCACCAGAACGTTTCCGATGACAGGAAGTAGCTTAATGCCAGTCAGATTCTCCAGCCCTGCTTCTTCTACCAACCGAATGAAGTTACGTGCGATTCGACCATTCGAAAAGGAAAGCTTTTCTTTCCCATACGTAAGCTCGACAGGGTGCTCAATATACGCGATCTCGGGGTTTTGACTTTCAAACTCCATATCGAGTAGAACCGTTACCGCTTGATCCCATTCTTTCTCATCTAACTCGCCTTTGGTCTGCGCAAACTGGCGCAGTGCCTGGCATACCTCGGTGCGCTCGCCATGATCCTGGGTAATCCAAAAGTCAAGGATGGATTTTCCCGAGATGGGATGATAGCCTTGACGCATCCGCTTGCGAGCCTCACGCAACCACTGCTGAGGATCATCACCCACATCCAGCGGGACGGTCATATCATCGTCAGAGAAGTGCTTGAGGACCGTCTTGGTTTCTGGATCCCAAGGAAACGTCACTTTCACTCGGCTATAGGATCCATGGTAGTACAGGAACCAGCGGAAGGTCTTCGAAGGATGGCCGTGTACGATTCCATCAATCCAATACGCATCTCCATTTTTGTCTTTGAAGACAGCTCCCATGCGTTTATTCTGGGCATAGCAACACGAGTAACCGTGGATGACCCATTCATCATCTTCGCCTGTCAAATGCGTGAACGGTATCTGACGCACGGCACGCATGAGGATAAAGGCGACCCGTTCGAGCATATCGGAGGGGATAGCTTTAACGAGCGGCCAGATGGGCTTTATCAGCCGTTGGATCGAAAAGAGTTCATCTGGATCCTCTGGTTCTCCCAGATCCTTAGGGTCTTTGAGCCAGTTCTCCAGGTAATTGGCAAACCAGCTGAAAGAGTGTCCTGAATGCCCTTCTTCACTGATCACTTCCAGGATCGGCACGACGTATGCGCGGGTGTCGGCATACTGCGGGACAAACTTCAGTTCGTAATCCAGGTGATTAATCATGCTAGACATATTGCGACCTTTATTTATTCAATGGGTTATTAAGGTTGACTAACTTCCTAGACTCATGAGGTCTGGTTTCTTTTTCTGTTATACCCTTTACTCGCCTTTTATCGCCTGCCCCTTCTTCAAGATCCAGGTAAAGTAAGCGATGTTGACTTGACATTCCTGTAGGATTGCCTTCTTTGTTGCTTCGTCCAGCGCGGGATCAAAGGGGTCCACATCCCGTAAGGATTCATTGGTGAGTTTAACGGAATCTTCCCGGATGATAGAAATCCCCAGAATCTTCTTAGCCATGAGAATTCCGTGTAATACGTAAGATCTGAGTAGTACAAGTAAATCTTACTGGGAAAAGAGTTGGGGTTGAGATTTGCTGTATTTCGTTCGAAACGACCTGGGTAGTCGCTTGACATTCACCACGACATGAGAAGTTTCCAATATTCGCCTGAAAAACCAGGCATGTATGGAATATGTGATAAAACGCAGGACGCGGTGAGTCAGTTTTAATTCTCGCAGCAACTGAGCAATCACAGTGTCTTCTTGAAGCCGACGCATGAGAGCTTCCACATCCTTTTTCACGGCTTCTTGATCCAGCTTCGTATTGGTCTTTAGCGCTTGTCGATTCGCATCACTTTGATGAGTAAGGACGATACTTACAATACGATCGACAATTGCGCTATCGATCATCCCGAACATTGAAGTCGGGTTTTTCAAAAAGCGTCGATTGTGATGTTGGATTTGTTCCTGTTTTTCAATCTGCACAGCTTGCCGATCGATCACTCGAACCTGGTAATGCTCTTCCTCACTACGACTTTCACGCAGGAGCGTTTTCCAATCTGAGTGACCAATTAAGCAGGCGATGCAGTCGCGCGCCGCTTCTAGAGAGAGCACATGAGGTTCGATGGCTTGAGCCAAAGATTCTAGATATTCGGTGGTGACCCAATCCAAATGCTTGATGACGGCTTTTGGATCGGCCTTTTGGTTGGTTAAGAGAAGAAATGGAACAGCTTCGCTAATCGCGCGAGCAATGATGGCCTTATTGGCTTGTGGATCGATAAACGGCGTGAGCGTCCAGGGACGGATTCGGGTTTTCAGGATTTGGCAGTAGCGCAATTCGGTTGACATAGTCAGAATACCAAAAGAGATCTTGCAAAAGAAAGGAAACACCTTAACCACCGGTGTAGGTAGCAACTGGGCTACACAGGAAGATGATATATGGTCAAAAAAGAATAGACGGCATAGAGACCTGGGGTTTTCCCAGGTCTCTATAATTGAACCAGTTCAATTATTTCATCTTCCGCATCAACTACGGCAAAGAATGCAATGATTCTTCACAGTAATGTGATATATGGCTATAAAATTTTAGCTTTTCTTCTGGCATTGTTTGGCTTCGACAAGGCGATAAACCCAGCCTTGGATATGCGAAATAACCTGAAAGAACAGGAACAGAAAAGCAAGGACCTTCCATTCGATGATAAAATAGAGTACCAAACCAACAATGACAGTAAAGATGGCATGGTGATGGGGATGGGTCTTTCCTCCTTGAGCTGCCGCTGTATGGCAGGCGACTGAGCGCCATGAATCGCGCTTAGGATTGAATGTTCCCACGTAGATCATGAACGTGCTGATGAGACCGTAGATGAAATAGAGACCAGCAAAAACGATCTCATAGGCAGATGCGAAGTATGCGGTTATCGTAGTCATGTTCTTGATGAGCATTGGTGATAGTCATAAGTATTTGTAACAACTTAAGCGGCAAAAAAGATCCAAGCGATCCCACTGATAATTCAGCAGAACCGCTTGGATTGGGGAAATTAGAGAACGGTGATGTCGATTTCGATTTCTGACGGAATCGTAGGCAACGCCGAGAGTTCCGTGGCACTAATCACTTGCTTTTTCAGATCATTCAGATGGAAGATGATCTCGACGTACTTGTCATACGCCGCATTTGTCAACGCCAGGGCTTGTTCGGTGGTGATCGTAACCGCGTTGTCTTCTTCCGTGATAAAGGCCAGTTGTTGGACGTTACCATCGGCGATCCAGTCCTTGGCGCGGTTATTTAAAGACGTCAAGTTTGCACGATCGCCGTCGCGCAGTTGGACATGCTGCACGCCATCGGTGCCGCCGAAATCTACCGGAATGCCCTTTTCCAGCGTCATGGTGCGTAGCGTTTGGATATCGACCAGTAAGCTGGTCTTTTTCTCAGCAAGCTGAGCATCGAGCTCTTCTTGCGTATAAGGACGCACCGTCCAGCTTTGATACCATTTACCGTTTTCTTCAATGGGCGGCGCTTCGGTCACCACGTCACCAGTGGGCTTTTCTGTCGGAACCACGACAGCATAGCCCACGGCCGCCAGTTGCTCTTCGGTCGGCAAGCGCGGCAACGAGATGTCTTGTAAACGGGACCGGACAGTAGCCAAGTACAGCGGCCAATCGCCCGTATCCACAGCAATCAGAGTGGTCGATTCAGTTACTTCAGTAGCCATGATTTTCTCATCTATGAAATAGCTGGTAGGAGAGACGCGTCTCTCCTACCAGCCTATGAGGCGTTAGTTGGACGAACCCACGTTACCGGTCCAATCCGTACCGTCCCAAAGCAGGACAACAACGGTACGACTCGTACCAGGCGTGGGGGGCGTGCCGCCATTCCACGTAATACCCGGGAACCAGGTGATCTGACCGCTCGTCCCCTTAAAGACGAGAACGAGAGTCATCGCGCGACCGGCCGGCACGTTAGTGACCGTAATGGTGCGGTCAGTCGACAGATCCACTGTATAGACCTGCGAGACCGCCAGATCGACCGCACCCGTGTTATTGGTCACGCCCAAATCGTAGCGATTCAAGCGCGTCCAGGCATGGGTAGCCGCATTACGTACGAAGTAGCCTTCCGTTTGATCGCTAGGCACTTCATCGACCGGCAGCTCCAACCAGGCATTGTCCTTACGGATGTACTTCTTGCCATCGGTCGGGGCATCGTACACGTTACCGCCACCGAGTACACCAATCGGGCTCCAGAGAACGGTCGAGGTCTTTTCAAAGATCTCTTGTGTGTTGGCGTTCATGAAGAAGTCACCTTGCACACCGTCCACTGCCGTCGGTCCGCGCTTCAGAATAATCCAGCGCGTGCCTTGATCGCCCTTCTCACCGCGCGGACCCGTAGCACCTGTGGGACCAGTGTTGCCCTGATCTCCCTTTGCACCACGATCGCCCTTCGGGCCTTGAATCGGACCAACGTCTTCGTACGCCGAGCCGGTCCAAACCCAGAAGTTCAGATC
>Ga0180219_1002446_pt1 | contig 11060 bp, 12 predicted proteins | sample eDN3rd30CBELigMG_FD_151338 | JGI IMG/M metagenome (GOLD analysis project Ga0180219, IMG submission 151338) | Enriched Miracle-Growth compost microbial communities from Emeryville, California, USA - eDNA 3rd pass 30_C BE-Lig MG (version 2)... ...
CGATGCCGAGCGTCGCGGCCAGCTCCAGCATCCAGTCCTTGTCGACCTTCTGACCTGCCAGGCGCAGCGGGAGGGCGATGTTCTCCTCCGCGGTGAGGGCGGGCACGAGGTTGTACTGCTGGAAGATGAAGCCGACGTGGGTGCGGCGAAGCAAGGTGCGCTGCTTCTCGCTCATGCCGACGAGCTCTGTTTCTCCGAGGCGGATGCTGCCGGAGTCGACGGTGTCCAGCCCCGCCATGGCGTGCATCATCGTGGACTTGCCGGACCCGGACGGGCCCATGATGGCGGTGACCCGGCCACGGCGGATGCTGAGGCTGGCGTGGTCGAGGGCCCGGACGGTGGTGTCGCCGGTGCCGTACGTCTTCACGAGGTCGGTGGCCTCGATGGCGAATGTGGTGCTCATGGTGTGTGTCCTTTAGCAGTTCAGCGGGCAGCGGCGAGGTGTCGGCGGTACTGCGCCGGCGTCCAGGACGCGGTCATCTTGGTGTTGAGGGTGGCGCCCAGGCGCGCGTAGAAGCGCTGCCCGGCGTGGTTGTTCAGGCGGACGCCCCACTGCACGAGCAGGTCGTCTTCGGCGGCGAGTCGGGCCACGGCGGTCATCAGCTGGCTGCCGATGCCCTTGTCGCGGTGTCCCGGTCGGACGTACAGGTCGTCCAGCGCGAGCAGGTCGCCGCCGGTCCAGAGATGGATGCGGCGCACGGTGCTGGTGAAGCCGACCGCGCCGGCGTCATCCTCGGCGATCAGGACGCGCACGTCGGGGCGCGCGAGCAGCTGCCGCCACGCCTCCGCGTCCACGTGAACGTGCTCCAGGTCGCCCTCGTGCGCGGCGAGCTCTCGCACCATCTCGTCCAGGGCCACGGCATCCCCAGGGCCGGCCTGTCGGATGTGGATCATGATGCTCCTTACGGTGTCAGTTGTTGCCTTTACGGTGTACGGATACGTCGTACAGATTGCACCGTACGATGTAAGCTGTCAAGCAGGGAGGCCGCAATGGCAGAAAAACTCACACAGATGGGCATTGCACAGGCGGCCCTGGCCGCTATCGACGCGGACGGTATCGAGGGGCTCAGCATGCGCAAGCTCGCGAAGAGCCTCGGCTCGTCGCCGATGGCGGTGTACACGTACTTCCCGGACAAGGACGCGTTGCTCGACGGCGTCGCTCAACTCCTGCTCGCCGAGGTCGACACGCCGCCTGAGGACATCCACTGGCGCGACGCCATGCGCTTCATCATGCGGTCCGTGCGACACGTCGCCATGCGCCACCCGAACGCCTCGCGACTCATCAACCAGTTCCCACCGCATACACCCGACGCTCTGGCCTTCGTGGAAGCGGGGTTCCGCAGCTTCCGCCGCGCCGGCTTCGACGAGCTCAGCACCGCACGCTGCTACCGCGCTCTGGCTGCGTATTCGCTGGGCACACTCGACATCGAATTGGGCGGATACTTCTCGCCCGAGACGCGCACGATCACATCGGAGACGCGCGACAGCATGGACACGCCCACGGCAGCCAAGCTCCTCCCGCTTGTAACGGAGATCACGCCAACCCTTCTCGCACAGGATGACGCGGCAGAGTTCGAGTACGGCCTCGAGCTCCTGCTGGACGGGTTCGCCGACGCTATGTCAAGATCCGGCCGCACCGCCTAAAGGCTTCGCGGCCTGTTCACCGGCCACACTGACGGAGCCTCGCCGCAGCTCTTGAACACGTCGTGCGCCAACCGTCCTCCTGGGGCCGAGGTCAAGTCAGCTCATTCGATCCGCCGGTCCTCCGCCGGGTGCACGTCGGGGTCCCGCTTTCGCGCGCCGCCCGCAAAGGGATCCCGCGTACCGGGTGCGCTTCTGAGCTATCTCGTTAGGATCGCGCGCGTGCTTACCCCGGGGTCGAGGTCCAGCCGGCGCAGGAGTTGGGCGTTGAGGGCGACGACGAGGGTGGACAGGGACATAAGGATCGCGCCGACTGCCATCGGCAGCACGAATCCGATGGGGGCGAGGATGCCGGCGGCGAGCGGTACAGAGATCAGGTTGTAGCCTGCGGCCCACCAGAGGTTCTGCTTCATCTTGCGGTAGCTGGCGCGGGACAGTTCGATCACGGACAGCACGGAGCGCGGGTCGGAGCTGGCGAGGATCACGCCGGCTGAGGCGATCGCGACGTCCGTGCCGGCACCGATCGCGATGCCGACGTCGGCGGTTGCGAGGGCGGGGGCGTCGTTGACGCCGTCGCCGATCATGGCGACTTTCTTCCCCTCGGCCTGGAGCGCACCGATCTTGGCGGCCTTGTCTTCCGGGCGCACCCCGGCGAAGACGCGGTCGATGCCCAGTTCGGTGCTGACCGCGTGGGCAACGGCCTCGGCGTCGCCCGTGATCATTACGACCTCGACGCCGAGCTTGTGGAGCGCGTCGACGGCCTCGCGGGATTCCGGACGGATTTCGTCGGCGAGTTCGAGTCCGCCGATCACGGCGCCGTCTTGGACGACGTGCAGAATGATTGCGCCGTCTGCGCGCCAGGATGCCGCTTCATCGACTTCCGATGCGCCGAGCTCTTCGAGCAGGCGGGGACCGCCGACACGGATGACGTGACCGTCCAGGGTGGCGGTCACGCCGACCGCCGGGGAGGAGGTGAATCCGGTGACGTTCTCGATCTGGAGGCCACGGTGTTGCGCGGCACGGACGATGGCTTTGGCGAGTGGGTGCTCGCTGTCGGCTTCTGCCGCGGCGGCGATCGCGAGCACCGTGTCGGCGTCGCGACCGCCGGTGGGGGCGATGGCGGTGACGACGGGTTCACCCTTGGTGAGGGTTCCGGTCTTGTCGAACAGGACGGCGTCGATGGTGCGCATCTGTTCGAGCGCGAGACGGTCTTTGATCAGCACCCCGCCGCGGGCGGCGCGTTCGGTCGCGATGGACACCACGAGCGGGATCGCCAGTCCGAGCGCGTGCGGGCAGGCGATGACGAGGACGGTGATGGTGCGGATGACGGCGTCGTCCGGGCTGCCCACGAGGGTCCAGACGACGGCGGTGACCGCGGCGGCGCCGAGGGCGAACCAGAACAGCCAGCCGGCGGCGCGGTCGGCGATGCGCTGGGCGCGGGAGGTGGAGTTCTGCGCGTCGGTGACGAGTCGTTGGATGCCGGCGAGGGTGGTCTGGTCTCCGGTCGCGGTGACCTGGACGCGCAGGCCGGAGTCGGTCGCGACGGTCCCCGCGGTGACGGTGTCGCCGGTGCTGCGGGAGACGGGGCGTGATTCGCCGGTGACCATGGACTCGTCCATGTCCGCCCGCCCGTCGACGATCCGGCCGTCGGCGGGGACGCTGCCGCCGGGACGGACCACGACCACATCGCCGACACGGAGGTCTGCGGGGGAAACCGTCACGATCTGGTCGCCGTCGACGCGCTCAGCCTCGTCAGGCAGAAGCGCGGCGAGTGAATCCAGGGCTGATGTGGTCTGGGCGAGGGAGCGCATCTCGATCCAGTGGCCGAGGAGCATGATCACGATCAGCAGCGCGAGCTCCCACCAGAACTCGAGTTCATGGTGCAGCAGGCTCAGACTGGCGCCCCAGGATGCGAGAAACGCGACGGTGATCGCCGCGCCGACGAGCAGCATCATCCCGGGCGTGCGTGCCCGCAGTTCGCTGACCGCGCCGGACAGGAACGGCCAGCCGCCCCAGAAATACATGACCGTACCGACCAGCGGAGCGATCAGGTTGATGCCGGGGGCGTCGGGCAGCGAGTACCCGAAGAGCATGGCGAACATGCTCGAGAACGCGACCACCGGCACCGCGAGGATCAGGTTGATCCAGAACAACTGCCGGAACCGTGCCACATGATTGGCCCCGTGCCCGGCATGCCCACCGGGGTGATCATGCTCGCCGTGAGGGTCGTGCCCGGCCGGGTGGTCCATGCCGTTCACGTGGTGGCCACCGTGCTCAGCGACGTGAGAGCCGACCGGCGCCTCGCGTGTTCCCCGTGATGGGTCGTGGTGGTGTGCGTGCGGATCGGTCATGACGAGCCTCCTCGCTGGTCTGTGGTCGGATGATTCCGGCGTCAGGCGGGGTGCCCTTCCTCGGATTGCCGACATGTCATCCATCAACCGGGATACCCCCCTCGGGTATTCCGAGGGGTCTCGCGTTCGACAGGGCGAGACCCTCGGAATGATTCCTCAGTTCTGGGTGAGCAGGTTCTCCATCGTGGCGATCTCGGTAGTCTGCGTGTCCAGGATCGCTTGTGCGAGCGCGATCACCTCCTCGTTTGCTCCCTGGTCGAGTTCGGTCTGCGCCATCTCGATCGCGCCCTCGTGGTGCACGATCATCTGCTCCAGGAACAACCGCGCCGCCTCCGCGCCGTCGGCGGCTTCCAGCGCCGCCATGTCGCCATCGGACATCATCCCGTCACCGTGCCCCATCCCGCTCATGTCGCCGCTGGAGCTCATTCCCCAATTGGTGAGCCAGGACTGCATGAGCTCGATCTCGGGGGCCTGCGCGTCCTTGATCTGCTGCGCCAGGGCCTGCACCTGATCGTCGATGCCGTCCTTGCCGAGGATCGTGTCGCTCATCTCCACCGCCTGCTCGTGGTGGGGGATCATCATGATCACGAACATCTCGTCCGCCGCGTTGACCTGGGCAGACGGCGACGTGGGCGACATCATCCCGCCCTGGCCCATCCCCGGCGTCGATCCGCCGCCGACATAGGCGCACCCTGCCAGCGACACCGCCACCGCGAGCGGCACGACGGTCAATACCGTCCATCGGAACTTCTTCACAACCATTGGTCCTTCTCCATCGATCGGTGAACTTCGCCCGCGTGCGGGCATGACTCAGCCCCGGCCACGAGGGCCGGGACAGTCGGTTCACGTTCGACTGATGGACAGGTCCAGCAGCGACGGCGGACGGGGCAGCACCGACAACAGCACCCCGACCACACGCGCCAGCGGGCTCGGCCCGCGGCTTCGGCCGCGGATGACCCCGGGGCCGGAGCGCGCCGCCCACAGCACCACCGCCAGCAGACCGAGCACGCACGCCGCCATCAACGCGTCATGCGCCGCACCGGGCGCGCAGTCCGCACAGGCGGTCTCGGCGACGACACCGGTGTCCGACGAGGGGCCGTGGCCGTGTTCGGCGCCGATGCTCGAAACGGCCGTCATCGGCGCTTCGGGGTGCCCGGTCATGAGCGTGTGCATGCCCAGCAGCCCCACCATCACCAGCGCCGCGAGCAACACCGACAGCATCCACCGCCACAGCATCGGCGGATGCAGACGAGTTCGCGTCGTGTCCAGGGCCACAGATCTCCTTGGTTCGCAGAGTACCCCACCGGGGTATTCACCCCCACCCCGCCGCCAGCTGATTTTTCCTGTCAGAAGGCTGGGCGGGGGCACGCGATCGTCGTGACATCCTGAGGGAGTCATGACCTCGTCCGCGATCGCCAGCTCTCGCCGCTACGCGCGGTGGCGCGGCATGTGCGCGGTCATCGGGCTGGTCCTCGTTGCTCTCCTCGCCCTGCATGTCTCTCCCGCGACGGCCGCGGATGCCGCGCCCGCGATGTCGACGCAGAGCGAGAGCACCCACTCCCCGGATCGCTCGGACTGCGCGGGGTGCGCGGTGTGCCCGGATGGAAGCGGCAGCCCGCACGCCGCGATGGGCGTGCACTGCGGGATGACGTTGCAGCCACCCACCGTGCATGCGGGCGTGGTGCCGACGCGAGCCTGGTTCCGCGCGCTGTCTCCCGGCGCACGACAGCCGTCGCCCGCCGAAGGAGCAGCTGCGCCGCGCTCCCTCACGCTCTGGGAGCTTTCAGTCAGTCGAACGTGAGTGCGGCCCGCCGGGACTGTTCGCCGGCAACCGCATCGCCCGTGTCCGGGCGCCCACACAACCTTCGACGAAAGTGAACCCTGCCATGCCTCGCGCATCGAAAACCAACCTCGGCGTGATCCTCGCGACCACCCTGCTCCTCGTCACCGGCTGCGCAGCCGCCACCCCCGACAGTACGACCACCGATCCACTCGCCGCCGCCGGTTTCCCCGACCAGACCATCCACCAGGTCATCGACGAGCTCGAAGCGACACCGGTCGACGACCGACGCGACGACCTGATCGCATCCGTGCGCCCGAACGCCGTGCTGTTCACCATCGACGGTGGGCCCGAGACCTCCGTCCCACTCGAGGACGAGTTCTACCTCTCCGTCGCGCCGTACCGGAACACCACGCACGACTGCTACTTCCACAGTCTGACCACCTGCGTCGGAGAGCTCGGCGACGAGCCCCTCCACCTCACGGTCGTCGGCGACGATGGCGAGGTGCTGCTCGACGAAGAACGCACGACGAACAGCAACGGCTTCGTCGGACTGTGGCTTCCCCGCGACATCGACGCCACACTCACCATCACGCACGAGAACGGCTCGATCACCACCCCCATCTCCACTGGCGCGGAAGACCCCACCTGCCTCACCGATCTGCCTCTCACGTAGAGGGCCCGAGGAAGCGACCCCGCCTCCCGGGTCGTCCGCTACGTGGTGGCGGCGCGGGAGACGTCACGCCGATCGTCGTTGCTGCGCGAATGAACGGCGCCTCGCCTCGCCTCGCCCGCACGATTCCGCCACGCCCGCAACGCCCCCTGACTGCGCATCGCCCGGATACGGATCCGACCGGGGTCCGCCGCCGACCTCCGGGATCAAGCTCGATGGCATGAATGGAATACAGATTGGCTATGCCAGAGTCTCGACCGCTGATCAGGACCTCACTTCGCAGCGGGACGGGCTATTGCGGCTCGGGGTTCTCGATTCGAACATCTATGTCGATCACGGGCTGACCGGCACCAACCGCGCCAGGCCAGGGCTCCGCGAAGCGCTCGCCGCAGTCCGAGAAGGCGACACCCTCGTAGTCACAAAGCTCGACCGGCTCGCCAGGTCAGTGAAGGATGCGCGCGACATCGCCGACGAGCTGACGACGAAAGGCGTCGCGCTCAGTCTTGGCGGCAGCAGGTACGATCCCACCGACCCAGTGGGGCGGTTGCTGTTCAATGTGCTCGCGATGGTTGCCGAGTTCGAACGCGACCTAATCAGCATGCGCACGAAGGAGGGGATGGCGGTCGCCCGCGCGAAAGGTCACCTAAAGGGTAAGCAGCCGAAGATGTCGACAACGCAGCGCAAGCTTATGTTCGACGTCCAGGACCGCGGCGAGTACACCCAAACCGAGATCGCCGAGCTGTTCAGTGTCTCTCGAGCCACCGTCTACCGCGAACTACAGCGTCGCCGGGCAGCGTTCCGTGCCGCGAGCGACGCGCACATCTTCTGAGCCCAGGCCGCAGCCCCTACCGGCGATGGCCTTGGGTCGCCGCCGGCGGAGGCGCGTACTGACAGTGCCCGCAGGAGGATCGTGTACGAGCTATCAGTATCCGCGGGAAGGTGCCATCGGAGGCGATGGGTCAACATGAGACTTAGCGCGGGGTCTCGTAGAGATATCTCAAGCGGGTACACGCGTGGGTAAAGACGAACGCAGATGAAGGGAGGCGAGTGGAGCCGGGAACGAGGTCGAACCGCGGGATTATGCGGTCACGGCATTGAAGCGATGGCGACTGCGCTCGCGATACATGGGTTCAAATCCCACCGTCACCGCCATTGTCGAAGCCCCGACTCTCCTGGAAAACACAAGGGAGTCGGGGCTTCGTCGTTGTCCGAAACCGCTCGGTGATCACACGATGCCACCGCCCGACAGCACCTTGCCGGCGGTGGCGAAGGTCCCGAGTGATCGTGGTGTGACGCAGACGAGAACGACGGCAGACATCGTGATCACGCCGGGAGGAAGTACTCCCGGGCCAGGGGTGCTACCTCGAGGTGGTCGGCGTCGGCGCGCGTGACCCAGCGCAGCTCGACGATCTCCGCGCCGACGACGGGTCGCTGGTCGCCGATGTCCGCCGCGAACACGTCGGCGACCACGACGAACCCCGGCTCGTTGGCGGCGGCGGCCTCATACGTGCCCAGCCCCCGCAGCTCCAGCGGGTCGACACGGATCCCGAGTTCCTCTTCGAGCTCTCGGCTCAGCGTCTGCGCACCGGACTCACCCGGCTCGGGTTTGCCACCCGGCTGCATGAACGCGGTCGTTCCCGCCTTGCGCACCAGCAGCAGCCGCTCCTGCTCGTCGATGATCACCGCGGCGGAGACGTGGATGCGGCGAGGGATGCCGGAGACGGGCGGATCGACAGGCGCAGAGCTCACGGTGGCACGGTAACAGGTTCTCTCCATCTCGCCCGACGTAGAATCGCGTGTGCCTCCCGAGTCCTCCGCCGCGTCCGCCGTCCCTTCCCGTGAGACGGCGCCGAGCGAGACGACACCCAGCGGCATCGACCCCGCCGAACTCGAGATCACCCTGAAGGTGCTCAAGCAGGTGGCCGACGTCGACCAGACGCACCCGGACTTCATCACGCTGCGCCACGCGACCTCGCACCTGTTCAAGGCAGCCAAGAAAGTGCGCCGTCGTGAGATCCGCGATGCGATCGCCGAGGCCGACCGCTCCGTCGTCGCCGCCACCGCCACCGGTGCCCCGGACCGGATCGACGACGAGACCCGCGGCATCCCGATCAGCACCACGACCACCGCTCCCACGGCAGGCACCTTGATCAAGGCGCGCGGCTGCTACATCTGCAAGCAGCCGTACACAGTCGTCGACGCGTTCTACCACCAGCTCTGCCCGGACTGCGCGGCGATGAGCCACGCCAAGCGCGATGCGCGCACCGACCTCACCGGTCGGCGTGCGCTTCTCACCGGCGGCCGCGCGAAGATCGGGATGTACATCGCGCTTCGCCTGCTGCGCGACGGCGCCCACACGACCATCACCACGCGCTTCCCCCGCGATGCCGTCCGCCGCTTCCGCAGCCTGCCGGACGCCTCCGACTGGATCGACCGTCTGAAGGTGGTCGGCATCGACCTGCGCGACCCCGCCCAGGTCATCGGCCTTGCCGACGACGTGGCCGCCGCTGGACCGCTGGACATCCTCATCAACAACGCCACCCAGACGGTGCGGCGCTCGCCGGGCGCTTACCAGCCGCTCGTCGACGCCGAGCTGGCCCCGCTGCCCACCGGTCCGCTGCCCGAGCTGGTCACATTCGGCCACACCAACGACCGGCACCCGCAGGCGCTCGAGCGCTCCGTCAGCGCCCACCCGATCCTGGCCGCCGCAGCCTCACGAGCCGACGAACTCACCGAGCAGGCGATGGCCGCGGGCTCCAGTTCTCTCGAACGCCTCGCCGCCGGCACCGCGATCGACGCGGGCGGGCTCATCCCCGACATCGACCACGTGAACTCGTGGACGCAGCGCGTCGGAGAGGTCGACCCGCTCGAGATGCTCGAGGTGCAGCTGGCGAACACGACCGCGCCGTTCCTCCTCGTCTCGAAGCTCCGACCCTCGCTCGCGGCGAGCCCCGCACGGCGCACCTACGTCGTCAACGTCAGCGCCATGGAAGGCGTGTTCGGCCGTGGGTACAAGGGACCCGGGCATCCGCACACCAACATGGCCAAGGCCGCCGTCAACATGCTCACGCGCACCAGCGCGCGGGAGATGTTCGAGACCGACGGCATCCTCATGACGAGCGTGGACACCGGCTGGATCACCGACGAGCGCCCGCACCCGACCAAGGTGCGTCTGGCGGAGGAGGGCTTCCACGCACCGCTCGACCTCGTCGACGGTGCCGCCCGCGTCTACGACCCCATCGTGCGTGGGGAAGCCGGCGAGGACCTCTTCGGGGTCTTCCTGAAGGACTACGCGCCGGGAGCCTGGTGACGAACGACGATCTCGGTCCACGGCGCCGGCGCATCGACCTCCCCGCGCCGGGACGCCGCGTCGTCGTCCGCTACCTGCTGCCCACCGGGCAGGCGACCGATGCGCTCGGCGAACTGCTCAGCGCGGACGCCGACACCGTGGTCGTCGACGGCAAGCGGGGCATCGAGCGGATCGCCGTGACGGATATCGTCGCGGCGAAAGAGGTGCCGCCGCCACCCGCACCGCGTCAGCGGCGCCCGCTCGGCGACGCTGACGGTCCGGACCGCAACCCCCTCCCGCGGTGATCGGGCGGGGGGCACACTGAACGTGTCCACCCCTCACGACACACAAGGAGACCGCCATGGCGTACCGCATCGGATACTTCGTCGGAAGCCTGTCCTCGACCTCGATCAACCGGACCCTGTCGAAGGCGCTGATCCGGCTGGCTCCCGACGACCTGGAGTTCACGGAGATCCCGATCGGTGACCTGCCACTGTACAGCCCCGATTACGACGCCGAGTATCCGGCCGAAGCACTCGCGCTGAAGCAGGCGATTGCCGACGCGGATGCCGTGCTGTTCGTGACCCCGGAGTACAACCGCTCCATCCCCGGAGCGCTGAAGAACGCGATCGACTGGGCGTCGCGTCCGTGGGGACAGAACTCGTTCGACCACATTCCCGCCGCGGTCATCGGCGCATCCGTCGGCGCGATCGGGACGGCCCTCGCTCAGCAGAGCCTGCGCGCCGTGCTGAGCTTCTGCAACGCGCGTCAGATGACCTCCCCCGAGGCATACATCCACTTCACGACGGAGACGTTCGGTGAAGACGGCACGGTGCACAACGCGGGAACGGAGGAGTTCCTGCGCAACTACATGACCGAGTTCCACGACCACGTCCAGCGCGTGCTCACCGTGCTGCCGCGTCAGGAGCAGAGCTGACTCTGCGCGTCGCGCCGACCGGTGCGGGTGCGTAGCCCGTCGCTCAGCCCAGCCGTGCGGCGATGACGCGCGCCGTCGCGTCAGGGTCGGGGCGGTGCATGACCGACTCCGGAACGATGACGAGCTCGGCCGCGGGGATCGCTGCGGCGAGACGATCGGCAGCCGCGATCAGCACCGGGAAGGTCTGCTCGCCACGCAGCACCGTCACCGGTGCGGCCACCGCGAGCAGCTGCGCGGAGGGGTTCGACGTCGCCCGCGACAGACGCGCGTCGTAGACCGTCGACTGCGCGAGTGGCGCCAGCTGTGCGGTCTGACCGGCTGCGCGCATCCCCTCGATCATCTCGTCGGGCAGGCCGACCGCCTCGCGCTGGAACAGCACCGCCGCGTCC
>Ga0180219_1002447_pt1 | contig 11059 bp, 8 predicted proteins | sample eDN3rd30CBELigMG_FD_151338 | JGI IMG/M metagenome (GOLD analysis project Ga0180219, IMG submission 151338) | Enriched Miracle-Growth compost microbial communities from Emeryville, California, USA - eDNA 3rd pass 30_C BE-Lig MG (version 2)... ...
TCGATCCGGCGGGCGACCCGCCCGTCGCGGTCCCGTCGGTCGCGAGCGCGAACTGGAACGGCGGCCTCGCGGCGACCCGGCACCTCATCGACCTCGGCCACACGCGCATCGCGATGATCACGGGCCCTGACGACATGATGTGCTCGCACGCCCGGCTCGACGGCTACCGCTCGGCGATGACCGCCGCGGGCCTGCCGGTCGACGAGGCGCTCATCCGCTTCGGCGACTTCCATCTCGAGGGCGGCGTCGTGCACGCTGGGGAGCTGCTCGACCTCCCCGACCCGCCGACCGCGATCTTCGCGGGCAGCGACCTCCAGGCGCTCGGCGTCTACGACGTCGCTCGGCACCGCCGCATCCGAATCCCCGAGGATCTGTCGGTCGTCGGCTACGACGACATCCCGCTCGCGGAGTGGGTGAGCCCCCGGATGACGACCGTGCTGCAGCCGCTCGCGGAGATGGGCGGTGAGGCGGCGCGCCTCGCGATCCGGCTCGCGGATGGACCGATCTCGCCGACGCCGCGCATCGAGCTCGCGACCCGCCTCGTCGTGCGCGAGTCGACGGCCCCTCCGCGGGCATCCTGACACCCCGTTTGCCCCCGCGACACCGGTTTGAACACCGTGCATCGGCGCAAACCACATGCGCGAGCGCAGACCCCATGCACGAGCGCAAACCCCATGCGCGAGCGCGGCTGCGCGCGCGGGGGTCAGAGGGGGGTGACCGAGACGACGGGGTGGAGGCGGCGGGTGTGGTCCACCACGCGCACCTCGCCGGTCAGGGTCACGGGGAGGGAGGCGACGAGGTCGCCCGCCGAGCGGCCGAAGGAGAGCACGAGCGCGCCGGGCTCCACGATCCGCCGGAGGTCGCGGCCGGTGAACGACGCGAGATCCGCCGAGACCCGGAACGCGACGCGCGCCGCTTCGCCGGGGGCGAGCTCGACCCGCGCATAGCCGATGAGCCGCTGGACCGGCCGCACGACCGAGGCGACCGGGTCGTGCAGATAGAGCTGCACGGTCTCGGCCCCGGCCGGGCCGCTCGCGTTCTGGATCGTGACCGCGACTTCGACCTCGTCGTCGAACTCCGTCGCGGAGGAGGACGCGTCGGTCCAGGAGAACGCGGTGTACGAGAGTCCGTGGCCGAACCAGAACGCCGGCGTCGGGTCGACGCTCGAGACCCCCGTGCGTCGCGCGAGGGGCGCCGCGAGGTAGGTCGACGGCTGGGCGCCCGGGTCCGAGGGGATCGAGACGGGGAGGCGGCCGGACGGGTTCACGCGGCCGCTCAGCACACCCGCGATCGCGGGGGCGCCCTCCTCGCCGGCGAAGAAGGCCTCGACGATCGCGGCGGCCCCGCCGTCGGGGCGCGGCCGCACCGCGTCGCCGAGCGCGTAGGGGCGGCCCGCGAGGAGCACGACGACGGTCGGCGTGCCCGTCGCGATGATCGCGTCGAGGAGCCGGCGCTGCGCGCCGGGGAGGCTCAGGTCCCCGACGTCGCAGCCCTCGCCCGAGGTGCCCCGGCCGAACAGCCCGGCGCGGTCGCCGAGGGCGACGATCGCGATGTCGGCGGCGCGCGCGGCGGCGACGGCCGCCGGGATGCCGTCCGTCTCCCCGCCGCTGATCGTCGTGCCCGGCTCGAGGTCGATCGTCGTGCCCGGGAACTCCGCCTGGAGGGACTCGACGAGGGTCGGCAGCTCGATGCCGTCCCCGAAGCCGGGGTGCTGCTGGCCGACGTGCAGCGGGAAGGAGTAGCAGCCGAGCACGGCGTAGGGGTCGTCCGCGGTGGGGCCGAGGAGCGCGATCCGGCGCGGAGCCCGCAGCGGCAGCGTGCCGTCGTTCGCGAGCAGCACGATCGAGCGCTCCGCGAGGTCGCGGGCGAGCGCGCGGTTCTCCTCGCCGTCGAGCCGGACGCTGCCCCGGACGGCCTCGGCGTCCGAGAGCTCGACGCCCCGCAGCCCCGGCGGCACGGGATCCCAGTCGGGGTCGAGCAGGCCGAGCTCCTCCTTCTGGTCGAGCACGCGGCGCAGCGCCCGGTCGACGAGCGTCACGTCGACGCGCCCCGCGTCGACCGCCTCGACGAGGCCCGTGCTGTAGGCGAGGCGGCTCGGCAGCTCGACGTCGATGCCGGCGGCGAGCGCCTGGTGGGCGGCGTCCGTCCAGTCGGCGGCGACGCCGTGCAGCGTGTGGAGGAAGCCGATCGAGAAGTAGTCGGCGACGACCGTGCCGTCGAAGCCCCAGGTGTCGCGCAGCAGCCCCGTCAGCAGCCGCTCGTCGCCGGCCGACGGCACGCCGTCGAGGTCGGTGTACGAGTTCATGACGGAGCGCGCCCCCGACTCGCGGATCGCCATCTCGAAGGGCGGGAGGACGACGTCGGCGAGCTCGCGCGGGCCGATCGAGACCGGTGCCAGATTGCGACCGGCCCGCGACGCCGAGTAGCCGGCGAAGTGCTTGAGCGTCGCGACGACGCCCGCGCCCTCGAGCCCCTGGATGTAGGCGGTCGTGATCGTCCCGACGAGGTAGGGGTCCTCGCCCGCGGTCTCCTCGACGCGGCCCCAGCGGGCGTCGCGGACGACGTCGAGCACGGGCGCGAGGCCCTGGTGCACGCCGACGGAGCGCAGGTCCGCGCCGATCCTGCCGCCCATCTCGCGCACGAGCTCCGGCGACCAGGTCGCGGCGAGCGCGAGCGGCACCGGGTAGGCGGTCGCCCCCCAGGCGGCGAAGCCGGCGAGGCACTCCTCGTGCGCGATCGCGGGGATGCCGTGCCGACTCTCCGCGACGATCCGCTGCTGCGTGCGCACGAGCGAGATCGCGCCGACGGCCGGGTCGACCGGCACGGTCCCGAAGGGGCGGGTGAGCTGTCCGAGCCCGGCAGGCAGCAGTCGGTCGAGGTCGATCTCCTCCGTCATCGCGTTCTGATTCGGCGCGACCTCGGCGCCGTCGTCCGACGCCGAGATCCACACGCCGGTCAGCTGGGCGACCTTCTCCTCGAGCGTCATCGCCGCGATGAGCGCCTCGACCCGCTTCGACACGACCTACCCCTTCACCGCGCCGGTCAGGCCGCCGACGATCCGCTTCTCCGCGATGAGGAAGAACGCGAGGGCGGGGATCATCGCGAGTGAGGTGTAGGCGAGCACCGCGCCCGTGTTCTGCGAGTACTGCGTCGAGAACTGCGTGAGTCCGAGCGGCAGCGGCCAGAACTCCTGCGGCAGCGTCCCCGTCGAGATGACGAGGAGCGGGAGCAGGTAGCCGTTCCAGCTGCCGACGAAGGCGAGCACGCCGACGGTCACGAGGCCGGGTCGTGACAGGGGCAGCAGGATCCGCCAGAAGAAGCCGAGCCGGCTCGCGCCGTCGAGCGAGGCCGCCTCCTCGAGCTCGCCCGGGATCGCCCGTAGGAACGGCACGAGGATGATGATCGTCGTCGGGAGAGCGAATGCGATCGACGGGATGATGACGCCGAGGTACGACCCGTGCAGTCCGAGGGTGCGCAGCAGCAGGGTGAGCGGCAGCGCGGCGACGGTGAGCGGGAACATGAGCCCTGCGGCGAAGACCGTGTAGAGCCCCTGGCGTCCCCGGAACGTGTATCGGGCGAGCGGGTAGGCCGCCATGATGCCGAGGATGACGACGCCCGCGGTCGTCGCGACGGCGAGGATGACGCTGCCGAGCAGGCTGCCCCAGAAGCGGGGCGCGGAGAGCACGGCGACCCAGTTGTCGAGGACCCACGGGTCGGGCCAGCCGCCGGGAGCGGCGTTGATGTCGGCCGTCGTGCGGAAGCCGCCGATGAAGACGTAGAGCACGGGTCCGATCGCGACGGCGCAGAGCAGCAGCACGAGGAAGTAGACGAACGGCTGTCCCCAGTCGAACCGGCGGCCCGCGGCCTGCAGCTGCACGGTCATCTCAGTTCCCCCGATCCGTGATCGCGCCCTGGAGGTCGCGGCGCAGCGCGAAGCGCTGGTAGAGCAGGGCGACGGTCAGCGAGATGACGAAGAGGATGACGGCGATCGCAGAGCCGTAGCCGGGCTGCCCGGCGAACTGGCCCTGCTGGATCATGTAGGTCGCCATCGTCTCGGTCGCGATGCCGCGGACGGACGGCGAGACGGTGACCCACACCATGTCGAAGAGCTGCAGGGCGCCGATCATCGAAAGGAAGGCCCAGATCCGGATCGTCGGTCCGAGCAGCGGCAGCGTGATGTGCCACTGGATCCGCCACCAGCTCGCGCCGTCGATCGCGGCGGCCTCGGAGAGCTCCTCCGGCACGCCCTGCAGGCCCGCGAGTATGAGCAGGATCGCGAAGCCGATGTACTTCCAGGTGAGGATCGCGAAGAGGGTCCACAGCGCGATGCTCGGGTCGGCGAGCCAGTTCGCGGTGAACGCGCCGAGCCCGACGGACTCGAGGAGGGCGTTGACGCCGCCGTTCGGCGGGAGCAGGAGCTTCCAGGCGAGTCCCGCGACGACCTCGGCGAGGACGTAGGGGACGAAGATGAGCAGCCGATAGACGGATCGGCCGCGCAGCTTCCGGTTCAGCAGCAGCGCGATGAGGATCGCGAGCGGTCCCTGGATGACGAGCGAGAGCCCGACGATGATGAAGTTGTTGCCGATCGCCTTGAGGAACTCGGGGGTCGTGAGCGCGCGGAGGTAGTTGTCGAACCCGATGAAGCGATCCGGGTCGGCGAGGTGCTCCCAGCGGAACCCGGCGGGCAGGTTGAAGAAGCTGTAGACGACGGCGAACGCGACCGGCAGGATCACGAAGCCGATGAAGACGATGAGCGCCGGACCGGTGAAGATCGCGATCTCGACGCGTTTGCGCGCGCTCGAGCGCGTCCGCCGGCGAGCGGGGGTCGGGCCCGCGGAGACCGCGGGCCCGACCGTTGCAGAGCTGGTCATGAAGGCAGGTCTACAGCGTCGCCGCCGCGTCCTGCATCCGCTTGACGATGTCCTCGGGCGTGCCCGATCCCGAGATCAGGTTGATGATCCCGTCGTTCATCGCGTTGCCGACCGTCGTCCCGAACTCGGTGTCGAGCCAGAGCTGGACGTAGGAGCTGTTCGCGAGGCCTTCGGCGACGAGCTTGAGGTTGGGGTCCTCGAGGGAGCCGACCGCGGCGGCGACGGTCGGGATGCCCGAGCCGCTCGCGGCGAACTTCTTCTGGTTCTCGGGGCTCATGATGAACGCGAGCAGCTCGGCGCACTCCGGGGGAGCGGTGGCGGAGCAGCCGAAGCCGTCGCCGCCGCCGAGGGTCGCGGTCGGGTCTCCGGCGGAGCCGGGGATCGCGGGGAACGGGAACCAGCCGAGGAAGGCCGGGACCGTCTCGTCGGGGGTGAGCCCGCCCATGACGCCGGCGTTCCAGTGGCCCATGAGCTCCATGGCGGCCTGGCCGTTCGCGACGAGTCCGGCGGAGCTGCCGGCGCCCTGCTGGGCGGGGGTGCCGAGGAAGCCGTCCTGGAAGGGGTTCGTCGCGATGAAGTCCTGGAGGTCGACGCCGGCCTGGACCCAGCAGGGGTCGTCGAACACGAAGTCGGCCGCCCCCTCCTGGAGGGCCTCGATCGAGCAGTTGTGCAGCGCGAACTGGTACCACCAGTGCGCGGCGGGCCACTTGTCGCCCGCGCCGACCGCGATGGGGGTGATCCCTGCGGCGCGCAGCTTCGCGACGGCGTCATTGAGCTGGTCGAGCGTCGTCGGGGTGCTCGTGATGCCGGCCTGCTCGAACAGCTCGGTGTTGTACCAGAAGCCCTCGATGCCGAATGTGAAGGGGACCCCGTACGTCTTCCCGCCGACCTGCCACGGCGCGATGGAGCCGCCGACGGACGCGATCGTGTCGGGGATGAGGTCGTCGAGCTGCATGAGATAGCCGTTGGCCACCTGGTCGCGGATCTCGCCGCCCGGCCACACCTGGAACAGGTCGGGCGGGTCGCCTGCGGCGAGCGCGTTGGGGATGAGCGTGCGCTGCAGGTCCTCGTTCTGGTACCCGGTCTGCTCGACCGTGACGCCGGGGTGCGCTGCTTCGAACTCCTCGGCGATCTCCTGCCAGACCGCGGGCAGGGGGCCCGAGGTCGCGTTGTGCCACCAGGTGATGGTGACCTGCTCGTCGGCGGGTGCGTCGGTCGCCGTGCCCCCGCCTCCGCCGCCGGCGCAGCCGGCCAGGACGAGCGCTCCGGCGGCGATCGCGGCCCCCGCCGCGAGTCGGACGCCGGCGCGTCGACTGTTCTTCCTCGAACTGTGCATCTTCGGACACCTCTCGAAAGTTTCGACCACGATGTCGAAAGTGATTGGAATGCTCAGGACGCTACCGGCAGATTGATTTGTAGTCAAGCACAACAAATGGAAGCAGTGCGGGTCCTCCCATCGGTAGAGTCGGCCCCGTGAAGGATCGCGGCAGCACGCTCGACGGTGTCCGCCGGCGCAACCTCGCCACGGTCGTCGAGCGCGTGCACCGGTCCGGCGCGCTCTCGCGCGCCGCGATCACCGCGGCGACCGGTCTCAACCGCTCGACCGTCGCCGCGCTCGTCGCCGAGCTCGAGCAGCTCGACATCCTCGTCGAGGGCGACCCGCTCGCGACCGCTCGCGTCGGCCGCCCCTCCCCGCTCGTCAGCGCGTCGCGCGTCCCCGTGGTCATCGCCGTCAACCCCGAGGTCGATGCGATCACCGTCGGCATCGTCGGACTCGGGGCTCGCGTCGACACCTTCGTCCGACGCGAGGTCGACCGCGTCGTGACCCCGGAGGAGGCGGTCGAGATCATCGGGGACGTCGTCGACGGCCTCGCCGGCGCCCTCGCGGGCCGACGCGTGGCCGGCGTCGGGCTCGCGATCCCCGGCATCGTGCGCGCATCCGACGACGTCGTGCGCTGGGCGCCGCACCTCGGCTGGCGCGATGCGCCCGTCGCGGCGCTCGTCGCGGAGCGCCTCGGAGTGCCGTGCCGTGCCGCGAACGACGCGACGCTCGGTGCGCGCGCGGAGCACCTCTTCGGTTCCGGCCGCGGGATCGCCGACCTTGTCTACCTCAACGGCGGCGCGAGCGGCATCGGCGGCGGGGTCGTCGTGGGGGGCGCGATCGTCGGGGGCCGCGACGGCTATGCGGGCGAGTACGGGCAGACGAGGCCGGGGGCCGATGCGAGCGACCGGCTGACCGACGGCGGCGTGCTCGAGGACGAAGTCAACCGCGACCGCCTGCTGGCGGTGCTCGGCCTCTCGCCCCACACGGACGAGGTCGCGCTCGAGGCGGCGCTCCTCGCCTCCCGCGAGCGTGCGGTGCTCGACGAGGTCGCACGCCAGCAGCGCATCCTCGGGGCGACCATCGCGAACGCCGTCAACGTGCTGAACCCCAGCGTCATCGTCCTCGGCGGCTTCCTCGCCTCGCTCCTGGCCGCCGACCGGTCAGGGCTCGAGGCCGCCGCGGCGCGCTCGTCCCTCGACTCGGCGTGGGCCGGCACCCGTCTCGTCCCCGCGGCCCTCGGGAGCGCCCGCCTGCTCATCGGAGCCGCGGAGCTCGCGTTCGCCCCCCTCATCGCCGACCCCGGCGGCTGGGCCCGGCGCCGCGGCTAGGCTCGTGCCGTGATCACGCCGACGGGCCGCGCGATCGAGATCGCCTCCGGTCCGACCCGAGCCGTCATCGGCACCGTCGCCGCCGTGCTGCGCTCCCTCGTCGTCGACGGCGTCGCCCTGACGGAGCGCACGGGCGACGCCGATCATCCGCGCTACGCGAACGGCATCGTGCTCGCTCCCTGGCCGAATCGCGTCGGCGACGGCCGCTGGAGTCTCGATGGCGAGGAGCAGCAGCTCGTCATCACCGAGCCGGAGCGGCAGAACGCCATTCACGGCCTCCTGCGCTTCGCCGACTACGAGGTCCGTGAGCGCACGGAGGACTCGGTCGTCCTCGGCGCGATCATCCCGCCGCAGCCGGGCTGGCCGGCGCTCGTCGACACCTGGGTCGAGTACCGCGCGCTGCCCGACGGGCTGCGGGTGCGCCACGGCGCCGTCAACCTCGCGCCGTTCGCGACCCCGTACGCGGTCGGCGCGCATCCCTTCCTGCGGGTCGGCGATGCGCCGGTGGAGGAGCTGCGGCTCACCGTGCACGCGGCGACCCGGTTCGAGACGGATGAGCGGCTGCTGCCGATCGGCCAGCGGCCGGTCGACGACACGGTCTACGACCTGCGCGGCGGCGTCCGCGTCGGCGACGTCGGGGGGCGGCTCGACACCGCATACGGCGGCGTGCGGCACCGTCCGGGCGGCGAGGTCGCGAGGCTCGAGGATCCGGCGACGGGACTCCGGCTCGCGCTCCATCAGGATCTCGCGTGGCGCTACCTGCAGGTCTTCACGCCGACGGCGTTCCCCGGCGCGGATGGCGCCGCGCGCCAGGCGGTCGCGATCGAGCCGATGACGGCGCCCCCCGATGCGCTGCGCTCGGGCGAGGGGCTCGTGCGGCTCGAGCCGGGCGCGCGCTGGGCGGGCGGCTGGGCGCTGCGTCTCGGCCGCGGCTGAGCCGTCGGCTGCCTGTGCGCACCGTGCGGGCGACACGCCGGGCGACACGCCGGGGCGAAATGAGTTTCGACATCTTCTCCACAGCTGTCTCCATAACGGAATGCTGTGGAGACACCGAAAAATGGCTGATCGCGAAGGGGTGGCCCGCGCCGGGAATGACATCTGTGTAGTTCGGCGTTGTAATTCACACAACCACAGCATGTAGTGCCTCTGAGCGATGTCGGACCCCAGATGTAGTATCAGAGCCCCTAGTCAAGAAGGCCGACAGGAGGCTGGCAAATGACCGTCACCGTCTACACGAAGCCGTCGTGTGTTCAGTGCACCGCGACCTATCGCGCCCTCAACGCGAAGGGCATCGAGTTCGAGATCTTCGACGTCTCCGTCGACGACAAGGCCCTCCAGGCCGTCAAGGATCTCGGCTACCTGCAGGCGCCCGTCGTCATCGCCGACGACGAGCACTGGTCGGGCTTCCGCCCGGACAAGATCGACGAGCTCGCCACGAAGCTCGCCTCCTGAGCAGCGGTGCATGATGTCGGCGGTCTCGGTACGGCCTGCGGCCTACTCGACCCCCGAGCGCGGGTCGAGTAGCGAGCGCAGCGAGCGTATCGAGACCACCACCACCTCAGACCTCATCTACTTCTCCTCCGTCTCGGGCAACACCAAGCGCTTCGTCGAGAAGCTCCAGGAAGTCCGCGGCGGACCGGCAGCGGGGCAGATCCCGCTGCACAGCAGTGAACGGCCCCTCAAGGCCACCCGGCCCTACGTCCTGGTCCTCCCGACCTACGGCGCGGGGGACGGCCCGGGAGCAGTACCCAAGCAGGTCATCAGGTTCCTCAACGATCCGGCCAACCGGGCGCTGATCCGGGGCGTGGTGGTCGGCGGGAACAGCAACTTCGGCAAGGCATTCGGACTGGCCGGCGACATCGTCGCCGCGAAGACCGGGGTGCCGTGCCTGTATCGATTCGAAGTCTTCGGAACGCAGGACGACGTGGAAGCCGTCGCGGAAGGATTGGAGCGGTTCTGGCAATGACATCTGTTCTTGGCACGGCGCCGAGCAGCGCGGTGATCGAAGCCCCTCGCGTCGCAATGGACTACCACTCGCTCAACGCGATGCTGAACCTCTACGGTCCGGACGGGCAGATCCAGTTCGACAAGGACCGTGAGGCGGCGCGGGAGTACTTCCTGCAGCACGTCAACCAGAACACGGTCTTCTTCCACTCGCTGCGGGAGAAGCTCGACTACCTCGTCGAGAAGGGCTACTACGAGCAGGCGGTGCTCGACAAGTACTCCTTCGACTTCATCACGCGGCTCGACGAGTTCGCGTACTCGAAGAAGTTCCGTTTCCCGACCTTCCTCGGCGCGTTCAAGTACTACACGTCGTACACGCTGAAGACCTTCGACGGCACCCGCTACCTCGAGCGCTTCGAGGACCGCGTCGTCATGACGGCGCTCGCGCTCGCGGACGGCGACGAGCAGGTCGCCACGGAGATGGTCGACGAGATCATCGCCGGCCGCTTCCAGCCCGCGACCCCGACGTTCCTCAACGCCGGCAAGGCGCAGCGCGGCGAGCTCGTCTCCTGCTTCCTGCTGCGCGTCGAGGACAACATGGAGTCGATCGCCCGCGGCATCAACTCCTCCCTGCAGCTGTCCAAGCGCGGCGGCGGCGTCGCCCTGCTGCTGTCGAACATCCGCGAGTCAGGCGCGCCGATCAAGCAGATCGAGGGTCAGTCCTCCGGCGTCATCCCCGTCATGAAGCTGCTGGAAGACTCCTTCTCCTACGCGAACCAGCTTGGCGCGCGTCAGGGCGCGGGTGCGGTCTACCTGCACGCCCACCACCCGGACATCATGAAGTTCCTCGACACCAAGCGGGAGAACGCGGACGAGAAGATCCGCATCAAGACGCTCTCCCTCGGCGTCGTCATCCCCGACGTGACGTTCGACCTCGCGAAGAACAACGAGGACATGTACCTCTTCTCGCCGTACGACGTCGAGCGCGTCTACGGCGTCCCGTTCGGCGACATCTCGGTCTCCGAGAAGTACCAGGAGATGGTCGACGACCCGCGGATCAAGAAGACGAAGCTCAACGCCCGCAAGTTCTTCCAGACCCTCGCGGAGATCCAGTTCGAGTCGGGCTACCCGTACATGGTGTTCGAGGACACCGTGAACAAGGCGAACCCGATCGACGGCCGGATCAACATGTCGAACCTCTGCTCGGAGATCCTCCAGGTCAACACCCCGACGACCTACACCGAGGACCTCGGCTACGCGGAGATCGGCAAGGACATCTCCTGCAACCTCGGCTCGATGAACATCGCGCTCGCGATGGATGGGGGGAACCTCGAGCGCACCGTCGAGGTCGCCATCCGGGGATTGAACGCGGTGTCCGAGCAGTCGCACATCTCGGCGGTTCGCAGCGTCGAGGTCGGCAACGACAAGTCGCACGCGATCGGCCTCGGCCAGATGAACCTGCACGGCTACCTGGCCCGCGAGCACGTGCACTACGGCTCCGAGGAGTCGGTCGACTTCACCTCGGCCTACTTCGCGGCCGTCCTGCACTACGCGCTCAAGGCGTCGAACAAGCTCGCGATCGAGCGCGGTGC
>Ga0180219_1002453_pt1 | contig 11048 bp, 11 predicted proteins | sample eDN3rd30CBELigMG_FD_151338 | JGI IMG/M metagenome (GOLD analysis project Ga0180219, IMG submission 151338) | Enriched Miracle-Growth compost microbial communities from Emeryville, California, USA - eDNA 3rd pass 30_C BE-Lig MG (version 2)... ...
GATCTGATCGTTCATGTCTTCAAGCCGGACGTCCGGCGCTTCTACAATCTGGAAAAGATGTGGGGCGGCGACCGGCCGAGCGAAGACTTGTCGGACACGCGCCGTCCCTCGTAAGCGGCGGCATGTCCATACCCTCATCCGCCCCTCGCGGTGCGAGGGGCACCTTCTCCCGTAAACGGGAGAAGGAGAAGAGCGTTTGTATCCTTCTCCCGCTGGCGGGAGAAGGTGGCCTTTGCGGAGCAAAGGTCGGATGAGGGTGGGCAAGTGAAGATACTCCTCATCGCCGTCGGCCGTCTCAAGTCCGGCCCGGAACGTGATCTGTGCATCCGCTATATCGAGCGCGCCCAGGCCGGCGCGCGCAGCGTCGGGCTGACCGGCGTGGAGGCGCGCGAGATCGACGAAAGCCGGGCCCGCCGCCCGGAGGACCGCAAGGCCGAGGAAGCCCGCGCCATCCTGGCCCTGCTGCCGGAGGGGGCGCGGCTGGTGGCGCTCGACGAGCGCGGCCGGTCCCTTTCCAGCGCCGATTTTGCTGCCGATATCGGCCGCTCGCGCGACGATGGCGCGCCTGCCTATGCGCTGGTGATCGGCGGGCCGGACGGCATCGCCGAGGAGCTGCGGTCGAAAGCCCAGAAGGTTCTGGCGTTCGGGGCGATGACGTGGCCGCATCAGATGGCGCGGTTCATGGCGGCCGAGCAGATCTACCGTGCTACGACCATTCTCGCCGGACATCCCTATCATCGCGTGTGATGATTTCCGCTGCTCGCTTCGGCGCGGTATGGTGGCCGCGAATCGCCGCGATGCGGAGATCCTGAGGTTTTGCGTATGACCCGGTCGGCAGGCAGCGCGCGTGCCGCCGGACAGCGCCGTCGGAATGGCGAATTGTCCAGCACCTTGTTCTGCGCTCTCATTCGTTCCTGCCGCGCTGCCGTGCTGCCGCTGTCATTATGGGCTGCACAGATGCCCGCCGCCGCCCAGACGCCTGCCAAGACGCCTGCCAAGACGCCTGTCGAGGCTCCCCCGTCTGCGGCGGCGAGCCCGGAACGCGAGCGCATCGACGCGCGCCAGGAGGAATTGCGCAAGATCGAGCAGGGCTTGCGCGCTTCGGAGGAGCAGCGCCGCAAGATCGAGACCGAGCTGGAATCGATCCGCTCGGACCGTGCCCGGCTGAATGCGGCGCTGGTCGATACGGCCGCGAAGATGCAGGCCGCCGAGCAGCGCAGCGACGAGGTCGAACGCCGCCTGGAGGCAGCGACCGGCAGCGAGGACGCGATCAAGCGTTCGCTGGAGGCGCGGCGCGAGGTCATCGCCGAAATCCTCGCCGGCCTGCAGCGCATGGGCCGCAATCCGCCGCCGGCGGTGCTGATTGCGCCCGAAGACATCCTGAAAGCCATCCGGACGTCGATGCTGATGGGGGCGGTGCTGCCGGAATTGCGGGCGGAAACCCAGGTTCTGGTCGCCGATCTCAGCGAACTCGTGGACTTGCGCAAGAAGATCGCCGTCGAAAAGGACCGCCTGGCCGCCGAAGCGCGCACCATGGCCGGTGAACGCGAGCGGCTGGCCGCCCTGATCGAGGCGCGGCGCAACGCCATGGGCGAAACCGAGCAGGCGCTGCAAGCGGAGCGGGCAAAAGCCCAGCAGCTAGGCCGCCAGGCGCTTGATCTCAAGGATTTGATCGCCCGTCTCGAGGCGGAAGTCGGCAGCGCCCAGCGCGCTGCCGAAGCGGCGCAAAAAGCCGATAGGGATCGTCAGCAGACGGCGGCGCTGAAACCGCCAGATCCGCGCAAATCCGGGTCGCCATTCGCGGATTCGACACGTCTCAAGCCGGCAATTGCCTTTTCGGAAGCCAAAAAACTGCTTCCGCTGCCCGTTTCCGGGACGATCGTCAAGAACTTCGGTGCGCCGGACGGGTTCGGCAGTTCGGAACGCGGCATCTATATGAGCACACGGGCGGGAGCGCTCGTCGCGTCTCCTACCGATGGCTGGGTCCTTTTTTCGGGCACATTTCGAACATATGGACAATTATTGATCATCAATGCTGGCGGTGGTTACTATATACTCCTCGCAGGAATGGCGCGGAATACCGTTGAAGTCGGCCAGTTCGTCCTCGTTGGCGAGCCTGTCGGCGTGATGGGTGATGCGTCGGCCAGAAACGCCGCAGCCCTGGCTATTGGCGCGACTCAACCGGTTCTCTATGTTGAGTTTCGCAAGGACGGGACGGCAATAGATCCGTCGCCCTGGTGGGCGAAGCCGGAAGTGGAAAAGGTTCGCGGATAATGCGCAAGCTATCTCTCGTTGTTCTAGGCGTTGCTATCGGTGCTGGCACCGCGACATTGGTCTCGCAATCGCGGTTCGTGTGGAGCACGTCCGCCGCTGCCGCCGTTTCCGACACGTACAAGAGTCTAAATCTCTTCGGTGACGTGTTTGAGAAGGTCCGCACCGATTATGTCGAGAAGCCGTCGGAGCAGAAGCTGGTCGAAGCGGCGATCAACGGCATGCTCACCAGCCTCGATCCGCATTCGAGCTATATGGACCCCAAGAGCTTCCGCGACATGCAGGTGCAGACGCGCGGCGAATTCGGCGGCCTCGGCATCGAGGTCACGCAGGAAGACGGTTTCGTCAAGGTGGTGACCCCCATCGACGATACGCCGGCGTCCCGCGCGGGCATCCTCTCCGGTGACATCATCACCGCCATCGACGACGACCAGACTCAAGGGCTGACCCTCAACCAGGCCGTCGACAAGATGCGCGGCGCGATCAACACCACCGTCAAACTGACCGTTGTGCGCGGCACGTCGAAGGAAACCAAGGAATTCAAGATCACGCGTGATCGCATCCAGATCAAGGCCGTGCGCGCGCGGACGGAAGGCGACGACATCGGCTATATCCGCATCACCCAGTTCAACGAACAGACGTTCGAAGGATTGAAGGCGGCGATCCAGAAGTTCCAGTCCGAGATCCCGAACGACAAGTTCAAGGGTTACATCCTCGACCTGCGCAACAATCCGGGCGGCCTGCTCGATCAGTCGATCTATGTCGCGAATGCGTTCCTGGAGCGCGGCGAGATCGTTTCGACGCGCGGCCGCAACGCCGACGAGACGCAGCGCTACAATGCCAAGCCCGGCGAGCTGTCGAAGGGCAAGCCGGTCGTCGTGCTCATCAACGGCGGTTCGGCCTCGGCTTCGGAAATCGTCGCCGGCGCCCTGCAGGATCACAAGCGCGCGACGCTCATCGGCACGCGCTCGTTCGGCAAGGGCTCGGTGCAGACGATCATCCCGCTCGGCCAGAACAACGGCGCGTTGCGCCTGACCACGGCGCGCTACTACACGCCGTCAGGCCGCTCGATCCAGGCCAAGGGCATCGATCCGGATATCCAGATCCTGCAGGACGTGCCGGACGATCTGAAGGGCCGCGACTCGACCAAGGGTGAGGCTGCATTGCGCGGCCACCTGAAGAATGGCGATGACGAGAAGGGCGGCTCGCAGGCCTATGTGCCGCCGGATGCCTCCAAGGACAAGCAGCTCATCGCGGCTGCCGATCTGTTGCGCGGCCGCAAGAAGGCGGCGGAGCTGGTCGAGCAGAACAAGGTCGAGATGAAGGATCCGGTGGCTGCGCCGAAGGATGCACCCAAGGATGCAGCGCCCGCCAGCGCGGACCGGCAGAAAGAGCCGGCTCTGGAGAATGCCAAGTAAGGCGCACTAAATTTCTGCCGCCGGTTACAAAACTGGCGGCAGGTAAGGCTCGACGGGTCCGGCGTATGGCATGACAATGCCGCGCCGGACCCTTTTGATTCGTAGGTCTTTTATTGGCGCAAGCCGCAGGTATTGGATGACTGGTTTCGACCTGAACTCGCCGCTGGGGCTCGATCGTAAGCCGCCATCGTCTGCCGCCTCGCCGTGGTGGCAGAGGCGGGCGGCGTTCGGCGCCGTGCTGGCCGCAGTTGCGATAACTGCGGGCGGCTTTTTCTATCTTCGCACAGCCAACAATGGCGTGCCCGGCGCCGAGCCTTATGCGATCGCGCGGATCGAACGGCCGGTTGAGCCTGTCCGCGCGCCGGCACCGCCGGAGGTGAAAGACAAGAGCGCGCCGGACGTCACCGGTTCCATTCCTATTGCCAACCGGGCCTCGGGCGTCGACATCGAGGCCGGCACCGGCGTGCGGGTGACGCGCGAGGGTGGCGGCCAGGCGCCAGGCGCGCTGATCATCCAGGTGCCGCAGAAGTTCGGCCTGCAACTGACGCCGGCGCCCGACCGGCGGCTGGTCGACAAGGGCCGCTTCGGCGCCCTGCCGAAAATCGGCGCCGACGGGTCGCGGCCGATGGACGTCTATGCGCGGCCGGTGCTGACGCGCACCGATCCCAGGGCCGGCGCGGCGCGCATCGCCATTCTGGTCGGTGGCATGGGCCTCAATACCGGTGTGACGCGTACGGCGGTGGCGCAATTGCCGGCTGCCGTCACCCTGGGCTTTGCGCCTTACGGCGAGGATCTCGAAGGCCAGGTCGAGCAGGCGCGCGACAGCGGCCATGAGGTCATCCTGCAATCGCCGATGGAGAGTTTCGTCGCCGGCGAGGAACCGGGCGCCTATACGCTCAAGGCCGCCGACGACCGCGTGCAGACGATCACCAACCTGCATTGGCAGATGAGCCGCTTTCCAGGCTATGTCGGCATCGCCAATTTTCTCGGCGGCCGTTTCACTGCCAGCGAGACCTCATTGACGCCCGTGCTGAAGGAAATCGCGGCGCGAGGCCTGTTCTATTTCGATGACGGCAGTTCGCCGCGTTCGCTGGCCGGTACGCTGGCGCCGGGCGTCGGCGCGCCGCTGGTCGTCGCCGATATCGTGCTCGATGCCGGCGGCAAGCCCGACGAGATCGATGCGGCGCTGGCGCGTCTCGAAGGCCTGGCGCGCAACAAGGGCGTCGCCGTCGGGGTGGCGAACGGCCTGCCTGCGACGGTGGAGCGTATTGCGCGCTTTACCCGCGCGCTGGAAAATCGCGGCATCACGCTCGTGCCGGTGAGCGCGCTCGCCACCAGACCTGGCGCGTTTACCGCCAAGACACAGCGCTGAGGCGCAAAAAAACAAGACACAGCGCTGAGGCGCAATAAAATACGAGACGCGTCTTTCCGATCCAGTGGACCTGAAGACGCTATCGTCAAGAAAGTGCCAGAAGACTCTGCAAAGGAACGGCATGGCAAAGAAACTCATCTATCGGCCCTGCGTCGGCGTCATGCTGCTCAATCGTGACGGGCTGGCCTTCATCGGCCGGCGGCTCAACAAGGCGTTGGTCGAGCACGTTGCGCCGGGGCATGAATGGCAAATGCCGCAGGGCGGCATCGACAAGGGCGAGGAGCCGGAGGCCGCGGCGCGGCGCGAACTCTACGAGGAGACAGGCGTTTCCTCGGCCAGCCTGCTCGCCGAAGCGCCGGACTGGCTGACCTACGATCTGCCGGGGGACATCGCGCAGCAGGCCTGGCGCGGGCGGTATCGCGGCCAGCGGCAGAAGTGGTTCGCCTTTCGCTTCGAGGGCAGCGAGGACGAGATCAACATCGAGCATCCGCCCGGCGGTCACCGGCCCGAGTTCGACGCCTGGCGCTGGGAGCCGATCGCGCATCTGCCGGAGCTGATCATTCCGTTCAAGCGGCCGGTGTATGAAAAGGTGGTCGAGATCTTTGCGCCGCTGGCGCGATAGAGCTATTGGCAGTGGCAACAATCATCCAGAAGCCTCATTACGCTGCTATCTTTCCACAGCGTCATGCCCGCGCTTGTCGCGGGCACCCACGCCGTGGTGCGCCCCGGCACTTCAAAAAGCGCTTTGCACTTTCTGAAATAGGAACGCAGCGTCATCGCGTGGATACCCGCGACAAGCGCGGGCATGACGGAGAGGTTGCGGCTTGACGCTTGGTTCTCAGAGCATTTTCAGAACGCATAGGCGGCGCGCACACCGAAATTCGTCAGGCCGCGGTTTTGCGGGCACAGGCCGGCATTCGAGGAATGTTCGATCGTGGCGAGAATGCTGAAGGCGCGGGTGACGCGATAGCCGACAGAGGCGGCTTCGTGAAACGATGCGCTGCAGCCCATGGCGTTGTGGCCGGGGACCGCGACCGGGCCGGTCTTGCCGTTGTTCACGGCGCCGCCGAACGCGCCTTCAATGAAGACCTTCCTGGTGACGTCGAAGGTCCAGGTGAAACCGGCATAGGCGATGCTGGTCTTGCCGGCGGTGTTGACCGTCGAGCCCACATGCAGGCGCGGGATGAGCCAGTTGTTGCTGCGATCGAACGGCGAGAACAGGATCTCGCCGTTGATGTCGGCTGAGCCGCGCTCGGGGCTGAGGCTGTCATGAGCGAATGTGCCAAGGCGCAACTCGAAGCGCTGAAACTCCTGCGACGAATTGTTTTGCAGCGAACTTGCGTCGGCGGGTTCGCGCTCACCGGCGATGGCGTTGGCCACCAGCAGGCTCGCGACAAGCGGAAAGACCGGCAGGGCCGCGGCACACCGGCGCAGGCGCATTCAAACTCTCTGGTCCAGCGATCCTCGCAGGGCGGGATCGAAGCGTTAACGATCCCTTATGGTGACCCAACATGGTTAATGAACCGCAAATTCCACTGCGCTCGCTGCCTGCTTGCTTGCGCGCGGTGGTTTTCAGCGGTCTGCCCCGGGCGAAATGCGGCGATTGTGTAGTTAATGCCGGAAATCGGAAGTCCCGTTCAGAATTTGAAAACACCATTCTCCGATGCATCGCGCCAATCCCCCGTTTTTAACGGGGTCATTAAAATTGTCTCGAATGGAGCAGGATTTCGATAAGCCTGCGCGCCTAGACCTGCCTGCAACACCGAATTTCACGCGCCGCAGCGATGCAGCGCCCGTTCTGGAAGGCAAAGCAGGTGAGCAGCATCAAACTCGATCCCTCCTTCAACCGGCAGATGAAGCCGGGCAGGGTCGGCGGTTTTCAGCCGCCGCCGATCCCATCCAAGCCGGCTACCGGTGTTGGCAGCCTTGTCTATATGGTCGCGGTCGCCGCGGCTGTTGGCGCTTCGGTCGTGTTCTCCTACTATTGGCTGACGAGCTGATCTGAGCCCGCAGGGGTGTACCCTGCTCCAGCCGCGAGGAGACCGCTCAAATGCCGTCCGGGTTCACAGCCCGCATCGAACGCTGGTCCCTGGCCCGGCCGTTTCGCATCTCGCGCGGCGTGAGGACGGAGGCCGAGGTCGTCGTCGTCGAAGCACGCGTCGGCGACAAGGTGGGTCGCGGCGAGGGCGTGCCCCTGGCCCGCTATGGCGAGACGCCGGAAACCGTGCTCGAACAATTGGTCCTGCTGGCGCAACAGGACCCTGCGCATCTGCCGCGCGCGCATCTCTTGAAATTGCTGCCGGAGGGCGCTGCGCGCAACGCCGTCGATTGCGCGCTGTGGGACCTCGAGGCGCAAATCACCGGCCGTTCGGTTGCCCAGATCATTGGCGAGCCGGTGCGAGAATCGCTGCCGACAGCCGTGACGGTTTCGATCGATACGCCCGAGAACATGGCTGCCGCCGCGAGGGACGTCGCCGGCGCCAGCCTCCTCAAGATCAAAGTCGATGGGCGACAGCCACGGGCCGCCATCGAGGCCGTCGCGGCTGCGGCGCCGAATGCGCAACTCATCATCGACGCCAACGAAAGCTGGACCATCGACCTGCTGCGTGAGCTGCAACCCTTTCTCGCGCGCCTCAACATCGCTTTTGTCGAACAGCCGTTGCCGGCGGCAAGCGATGCGGCGCTGGCCGGTTTCAAACCTCTGGTGCCCCTATGCGCCGACGAATCCGTGCATACGAGTGAAGACCTGCCGCAAGTCGCCGCGCGCTATCAGGTGGTGAACATCAAGCTCGATAAAACCGGTGGCCTCACCGAAGCGTTGCGCCTGCGGGCGGCGGCGCGAGAACGCAAGCTCGGCATCCTCGTCGGCTGCATGGTCTGCACGTCCTTGAGCATCGCACCCGCGCTGCACATTGCAGCCGGGGCGGATTATGCGGACCTCGATGGACCATGGTGGCTGAGCAAGGATCGCGACCGGGGTGTCGGCATCGAGGCCGGTGTGCTGACCGTCAAGTCGCCGTTCCTGTGGGGAAGCGGCGCCGGTCCCGGCGGAGCGGGTTGATCGGTGGGCGACGACCGGAGCGTGCGCGTGCGAGCGGTCTTCACGTGGAGTTGCATTGAAAGTATATCGGTTGGCGATGAACATCTCGGGATCAAGGGGAGGTGTGGCGATGCGTCTATTCTCAGCGCTTTTTTTGGTCTCCGCGACAGCAGTTCTCAGTCTGCCGGCGCAGGCCCAGCAGATCGTGAATATCAGGGGGGTCATTTCCGGCTTCGACGGCATGACGATCCAGATCAAGGCCAATGACGGCAAGGCGCTGAAGGTGGAGTTGCCCGAGGGCGTCGCAGTCGCGGCAACCAAGGCGTTCACCCTGGCGGATATCAAGCCCGGCATGACCCTAGGCGTGACGACAGTGGTGCGTGACGACAAGGTGGTCGCCATCGATGTGCGGCCGCTCCCCGCCACTGTCAGGCCGGGACTCTCGCCCAACGATCTGCAACCGCACGCGACGATGACCAACGCCGTGCTGGAAGCCTCGGCGAAGTCGGCCAATGGCGAGGAGCTGACGCTCGATTACAGGTCTGGCACGGTGAAAGTGCTGGTACCGCCAGGCACGCCGATGTCCCAGGCCATTCCGGGCATGCGCGAGGATCTCAAAGCAGGCGAGACGATTTTCGTCGTGGCGCGCGACGACGGCGGCAAGCTGACAGCGGTGCGCGTGCAGGTGTCGAAGGACGGCGTCAAGCCGACGCAATAAGACATCGTTGTCGTTCAATCCGATAATAGAAAGGGCCGGTTCCTGCGAACCGGCCCTTTCCTATGACGCGCGCGGGAGCGCATGGGTCAGCGGCAGACGCGCACCCAGCCGGCGTAGCCCGAGACCCAGCGGCAGCGCGGCGCATAGTAGACAACCGGGCCGCCGAAGAAGCGCGGTCCACCCCAGTAATGGCCGCCGCCACCCCAATGGCCATGGCCGCCGCCCCAGTGACCGTGACCACCACCCCAATGTCCGCCGCCCTTGGCGGAAGCTTCGGTGGCGGCAAAGCCGATCGTGCCAAGCGCAGCAATCGCGCAGGCGAACATAATCTTTCTCATGTGCTTGCTCCTGTCAGAACGGGCCGACCGTGTGGCCCTCACGGGACGCCGGGACATCCAGCGACCGTGAGACAGTTATCTCACCGGGCGGCCCGCAAGGCTGTGCTGCTGCGCACAGGGGTCGTAGGGCGATGTTTAGGCGTTCAGTTCGCGCCGCGCACGCGCATGATGTTGCGTGTGATGCGCCGGTTCAGCGGCGGTACGGCGTTGACCACGCGCATGGCGGTTCGCATCGCTGCGAGTTGCAACCGGCCGACGAAAGGCTTGTGAATGGCGTCGCCTGCATTCATGTTCTTTCGCGACTCGATGACCGCTTCACTGCTGTAGCGCAGCATCTCGGCTTCATAGGCGTGGATGGCCTCGATGAGCGGCATGCGGCCGTCGCGCACGTCTACCAATTTCTTGCACAACAACTGCGCATCGCGCAGCGCCGTGTTGGCGCCGGCGCCGCGACCGGGTGTCATGGTATGGACCGCATCGCCGAGCAGGGTGACGTTCGAACTCTCCCATGGTGATGGCGGCACTGACGTGCGGATGGCGATGGTTTGCATGGTCGAAGGATCGGTCATGCGGATCAACTGTTGCAGATGGAGATGCCAGGTGCGCGTCAGCTCCTGCGCCAGTTGCAGAAGCTCCTGTGCGTCCAGCGTCGCCGGATCGCAGGGAAGGTTCTGGCGCGCCGCCCACAGGCCCCAGCCGATGCTGTCGTCGGCGATGCTGCTCTCAAACTCCGGCCACCGCGCCATGAAATCCGGATCGGCGCGATTGGGCGTAAACTCGAGCGAATGGATGATCGCGCCAAAACCTTTCGGCGCCATGATCATCGACATGCCGTAGAACATCTTATCGGTAAGCAGCGCCTTGCTCTCATCAGTCATCGGCAGCCTGCCGCCAAGGGAGACGATGCCGGTGTCTTCATGGCGGGCCTGCGGCAGACGCTGTCTGCGCACGTGCGAGCCGGCGCCATCGGCGCCGATCAGCACATCGCCGGTCTCCCACGAGCCATCCTCGAAGCGAACGGTCACCGAGGCATCCGGATTCGAGTCATAGCCGATGAATGTCTTGTCGAAGGTGACATGCTCGCTGAGCCCGGTGAGCAGCACGCGCCGCAAGGTCTGGCGGATGACATTGTGCTCGCCGTCCATGGCGTCGGTATCGAACGTCATGCACAGCAGCTCTTCGAAATTCTCGGTGAGCATGTTGAAGGTGCGCGGCGGCCGCGCACTGGTGGCGACGAAGAGATCGTAGACGGACGCCGGCACGCAGGCCTTGAGCGCACGACTGCCGGCGGGGCTGATGCCGACACGATAGCCGCCGCGTTCGTTCTGTTTCGTGCGGTCGCGCTCGAAGACGCGCACATTTATGCCGGCCTGTATGAGCGCATGCGCCAGCGCCAGGCCGCCGGTGCCCGCGCCGATGATGATGACGCGCAGGGATGCGGGGGTTGAACTAGTCATCGGTGTCTCCGAACTGGCCGGCGAATTGTTCAGCGACCTGGCGCAACCATGCATCGCTCCAGGTGATGGTTCCCGAACGCAGATCGGCGATCAGCGCGATGACCCAGTTCAGCTCGGTCGCGTGCATGGCGCGCAGATACTCCATCTCCAGCAGAAACAGGCGCGGCACGATCGAGGCCTGCTCGCGCCCGTCGATGCGTTTGATTTCGGCTTCGATCGCCAGCTTGCGCAGTTCGAGCTGCTGCAGGGCGTCTTCTGGTGTCAGCAGCGGCAGGAAGGAGATCGCCGCCGGGAAATCCGGAAATTCCTGCGCGGGCCGCGACAGGATCTGGCGCATCCACTCCAAGGTGATGTCACGCCCGGCCGGGGTGATCTCGTAGACCGTGCGCTCGGGCCGCTTGTCGTCCTGCACCACCTCCTGGGTCGCGATCAGG
>Ga0180219_1002459_pt1 | contig 11042 bp, 11 predicted proteins | sample eDN3rd30CBELigMG_FD_151338 | JGI IMG/M metagenome (GOLD analysis project Ga0180219, IMG submission 151338) | Enriched Miracle-Growth compost microbial communities from Emeryville, California, USA - eDNA 3rd pass 30_C BE-Lig MG (version 2)... ...
CCCGGAAGTACTTCGCCGGCCCCCGTGAGCAGTGGATGGAGGTTCTGCTGTGTGTTGGAAAGGGGGAGTATCAGATTCCGGCCAGCTCGGTGCTGATCGGCGATACCGCGCTGCTCGCCCTGGGTGCCGATGCGCGGTACACCATCTACGGGCCCGGTGAGGACCTGTCTGCCGAGACCGGTGCCGAGTGGTGGCACACCGCAACGGAAGTGGGGGCTACCTCCACCGGCACGGCTGGCCTGGAACTGACGGTGGCCACCGACGTAACGCAATCGCCCACCGCGAGCGCGTATCAGTTCAGCGGATTCACGATCACCATCCCGACCGGACAGGGCTCCTTCCCTGAGGATTGGGAGGAAGGTCAGGTGATCCGGGTGATCGCACCGTACAGCTACACGGTCACCGATGGGACGCCGCGCGACGTGATCACCGGACCGCTCGGCATGCTCAATGCCGAACCGGGTGATGAGATCGAGGTAGTGGGCGTCAACGGCGGCTTCTACACGGTCGAAGACTTCGATGTCTCCACCGGGATGACGCTGGATTACGAGTGGGGCGATCCGGCCGACCAGCTGGCGCTGGGTACTGGCTTGGCCACCATCGGGCCGAAGGGACTGCTCTATCGCATCGTGACGATCAGCGAAGACCTGCAGGTCATCACCGTCGAGCGCCTGGACTCCAGCGGTTCCACCGACACTGGCTGGCCTGGCTTCGATGCCATGACCAGTTCGTCGGCGGTCATCAGCCTGGACCTAAGCGGTTCCGAGGGCGGTTACCGCGGGCCGTTCCCAGCCTGCCCGGAGTACGAGAAAACCTCGTTGATCGAGATCGACGTGTTCATGCCCGAGGGCCTCTGTGGTGTCGGCCGGGAAGGGCAGTTCTACCAGATCAGCGTCTTCTACGACGTAGAGTGGCGCGACATGGCCGTCGGCGGTACCTGGACGGTGGTCAGCTTCAGCCATGCCGGGAACTCGCTCGACCAGCAAGGGTTCACCGACCAGATCGCGCTTCCGTACGCCATGCGTCCAGAGGTGCGAGTACGGAAGGTGTTCGTCAACCAGGGTGGAAATTCGACGAGCGAATACCGCGATACCGCGCAGTGGTATGGGCTGCGGGCGAAGCTCCAGGCGCCTACCAGCTACGCAGGTGTCACCACCATTGCGGTCAAGGTGCGGTCCTCCGACCGCATCTCGTCGATGACCGACAACAAGATATCGATGCGCCCGACACGCATCTTGCCCACGCGCAGCGGGGGCGCCTGGACGAGCCCGCAGCCGACCCGCGATATCGTGCCGTGGCTAGCTTACGTCGCGAAATCGATCGGCTACACGGACGCCGACCTCGACCTGGCCCAGCTCGATGCTCTGGACTCTATCTGGAAGGGCAGGGGCGACACCTACGACATCGCGATCACGGATGCCGGGACGGTAAAGAGCAATCTGGAAGATGCGCTGGATGCTGGCTTCGCCGAGCTGACGGTGAAGCGCGGCAAGATATCCCCGGTTCGCGACCAGCTGCGGACGTCGTTCGACCACATGTACACGCCGCAGAACATGACCGAGGCCCTGGTACGGAGCTTCACCGCCCCCGGGCCCGATGATTACGACGGCGTGGATGTCGAATACACCGACCGCGAGACCTGGGAAACGGCAACCGTCGAATGCCGCATCGCCGGCGACGTAGGAAGGAAGGTCGAGAAAATCAAGGCACCAGGCGTCACTGATCGCACCCGGGCATGGCGGATCGGCATGCGCCGTCGCATGGTGCAACTGTACCGGCGCTGGGACCACACCTGGTCGACTGAGCTGGATGCGCTCAACAGCGATTACCTCAGTTACTGCGTAGTGGCAGACGACGTTCCTGGGTATGCGCAAAGCGCGCTGCTGCTGTCGTATCAGGTCTTGCCTGGCGGAGTGGTTCAGCTGGAATCCAGCGAGCCCCTGGACTGGTCTGCCGCTGAGCCTCATGCGGTTGCACTGCGGCGCCCAGACGGCACCGTCTCCGGCCCCTATGTGGCGACTCGCATAGACGACTACACGCTAACCATCCCTTCCCTGGACTTCACCCCGGATGTCTCGTGGGATATCGAGCCGCCGCACCTGCTGTTCGGCGTCTGGTATCGCTGGGGATATCCGGTACTGATCACCTCAATCGAGCCCGACAGCAATGTCGGCGCCTCGGTATCCGCTGTGAACTACGACTCGCGCATCTATCAATACGACGACGCGACCGCCCCATAACCAACCGAACAACCTCCCTGAACCCGCCAACTGGCGGGTTTTTGCTTTCTGGAGAGAAAAGCATGACCTATACGCCCTTCAATACCGGCAATCCGATTGGCGCCTGGGGTTCCGTCGATCCGCAAGACCTGGTGGACAATGCCGCCATTCTGGATCGGTGGGTGAACGACCGAACGATCACGCAATGGCGCGATCGGTTCGTCGTGCAGCGGCTGACCTGGAATGGGATGGAAGTGCAATTCCAGCAGGCGCAGGCGGCACGGCAAGCTGATTTCGAGACCTTCCTACTATCGTCCGGATATCAGTTCGTTGGAGATTATGATGCCGACGGTCCGCTGACGATCACTCACGTGAATCAAATTTTCAGCAAGGATGGCGAGTTCTGGCGCGCCGGCGCGTCGTTGTCGCTGCCTTACACGACCGTGAACGATTGGGCGACCGACGAGCCGAAATTCGTCTCTGTCGGCGACGCGGCGCTACGGCAAGAATTGGCAGCCGATAATGGCTCGGGAATGGTCGGCTTTCTTCAGTCCGGCGACGGCACTAAGGCCCGGACAATCCAAGACAAGATGCGGGATCAAGTATCCATCAAGGACTTCGGCGCTACCCCAGGCGGTGTAGTCGATAGCACGGGCGCAGTTCAGGCTGCAGGACTCCGCGCTCTGGTGCCGCCGGGTGAGTACCTCGCCAACACTCGATCAGCTGATGTCGTGAGCCTGCAGGGTCCCGGCTTTATCCGTGGCGCCAATGGCGCGCTGATCTCCCTAGCCCGGCCATCGCAGAATGACCGCTTGGTGCAGAAGAAAATGATGGAGCCGTTCTTCGGCTTCGACAACGGAGTGACCGATACCCAGATCTACAACATGGCGCGCAACTCCCTCCAGGGTATCGCCTATTGCCGCGTGAACGGCGTCGAGAAACTCTTCGTCACCCAGCGGCCAATCGGACCCACCTGGGCGGATACCGAGAGAGTCCGCTTCGTCGAATTCAACCTTGCCGATGACGGGTCAGTTGTAAACAACGTTGCGTACTCCCCTGAACTGAACGTCGGTCATGGCTTTGACTTGTCCGCCCTGGTCGAAGGCGACGATGTGATCCTGTACACGTCCAGCGTCACCGATGTCGGCAAAGGAGGGACGGCAGCCGGTAAGGGTTACAGCCGCACGGTCTGGAAAGGCGCTGCCACTACCCAGGCCGACGTGACCAGCTACCAGTTGTGGGGTGACGCGGGTAGCGGCCACGTCTTCCAGAGCTATTCCCGGGCTGGCGTAGCGGTGTCTTCGGATGGGCGCTTGCTGCTCATGGTCGCGACCCCGGACAACACGGCCAAGCGGACAGTCTTCGTCTACGACAAAGCCGCTGTTGAGGCCCTGGCCAGCAAGCTGGATGCCCGTCCTCTGTTCAAGTGGAACATGACTGACGTGCCGGGCGAGTCAGCATTCAGCGTCCAGGGAATTTGCAGCGATGGGCGCTACGTGCACATTCTCAAGGGAGGCACTACGGCTTTCGGCCAGCACCATATTGTGACTTATGAGCTCGACGGAACTCTGATCCGCCAACTTCAGGTCGACGATGCGCGGGCGCAGTACGGAGCCTCGGCGCTACTGAACCATCCGACGCTGGGTAATCCGGCGCGATTCGAACCAGAAGGCCTCACTCTTCGCGGCGACGAAATACTGTTGAGTTGCACTGAGAGTTGGAGGGCTGGCGCCAAGATCGTCACTTTCCAGGGGCAGAACTGGGCGGCGGCATCAATTGAGTCTGGCGGCACTACCGGGGTTCCGCCGAGCAACGGAGCATATTTTGTCAGGACAACGAAAGCCGCAACCGATGGAGCTTGGAACAGCGCCACTGATTACGGTTGGGGCACGAATTACTCGCTTGAAAAGAAAACCATCTATTCAATCAAACCGCCGACCGGATCAGTGTCCGAACAGGCCCTTGATTCCGGCATAGCTGATCAGCGAACTACAGCAGAAATCGATACCGGGGAGAGCGACAATAATGTTTCGTTCCGCTGGAGAAACTCTTTCAGTATCCGCGCTTATAGCGAACGCCTGCGTACTTTCTTTAATGCTCTTTCATATGACACCAGTTCCCGTTTGAGAATATATGACCAGCAATACGATAGTAATAACGGCGTATATGCATCGGTACAGGCGCTATTTAGCTCTATCTTCAAGGGGATGATTCTTCGTGGAAGAGGGGCTGCGGCCACCGAGTCTGCTTACCTCAGGCTTCACGCTGTTGATGACCCAACCTATCCCAACTACATCATTGAGGGGACGTTGACCGACGGCACATTCACGCGAGAAACAAACAACAATGGATCGACTCGATTCGCTTCGGCGAGTGGCAATACTCCGGTGACGGCTTGCCGGCCGGACGATGGCATGATGTATGGCTTTGAGAAAACCCGGGGCGCCAATCTGTGGGGTATATACCGGGGAACCGGATCACCTGAAGGCGTTATCACTGCGGCACGTGGTGCGCTTTTCATTTCAGCAACCGGCGGCGCAAACACTCTTTACGTGAAAGAGAGCGGTACCGGCAATACAGGGTGGGTTGGGAAATGACCTTGATGACAGTGTGGCGCAATTCTAAAGGCGAGCTTCGGAATATCGGAGAGTGGGAGTATCAGCTTTATCAGCCAGATCCGGAATCGCCTGAGATGATCCCGGCCAATCCCATGCCTGAAGGCTACGTATCTTCCCAAGAGGAAGTCGTTGTTGGGTGGGACGGGGGTCGATACCTGGCAGATGACCCACGCCAATACGAGCCTGGTTCTACTTCCTGAGGACTTCGTTTAGGTAAGGGGTTATGACTTTCGACCAGGCCATATACCCCTCACCAGTCAAATGGATTCCATCAAGTGACATTTCTTTTTTAAGCTGCGCTGACTCAGATAGCGAGTGATTTAGGTCGATGTACTTACAGTTGTTTGCCTGCTCGCAGTACGACTTAAGCGCAACGTTTATTGCAGTAATGCTTTTATTATTTTTCAGGCGGCTTTTTCTGTTTACGTGCAGTGTTGATTGCACATAAACAGAAGCCCCTGAGCGATGAAGATCTTCAATAATCTTCTCGTAGTTGCTGATCACTGAGTCAGCCTGTACACCTCGGCCTAGGTCGTTGATGCCTGCCATGATGAATACAGCTTTCGGCTTCATGGCCTTGATTGGCCCCAGCCTGGCAAGCATGCCTGTGGTGGTATCCCCGCCAATTCCTCGGTTGGCCACAGCCCCAGAGCCCGCCAATTCTGCCCACTCCCCGCGAGCCGTGAGGCTATCGCCAAGCATCACGATGTCCCTGTGTTCGGTCAGGTCCTCGAATAGCGACACGCGCATTTTGTATGGAGCGGTTTCCGTAATATCTCGCTTTATTGGTGCCACCGATTCTGCCCCCTGGGCTACTACCGTAATCCCGCCACATGCGATCAATAAGGCAATACCAATGTACTTCATCAAAACGTTCTCGTGGTAATGGTCGGATGCATAGCCTAGACAGATTGTCAAGGAATGGCCATAATCCGACGCTTTACGAACTAAAGGAAGAGTTAGGTGAGCAAGGTATCGTTGCCCTTCGGTGAATATGATTTCGTAGCAAGCATCGGCCGCAAGTGCCAGCCTGCTGGCCGACTGAAAAGAGCGGGGCTGCGCACCATCAGCGGCCCATTTGACTGGTTCGCCTCCCAGCGCCTCCCGCAGGTAGGCCGAATCATCAACCGAGGTCCTCAGGAAATGTTCCTGAAGGAAAACCTGCAGGTAAACGGTAAATTCAAAGACTGCATGGACGTTACCGACACCTTGACCGGCTTCCGCACCATCCACGATCTCAAGATCGAAGACTGCCAGAACGGTGTTGAAGCCGCCGTCGCCGCCATGATGGTCAAGATCACTGATCGTTATCATCGTTTCATGGATGCCATCCGCAATTCGGAGCGGGTACTGCTGATCCGTATCGGTGCAGAAGAGGCTGGTGTGCGAAGCCTTATGAAGGTACTGAAGAAGCAGTTCCCCAATACCCAAGTAGAAGTTCTGATCATCAAGGAAGAGCCAGGCTTGCCTTCAATGATTGAGTCGTGGGGAATCCCGAATACCTACATTCTTCGAGCTGACAACAGTCCGTCTGGCGAGGAATGGCTTGGTAGCGATGAGGTTTGGGATATGGCATTAAAGAACGTCTCGTTGCGACAGCCTGACAAAAAAACGGCATGAACCTTTAAAACAGAATTTAGAATTTAACTTCATCATAATTCATCAGAGATTATGTAGGTTTAAATATTTAGCCCGCCAAGTGCGGGCTTTTTTGTGCCCGGAGAAATCTATGCCTCTCACCGAAGCGCAGCTCCTGCGCATCCTCCCCAACGCCGGCCCCAGAGCCGGCGTTTTCGTTTCTGGAGCCTGACCAATGCGCACATCCGACCGAGGCCTGAGCCTCATCAAGTCATTCGAGGGCCTGCGCCTGCAGGCCTATCAGGATGCCGTCGGCGTCTGGACCATCGGCTATGGCGCCACCCGCGGCGTGAAGGCGGGGATGGCCATCACCAAGGACCAGGCTGAGCGGATGCTGGTGAACGACGTACAGCGTTTCGAACCCGATCTCGACAGGCTGGTGAAGGTGCCGCTGAACCAGAGCCAGTGGGACGCACTGATGAGCTTCGTCTACAACCTGGGCGCAGCCAATCTGGAATCGTCGACGCTGCTGAAGCTGCTGAACCAGAAGGACTACGCCGGCGCGGCCGATCAGTTCCCGCGCTGGAACAAGGCCGGTGGCCAGGTGCTGCAGGGGCTGGTGAAGCGCCGCGCGGCTGAGCGAGCGATGTTCCTGGGGATTTCGGCATGACCTGGCTGCTCAGCTACTGGAAGCCGCTCGCCATGGCGGTGGCCATGCTCTGTGCCTTCGCCGCCGGCTGGATCTCCAATGGCTGGAGGCTGGGGCAGCAGATCGAGCAGCAACAGGCCGCTTTCCAGGCCGACCTGAGCACGATCAACGTCGCCGCGGCCAAGGCCCAGCAGGAAGCCAACGAGCAGCGCCAGGAGCTCGCCAAGGCCGTCCAGCAGGATTCCGCCACCAGATATCAGGAGTACACCGATGCCCAGCATCAGAATGCTCAGCTTCGTGCTGACCTGCTCACTGCTCAGCGCAGGCTGTCAGTCAAGGTCAGTGGTTGCAGTTCCTCCACCGACGTGTCCACCGCCGCCGGCACCGGAGGCGTGGATCATGCAGACGGTCGAGCCGACCTTGACCCGGGATCTGCTGATCGAATTGTCGCCATCGCCAACCGGGGAGACGATGCCATCCGGCAACTGACGGCATGCCAGGGGTATGTCAGGAAAATCGTAGGGGAGTAGGGCGCCCAGAACGGGCGAGGCGGGAGCAGCGAGCGATACCAATTCTGGTACCAATCGCTGCTTTCTGATGCGTTTCTAGGCGTTCCGATGCGTCATTGACCAGGCTGCAGGCCAGGAAAATCAAGGCATTAGATTTCTACCGAAAGCACCTCAAACTGCATGGTAGTCGGCGAACTGCTCCTCGGTCAGCTTGTCGCGGTCCTCTTCGACGAGTTTTTCTGCTGCGCTCATGGCAATACCTCATCGCGCCGGCATGCGGCCGGCGATGGTGGAATGGGGTTGGGTTATGCGGAGGGTGGGGAGGGGAGTGGTTGCCAGTGGGTGGGCGGCTCATCTTCAGTGAATCCGCCATCCCAGGACGCCCAGCAAGCCCCGCTGTCGTACTCGACCTGGCCGAGGTATTCGCCGGTTGTGGAGTGGTGTTCTGCCGCGGACTTGCTCCACTCAATCCAGGCGCCGGAGCTCACGCGAGCTCCTCGGCGCAGGATGATCTCGGTGCCGTCCTTCGGAGCGGTATCGATTGGCTTCCATTTGTCTCCTTCCAGGCCTGCCAGCTTCTGCCGCAGCTGGTTGACCTTCTGCGATAGCCGGCCGATCTCGGCCTTCTGCTCGAAGATCACTTCCTGGTCTCGTTCCCATGCTGCCTGGGCTGTTTCCAGCGTGGCCGGTGGCTTCTCGCCTCGGGCGAACTGAGCGCTGTGGGAGCGCCAGTTGCGCACAACTGGCTCGTAGTGATCGGCGTGCCAGCGCTCCGGCAGTTCGCACCCGCAGTACGCGCACCGACCGCCGAATTTCTCCCGCAGCTCAGCGCGCTGCGCCTTGGTCAGCTTCATGACCATCCTCCTTCCCCTCGTCGAGCATGGCGCGCAGTTCCGCGATTGCGTCGTACACAGCCCCGCCGGCAGGCTCGGCCACGATCCGCCGCAACAGCCCCTCGCTCACCACCTTGCCTTCGTCTTGGTCGTAGGCCTGCATGACGTCCAGCACTTCGTCGCGGACCAGGACTACTTCGTCCAGGGCGAAATCCTCTTCTACGTAGCCGCATTCCTCGCACATCACTTCGATGGCACCGGCCGGGTCGTAAGCGGCCACGATGTCGTTGTCGCCTACCTGGTAGGCCTTGAGGGCTTTTTCGGGCATGACTTGTCCTCCGCGCCTGGTTGGCGCGATAAAGAGCTTTCGGATGGGAGGAGGGTTAGGCGGCTGCGGATTGCTTCTGCGCCAGGATCTCGCGAGCTGCGTGGCGGATCATGTAGAGCTCGCGGATCAGGGATTCAGATGGCGTGGTGACACAGATCTCCCACCAGTCCGGGCCCAGGCCCAGAGTCTCGCAGTGCTCGTTCATGAACACGCCTGCCTGGTGCTGGTCCCCGATGTCGGTAGCTTCAGCGAGCAGGTCTACCCACTCGCCCCACTTCTCGTCGGCGTCATCCTTTCGAGCCTCTACCCGAACGAAGGCGCGAAGCTCTGGCCAGCGACTGCCAGTTGGGCCGCGCTCCTTCTCTTCGCGTATCCAGGCGGGCAACTCATCGTAGGCATCGTAGTCAGCCTCATCGGAGATGCGTTGGCAGATCCCGTCTATGAGCGCGCCGCGGAAGGCGGCCTTGTCGAAGTCTCGCGTCTTGCACTTCTCGTCCAGCTTCGAATGGATGTAGTAGCCGACGTCATCACCGGCCAGGAACTCCAATCCGTAGCCCAGGCCGACACCGAAGGTCAGGTTGGCGATGTCGCCCACGACGGCGATGCCGTAGCGGGTCAGCATGATGTCGAAGGCGTAGGCGTTGGTGCCCGGCTGCTTGCAGCGCCAGACCTTCACGTCATCTGCATCCACGAGGGGGCGGTACTGGTGATTCTTCAGGTACTCGGCGGCTTCAGCCGAGCGCTCTTCGCGCAGCTGTTCGTAGGTCTTCATTGGGGTGTTCTCGCGCAGGGTGGCGCAATGGCATGGAGTGGGGTAGGTCAGGAAGTAGCTTCGAGATACGCGCCTATGAACTGCGTCGCCGCTTCAGCATTGATGGCGTTTCCATAGGCGCGCAGTCGTCCCACTCGGGCGGGAGCGTTGTGGGAGAGCGGGAAGCTGGCAGCGCCGGCTTTCTGCCGGCAGGCTTCACCCCAGCATTTCTCTGCGTAATGTGCCACGATCGATGACAGCTCTCGCATAGGGTCTGAAGGTTCGCCGGATGGTTGTTCCGCCAGTTCTCGTCGCAGTGGTGTACGTGCAGCGCTCGGGTCGAACCGCAGGACTCGCACGACGATTTGCGGTGCTGCTGCGCCCTCGCGTGCCAGCGCGTCCGAGAATCGCCACCCTTGCTCTGTGAGTTGGCGCAGGAAAGAGAGCAGTACCGCCGGCGACTGAACGCCTGAAAATCTTCCAATCTCCCGCTCGCAAAGCGCTTGCGTTCGAAGATCGAGCCACACTCGGCGCAGGGCTTCCCCGGCGTCGGCTTGATGTCTGATCGCCCAATCATTCACTTCCTCCTGGATTTTTTCGATGTCGCTGGCACGCACTCGTCCCAAGCTGCGGGCAGCCCCATCAGCCATCTGCTCAAAGCCGGGTTCAACCGGCCGCCACTTTCCATCCCGGCAGAAGAGCCAGTCAGCATCTCGCCAGTGGCCGTTAACCGGGCCGGGCCGTTCGCCAACATTGCGAAGTCGTTCAGATTCGACCCGTGCCTTGTCGCACCCATTGCCCGTTTCGCCTGACCGCCCCCACTGCTGTCCTGCGCTTGCGGAGTCGGCCATCCGGCAAGATTCGCTTGGCGAGGCAACTGATCGAACCTCTCCTTGAGAGTGTCGCCCCTCGGCTTGATGTCCGCGCCAGAGTCCTTCCAGTCGCGTGTGGTTGGCGTGGTCCACCCGGCCAACTGAACTAGATCGTTCAGGTTCGCCATGCCATGCCCCTGGGCCTTTTTCTCCGCGATGTACTGGTCGCTGTGGGCCGGGAAGTGATCGCGCGCGGTGGGAGTTGGCCACCCAGTAGAGTCGGTCGCGGATATGCGGCGCACCGACGCCCGCAGCCGGAAACGGGACCGCCCCGAGGGCGTAACCCAGGGCTTCCAGGTCATCTTGTACAAGGTCGATCCAAGGATCTGCGTCCTTGCTCGCAACCTGTTCTCCAAAGACGACTGGAGGGCGGCACTGCGCGATGAGGTGGTGCCAGGCCGGCCAGAGGTGCCGCTCGTCATCAAACCCAGCTCCTTTGCCTGCCGCGGAGAAAGGTTGGCACGGACAGGAACCGGTCCAAACAGGTCGATCGTCAGGCCAGCCGGCGAGGCGAAGGGCGAGTGACCAGACGCCGATGCCGGCGAAGAAGTGGCACTGGGTGTAAGGGCGGAGGTCATCGGGGTGCACATCCTCTATCGATCGTTCGTCGACGTCGCCTGGCGCGATGTGGCCGGCGGCGATCAGGTTGCGGAGCCACTGGGCGGCGTAGGGATCGATCTCGTTG
>Ga0180219_1002461_pt1 | contig 11032 bp, 9 predicted proteins | sample eDN3rd30CBELigMG_FD_151338 | JGI IMG/M metagenome (GOLD analysis project Ga0180219, IMG submission 151338) | Enriched Miracle-Growth compost microbial communities from Emeryville, California, USA - eDNA 3rd pass 30_C BE-Lig MG (version 2)... ...
AACGGTGCAACCCACGTTGCGCGGCCGCACTACGACCGAAGCATCGAGAAATCGTTGAAGAAATACTTCGACAATTATCAGACGGTACGCATGGAAAACTTCCGCCTGTCGGACGATGAGATCGTCAACAACGGCCGTGGCTCCCTTATCATTCAACCGACCAAGGCGCGCGTAGCATGAGCAAAGTGGTCAACGGCGTCGAGATCGACGATACGTTTGCCGAAGCTTTCGGCATGTCGGGAACCGGCATCATCATCACCGCCGATAGCATGAAATGGGCGCGCATCGCCGCGACCGTTGCAACAGGCTTCGGTACCTCGGTGATCGGCGCCGGCGCCGAGTGCGGCATCGATCGCGAGCTCTCGCCGGACGAGACGCCCGACGGCCGTCCAGGTGTTCGCATCCTGATGTTTGGCTTTTCGCCGGATGCTCTTGTGCCGCAAATTCGCAATCGTATTGGCCAGTGCGTGCTGACGAGCCCGGGCTCGGCTTGCTACGCAGGTCTAAAGGCGCCGCAGTCAATTGGCCTCGGTAAAGCACCTCGCTTTTTCGGTGACGGCTTCCAAACCGCCAAGCGGCTCGGCCAGAGCCGTTACTGGCGCGTGCCGGTCATGGATGGCGAATTCGTCATCGAGGAAGAAACCGGCGTTACGACGGATGCCGTCGGTGGCGGCAACATGCTGATCCTCGGCAACGACCGCGCCGGATTGCTCGAAACTGCCGAAGAAGCGGTAGAAGCCATCGCCAAAGTCGATGACGTCATCACGCCCTTCCCCGGCGGCATCGTGCGGTCCGGCAGTAAGGTCGGCGCCAAGTACGCGGGCATGTTCGCCTCAACCAACCATGCTTTCTGTCCGACGCTACGCGGCACGGTCAAAAGCGAACTCGGTCCCGATACGCTAGCGGTTCTCGAAATCGTCATCGACGGTCTTACTTCGAAGGCCGTTGCCGACGCCATGCGGGCCGGTCTGAAGTCTATCACCGATACCGGAGCCAAACGCGGCGTCACGCGGATCACTGCCGGCAACTACGGCGGCAAGCTCGGGCAGCATCATTACCATTTGAAGGACTTGATCTGATGAGCGGCCTTACGCTGCGTCTCAAAGCGCCCGCGACTGAGCGGATCAATCTTGACGGTATCGTACCGTCCAAACTTGCAGGGCTGTCGGCGCACGAGATCGCCCGCCTCAATGTCGGCATCGACAAAGGCGGACTGGCGCTCGGCGATGCATTTGAAATCAGCGGCAGTCCGAGTGAGACCCTCACGATCGAGGGCAGCGGCGCTACACTCGATTTCGTCGGCGGTGGACTCGACAGCGGCACGCTCCGCGTCGTCGGCAACGTCGGCTCCTATGCGGGCCGCAAAATGTCGCGCGGCAAACTCGAGATTCGCGGCAACGCTGGTGATTACCTGGCGTCGGGAACGACGGGAGGAATCATTCACGTCTCCGGAAATGCCGGAAATAACGCCGGCGGCATTGTTCCCGGCGATCGTTTCGGCATGCTGGGCGGCGTCGCCATCGTCAGCGGCAACATTGGTGCCCGCGCAGGCGAAAAGATGCGCCGTGGCACCATGATCGTTAAAGGCAAAACCGGCGAAGGCGCTGGCACCCGGATGATTGGCGGCACGATCTGGGCGGAAGGCGGCATCGGCCCGCGGCCCGGTTTGATGATGCGTCGCGGTACGTTGATTGGACCAAGCGTCGAGAGCCTCTTGCCGACATTCGTCGATTGCGGAAAGCACGATCTCGTGATCGTGAGGGTGATGTCACGCTATTTCAAGAGCACCCTCGGTGACTTAGCACCGAAGCCTATGCCATTGTTTGTCCAGAAGATCGGCGGCGATATGGCCGCCATCGGCCGAGGCGAAATTCTGCTGCCCGCCTGAGACGGAACTCGAGCCCGCAATTCGTGCGTTATGCTTGCAGCCGCGAGATCGTCTCATGTCCCATCTTGACTTCGGGTGAGGTTACGATGGCATTTTAAGCGGTGATGTGACTGCAGGGAATCGACCACGCATGCTTGCAATTGTCCTCTCCGCCTGTCTCGCCAATCAACCCGCGGTTTGCCGGGATTATAAGATTCCACTCAGCGAAGGCGTCGATCCAACGCGTTGCGCGGCCGACGCACCGCCCTACTTCGCGCAATGGTGTGAAGAGCATCCCGGTTGGAAAGTTACGCGCTGGCGCTGTGCTCCGGGAAATGAACATGACATCTAGTTCAGCGTCCTCTCGGGCTGACCGCGCGAGAGATTAGGCTGATCATTTAATGTGCTTTTCCATCAAGCGCGACGACGGATCGTTTCGCCGGCGTGATACCGCTCATCTCGATAACGAACTTTTGCCGGATCGCCCGCTCGAAATCGCCATAGCCTTGCGCCGGAAGTACGAAACTTCCCGGCCCCGCCATCACATGCTGACGATACCATTGCTCGAGCGGCGGCGGGCCATTCGATTTGGCATGCGGCAGCAGAGCATTGGAGCTTGGCGTATCGGATAAGATCGGGAGGCCGTTGATCGTCACGCCATTATTGACGAGTTCGTCGCGCACCTTCTCGATCGGCTCGTTCGCATTGCAATTGTCCGGACCGTCTCCAGAGACATCGATCACGATGCGCGAAGCCTTTCCCGGTATTTGCGGGATGATCTTATCGTTTGCAGACCGCAGCATGCGAGTCATGCAGGTAAAATCGCCACCCTGATGTGGTAGCTTGCGAATCCGTTGCGCTACGGCAGCTGCGTCGGCCTTGTTCGCAATGCGAAGCCAAGGAATGACAAAAGCGGGCGTATCAGCCCACGTAACCATCGAAAACAGAATCCCGCGACCCGAGCCACCGGTGATAGCTTCGACAACGCCGGGATCTTCGAGCGCTTTCGCGATCCCCTCCATCTGCAGCCTATAGCGAACCTCATCGACAGAGTTCGAAACGTCGACCGACACAACGAGGGCGGTATCGATAGCCAAATCATCCGCTTGTGAATATTGAGGTAGCAACAGCACGAGCGCTATCGCCAAAGCTGCGCCAAGCGCCACTCGATAATGTTTCATGACGCCTGTGTTGTGAGGGTTATGTCGCAGATCAAAGCCCGCCGAAAAGTGTTCGCTCGCAAGGGTAGCAAAGACCGTTTTGCTCGCCAAGCACCCCCAGCAAGTTTCAAGTCGGCCACTCGGCTTAGGCCTTCATTTCCGGAAGTATCGTTCTCGTACGACGCGCGCGAGCGCTAAGGCGAGCATGAGGGCTAGCGCGAACCACGTCAAAGCATACAGCAAGTGGTGGTTGTAGAACGAAACGACAGTAAGCCCTCCGATCGGTAAACCGCCGGGATTGGCCGTCGCGTCAGCGTCGATAAAATACGGCGCAACTCTATTAAGACCTCGTGCTTTCGCTATTGCCGCGATATCGCGCGAGTACCACCGGTCAGCATCCGGATCATTGGCACGCAGGAGCGTGCCTTTCGGTTCGGTCATCCGCATGAGACCGGAGACCCTTGTCACACCATCGATCTGTCCTGTAGCGCGCGTCGCCGGATCACGGCGATCGACCGGAACAAAGCCGCGATTGACTAGCACCGTAAACCCCTCCGGCGTGGTGAGTGGCGTCATCACCCAAAATCCCATGCCGCGCTCGGTCGTGGCATCGACGAGCGTTTCGCGATCGTTGGCAAACCGCCCGCTAATCTTCACCCTGCGATATTCGTCATCGTCACGATTGATTGGAGGCCATGCATCCGGGCCCGGGGCCGCGACCGGGGCAGCGTGGATACGATGATCAACGCGATCGATCAGCGCCAGCTTCCACGTTCGCCGTTCGACCTGCCAGACACCAAGCGCCGACAACACGACAATGCCTAGAACGGAAAAAAGAACGAAGACGAGAAAGCGCCGTGGCGTTTCTCGCTCGTTCTTTTCCAAATCGCGTTTGTTTTGCGCTTTCGTCAATTCCGGCATCGCCGGCTAGGGAAGCTGGCTCATATCGTGGCCCGGCATCATATTCGTGTTCAAGTGGTACATCACCCACAACGATCCGGCGAGGGTAATCAACACCATCACCAACGTAAAGATCAGCGCCATCATCGTCCAACCGTCCTCGGAACGCGGACTCATATGCAGGAAGAAGATCATGTGCACGACGATCTGAACGACGGCAAAGGCGATGATTGCCAATGCGGTCGCCTGATTGCTCGCGAGAACACCAGACATCACGAGCCAGAACGGAATCGCGGTCAGCACGACCGACAGGCCGAACCCAATCATATATCCGCCGAACGTCGCGTGGGCTTCGCCGCCATGTCCGTGATGCCCATGATCAGCGGTATGAGAGCGACTGTGATCAACGTGTGCTTCGGTGCTCATCTGAGGACACCCATCAGGTAAACAAAGGTGAAGACGCCGATCCACACGACGTCGAGGAAGTGCCAGAACATGCTGAGGCACATCAGCCGGCGCTTATTGGCTGCGGTCAGGCCAATCCGCGCGACTTGAACCATCAGCGTTCCGAGCCAGATCAAGCCGACGGTCACGTGCAATCCGTGCGTGCCGACCAGCGTGAAGAACGATGACAAGAATGCGCTACGCTGCGGCGTCGCGCCTTCGTGAATCATGTGGGCGAACTCAAACAACTCGATGCCGATGAAGGCAGCGCCGAAAAGTGCCGTCACCACGAGCCAGGCCTGCATTTGGCCGGTGCGCTCCTTGTCCATCGCCAAGACGGCGAAGCCGTAGGTGATGGATGACAGCAGCAGCATTGACGTGTTGAGCGCCACCAGCGGCAGATCGAAGAGATCCTTTGGCGACGGGCCCGCCGCAAAACTACCGCCGAGCACGCCATAGGTGGCGAAGAGACACGCAAAGATGAGGCAATCGCTCATCAGATAAAGCCAGAAGCCGAGCATCGTGCTGCTGCCGTCGGCATGCTCATGCTCGTCAGCCAGATAGAAGACCGGGATCTTCGAGGCTTCGCTGCTGCTCGTCATTGTTGTCGCGGTTGCATCCATATCAGGCGTGTCCCGAAAGAAGCTCAGTCCGCACTCGCTCGGTCTGTAAAACCTCATCGACGGGAATGTTGAAGCTACGATTGTAATTGAAGGTGTGCCCGATCGCGGTCGCCAGCAACGCAACGAAACTCAGGATCGCGAGCCACCAGATGTACCAGATCAGCGCAAAGCCAAGGACCATCGAGATGCCTGCGAGAACGATACCCGCGCCCGTATTCTTCGGCATGTGAATGGGCTTGTAGCCTCCGAGCGGACGCTCGTATCCACGCTGTTTCATATCCCACCAGGCGTCATTGTCGTGGACGACCGGAGTGAACGCAAAGTTGTACGGCGGCGGCGGCGACGACGTTGACCACTCCAACGTGCGGCCGTTCCAAGGATCGCCCGTCACGTCCCGCAGAGCTTCGCGATTCCGGATGCTGACGTAAATCTGCACGAGGAACGACAGAATGCCGAGCAGGATCAGGAACGCTCCGAAGCCAGCAATCACGAACCAGATCTGGAGCGACGGATCCTCGAACACCCGCAGGCGTCGCGTCACGCCCATCAAGCCGAGAACGTACAGCGGCATGAACGCGAAATAGAAGCCCGACACCCAGAACCAGAACGACATCTTGCCCCAGAACGGATCGAGCTTGAATCCGGTGACCTTCGGGAACCAGTAGACAATGCCCGCGAAGGCGCCGAACACAACGCCACCAATGATGACGTTATGGAAGTGCGCGATCAGGAACAGGCTGTTGTGCAGTACGAAGTCCGCCGGCGGAACCGCAAGCAGCACGCCCGTCATGCCGCCAAGAACGAACGTCAGCATGAACGCAATCGTCCACATCATCGGCAGTTCGAAGCGAATACGCCCGCGATACATCGTGAATAGCCAGTTAAACATCTTCGCACCCGTCGGGATCGAGATGATCATCGTCGTGATGCCGAAGAAAGAATTTACGCTGGCGCCCGAGCCCATCGTGAAGAAGTGATGCAGCCATACGAGATAAGAAAGAATCGTGATGACGACCGTGGCGTACACCATCGATGTATAACCGAAGAGCCGCTTACCGGAGAACGTCGACGTGACTTCAGAGAAAACTCCGAATGCGGGCAAGATGAGAATGTAGACTTCCGGATGTCCCCAGATCCAGATGAGGTTCACGTACATCATCGGATTGCCACCGAAGTCGTTCGTGAAGAAGTTCGTGCCCGCGTAGCGATCGAGCCCGAGCAACGCGAGAACCGCGGTCAGCACCGGGAAGGCCGCGACAATCAGAACATTGGTGCAGAGCGCCGTCCAGGTGAAGACCGGCATCTTCATCATCGTCATGCCCGGCGCACGCATTTTGACGATCGTCGCGATCAGATTGACGCCCGACAAAAGCGTCCCGACGCCGGCGATCTGTAGCGACCATATGTAATAATCTACCCCGACATCTGGACTGTATCCGATGTTCGAAAGCGGCGGATACGCCAGCCATCCTGTGCGTGCGAATTCGCCGACGAATAGCGACATCATCACCAGCACCGCGCCGGCAACCGTCATCCAGAAACTGAAGTTGTTGAGAAACGGAAAGGCTACGTCGCGCGCGCCGATCTGCAACGGAACGACATAGTTCATCAATCCCGTGACGAGCGGCATCGCCACGAAGAAGATCATGATGACGCCGTGCGCGGTGAAGATTTGATCGTAGTGATGCGCCGGCAGATAGCCTTCCGATCCGTTGAACGCCATCGCCTGCTGCAATCGCATCATCAACGCGTCGGCAAAGCCTCTGAGCAGCATCACCAGACCGAGAATGATGTACATGACGCCGATCCGCTTATGGTCGACGCTCGTGAACCACTCGTGCCAGAGATATCCCCACAGACGATAGTAGGTGATCGCGCCGAGGACGATCGCACCGCCGATGGCGACACCAAGAAACGTCACCACAAGGATCGGCTCATGGAACGGCAGGGAATCGAGTGTCAGCCTGCCGAAGATCATTTTTAAGAGATCAGGATTGTCAAACATACCTGCATTCGTCCCGATCAAGAGTTGGAGGATCGCTGCGAAGCGACGGATTGGAAGAGAAGGCCCGGACGCGGCAGACCGGCACCGAGCACCGGAACCGCGGAAGGCAGCCGTGAAGCGTCATCCGCGACGACGCCTGCCGGTTCGTCCTTCGTGCAGATGCTGGCAATAGGCGGCTTCTTCGGCCCGAGAGCCGTCGCACCTCGCCGCAAATATTTGTCGTACTCAAGCGGCAGAGTGTTGTGGACGCCGGCCAATCCAAGGCCGCCCTTAGCGTCGATGGCGCTCATCTCATTCATGCACATCTTGCCGGGCTCGACGCACATGTTGAGGATCAAATTATAAAGCTCAGGATCGACCGTCCCGAACTTTTTGACGGGGACGTTTTCGCTCGGACGTTCGAGTTCCAGGTATTCGCTACGGCCGAGCGTGGCCGTCGCGGTTTTGGCGTCGGCAATCCACTTATCGAAGTCGCCGTTTTCCAATCCCTTGAATGCGAAATGCATCCCGGAAAATCCGGCCCCGCTGTAATTTGCGGAAAAACCCTCAAAAACACCGGGCTTATTGATCACGGCATGCAGCTTTGTCTGCATCCCCGGCATCGCGTAAACTTGTCCCGCCAGTGCCGGAATAAAGAACGAGTTCATCACGGACGATGATGTAATGCGGAAATCGATGGGCGTTCCAACCGGCGCCGCAAGCTCGTTGACCGCCGCCACACCGTAGTCCGGATAGATAAACAGCCATTTCCAATCGAGCGCGACAACATCGACCTTTAGAGACTTGGTATTATGCGTGACAGCCTGCCCAGGCGCCGTGCGGCCGATTGGTCGGAATGGATCGAGCAAGTGCGTCGCCATCCACGTCAGAGCGCCAAGGCAAATAATGATCAGCAGCGGCGCCGACCAAATAACCAATTCGAGATGTGTCGAATGGTCCCAATCGGGGTCATATCGCGCCGACGTGTTCGACTGCCTGTAGCGCCAAGCAAAAAAAACGGTCAGCGCCATAACCGGAATGATGATCAACAGCATCAACACGGTCGATATGATGACGAGATCACGTTGCTGTGCGGCGACGTCTCCAGACGGATGCAGCACAACTGCGTTACAGCCGCTCAGCAATGCGATGAGTGGCAGCAAGGCAAGCTTACGAAAACGATTCAAGGGGGCTCCTGTCGGCGGACGCAGCACTTCCTCGTTGCACCGCTAACGGCGCGACGACAAAAACGACATTGGACAATTTGCCCAATGCTCTTGCGACGCATCCCGAGACTAACAGTGACTCAGTCGGAGCGAGCGGAGAGTCCGCCGTCCGCAATTATCTAGCAAGGAGCAGACGACGGATGAGTGCTCAATCTGCCGCGCCCTCGTCAGCGACGTTCGAACGCGATGCGCGGATCATGAACGCTCGACATGGCGACGCGGGCCCAGGCGAAATCGCCATCGGTGTCATCATCGGACGAACGTCGGAATTCTTCGACTTTTTCGTATATGCAATCGCGTCCGTCATCGTATTTCCGAAACTCGTGTTTCCGTATTTGGACGCGCTGACGGGCACTCTTTATTCATTCGCAATATTCGCGTTGGCGTTCGTTGCTCGTCCCGCCGGCACCGCGCTTTTCATGGCAATCGACCGCAATTATGGTCGCGGCGTCAAGCTGACGATCACCTTATTCCTGCTCGGCACGTGCACCGTGGCGATCGCGTTTCTCCCGGGCTACGAGCAGATTGGATCCGCTTCCGCGATCCTCCTGACGATCCTTCGGATTGGGCAGGGCTTGGCGCTCGGCGGTGAGTGGGATGGTCTGCCGTCGCTCCTCGCCATCAACGCGCCCGCGCGCAAGCGCGGCTGGTACGCGATGATTCCGCAGCTCGGCGCCCCGCTCGGCTTGATGGTCGCATCGGCGCTCTTTGCATTCTTCGTGATCAATCTCTCCGCCGAAGACTTCTTCGACTGGGGTTGGCGCTATCCGTTCTTCGTCGCCTTCGCGATCAACGTCGTCGCGCTCTTCGCTCGCCTGCGCATGGTGGTGACGCCTCAATACACGCAGCTGTTCGAAAGCCAGCTGTTGCAGCCGGCGCCCGTCATACAAACATTGCGCGCCGAAGGTACGAATGTTGTCGTCGGCGCCTTCGCCCCCCTCGCGAGCTTCGCGCTCTTTCATATGGTCACCGTGTTTCCGCTTTCGTGGGTGTTCCTGTTCACGGACCAAGGGCCGGGACGCTTTCTCATCATCGAATTCATCGGTGCTGCCGTTGGCCTGCTGACCATCGTCGTCTCGGGCTATGTCGCCGATCGCATCGGCCGCCGGAATCTCCTCGCCGGAACCGCAGCGGCAATCGCGGCTTTCAGCGGGTTCGCACCTCAGCTGCTTAACGGCGGCGATGTCGGCGAAGTCATCTTCATGGTTCTCGGCTTCATTCTTCTTGGACTTTCGTTTGGCCAATCGTCCGGTGCCGTCGCCGCAAGCTTCTCGAAGAAGTACCGTTACACCGGCTCGGCTCTGACAACCGACCTTGCATGGCTCGTCGGCGCTGGTTTCGCGCCGCTCGTCGCACTGTTTCTTTCGAGCCAATTCGGCCTGATGGCGGCCGGAGCCTACCTGCTGTCCGGCGCTATCTGCACTTTGCTGGCCTTGGCGCTCAGCCAGCAATTGCGCTCACGCGGTCAATAACGGTCAAGGGCTCCCGGCTAAGGCCGGGGGCTCTTGCGATTGCACGCCCAAATATTCCGAGGATCACTCGATTTTGGAGCTGTTGGGCTGGCGTCGATGGGTGAGCCGGGCGGACGATCCTGTCGCAGGAGTTTAAGCGTCGCCTGTGCTTGCCAAGGACGCCCGAAGCCGACTATAGGGTTGCCTCTCAAGCCCACTGCGGCTCCCTTCGTCTATCGGTTAGGACGTCAGATTTTCAATCTGAAAAGACGGGTTCGACTCCCGTAGGGAGCGCCAGGCAATTTTTTGGCTTTGATTTCATTGCAGTTTTTTACCTATTTGTCCCGCCTCCAGATGTGAGTGTGTGTCACCGCGTTGCTCGCAAGTTTGGACATGTTGTATCGATAACAGGAAATTCTGCTGCAACCCGTTGAGGATCGTCGAACCGGGGCAAGCCTTCCGGTAGCGCGGGTTCGATTGTGCTTTCAGCCCGCTCCGTTCTCAGGAGCGGACCCATATCGGATATTCTCAACTACCTTCGAGCACAGATCGCACCGGCGCGTTGCGTGGGAGATGCCAGCCTTTTACGAGCCCGTAGATCGCGGGAATAACGATCAACGTCAGTAGCGTCGATGAGACCATGCCTCCGATCATTGGCACCGCGATACGCTGCATCACTTCGGAGCCGGTTCCGGTGTTCCACATGATTGGCAGCAGGCCCGCCATGATGGCGACCACCGTCATCATTTTGGGTCGCACGCGCTCCACCGCACCGATCATGATGGCGCGGTAAAGGTCTTCGCGCGTGAAAGGCCGCATTTGAAGCAAGCACTGCGTTTGAATCTCGCGCTTCGCATTGTCGAGATAGATCAGCATCACGACACCCGTTTCAGCGGCGACGCCGGCGAGCGCGATAAATCCGACTGCCACTGCTACGGAAAGATTGAAGCCGAGCCACCACAGCAGCCAAAATCCGCCGACCAGAGCAAACGGCAGTGACAGCATGACAATGAGCGTTTCAGCGAGACGCCGGAAGTTAAGGTAAAGCAGAAGGAAAATAATCAACAGGGTCACCGGCACGACCAGCTGCAGGCGGGCCTCGGCGCGCTCGAGATATTCGTACTGGCCTGACCACACCAGATAGATGCCAGCGGGCATTTTCACATGCGCCTCAACTGCTGCCTTCGCAGCGGCAACGTAGCCGCCGAGATCGCGACCGCGAATGTCAACATAGACGTAGGTCGCGAGCCTGGCGTCTTCTGTTCGGATGGCGGTGGGCCCCCGCGTGAGCTTAATCTCGGCGACCTCGCCCAACGGCACCGTGCCCCTGCTCCCAGGCAACGAGACGACGACATCCTTTGCGATGGATTCCGGGTC
>Ga0180219_1002462_pt1 | contig 11028 bp, 14 predicted proteins | sample eDN3rd30CBELigMG_FD_151338 | JGI IMG/M metagenome (GOLD analysis project Ga0180219, IMG submission 151338) | Enriched Miracle-Growth compost microbial communities from Emeryville, California, USA - eDNA 3rd pass 30_C BE-Lig MG (version 2)... ...
CATCCTGAGCGCGTAGGGCGTATAACCGTTCGCGGTTATACGCCGTTGGCCGAAACACCGAAGCCTGACGATTCTGGACCCGTAGGAGCGGACTCCGTCCGCGATTGGTTTGGCTAGACGGATGTGGGGGCAGGGAGCTTCGTGATTGCGTTTCATGCCGAACGGTGATGCCGCGCGAGAAAAATCCCAGGCCGGACATGAGATAAATCAGGGCTCTAATAGTTTTAGAGTTTGCAAAGGAATCGCAGGATTCCCACTCTTGGAGTGTTGCCCTTTTCCAAATAGTGGGAGCCCCCGCCGACGCGGACACCCAGCCACATGAGCCATGCCCGCCATCGCGCGACACCCTCGGCGCGCAGACGAGTCATGAACCGGCTCATGCTGGCCAGCCCTCGTCGAGCATGGCCTGAGTGAAGCTGCCGGCCTCAAGCGCTGCAAGTAGTTCGGCTTCGCGGTCGAAACAGGCCTGGACGTGGGCGCGCATGTCCGATGCCATCGCGATGATCTGCTCGGCGGCAAGGGTGACGAAGCCCTCGCCGGTCTTCCAGCGGCACGTGTAGTTCGGATCAAGCACCGCCGCAAGCGCGGCACCAGTGACCAGGGCTTGGCTGTCGCGGTCGGTAGGCACGTGGGTGCCCTCGGCGGTAATGCCGGCGGTTTCGGCCTGGTAGCGGCGGGCGGCGATGTCGCGGGCGCAGCGCGCCGGGCTGTTGTCAGTCGCAGGGCTTTTTAGGACAGGGCGACCATGGCTGTCCATCACGACACATTTTCCAGCCGCCAGGCCTTCGAGCAGAACGCGATGTTCGTCGTCGCTGATCTCGACGGCATCGGTCGGGATAGCGCCACCGTGTATGGCTAGGGAGTAGAAGGCTCCCGTAGAGGATGCGTAGTACATGATTGAGTCCTCAGCGGCCAATGGCCATCCATTTGATGACTGCTCCACTCACCGCCGTCGACCAATAGAGCGTCATGCCATTTAGCGTGACCGATGGCAGTCCGATATTGGCGGTGTAATTCCCTGTCTGTCCGGAGGTTGGTGAAACCATTTGATGGTCACACGAGACTGGAAAAGCGATTGGGAATGTCACTGCGGCAATGCCACTGGAGTTTGTCGAAGCAAACCCCCATTGGATTATCAAGCCCCCCAACCAGCTGGGAAAGGCAATGAAACCATTGGGAGATAGCAGGGCAGAGAAGCCCGCGCGCAATTTTTTTGGCGTAACGATGGTGGCGTCGTCGGTTCCCGCCACAACCTGTGCTTGGCTTGCAGTCTTGGCGATGCCGAGAATGGATTCAGTAGCCTGAACCACATTTGCGGCTATGGCCTGGAACACACGTAGAGATGTCATCGGAAGGGTGTGATCTGTCCCCGCCACCGCCTCTTCTTGGCTCGGTAAGGCGATTCCGTAACCTCCAAGCGTAGTCGGCTTGCCAGTGGTGATCTTCGACCAGTCCAGGTTCGGGATGTCAGCTGCAACCATTGCAGCCCCCGCCGTGACGCGCCCGTACTGATCAACAGTGACTTTCGGATATGTCCCCGCCGTCACCCCGCTTGTGCTGAGCGCGACCTGGTTCCCGCTAACACTGATGCCAGTCCCCGCGGTGACGGTGCCGGCACCCGCGAATTGCGTGAAAGTCACGGCCGTGCTGCCCAGTGTGCCACCCGAGTCGATGGTGCAAACCCAGCCGGTGTCGGCGTTCGTCGTCCCCTTCTCGACGAAGACGAATGCGGAGATCAGTTCGTTCCAGGTGTCGGCGTCGGTAACACGAGTCCAGGCGCCGGCCGCACAGAGGTAAATGCCATTCTGGCTGGTAGTGGTCTGGTTCTTCACGAGAACGCGAGCACCGGCGGTTACCGCTACGCCATCGATGGTTTGCGTGCCCGACAGGGTAATGTTCGCGGTAGTCGCGACCAGTACTGAGGTTTTGACGTCGAGGCCACTGACCAGGTTGTCGACGTATTGCTTGGTAGCGGCTTGAAGCGCTGCTGTCGGATCTCCGCCGAGGGTGACCTGTGCCCATGAAGGCGTCGCACCGCTATGGATCGACTGAGGCAACGAGAACACCACGTTGCCGGTGGAGCCCGACACGGTAACTTGGTTAGCGGTGCCAGACACCGACAGCACACCCGTGTTGGCAAGCGTCGGGTTACCTGCCACTCCGTCGCCATTGCTGACACTGAGGCCAGCCCCAACAGCGATGCTCCGGGCTGCAACGGTACCGACGCCGGTGTTGACGTAGAAGCCTGCCGTCGTGAGTGCGGCCAGGGCCGTAAGGTCGGAGTCCAGCGGCTGGGCATCGCTGATGCCGTAGCCGGCCAGCGTGGTCGGCTTGCCGCTGGTGATCTTCGACCAGTCCAAGGTCGGGATGTCGGCCGCGGCCAGTGCGGCGCCGGCGGTGACCAGGCCCTTGGCGTTGACGGTGACCTTTGCGTAGGAGCCAGCAGTGACACCGCTGTTGGCCAGGGTGAGCGCAGCGGTGACGTTGGCGCTACCGTTGAACGATACGGACCAGGATGCATCGCCGGTGATTGCCAGCGAACGGGCAGTAGCCAGCACCGTGGCCTTGCCGGCGGCTGTGGTTCCGGACTCCAGGGCGTCGACGTGCTGCTTGAGGTAGACGGTCCTGTTGGCCAACTGCTTGGCCTGCAGGTTGTCGATGCCATCCGGTCCGCCAAGTACCGGGTCAGTGGTTTCCAGCTGGTAGATTCCCGCCGTCCAAGACGCGGATTCGCTCAAAGTGGCCATCAGGCACTCCCTCTGTTGTATTGGCCATTGCGGTAGATCAGGCCGTTGTGGCGGTTGGCTGCAGCCTGGAAGTCCAGGCTGACCAGCCGGCACCGAGCCGGCGCGTGGTCGATCAACGCACGGCGCAGAGTCACGGCCTGGTCATTGGTGATGGGTTGCTGCAGAAATACGCGGTACTGGGCCCAGCCGTTCGGATCGCCATGCCAGTACACGCCGTCGCGCCTGGTGCTACCGTCCCGCAGCTGGCCGCTGAGGCCTTCCACGATGTCGATCTCGCCGAAACCCAAGCGCCGTACCACTTCGCGGACCGCCCAGGGGGTACCTTTGAAGCGATGCAGGCTGACTGAGCCCTTGATCAGGCTGCGGCGCGCATCCTCGGACTCGGCGAGCTGCCAGGCGGCCTCATCGAGGAGCGAGAACTGGTCGGCCAGGTGCGGCAGCAGTGGAGCCCTCACCTGGTCGACCAGGTAGACCAGCATGGTGCTGAGATCGATCTCGGCGAAGCTCTCCTGGAGCAACTCGCACAAGGCCGAGAAGCGTTCATCGCTGGCTAGCGCGGGTGGCAGAGGCATGTCAACCATCGGTGACACCCATGTCGATCAGCTCGATACCGGTGCAGTTGGCCCACTGATGGGGCTGAACCACGGCAAAGGCTGGAAACTCCAGTTCAGCGCGGTATACCCCGCTCACCTGGAGCGCCGCGATCACTTGCTCGGGGACCACGTCGCGGCCGAAGGCGGCCCTGCGGTCGGCCGCATAGGCTTCAGCAGCAGCCTGGGCGGCAGCTAGGCTGACGCTGCGCTCGGCGGAGCTGAAGAAGGTCAGCCTGGCCTTGATCGACCAGGCCACGACGGCGGGCGCGTAGGTGTTCACCGTGTCGCACAAAGGGCGGATCTTCTCGCCGGAGACCTTTGCCTTGACGTTGGCCAGCATCTCCGCGCTCGGCAGCCCATCCTCCATCAGCACGTAGAGGGCCACATTGCCTTCGGCCGGGCCGTTCGGATCGTCAGGCCCCAGGACCGCCACATCGATGATCGACTGATGCACTGCCAGCGCGTGATAGCGGTATGCGCCTCGGCTGCCGGCATTGGTGTACGCCTCGGGGGCCAGGATGATGCGCTCCCGATAGCGGTCGTCACTTTCTTCATCGGCGCCGCCGCCGGTCACATCGCTGTTGGTGACCGACAGACCGTCGAACGGCAACTCAGGGATAGTGTTGATCTGCCCGACAGCCCACCCATTCCCGCTGCTACCTGGGGTTTCGCAGGTCGCCTTGACCGTGGCCTGGCTCGCACCGGCAGGGATGGATACGTCCTGGTCCGTGGTGAAGGCCACCTTGCCATCGGCGGTGGTTACGCGGGTACCCGCGGGGATCAGGCGGGCCGTGGTCGACACAGGGGCGCTGAACAGCAAGGGGCTGCCGGCGGCCTTCGCCAGCAGGCGCGGAGTGCTGACCAGGTCGCCCAGGTAGTCCAGGATGGGCGCGGAGCTGTAGCGCACCAGGAGCTGCTCCCCGGCATGCTGTATTGCAGCGAGGATCAGCGACTTGGCGTAGGCCACCTGGTCGATGAACAGGCGCTCGACCTGCGCAGGGTACAGCGTTTTGCCCGACTTCTCTTCGTAGCGTTTGACCAGGTCAGCCTCAATGGCAGCCGGATCGATGCTGACGAACTCAGGCGGCGGCAGTGTCGCCATAGCTCACCTCCGTCAGCTGGGAAACCCCATTCGCAACCCGCCACTGCACCCGCAGGGTGATCTGCTCCGCCTCGATGCCGATCAGCACCTGCTCGACGGTTACCCGGGTTTCCCAGCGCCGGATGGCCTCGACGGATTCGCGCACCAGGTGCGGAGTGGCACGGTTGATCGGCCAGTCCAGGTAGTCGAACAGCCGGCTGCCGAACTCCGGCCGATGCGGGTCGGCGCCCAGCGGCGTGGTCAGGATGATGCGGATGGCCTGGTCGATATCGCGTAGTCCGGTGACGACATCACCGGGCGTGCCGAGGGCGGGCTGCCAGTGGGCAGAGGTAATGCTGGTGTAGGAAATGGGCGTGGTCATGTGCCCATATTGTTTGCTTATACTTTGAGCAGCTTTTAATCGACTTTAAAGAGAGCGTCAGTGCACCTCCAGGAGACAAGATGCAAATAACACCTCCGGCATTCCGCAGCCTGCGGTTCAATTGCCCTCACTGTTTAGCCTACGCACATATGAATTGGCAGAGGCTTCGCAATGACCGAGGATCAACACCGGTCTATCAGGCCATATGCCCATGCTGTAACAGCTTTAGCCTCTGGGTTGGCTCTAACTATGACCTAGAGCTGGACGACTACAGCGATGCAGCCATTGCGTATCCCCAGAGCTGCTCAGTACCACCTGCCAGCCCTGATATGCCTGCAAGTATTGCTGCTGACTTTGAGGAGGCACGTCAGGTGTTCAGCGTTTCACCACGAGCATCTGCAGCCCTGCTTCGGCTTTGTATACAGAAGCTGTGCGAACACTTGCTGCAAGAGCAAGGGGACATCAACAAGCAAATCAATAAGCTTGTTCAGAATGGGCTTCCCAAAAGAATCCAGCAGGCTCTAGATACCGTTCGTGTCATCGGAAATCATGCGGTACACCCCGGAGTAATGAGCCTGGAGGATCGGCCAGAGCTGGTTGCACCGCTCTTCGGGATCGTAAACCTGATCGTCGAAAACCAAATCACCACTCACACACTGATCGACGAACTATTCAATGGGTTACCTGCTGGAGCCCGGGAAGCCATTGAGAAACGAGATACTCCCAAAAGCTAATGGGTGTGATGGTTAGAGTTGCCACCGACATCCATCACCGTCCCCGTTGCAGCGATATTGCCATTCACCTGCAGATCACCCTGCAGGGTGGTCGCCGGCGTGTCCAGGACGACAGCTGGAGCTTTGACCGTCACCTGTGTCGCCGCCTCAATGTCGACCGAGCCGACGCAGACCACGCTCAGACGGCCGTCCCCGCGGTCGTAGGCAACCTGGGTGCCGTCGCTGAATCGCACGAAGTCGGTGTCTTCGTCGGTTACTGGCGGCGGCTCGGCGCTGGAGTAGATGCCGCCCAGCCATACCCCATCCACGCCGTCCTCATCGAGGAGCACGGCCCCTTGCTCGCCTACCTCTGGCATCAGCGGGCGGCGTTGGGTGCCCTGGGTGTTGCGCTGGGGGACGTGCAACCAGTAGCTCTCCACTCCATCCCGCGAGTCCAGACGCACCCGCAGGCGACACGTCTGGAAGTCCAGCGCGGTAACGATGCCGAACTCAAGCGCGGCCATGGCCATGCCACTCCCAGACATACGACCAGTGCTCCCGTGACCAGTAGACGTACTCCCCGCGCTTGCGCAGCGTACGTGCGCGCTTTGCACTGATGGGGCGCAGCACTCTCGAACGGCTCATCCTCACCTCCACATATCAGGCCACCGTGCCCTGGTCCTGGATGCCATAGGTCGACAAGGCCAGGTCAGGCGTGGTGGATGCCTGTGACAAGGAGATCGCCGGGGCCGCCACGCGGCAGGCCTCGATCTCCGACTCGTACCCGCCGTCGCGGGTGAAACGGTGACGGGCAGCGGTAATGAGGAAGTCGCCGCCCAGCTTGCCGGCATCGAGCAGGGACACGACGTTGCCGCTGACCAGGTTGGGCCGGCCCATCAGCGACCAGTTGCCGGTGGTGCGCTCGCGGTTGGCCTTGGCCTGGTCGGCCTTGGCCCGGGCCTTGGCCTCGGCTTCGGAAGTCACCCGCCGGCGGCGCTTTCGGGTGTCGGCACTGGTGGTGACCTTGCTGGCGCTGCTGGGCACGGCAGTGACCTCGCCGTTGACCAGGTGGTAGGAGAGCGCCATGCCCATGCCCGCGACTACCAGGCCCTGAAAGCCCTCCCACCCGAAGACCAGGAGATCGTCAAGCAAGCCATCGAGTCGGATAGCAAGGAGGTTGTCATTGAGCTGCTCCAAGACATGGCAACCAAGCACAAGTCCGAGAAGGACGCACTGCAGGCCAAGCTGGACGAGGTTCAGCGTGACCACGACGCCCTGTCGAAGGTCGAGGCCGATACCAGCCGTAAGCTCCGCGACACCAAGCTCGAAATGGAAAAGCTGCAGCTGCGCACTGCGCCCTGGAGCGAGAAGGTCGCACCGTTCCAGGTCGAGATCGCCAAACGTCAGACGCTGGTCGACGAATCCCTGGGGCGCCACCTGCAGGCGGTCGAAGCCCTGGATGCCTGGTGGATGGGCGAGGTGGCCAACCAGCCCGACTACAACCCCGAGGCTCCGGCTCCCATGCCGTTGGAGGTCCGCGCCGTCCTGGTAGAGCTGCACGATGCCATCAACCGCGCCGCGCACCTGGTCGCCGCTGCCCGCAACGAACTCTACAACCGCTTCGGCGCCGAGCTGGCCGAGGCTCAGCAGCACCTCCTGGAACTGGATAGCCAGTCTGCCTGATGGACACCAAGGGAGTGGTCGACATGGCTATCACGCCAGATATCCGCGAATACCTGATGGACCTGGCTCGCCGGCTGGACGCGGCGGGCTGGGGCGCGCGCGGGGTGATCATGGCCGACGCCGAAGAGTTCCTCGGCTGGTCGACGGCCACCATCTATCGCCAGATGAAGGCAGCCTGTGGCTGGAGTTCTGAGCGCAAAACACGCAGTGACAAGGGCTCGACCTCGGTTCCGCAGGAGTCCCTGGAAATGCTTGGCGCCATGCAGCGGGAAAGCCTGCGCGACAACGGCAAGCAGACGCTGTTCACCACCACGGCCCGCAGCATCCTGGAGCAGAACGGCATTCACCTGGGCGTCAGCAATGCCCACCTCAACCGGCTGATCGCGGCGCGGAACCTGAACGTTGCCAGCCAGCGCCAGGTGGACCCGGTGCAGAGCCTGCGGGCGTTGCATCCGAACTACCTGCATGAGGTCGACCCGTCGCTGTGCCTGGTGTACTACATCAAGGGCCGCCAGCACATCATGCGTGAGCGCGAGTTCTACAAGAACAAGCTGGAGAACTTCGCGAAGGTGAAGTTCAAGGTGTGGCGTTACACGCTGTACGACCGCGCCAGCGGCGCCCTGGTGGTGTGGTACTGCGAGTCCGCCGGCGAGAACCAGCATTCGCTGTTCGAGTTCCTGATGTTCGCCTGGAGCAAGATGGAGGGGCGTCTCTTCCATGGCGTGCCGCTGTTCCTGCTGTGGGACAAGGGCTCGGCGAACACCAGCAGCGCCATCAAGAACCTGTTGGGCCGCCTGGAAGTAGAGGCGCTGGAGCACGAGGCCGGCAACGCCCGCGCCAAGGGTGGCGTCGAGGGTGGCAACAACATCGTCGAAACCCAGTTCGAGAGCCGCCTACGCTTCCAGCCGGTCAACGACATCGCCGAGCTGAATGCCGCTGCCTCGGCCTGGGCCGAGGCGTACAACGCCAACCTGATCCCGGGGCAGGACACCCGTCTGCGCCGCGCCGGTATGGCCGAGCCGGTGGCCCGCTACGACCTCTGGCAGCTGATCCGCGCCGAGCAGCTGCGCCTGCTGCCGCCGGTGGAGGTGTGCCGCGCACTGATGACCAGCCGCGAAGTGGAGCGCAAGGTCAACCCGGACATGACCATCCAGTTCAAGCACCCGCAGGCTGCTGCGTCGGCGCTCTACAACGTGCGCGGCCTGGATGGCATCACCGTGGGCAGCAGCGTCAGCGTGCGCGCCCTGGTGTATGGCGATTGCGCGATCCAGATCGAAGCGCCGCGCTATGACGGCGAAATGCTGACCTACCGCCTGGAACCCGACCTCGACTTCGATGTGTACGGCCAGCGCCTTGATGCAGCAGTCGTCGGCCAGGAATACAAGTCGCTGCCGGAGACCTCCATCGAGAAGGCCGCCAAGGTCATGGACGAACTGGCGTACCCGGACCAGGACGCCAAGGTCGCCCGCGCCAAGAGTGTCACGCCCTTCGGCGGCAAGCTCGATGCGCACGAGCACCTCAAGCAGGTGGAGCACCCGATCTACCTGCCGCGCCAGGGCTCTGTCATCGAGACACCAGAGCATCTGCGCGCCGCCGTGCCGAAGCTCTCGGCCATGCAGGCCATGTTGCGCATCGCAGAAGCCATCGGCCGGAACCTCACGCCCCAGGAGAACACCTGGCTGCGCAACACCTTCAAGGAGGGTGTGCCCGAGGACCAGGTCAACGCCTTGATCAAGCAGTTCACCCAACCGGCCGTTGTTCCTCCGGCCGCCACTGCCACCGGCCTGCGGGCCGTGTAGGAGCACGTCATGCAAATGAAGTTGAAGCGAGTCCTGGCCGACCTCGGCATTCCACAGAGCGAACTGGCCGCATCGCTCGAAAAGCCAGACGGCCAGCCCCTGAGCCCCGCTGCCGTCGCGCAGCTGGTCAACCATGGCCAGTGGCCGCGGAGCCTCGACCGGGCGGGCCTGGAACTCCGGATCAAAGAAACGCTGTTCGCCCGCGGGGCGAACGATGACCACATTCGCGACCTGTTCGTGATGGAAGAAGCCGGCGCAGCGCCAGTCTTGGCGGGCGACGCTGCACCGGCGCTCAGCAATGCCAACAGCAAAGAGAGCGAGCACATGCTACTACGGAAAATCACCCTGACCGCTGAAGCGAAGCAGCACTTCAACCTGCAGCGCGATCCTTTCACCAATGAGATGCAGGGCGACGAGGACGTTTTCCTCTCCGACGACATCCGTTACGTGCGCCAGGCCGTACGGCAGACCGCCAAGCACGGCGGGATGCTGGCCGTGATCGGTGAGTCCGGCGCCGGTAAATCCACCATCCGCGAAGACCTGGACGCCTGGATCGAGGCCAACCGTGAGCCGATCAACCTGATCGAGCCCTACGTCCTGGGTAGCGAAGACAACGAGCGCAAGGGCAAGCCCCTCAAGTCCATGGACCTGATCGGCGCCATCATCCGCTGCGTCGGCAAGGGCGAGCGTGCGCGCGGCAGCCTGGAAGAGCGCAGCGAGCAGATGCACACATTGCTGAAGAACCAGGCCAAGTCCGGCAAGCGGCATGTGTTGATCATCGAAGAGGCACACGGGCTGACCAAGCCCACGTTGAAGCACCTGAAGCGCTTCTACGAACTGAAGGCAGGCTTTCGGCAGCTGCTGTCGATCATCCTGATCGGCCAGAACGAGCTGGATGACAAATTGGATGAGGACGATCCAGAGGTCCGCGAGGTGGTGCAGCGCTGCGAGAAGGTCTGGCTGCGCCCCCTGGACGCCAACCTGGAAGCCTACCTGGCCCACAAGTTCCAGCGTGTCGGTGTGGCGCTCCAGGACGTGTTCGACGAGTCGGCCTTCGGCGAGATCCGCCTGCGCCTGCAGAGCAGCCGGACTACTGGGGTAGGCGCGAACCGCACTGTTCGGAAAACCTCGCTGTGCTACCCGCTGGCGGTGAACAACCTGGTCAGCGGCGCGATGAATCAGGCCGTCCGTGTCTGCGAACCCAAGGTCACCGGCGAGCTGATCTCCGCGGCTGTGCGGGCGGGGGTGTGACATGGGCACCGTCCACCACCTGCAGCCCCAGCAGCAGCCGATGCCTCCGGCGCTGCACTACCTGACCGAAGAGTTCGCCAGGCGCTTGGCCGCATTCAATGCCATGACCCGCGCGCTGCGCGATGCCGGCATCGAGATCGCGGCCCTGGTCGCGAAGGACAACCGCATCTACATCCGCGCAGAGGACTCCGACCTCATCAAGACCAACTTCATATCGGAAGTCCGCGGCATGCGCTACCGCACCGAGGGCAAGTTGACCCACAACGTGGTGACCATCCGCGAGGTCGACGTGGCATGGCTCACCCCGGTGAAGGAGCAGGACCAATGAGCGGAGTCATCACCCACGCCTATACCCCGTGGCTGAACGTCGACGTCAGCGAGATGACGGAGGTCACTGTCCCCACTGAGGAGCTGAGCCATGGCTGAGAACCAACAAACCCCATCCATCGTCATCCCGGCCGGCTACGTCATGAACGCCGCGGGCCACATGGTCCCCGAGCACCAGGTGCGTGAGCACGACAAGCTGCGCGATCAGGTTGCCCGAGACTTGGTTGAGGAGGCCCTGCACATCCATGACACATTGAGCCGGTTCAAGACTCGCGCCCTGGAAGACATCACAGACCTGATCCGCATTTCCGGCGACAAGTACGGCGTAACGCTCGGCGGGAAGAAGGGCAACGTCTCCATCCTCACCTACGACGGCCGCTACAAGATCGAGCGCGCACATGCGGATCGCATCGTCTTCACCGAGGAGATCCTGGCAGCCAAGGAACTGATCG
>Ga0180219_1002463_pt1 | contig 11024 bp, 5 predicted proteins | sample eDN3rd30CBELigMG_FD_151338 | JGI IMG/M metagenome (GOLD analysis project Ga0180219, IMG submission 151338) | Enriched Miracle-Growth compost microbial communities from Emeryville, California, USA - eDNA 3rd pass 30_C BE-Lig MG (version 2)... ...
GCCGTTCGCGCTGCCCGGCATCCTCGGGCACGAGGGCGCCGGCGTCGTCGAGCGCGTCGGGCCCGGCGTCGAGTCCGTCGCGCCGGGGGACAAGGTGCTCATGAGCTTCACGTCGTGCGGCGACTGCACGCAGTGCCGGGACGGGCACCCCGCCTACTGCGAGACCTGGTTCCCGCGCAACGTCCTCGGCGGCATCCGCGGCGACGACTCGGGCGCGACCCGCATCGGCGACGAGCCGACGCACGCGCACTTCTTCGGCCAGTCCGCGTTCGCCGAGTACTCGATCGCCGACGAGCGCGCGCTCGTCAAGGTCGCCCCCGACGCCGACCTCGTCGCCCTCGCCCCGCTCGGCTGCGGCGTCTTGACCGGTGTCGGCTCGATGTGGAACGCGCTCGATCCCGGCCCCGCCGACGTCGTCGCCGTGTACGGCTCCGGCGCGGTGGGCCTGAGCGCCGTATGGGCCGCGGCACGGCGTTCTCCCGCCCGCCTCATCGCGATCGACCGCGTCGCCGAGCGGCTCGAGCTCGCACGCCGCCTCGGCGCGACCGACGTCATCGACGCCTCGACGGAGGACGTCGCCGCGCGCGTCGCGGAGCTGACGGGCGGCCGCGGCACGAAGCTCGGCTTCGACACGACCGCGAGCCCCGCCGTCGGCGCGCAGGCGCTCGCGAGCACCGCGGTCGGCGGCACCCTCCTCATCGTCGGCGTCGCGCCGCCCGGCACCGAGCTGCCCGTCGAGATGACGGGGCTGCTGCAGGGCAAGTCGCTGCGCGGCATCACGATGGGCGATGCGAACCCGTCCGAGCTCATCCCCGAGCTCGTCGCGCTCCACGCCGCGGGCGAGCTGCCGCTCGACCTGCTCGAGCGCACCTATCCGCTCGCCGACATCGAGCAGGCCGCCCGCGACATGCACCACGGCACCACGGTCAAGCCCGTCATCGTCTTCTGATCCCTTTCGCTTTTCAGGAGTACGACGGGGTACACGTGCAATGCGCACGTGGACCCCGTCCCACTCCTGAAAAAGGGTGGTGCGACGCTAGCCTCGGCGCATGAGGATTCTGCTGGTCGGTGCGGGCGGTGTCGGGGACGCGATCGCGAAGGTCGCCGCACGACGGGACTTCTACGAGCACATCGTCGTCACCGACTACGCGCTCGAGCGCGCCGAGCGCACCGTCGCTTGGATCGCAGAACGCCATGGGCCCGAGATCGCGAGCCGCTTCAGCGCCGACCGCATCGACGCGTCCGACGAGCACGTCGTCGCCGACGTCGCGCGGCGGCACCACGCGACCCACATCATGAACGCGGTCGAGCCGAAGTTCGTCATGCCGATCTTCCGCGGCGCGCTCGAGGCCGGCGCCGACTACCTCGACATGGCGATGAGCCTGTCCATCCCGCATCCGACGGAGCCGCACGCGGAGACGTTCGTCAAACTCGGCGACGACCAGTTCGAGTGCTCCGCCGACTGGGAGGCCGCGGGGCGGCTCGCCCTCGTCGGCATCGGCGTCGAGCCAGGGCTGTCCGACGTCTTCGCCCGCTACGCCGTCGACCGGCTCTTCTCCGAGGTCGACGAGCTCGGCGTGCGCGACGGCGCGAACCTCGTCGTGCGCGACGAGGCGGGGAATGAGATCTTCGCGCCGTCGTTCTCCATCTGGACCGTCATCGAGGAGTGCCTCAACCCGCCCGTCGTCTGGGAGCGCGACACGGGCTTCCGGACGACGCCGCCCTTCTCCGAGCCCGAGGTCTTCGACTTCCCCGAGGGCATCGGACCGGTCGAGTGCGTCAACGTCGAGCACGAGGAGGTGCTCCTCATGCCGCGCTGGCTCGGCGAGAAGGCGAAGCGCGTGACCTTCAAGTACGGGCTCGGCGACGAGATGATCGGCATCCTGAAGACGCTGCACGCGCTCGGCCTCGACAAGGTCGAGCCGGTGCGGGTGCGCTCAGCGGTGGGTCCCGTCGAGGTCGCACCGCGCGACGTCGTCGCGGCGGGACTGCCCGACCCGGCGACGATCGGTCCGCGGATGACCGGCAAGACCTGCGCCGGCACGTGGGTCCGCGGCACCGGCGTCGACGGCCGACCGCGCTCGACGTACCTGTACCACGTCGCCGACAACGAGTGGACGATGCGCGAGTACGACGCGCAGTGCGTCGTGTGGCAGACGGCGCTGAGCCCCGTCATCGCGCTCGAGCTGCTCGCGACGGGCGCCTGGTCGGGCAGCGGCGTGCTCGGCCCGGAGGCGTTCGAGGCGGACGCCTTCCTCGAGCTCATGGCGCGCCCGGAGGCCGAGGGCGGATACGGGCAGGCGTGGGGCCAGCAGGAGCTCCCCGTCTAACCTGATCGCATGACGGATTCCGCGGACGAGCTCAAGGCGGCCAAGGACCAGCTGGCCGCACTCCAGGCGCAGATCGAGGCGCTCGAGGCGAAGGCGGCGGCCGAGCCGGTCCCCGCCCCCGCAGCCGAGGCTCCGGCCGCAGAGGCGCCGCCCCAGCCGCCCGCCCCGGTCCCGGCGGCCGCACCCGCCGACGCGCCGCCCGCGCCCCTCGACGACAATCACGTCGAGCGGATCCGCGCCGGCTACGACTTCGCCGGGCCGAGCCTCGAGCTCGGCGCGCTCGTCAACGGCGACGCGCGTCCGGACGTCCAGGTGCGCATCCCGCTCGGGATGCTCGGCCGCCACGGCCTCGTCGCGGGCGCGACCGGCACGGGCAAGACGCGCACGCTCCAGCTCATCGCCGAGCAGTTGAGCGCCGCCGGCGTCCCCGTCTTCGCCGCCGACATCAAGGGCGACCTGTCCGGCATCGCCTCGCCGGGAGAGTCGAGCGAGAAGCTCCTCGCCCGCACCGGGAGCATCGGCCAGGAGTGGTCCGCGGCGAGCTTCCCCACGGAGTTCTACACCCTCGGCGGACGCGGCACGGGCGTGCCGATCCGGGCGACGGTGAGCAGCTTCGGACCGCTGCTGCTCAGCCGCGTCCTCGAGCTGAACGCGACGCAGGAGTCCTCGCTCGGCCTCGTCTTCCACTACGCCGACTCCGCCGGGCTGCCGCTGCTCGACCTCACGGACCTCCGCGCGGTCCTCACCTTCCTCGTCTCGGACGAGGGCAAGGGGGAGCTCGCGGAGCTCGGCGGGCTGTCGAAGGCGACGGTCGGCGTCATCCTGCGCGAGCTCATCGCGTTCGCCGATCAGGGCGCCGATGTGTTCTTCGGGGAGCCGGAGATCGACACCCAGCTGCTGCTGCGCCAGGCCGCGGACGGCCGGGGCATCGTGTCGCTCCTGGAGATCCCGGAGGTCTACGACAAGCCGGCGGTCTTCTCGACGTTCCTGATGTGGCTGCTCGCGGACCTGTTCGAGGCGCTGCCGGAGGTCGGGGACACGCCGCGCCCGAAGCTCGTCTTCTTCTTCGACGAGGCGCACCTGCTCTTCCGGAACGCCTCGAAGGACTTCCTCGCGTCGATCGTCGCGACCGTGCGGCTCATCCGCTCGAAGGGCGTCGGCATCGTGTTCGTCACGCAGTCGCCGAAGGACATCCCGAACGACGTGCTCGCCCAGCTCGGCTCGCGCGTCCAGCATCAGCTTCGTGCCCACACGCCCGACGACGCGAAGGCGCTGCGTGCCGCCGTCGGCACCTACCCGAAGTCGGGCTACGACCTCGAGGAGGTGCTCACGACGCTTGCGACGGGCGAGGCGATCATCACCGTGATGAACGAGAAGGGCGCGCCGTCGCCGGTCGCCTGGACGCGGCTGCGCGCACCGCAGGCGTCGATGTCGCCGACGGATCCGGCGGCGCTCGCCGCGCAGGTCGCGGCCTCGCCGCTCAGCGCCCAGTACGGGACCGCGATCGACCGCGAGTCGGCGCGCGAGATGCTCGCGGCGAGGATGAATGCGGCGGTAGAACGCGATGCGCGCGAGCAGGCGGCGAAGGCGCAGCAGACCGCGCAGCGGGCCGCCGAGAAGAGCGCGAAGGACCAGTACGACGCGGAGTACCGGCGCGCGAAGGCGCAGTACGAGCGCTCGGCGAAGCGGACGACGTCGACCCGGCGCTCGACCTCGACGACGGAGAAGGTCATGGGATCGGCGGTGCAGACAGCGGTCAACGGCGTGATCCGCGGGGTGCTGAAGAACCTGTTCCGCTGAGCCGGAGTGGCTCGCTGACCCCCGAACAGGGGGCATTCAGTCTCGGCATCTACAGTGTCCCCCCGTGGACGGCACGACGATCGGCGCGCCCGGGCCGACGCCCGAGGCGGAGCCTGCTGTCCGCGAGCCGCTGCGCAGCCGATGGCTGTGGGTCGGCGTCGTGGCGGCCGTCGTCGTCGGCGTCGCGCTCGTCGCCGCGATCGTGCTGACGGCGCGCACGGAGGCGCTGCCGGGCAGCGGTTTCGCGGCCGGCGGCGCGCCCGCCGGTGCGGATGGCGCATCGGCGGCACTCGCGCAGCTCATCGAGGACGGCTCGGCGCTCGCGGCCTCGACGACCGCGAACCAGCTCGCCGATCCGGTCGCCCACGCTGAGCTGCTGGGCGCGCTCGTCACCGCCGGGCAGGCGCTCGAGGGCTCTGCCCAGCAGATCGAGTCCTCCCGTCAGGCTGTCGCGGCGGCGATGGATCGGGTGACCCGTTCGCTCAACGCGAAGGCGCTCGCGGACGCGCAGTCCGAGCTGTCTGCCGTGCTCGGCACGGCGGTCCAGGTGAACGCGAGCGCCGCCGGCCGGGTCGCCGACGATGCCGTCCGCGTCGAGCTCCAGGCCCGGGTCGACGCCGGGTGGGCGCTCCTCGGCGGGAGCGCGACGATCGTCGCGGTCGCGCAGCAGACGCAGGCGATCGCCGACCAGACGGCGGTGGTGCTCGACGCCCGCTTCATGGGCTTCCGCGAGGCGGACGGGAAGTGGTGCACGACCGGCGGACGCTCCTGCCTTACGCTCGCCTGGCCCGCGGCGACGCTCGCGAACGGCGACCGGGTCGAACTCGCCGGAGGAGAGAACGCGGTCGACGGCAGCGGCTGCTACCTCACCGACCAGTTCGCCGTCGGCCGCGACAAGCAGGCCCTGCTCTTCTGCCCTGCGGGCGAGGCGGTGCCGGACCGCATGCGCGCCTCGGCCCTCAGCGGCGACGACCAGGACCGCGACCGCCTCTGGCTCGTCGACGGCTCGCGGCTCTCGGACCTGCGCTACCGGGCCTGACGTCCGGCGTTACTCGGCATCACAATGGCGGAGGAGGGGGGATTCGAACCCCCGAGGGCTTGCACCCAACACGCTTTCCAAGCGTGCGCCATAGGCCACTAGGCGACACCTCCGGGTGGTCTACGAGGATCGCCCGGAGACCGCCGAACAGTCTACCGGCTCCTCGGGCGGGTCGAAGCCCCCGTCCGTCCCGGTAGAATCGTCGTCGGCTCCCCGCGTGGCGCCATCCAGGCCAACTCCCCCAGGGCGGAGACGCAGCAAGGGTAACCGGGCTCTGGCGGGTGCGCGGGGGGTCCTTTCTTTTTCTCGCCCTCTGTTTCCCGCATCCCATCCGCTCCGGTGTCACTTATGGCCGGAATGGGTGGCGAATAGCGGCCACAAGTGACACCGGAGCGCCCGGGTGGAAGAGATAGAACGCGGTTATGGCGAGTAGCCGAGGGCGGCGCGGATTCGGGAGACGAGGACCGCCGGGCGGGCGAAGAGGGCCGCGTCGACGCGGATGACCGTCCACCCGAGCGACTGGATCTCGCCGATGCGGTCGATGTCGATCGCGAACTGCCGCCGGTCGGTGCGATGCTGATCGCCCTCGTATTCGACGATGACGCGCGCCCTGCGCCACACGAGGTCGCCGTGCGCGATCACGACGCCGTACTCGTTGCGGATCTCGCCGCCCAGCTCATCCGGCTCAGGCAGGCCGGCGCGCACCAGCAGGAGCCGGAGCATCGTCTCGCGCGCGGAATCGGAGCCCGTGCGGATCCACCCGAGCGCCTCGCGGAGTCGCGGCGCACCGACGAGTCTCCGGTGGGTGTCGAGCGCCGCGCCGAGCCCGCTGACCGTCGTCCCAGATGTTCCGCTTCGCGCGAGCCCGTCACCCATGACGATGAGTTCGTCGAGCGCGAGACTGCCCGCGAGGTGCAGCCAGGTCTCGACCGGGTCGAGGACTGGGAGGCCGTGGCGCACCGTCCGGGGGCAGTCTGCGGCACCACGGTGGGCGCAGACTCCGACGCGGCGGATCGGTCGGCGTCCGCCGAACGTCGTGACGTGGACCATCGACGACGGCCTGCGCTCGGGGGTGCGCATGCCGTGCAGGTGCGCGGCGGTCAGGTGGCTGAATGCCTGATCCGGCTCCAGCAGCGGAGCGAAGGCTCGCGCGAGTGCGATCTGCCCTCTCGTGGGCTGCCCGCTCGGATTCGATGCTCGCTCGTACGCCGAGGACCGCTCGCGCGACGGCGGCTGTGGGACGCGCACGCCGCGGAAGGGAACGGCGAGATCCGCCGCCCGTGCGCGGCGCCGTGTGACCCCTTCCGCGCCGTGCGCCCCGACCGCGAAGGCTCCCGATCGCAGTTCAGGAGGCAGGTCCGAGGGCGAGCGCATCATCGCACCCTGCCGCATCTGGCGGTCTCCCGCAGAAGTTATCCACACCCTCTGATTCCCTGCCGCCCCGCACCCGCACCCCACCACGGTTCCGGTGTCACTCGTGGACGCTATGGGCCGCGCATTCCGGCCACGAGTGACACCGGAGCGGAAGGGGGCTGGGAGATGGGGAGGGAGAGAAGAGGGAGAGAAGAGGGAAGAGGAAAATTGGGCGGTTACGATTTATCGACTGGGGGAGGGGGGAGAACGCCATGGCGCGCAGGCCGCAATCGGCGCCGCCCGTTCTGCCGGGCTTCTCCTTCGTGCGCCCGCTCGGCGCGGGCGGCTTCGCCGACGTCTTCCTCTACGAGCAGGACATGCCCCGGCGCGTCGTCGCCGTCAAGGTGCTCGCCGCCGACGCGATCAATCCCGAGGTGCGGCGTCTGTTCAACGCCGAGGCGGACCGGATGGCGCAGCTGTCCGCGCACCCGTCGATCCTCACGATCTACCAGGCGAGCATCTCCTCGGACGGCAGGCCGTACCTCGCGACCGAGTTCTGCCCCGAGTCGTTCGGCGACCGTTACAAGCAGGCGCCGATCGCACTGCCCGTCGTGCTCGACACGGGAATCCGGATGGCGTCGGCGCTCGAGACGGCGCACCGGGCGGGCGTGCTGCATCGCGACATCAAGCCGTCGAACATCCTCGTGACGCAGCTCGGCCAGCCGGTCCTCAGCGACTTCGGCATCGCGACCTCGCTGACCGGCGCGGATGACGCGGACGAGGTCATCGCGATGAGCATCCCGTGGTCGAGTCCGGAGGTCGTCGGCGAGGCGACGACCGGTTCGGTCCAGTCGGAGGTGTGGAGCCTCGGTGCGACGCTTTACACGCTGCTCGCGGGCCGCAGCCCGTTCGCCTCCTCCGAGCGGGAGAAGAACACGCGGGACCTCATGCGCTCCCGCGTCACCCGCGCCCACTACACGCCGCTGCGCCGCCCCGACGTGCCGACGCAGGTCGAGCAGCTGCTCGCGCGCACGATGGCGAAGGATCCCGCGCAGCGGCCCCAGTCGATGCTGCAGCTCGCGGAGGAGCTGCGCTGGCTGCAGCAGGAGCTCGGCCTCCCGCAGACGTCGATCGATGTCGCGGACCGGGCGTGGGCGGCACCGCCGAGCGTCGTCGCCGAGGACGGCCGCCGCCGCGGGCCCGTCGTCACGACCGTCGCCGCCGAGTCGCGCCGGGCGGCCCGCGCGGCGCGGCAGACGCCGACCGTGAGCCGTGATCCCGACGAGGTCGTCATCGGGCCGCGCCCCCGGCGCTCCTGGCATCCAGCACTCATCGGCGGCGCGGCCGCGGCGGCGGCCGTCGTGGTCACGGTCGGCGCGCTCGTCCTCGCGGGGGTCATCCGCTGATGGCGCGGCCCTCGGCGAAGCGTCGCGCACCGGCGGTCATCGCCGTGACGAGCGGGGTCGTGGCCGCGAGCCTGCTCGTGGGCGGTGCGGTCCTCGCGCAGGGCTACGACGCGCGCGACGTGCCGACGGTCGAGTCGAGCGTCTGGGTGGCGCGGGATGCGTCCGGTGGCCAGTTCGCGAAGGTCAACACCGACATCGGCGAGATCGAGTCGGTCAACGACGCGGCGGGTCTCGCCGGCATCGTCCAGGCGCGCTCGGACGCGTTCGTCCTCGGCTCGGGGTATGCGAGGCTCTGGCCGGTCGCCGCCGCGAACCCGCTCGACATCGTCGAGGGGCAGAACGCGACGGCCGCGCCGAACGAGGACCCGGACACCGCGCAGACGGCGGGGGAGGGCCTCGAGGCGCCGGAGGGCACGACGGGCACGCTCGGCGCGGGCGACTACCTCCTCTTCACGGGCTCCCGGCTCGCCTATGCGACGGGGGCGGAGCTCGCGCGGGTGCCAGGGGGCGGCGATTCCAGCGGCGCGATCCACGCGCTCGTGCCGCCGGTCGCCGAGGACGCGCCGACCTACGTCGTCGCGGCGTCGACGATCTCGTCGTCGGGTCGCATCGCGATGCTCTCGGTGCAGGACTCGGAGCGCGGGATCCGCACCTTCGACATCCGGACGGGCGCGTGGGGCGAGATCCCGCTGGAGACGGCGCCGACGAGCCCGGCCGGTCTGCAGCTCGCGTTCGTCGGGGACCGGGTCGTGCTCATCCAGGCGGACGCGGACGCCCCGCGGATGTGGGTCGACGGCGCGGGGCCGTATCCGCTGCCGTCGGGTCTCGGCGCGGACGCGCTGCTCCAGCTCTCGGGGCCGGCCTCCGACGTCGCACTCCTCGCCGCGAGCGACGGCCTGTACCGGGTCTCGCTCGCGGACGGCGCCGAGGTGGAGCACGTCGCGGCGGCGGGCACGGCGGCGCGTCCCATCTCGTTCGGCGACCGGTGGGCGGCGGCGTGGCTCTCGGGCGGGGCCGGGCAGCTGTGGGTGTCGGGCGAGCCGGGCGCCTCGGCCGCGGAGCCGATCGCGCTGCAGATCGACGGCGGCGAGTTCGACGACAGCGTCGAGATCCGCCCGGAGCTCGTCGGCAACGGCGACCGCGCGGTGCTGCTCGAGCGCTCCACGGGGATGCTCTGGACGGTGCCGGACGGCGCGCTCGTGCCGCTCGCGCAGTGGAGCGCCGACGACGAGGACACGCCGCTGCCCGACGAGTCGATCCCGGACACGTCGCCCGCGCCGCCGGTCGCCGTCGACGACCGCTTCGGGGTCCGCGCCGGCGCGGTCGCGGTCCTGCCGGTCCTCTACAACGACCACGACCCGAACGCGGAGGACGTGCTCAGCATCGACCCGGCGTCGATCACGGGCCTGGATCCGGCGTTCGGCTCGCTCTCGCTCGTCGGCGCGAACCAGACGCTCGTCATCGAGGTGACGGGCGCGGTCGCCTCGGCGACGTTCTCCTACCAGGCGACGGATGGCAAGAACTCGAGTGTCGTCCCCGCGACCGTGACGCTGACGCTCGCGACCGGCAGCAGCGCGCCGCAGTGGTGCGACGACTACCTCGCGCCCGATGCGTGCTTCGTGCAGTGGCCGACGCCGCAGCTGCTCATCGGCGGCACGGCGACCTTCGACGTCCTGAAGGGTTGGATCGACCCGGAGGGCGACGCCTACGTCATCGACTCCGCGGTACCCGAGGACGGCGCGCCGATCGTCGCGATGCCGGCCGCCGACGGGACGCTCGCGATCGGCCACACCGAGCCGGGCGGTGCGCCGGGCAGCTATTCGGTGATGGTCAGCGTGCGCGACGCGTCGGGGGAGGTCTCCGAGCCGAAGGAGCTCGTCGTCGAGGTGCTCCAGACGCCCGACTTCTCGGTCAAGGGCGGGGTCGTGCTCGGCCGCGCGGGGGAGTGGACGGCGGCGGCGGCGGACGCGTTCGCGTCGGGGGGCTCTGGCGCGTACCACGTGCTCGACGTCACCGAGGTCTCGGTCGGCGGGCGCCTCGAGAAGACATGGAACGAGGCCGCGGGCACGATGCAGCTGCGCGCGGCGGAGCCGGGCGAGTACATCGTCACGGCGAAGATCGGGGACGCCGCGACGCCGAACCAGCACGACGTGACGCTGCGGTACACGGTCCTGCCCGCCGACGAGGGCGGCATCGCGATCCCGCCGCTGACCGCCTACGTCCGCCAGGGCGAGGACGTGCTCGTCGACGTCCTCGGCGCCGTGCAGAACACGACGGACCGCGTCCTGCTCGTGACGGGCGCGACGCCGGGCCCCGCGCCGGGCGGCGGGCCGACCGTCGTCGCCGCGTCGGTGATCGAGAACGCGATCGTGCAGCTGCGCAGCATCGACAGCGTCATCGCCGACCGGCTGGGCCGAAGCGAGGGGCCCCTCGGGACGGTCGCGATCACGCTCGCCGACGCCGACGGCAACGAGTACCGGGGGGCGATCAACGTCTTCCTCGTCCCCGCTTCCGGTCAGGCGCCGCTCGCGGTGCCGGACTCGGCGACGGTCCGTGCGGGCGACGTCGCCGAGGTCGCCGTGCTCGACAATGATGTCGCGCCGCGCGGCGAGCGGCTCGCCCTCCACCCCGACGTGAGCACCGCGGGACAGGACGAGGGACTCGCGTTCTCCGCGGGGACGACGCTGCGCTACGTCGCGCCGGAGGTCCCGGGCACCTACACCGTCTTCTACTATGCGTACCTCGAGAGCTCGCCGGGGCTGCTGGCCCGCTCCCAGGTGACGTTCACGGTGCTGCCGCCCGGCGCGAACCGCGTGCCCCAGGCGATCGACCTCGAGTCCCGGACGCTCGCGGGCCGCACGATCACGATCGACGTGCCGGTCGACACGATGGACCCCGACGGCGACCGGGTCCAGGTCACGAGCGTGACGCAGCCGGTCGAGTCGCGCCTCGGCGCGGTCATGGTCGGAGACGGCGGCCGCTCGCTGCGCTTCACCGCGCCGGAGGCGAACCGGCAGGCGATCGGCGGCGTGCAGGCGGGCGGCTGGCAGGCGGAGTTCACCTACACGGTCCGCGACTCGCAGGGCCAGACGGCGA
>Ga0180219_1002464_pt1 | contig 11023 bp, 8 predicted proteins | sample eDN3rd30CBELigMG_FD_151338 | JGI IMG/M metagenome (GOLD analysis project Ga0180219, IMG submission 151338) | Enriched Miracle-Growth compost microbial communities from Emeryville, California, USA - eDNA 3rd pass 30_C BE-Lig MG (version 2)... ...
ACGCCTGCCGAGCACCCTCGTCGGCTCGGACCGACCGCCGTACGTGCTCACCGGACAGCAGGGGGCCGCGCGCGCACGTCAGCAGCTCCCCGACGAGCGCGTGCTCGACGTCGGCAGCGCGGACGACCCGGAGCAGCCCGACGTCGGCCGCGGGCTCGCGCTGCTCGCCGAGCGTGGCCTGACACGGGTGCTGTGCGAGGGCGGCCCGCACCTGCTCGGCGACCTGGTGTCCGCCGGGCTCGTCGACGAGCTGTGCCTGACGACGACGCCGCTGCTGGTGGGAGCCGGTCCCGGGCGGGTCGTCGGTGGCGGGGGGCCCGACGGTCCGACCGCATGCGCCCCGCCGGTCGGGGCCCGGCTCGCGCACCTGCTGCACGCGGACGGCACGCTGCTCGCGCGGTGGTTGCTGCGCGCCGCCGAGCCAGACCTCGCCGAGCCAGACCCGGCCGACCAAGCCCTCGTCGAGTGAGCCGTGGCCGACCGAGCCATGGATGACCGAACCTTGGGTGACGAGCGCGAGGCTCAGTACCCGGTCTCGGTGGGACGCGGGTAGTACGTCCTGTACTTGCGGTAGAAGTTCTGCGTCATCGCCGCGATCACCGCACGCCGCCGCAGACGACGGTCCTTGCGGTACACCAACGGGTTGACGAGATCACCACGCCGCCTCGCGGTCTTCAGCCGAGCCCGCAGCGCGGGGTCGAGGACATAGCGCAGCAGCAGCCGGAACGGCACGACCGAGTACAGCACCTCTCCCTGCGAGCGCACCTGCTCGATCGCGTTGCCGAGCACGACGTCCTCCACGAGCACGCGCGCCACGTTCGCGCCCGACGCGGTCACGTAATAGTTGTTGCGCCCGATGCGGGGGTTCATCTCGAAGTAGACGTGCGAGCCGGTACGCGGGTCGAGCTTGTAGTCGAAGTTCGCGAACCCGGTGTACCCGGCCTCGTCGAGGAACCGGCTCGCCGCGTCCATCGCGTCCTCGTAGGGCTCGGTGAGGATCGCGGCCGGGATGCCGAGCGTCCCGGGGGTGTGCTCCTCGAGCAGCACCCGTCCCGTCGACAGCAGCGTGATGCGCCCTCGGGTGTCGCGGTAGGCGGTGAGCGAGCGCATCTGCGTCTCGTCGCCCGGGATGAGCTCCTGGACCAGGAACGTGCCCGGGTACCCCGCCGTCACCAGGCGCCCGAGCAGGTCGTCGAGCTCCGCACGGGAGCCGACGTGGTGGATCTTCTTCTTGCCGGGGAAGTCCACGTAGTAGTAGTCGGCGCTCGACGAGGGTTTGGCGACCACCGGGAAGCCGAGGTCGATCTCGAGCGCCGCGACGGCGCTCAGCCCGCCCGCGGCGACGAGCGCGGGGACGTCGACCGGGACCGTGCGCGGCGTGGGGATGCCCAGCCGGCCGCAGATCTCGGCGAAGCCCTCCTTGCTCGAGACCTGCTCGAGCACGTCGAGCGTGCAGTACGACAGGACGTAGCTCTTCTCGAGGCGCTCACGGTTCTCGATGATCGAGCGCACGTACCAGTCGGCGTTCGTGAGCAGGACGAGGGTGCGGCCCGGATGCTGGGCGGCGACGCGCTCCAGCGCGCCCACGAGCACCTCGGGCTCGTCGATCCCGGGCGCCACGACGTTGGTCACGAACGAAGAGTCCGCCATCGCGCGCGTCGCGACGCTGGAGACGACGACGGCGTCCGTGCCGTACTGCTCGTGGAACGCTCGCACGAGCGCGTAGACGCCGATGTCGCCGCCGACGCCGACCGGCAGGACGTCGGACGCGCCGACGCCCTGCGCGGCCGACGACGTCACTCGGCTGATTCCTGCGTCTCGCTGCGGTCGCCCGACCACTCGGTGTGGTAGACGCCCGGCTTGTCGACCCGGTGGTACGTGTGGGCACCGAAGAAGTCGCGCTGGGCCTGGACGAGGGCGGCGGGCAGCCGCTCGGCACGCACGCCGTCGTAGTACGACAGCGAGCTGGCGAAGGCCGGGACCGGCACGCCGTTCAGCGCGGCCTGCGCGACGACCCGACGCCAGGCGGGCAGACCGTTGCCGACCGCCTCGGTGAAGTAGCTGTCCGAGAGCAGCAGCGCGAGCTCGGGGTTGCGCTCGTAGGCCTCGGTGATGCGGTTGAGGAACTTCGCGCGGATGATGCAGCCCCCGCGCCAGATGCGTGCCATGGCGCCACGGTCGACGTTCCAGCCGTACTCGGCGGAGGCGGCCGCGATCTGGTCGAAGCCCTGCGAGTAGGCGACGATCTTCGAGGAGTAGAGCGCCTGGCGCACGTCCTCGATGAAGGCGTCACGGTCGGTGACCGCCCAGCTGCCGGCCGCGGCGGGCAGCGCGGCCCGGGCGGCCTCGCGCTGCGGCACCGAGCCCGACAGCGCCCGGGCGAAGGTGGCCTCGGCGATGCCGGTGATCGGGACGCCCAGGTCGAGACCGTTCTGCACGGTCCAGCGGCCGGTGCCCTTCTGCTCGGCCTGGTCGAGGATGATGTCGACGAAGGCCTTGCCGGTCTCGGCGTCGACGTGCGCGAGCACGTCCGCCGTGACCTCGATGAGGAAGGAGTCGAGGTCACCCTTGTTCCACTCGGCGAAGATCTGCGCGATCTCGCCGGCGGAGGCGCCGAGGCCGGCCTTGAGCAGGTCGTAGGCCTCGGCGATGAGCTGCATGTCGGCGTACTCGATGCCGTTGTGGACCATCTTCACGAAGTGGCCGGCACCGTCGGGGCCGACGTAGGTGCAGCACGGCGTGCCGTCGACCTTGGCGGAGATGTCCTCCAGGATCGGCCCGAGGACCGCGTAGGACTCGGCGGACCCGCCGGGCATGATCGAGGGGCCGAGGAGGGCGCCCTCCTCGCCGCCCGACACACCGGTGCCGACGAAGTGCAGGCCCTTGGCCGCCAGCGCGCTCTCGCGGCGGATCGTGTCCGGGAAGTGCGCGTTGCCCGCGTCGATCACGATGTCGCCCTCGTCGAGGAGCGGGACGAGCGAGTCGATGACGGCGTCGGTCGCGGCACCGGCCTGGACCATGATGACGACCTTGCGCGGCGTGGCGAGCGAGGCCACGAAGTCCTGCAGCGACTCGGACGGCACGAAGGTGCCCTCCGAGCCGTAGGACTCGATGAGTGCCGAGGTGCGGCCGTAGTGGCGGTTGTGCACCGCGACCGAGTACCCGTGGCGGGCAAAGTTTCGGGCCAGGTTGCGGCCCATGACACCGAGACCGGTGACGCCGATCTGCGCAAGCTCAGACATACGCGCGATGCTCCTCAAAGTCGGTTGGATCCCCTCACCACCTTAGTGCGACCGACGAGTGGTCGCGGTACCGGGTGGGCGGCTCGGACCGGTGACCGCGCTCACAGGGCATGACCGACACCTGCCTGCGCGCCTCCGACGGCTGTGTCCTGCGCGCTCCTATGCTGGCGATCGTGACCTCAGACCGAGTGCCCCCGGCGGGCACCGACGGCGCCCAGGAGCAGCCCGCCTCCGCCCCGCCCGCCTTCCTCGCGGCCCTCGACGCGTTGCGCGAGGCGCGCGTGCGGACCGAGGTGACTCTCGAGGAGGTCCGCGCCCCGGCGAAGGTCGCACCGTTCGCCGTGGCCGTGTCGGGGCAGATCGAGCGACCTGGCTTCGGAGGTATGCTGCCCGACGGCGCCGGCACCGAGGTGCCGAAGGTGACAGGCCGCTTCGTCCTGCTGCACGACCCCGAGGGCCAGGAGACCTGGCAGGGTGACTTCCGCGTCGTCGTCATGGTCCGCGCCGACCTGGACCCCTCCCTCGGCGACGACCCCTTCCTGGCGAGCGTGGCCTGGGACTGGCTCGACGAGGCGCTGACCGGCTCCGGCGCGCGTCACACGCTGCGAGCGGGTACGGTCACCCGGGTGTCGTCCCAGAGCTTCGGGGAGATCGACGAACGCCCCGACACCGTCGAGATCGAGATCCGTGCCTCGTGGACGCCCGACGACGCCTCGTCGGGCAGCCACGTCGAGGCGTGGAGCCAGCTGCTCTGCTCCGTCGCGGGGCTCGAGCCGCGACCGGCGGGGGTCACCGTCCTGCGCCGCCCGGCGGCGCCCCGGTGAGCGGTACCGAGCCCCGCCCCGCAGCCGAGACCTCCACCGCCCCGACCACCGCTGGAAAGCACTTGCCCCCTGAACCGCAGCCCCGCCCCGCAGCCTCCTCGACCTCCCCCGGTCCAGCAGCCGCACCCGACGAGTCGCACCTCGTCCCCCTCCTGACCCCGCGCGACGGCGTGCCCGAGGTTCTCGTGGAGCCCGCCGCCCTCACCGCGGCGGCAGCGGCCCTGGCGAACGGGACCGGCCCGGTCGCTGCCGACGCCGAGCGCGCGTCCGGGTTCCGTTACGGCCAGCACAACTACCTGGTGCAGCTGCGCCGTCAGGGATCGGGGACCTTCCTGATCGACACCGCGGCCCTGCCCGACCTCTCCGAGGTCTCCGACGCACTGCGCGGGGTCGAGTGGGTGTTCCACGCCGCGAGCCAGGACCTGCACCCGATGTCGGAGCAGCGGCTGTTCCCGGACCGGATCTTCGACACCGAGCTGGCCGCCCGCCTGCTCGGCATGCCCCGCGTGGGCCTGGGCGCCGTGATCGCCGACGTGCTGGGGCTCAAGCTGCGCAAGGAGCACTCCGCCTCGGACTGGTCCCGCCGACCCCTGCCCACCCCCTGGCTCGAGTACGCGGCGCTCGACGTCGAGGTGCTGGTGGCGCTCCGCGACGCGCTGGCCGCGCGGCTCGAGGAGCAGGGCAAGCTGGAGTGGGCTCTCCAGGAGTTCGAGCACGTGCGCCTCGCACCGCCGCCCGCACCCAAGGTCGACCCCTGGCGGCACGTGTCACGCATCACCGACGTCAAGAACCGGCGTCAGCTCGCCGTCGTGCGGGCGCTGTGGACGGCACGCGACGAGAACGCGCGGAGCAGGGACATCTCCCCGGGCTTCGTCCTGCCGGACCGCGCGATCATCCAGGCCGCCAAGGCCTGCCCGCGCTCCGTGCCGGCGCTCGTCGAGCTGTCGGAGTTCTCCTCGAAGAACCAGCGCCGCCGCGCCCCCCTGTGGCTGGCGGCGATCACCTCGGCGCTGCGGCTCGGCGAGTCCCAGCTGCCCGCGCTGCGCGGACCACGCACGGACGCCCCGCCGCAGCCACGCACCTGGGCGGACCGTGACCCCGCTGCGGCGGCCCGGCTCGAGGCTGCGCGGACCGTGGTGCAGGAGCTGGCCGAGCGGCTGGGCCTGCCCGTGGAGAACCTGCTGCAGCCCGACGCGCTGCGCCGCCTGTGCTGGGACAAGGACGCGACGCGCAGCGTCGAGGACGCCGCCGCGTTCCTGCGCGACCGTGGTGCCCGCGAGTGGCAGGTCGAGCAGGTCGCCGGACCTGTCGTGGCTGCGGTCGCCGCGGCCCCCGGGGCCCGACCCGCCGACTGACGTCCCGCCCGACAGCGTCCCTCGGCTCTGCCCACGACCGTGCCCTGCCGCCCCCGACTACCATGGGAACGATGCCTTCCACCGACGTGCGCCCGAGCGCGCCTGCCCCTCGTGACCTCCTGTCCGTGACCGTCATCCGCGATCGCGCGGCGTGGGACTCCGAGGTCCTGGGACTCGGCGGGCACCCGCTGCAGCTGTGGGGCTGGGGCGAGGTGAAAGGCGCCGGTGCCTGGCGCCCCGTCAGGCTGCGGGTCACCTCTGCCGACGGTCACCTGGTCGGGCTCGCCCAGGTCCTCGTGCGGCGGCTGCCGTTCCCGTTCCGCGCGCTGAGCCACGTGCCACGGGGCCCGGTGCTCGCCCCCGGCGCCGACACGAGCGCCGTGCTGCGCGCCGTGACCGGTTGGACGCGCCGCAACGTCAAGGGCACCGCGATCAGCTTCGAGCCGCACTGGCCCGAGGGCACCGAGATCGACCTTCCGGGCTCGCGCCCCGGAGCCAACACGATCCTGTTCCCCCACACGCTCATCATCGACCTCACCCAGACCGAGGACGAGCTGCTCGCCGACCTGTCGCGCACCACCCGCCAGGGGGTGCGGCGATCCGGGCGCACGGACCTCGTCTACCGCGAGATCTCCGGTGTCGACGAGCTGCGCGCGTGCCTCGAGCTGTACCGCGAGACGGCCGCGCGCGCGGGCTTCGGCCTGCACGCGGACACTTACTACGAGCGTGTCTACTCCGAGCTCGGCGAGCACTCCCCCGTCTTCGCCGCCTTCGAGGGCGACCGCCCGGTCGCGTTCCTGTGGCTCGCCGCCTCCGGCCGGACCTCCTTCGAGCTCTACGCGGGGGCCGACGAGACCGGCCGCAGGCTGCGTGCGAACTACTCGCTCAAGTGGACCGCGATCACCGCCATGAAGGCGCGCGGGCTGACCGAGTACGACGTCAACGGCCTGCTCAACGACGGCATCTCGGAGTTCAAGCGGAGCTTCGCGGGCCACGAGGACGACCTGGTGGGCACCATCGACGTGCCGTTCTCGTTCTGGTACCAGGTGTGGACCAGCGCCCTGCCGAGGGCCAAGTCGTTGCTGCAGCGCCTGCGTCGTCGCTGAGGCGTCCTCCGGCCCGGTCTCGTGGTGTGATACTTCCGTGTAGCAGGTCAGTCCTGAGGCGGGTCACGACGACGAACCCGGAGGTCGCACGATGCCGATGCAGCTCCAGACCCAGGACGTGGCGGTGCCCGGCCTGCCGGGACGGGTCCAGCCCGTCGCCCTCGTGACGCTGTCGCCGGCCCCGGGCTCACGCCAGCCGGCGACCTTCGACGCCGCGGCGCTCGCCGCCCTGCGCAGGATCGTGTCCAACCTCGCCGACCGCGCACGGCTGGGCGAGATCGCCGCGGTGGCGATCACCGGGACCGGCCGCGTCTTCTGCGCCGGGGCCGATCTCGAGGACGTCGGCAGCCCGGTCTCGGCCCGCGAGGCCGCCGCGCTCGCCCAGGGCGGGCACGACGCCCTGGATCCCCTGCTGACCCTCGACGTCCCGGTCGTCGCCCTCGTCAACGGCGCCGCGGTGGGCGGCGGGCTCGAGCTCGCGCTGCACGCGACCTACCGGGTCGCGGCGCGCCACGGCGCGCGCTTCTCGCTGCCCGAGGTCGGCCTCGGGCTGGTCCCCGGATGGGGCGGGACGTATCTGCTGCCACGCGTGGTGGGACCGCGCGAGGCGGTGCGGATCATGCTCGCCGACCCCCTCGCGGGGCGACGCCCGCTCACCGCCGACGAGGCGCACCGGATCGGCCTGGTCGACGTCCTCGTGCCTGACGACGGCGGTAGCGGCCGCGAGCCCGACGGGCCCGGCGACGCGTTCGTGCGCCAAGCGCTCGTACGGGTCGGCGACCTCATCCACGACCGGCCGGCCTCCGGCCGGGTCCGGCGGGTGATCCCCCTGTCGACCGCCGTCTGGACCCAGGCGGTCGACGAGGCCACCGCCCTCGTCGACGCCCAGGTCCACGGTTCGCGGCCGGCGCCGGGTGCGCTCGTCGAGCTGCTGCGCTCGAGCCAGGAGGCGACGCTCGCGAGGCAGGCGCAGGCGGAGGTCGCGGTGCTCACCACGTTGCTCCGGTCCCCCGAGCTCGACGCCTCGCGCCACGCCTTCCGGCTCACCCGCCGGGCCTCCGCCGCCACGCGGCGCGCTGCGGCCGGCGAGCCGGCCCGGGTCACGCGCGTCGGGGTCGCGGGGGCCGGCCTCATGGCGAGCCAGCTCGCGGTCACCTTCGCCCGGGCGCTGCAGGTCCCCGTCGTCATGCGCGACCTCGACGCGGCGCGCACCACCGCCGGGCTCGACGCGGTCGCGCGGCGGCTGAGCGGCGAGGTCAAGCGCGGCGCGCTCGACGAACCGGGCGCGGCCGCCGTGCGCGAGCTCGTGACGGCGACCACCGACCTGGCGGACCTCGCCGGCTGCGACCTCGTGATCGAGGCCGTCACGGAGGTGCCCGCGGTCAAGCACGCGGTGTTCGCCGAGCTCGAGGGCGTGGTGAGCGAGGGCTGCCTGCTGGCCACGAACACCTCGGCGCTCGACGTGGGCGAGATGGCCCGGGGGCTCGCGCACCCCGAGCGGGTGCTGGGCCTGCACTTCTTCAACCCCGTCGCCCGGATGCCCCTGGTCGAGGTGGTGCGGGCGGAGCACACCTCCGACGTGACGCTGGACGAGGGCCGCGCGTTGGTGGCCGCGCTCGGCAAGACCGGCGTCGTCACCGGTGACCGCCCGGGCTTCGTGGTGAACCGCCTGCTCGTGCTGCTGCTCGCGCGCGTGCTCGCCGCGGTCGAGGACGGCACCGACGTGGCAGAGGCCGACGCGGCGCTCGACCCGCTCGGGCTGCCCATGCGCCCCTTCGCCCTGCTGCAGCTCGTGGGGCCCGCGGTCGCGCTGCACGTGCTCGACACGCTGCGCGAGCGGCTCGGGGACCAGTTCGCGGACTCCCCCGGTCTGCGGGCGCTGAGCGAGTCCGGGCAGCCGCTGGTGCTCGCACCGCCGAGCCCGGGGGCGCCCGCGCACGTCGACCCGGCGATCGGCACGGTCTTCGGGACGGCTCGCAGACGCGCCGCCACGCCTCTCGACGGCGCGTCGCTGCTGGACGACGTCCTCGTGCACCTCACCGCCGAGGCGGGCGCGATGCTCGACGAGGGTGTGGTGCCCGGTCCCGACGACCTGGACCTCGCGATGATCCTCGGTGCGGGGTGGCCGTTCCACCTGGGCGGGATCACGCCGTACCTCGACGCGCAGGGGTACAGCGAGCGGGTGCTGGGGCGCCGGTTCCGGTAGGGATGCGCCTACGACGCCAGGCGGTCGCGCGCGCCCGGGGCGGCGATCTCGGCCCACACCGCGTCGAGGGACAGCCCGAGGACGTCGGCGACCGCCGCGATGGTGGGGAAGGCGGGGGTGGCCACACGGCCCGACTCGATCTTGCGGAGCGTCTCCGGCGAGATGCCCGCGTCGAGCGCGACCGTGAGCATCGAGCGCTCCCCGCGCGCACGGCGCAGCAGGGCCCCGAGACGCTGTCCGCGCTCGATCTCGGTGGGCGTGAGCGGCAACCTGACCATGGACCGATCATAATACCGGGATAGCATTGACGGTATAGTTATTGCAGATGCCCCGCCGACCACGTCACGAAGGACGCGCCATGATCGAGATACTCACGCCCGCCGAGGTGGCGCGGGCGCGCCGGACCGGGGCCCTGGTCGCGGACATCCTGCAGACGCTGAAGAGCCGCAGCGTGGTCGGCACCAACCTCCTGGACATCGACGGGTGGGCCAAGGAGATGATCGTCGAGGCGGGGGCGACCTCCTGCTACGTCGACTACGCGCCGTCCTTCGGGCGCGGTCCGTTCGGCCACTACGTCTGCACGTCCGTCAACGACGCCGTCCTGCACGGGCTGCCGCACGACTACGTCCTCGCCGACAGCGACCTGCTCACGCTCGACCTCGCCGTGAACCTCGACGGGATCGTCGCGGACTCGGCGATCAGCGTCGTCGTCGGCACGGCGACCGCCGAGAGCGTCGCCCTGATCGACGTCACCGAGCGCGCGCTCGCCGCGGGGATCGCGGCCGCGCGACCGGGGGCTCGTGTCGGGGACCTCTCGCACGCGATCGGCACGGTCCTGGCCGGGTCCGGCTACCCGGTGAACACCCAGTTCGGGGGCCACGGCGTCGGGTCGACCATGCACCAGGACCCGCACGTGGCGAACGCCGGTCGACCCGGGCGCGGGTACGTGCTGCGACCGGGGCTGCTGCTGGCGCTGGAGCCGTGGGTCATGGCAGCAGACACGGCCGAGCTCGTCACCGACGCCGACGGATGGACGCTGCGCAGCGCCACGGGATGCCGCACCGCGCACCGCGAGCACACGATCGCCATCACCGAGGACGGCGCCGAGATACTCACGCTGCCGAGCCGCTAGCCCCCGCCGGCAGGCGCGCCCGCAGCTCAGGAGAAGAACACCCCCGCCACGCGGGCGAGACCGGCGAGGTCGTCGACGTGCGCGAGCTCGCGGGCCGAGTGCATCGACAGCAGCGGGACGCCGACGTCGAGCGTGCGGATCCCCAGGCGGGTCGCGGTGATCGGGCCGATCGTCGAGCCGCACGGCACGTCGTTGTTCGAGACGAAGGGCTGCGTGGGCACCCCCGCACGCTCGCACCACTCGGTCCACACGGCGCTCCCCCAGGCGTCCGAGGTGTAGCGCTGGTTCGCGTTGATCTTGAGCAGCACCCCGTCGCCGGCGAGCGGGCGCACCGCAGGGTCGTGCTTCTCGGGGTAGTTCGGGTGCACGCTGTGCCCGGCGTCCGCCGACAGGCACCACGAGCCCGCGAAGGTTCGAGCACGCTGCTCGGCCGAGGCACCGAGCCCGTCGAGCACGCGGCGCAGGACGTCCTCGAGGAACGGGCCCGCCGCACCGGAGCGCGACGCCGAGCCCACCTCCTCGTGGTCGAAGCACGCGAGGACGGGGATCGTCTGGCCGCCGTCGCCGACACCGAGCAGCGCCACGAGGCCCGCGAACACCGACGAGAGGTTGTCGAGCCGGCCGCTGGCGAGCAGCGCGCCGTCGATCCCGAAGGTCCGGGGCTCCTGCGTGTCGGCGAGCGCGACGTCGTAGCCGACGACGTCGTCGGCGTCGATGCCCGCGGCGCGTGCCAGGATCGCGAGCACGTCGTACCGGTCCCCCGAGCCCTCGCCCAGGACCCCGAGCACCGGCACGGTGTGGCGCTGCTTGTCGAGCGTCACACCGGTGTGGGCGTCCCGGTCGAGGTGCACCGCGAGCTGCGGGATGCGCAGCATCGGACCGCTGCGCACCAGGTGCTCGTCACCGCGGCGGGTCACCAGGCGGCCCGCGAGCTCGAGCTCGCGGTCGAGCCAGGAGGTCAGCAGCGGACCGCCATAGACCTCGACACCGGCCTGGAGCCAGCCGTGGGCCGTGACGGTCGGCTGGGGCTTGAGGCGGAAGCCGGGTGAGTCCGTGTGCGCGCCGAGGATGCGCAGCGGTGCCGTCGGCCCGGCGTCCGCCGGGAGCACCCAGGCGACGACGGCACCGTCGCGCACGGCGTAGCGGCGGGCGGGCAGG
>Ga0180219_1002466_pt1 | contig 11020 bp, 22 predicted proteins | sample eDN3rd30CBELigMG_FD_151338 | JGI IMG/M metagenome (GOLD analysis project Ga0180219, IMG submission 151338) | Enriched Miracle-Growth compost microbial communities from Emeryville, California, USA - eDNA 3rd pass 30_C BE-Lig MG (version 2)... ...
GTCATTCCGCCTTTTCGCTTAACAATTCGATGTGGGGGAAAAAAATTATGCCGATGCCTTCCGGGCGGGTACGCGCTCAAAGCCCGATTTTGGATCGAAATGGCCCCCCCATCGATAGGCCCTCATCTGATGGTCCAGGCGCTGCTTTTCGCCGTCATGGCAAGCCTTGCAGAGACATTGCAGGTTCGTCTCGTCCCAGAACTTGGTCTCATTGCCGCCATGTGGCTCGCGGTGATCGCAAACGAGCTTGGATGTGTCAGGCTCAAGCAGTCCGCACATCTGACAGGTGAACAGATCACGGGTGAGTATCTTCATGCGAAGCTTCTGCCACCGGGCAATGCGATACCACCGACGCCACGGCTCTACCTTCACGCGGTGCGCGTCACGGCTCTTCTGGCTACCAGGTGTAGGACCAAGGCGGGGCTTCATGGTCGAGACGAGCGGCTTGATCAGTTTGAGCTTAGGTCTGGCCATCAGAAGGTCATCCCTTCAGTATTGCTCTTGACGATCTTGAAGATTGTGCGCTGCTCGTCCTTGGTGGGGACGCGTCCGAATATCTCAGTGGCGTGTGCGTAGCATCGCAAGAATAGCTCGGTCTCGTATCGGGCACGAGTGCCGAACTCATCTTGAACTCGCTGGAGCGTATTCACAGCATCGTCACCGAATAGCTCAACAATCGGCGTGTTGAACGCGTCTGGCTTGTCGTCGGTATGGGCCTGCTGTTTCGCCGCCGCCTCATATCGAGACAGCGCCTTTTCCAGAGCCGTGATCTTCTCGCCGATCACTGCCAAGCTCTCATCGATGACTGGCTTGATCTGGGCCATGATGGCCGTGACGAATTCTTGTGCGTTCGTGGTCATGCTGATGCCCTTTCGGTCATTACAGATTTGCTTGTGATGGTTTTGGTGAGGGCGATCACATCGACCGAGGACAACGCCACAGCGAGGGTGCGGGCGACGGCAATGGGATCAGCGCGGGGATGCTCTATCATCACCTCATCGCAGATTTCTGCGAGGTACTTCGCCATCTTCTGGTTGAGATGCCTTTCAAGATCGGCGCAAAGCTTCTTGTCGCTGGTGACCTTGCTCATCGCTCTTCCTCCCGATTGGCCTTGGCCTCAACGGCACTGAGGCGTTTCTCAACATCGGAAAGTGTCTCGTGAACCGCGTCAAAGGATCGATCAATGTAGCCCTTCACAGCATCGAATGCTTCATCAAAAGCCTTCTGAAAGGGCATCTTGTCGCCCAAACGTTCGCTGATCTTTCTCTCGATTGTATTCAGTACGGCCTCGGCCATGCGCTCGCCGCGCTTTTCCAATTCGTCATTGGTCATCACGCATCACGTCCTTTCTTCACCATCAGCATCCAGCCATCACATGAAGCCGGTGCCTCTGTTTCCTTGAGCGTCCGTACGGCTATCCATGCGCACCCGTTGAACGTCACCACGTCGCCCTTGGAATAGTCCTGTGCGCGCTGGTAAGCGCCTCGGTATTTGATGCCGCCTTCTTCCAGAGCATCCAGTCGCTTCTTCATCGCATCGAATGCGTCCATGACTTCGGCTAGAGCTTCATAGAAGACGCCAGTTTGGACGGATGACTTCAAAAGCTCCGGTGACGCGTTCTTGATTAGGTCTCTCAGGCTCATGGCCGATCCCCCGCAATTTCGTGAATGATCCCGTTCTCAAGGCACCAATCGATGGATGAAGGTTTTTCGTCGGATGCGATGGCCTTGATGATGGAAACGTCTATGCCGGTGCGCTGTGCGATCAGGGCGAACATGTCCGCGTCAATCGCCCTGAACTGATCAGCCTGACGCTGGAAATCACCGGCCTTCCACGATGTGACCGAGTATTCCCCACTTCGCGACTGATGGATGAGGAATGAGGCTTCCCGGCTGGCTATACGCCGATCTGCTGCCAGTGCGATCAACAGGCCACCGCTTTCACAGCTACCGACGATATGAGCCGTCTTGCGTTCTGCGGGATGGTCGCGAAGCTGCTTGTGTAGCAACATCGCCGGAAAGCACTCGCCACCAGGGCAGTCGATAATCAGATCGATCGAATGGGCTGCCGGGGCAGATGCAAGCTTCTCAGCCGTGTCGCAGAACATCAGTTCGTCAATCGATCCCTTGATACTGATCTCGATATGACGGACGTAATCGCCCTTGGCGCGGTGACGCTCGGCAAGCTTCAGATTGCGCTGCTTCACGGCCTCGGTCGGCTCCAGGCTGATGCCATCGTCTGAAAACATGCTGATGATCATCGGCACCAACTCCGGGCAAGTTTCAGGGAGTTGTCGATAAGGCCGCGTGTGGCCTTGCTGCCGTTGATTGCTGGGTGATCGGGCGAGAGACCGGCCCGCAGAGCTTCACGGTGGAAATCTTCGCCAACTTTCAGAAGGGTATCCAGCGTCTCCACCGCTTCGAGAACGGCAGTGGCATATTCCTGATAAACCGGTTGGAGTTGCTGGTTGGCCGTCTGGACGTATTCGCGATGGAGGCTCTGGAAGGTGCCGCTTGTCTCGGTATCCTGATTGACAAGTTCGGCCAGATTGTCGGCTGCATCATCGATCTGGACCTGGCTAGGAATAGACCGAACGGTAACACCGGCTTCGGCATTGCTGCGGCTCAACCGCATATCGGAAAGCTCACGCGATGCTAACGCTCTGGCGTTCCGGGTTGCTTCATAGGCCTGTCCCGCTTCAACAAGCTGGCGGGGCTTCTCTGGAAGGCGAAGAGCGCAGGTGAAGTATGCCGCGCCCTTCTGATCTGTGGTGTTCCGGGTCATGTTGGGTACCTTGTTTGCCATTGCTGACAAATCTATCACCCCGCATCGTCACGACCCGTCACGCGTGACATAATCCCGGAAGGCGACTTCAAGAGCCTCCTTCACCCGCTCAGGATCATCATCGTCCCATTCCTTCAGATGTCCGGTTTCGATGAGGAAATCTCTGACGGCTTCACCAGGAAGCGCGAGAGGGAATATCACATCGCCACGGCGCTGACGGGCGCGGCAATCACGTTGACGCTCTGCTGCCGTCCTGGGGCGTTCGCTGCTGGTTCTTCTGATCAATTTGCCCTCGCTTGGATAAGAACGCTCTCTGCGGCGGCAAGGGTCGCTTCAAGCACGGTCAAGCCAAACCGCCGACGAAGCGCCGGAATGATCGGGTGCGGCCTGTCGCGTTCCGGCGTGGTCGCCAACCAACGGGCAGCTTCAAGGATGCTGGAGTTATATTGCTCGGTCATGCCCGCTTCCTTTCTTCGAGGCGGGCGACCTTGCCGTCACCCTGCTTGTTCGGAATGCCATAAATCACCTCCATCGCGGCCTTACGGATAAGACGCGGCATGGCATCGATCACGTTCGACGGCTTCGCATCGGCCCATGTGAAAAGGTCAAGCTGGATCATGCCGTGATTGCCTCCGACTTCCAGTTTTCTACAACACGCGGGAACAACGTTCCGGCCATTACCCGTTCAATTGCTGTCGAGACATGACGAGGTGGAAGGCCAAGGTTTCTAACAAACGCTTTTGCATCTTCAGGATTTACAAGCTTCGGAAATGGCTGATTTGCCCCGCTCGCGTGTGCGTACGTAGATGCCTCTTCCTTATTCTCCAAAGCCCCATGATCTGGCCGTGGCGGTGATTTTGATTGTGTTTGTGAATATGATGGTGGTTGTGATGGTGATTGTGATTGCTTTCCATCGGCTTTGTGCCGATCAAAAACCGGGCTTTCTGTCGGCTTTTCATCGGCTTTATCATTCTTGCGGGGACGACCACCCTTTTTCCCGTTTTCAGATAGGTTTTTGTGCTTGGTTTCCGATGCTGCGCGGATATCGCCGGTGCGTTTGTGAACCCACAGATAATCGTACAGCGGGGCTAATGTGTCACGGATATAAGGCCACCTGTCGGCTTCCACATGCGCAATACGGCGTAACCGCTCCTCATCGTGGGGCAACTCACCGTGTCGCCACTGATGCAGACGAAGGAACATGTGCGCCCCGTACTCTTCAGCGCTGAGAGCGGACGCTTCCGCCAGCTCATCGCCCACATAAATTTGCATCCAGGGTAGATCGATCATTCGGACCCCGCTTTCTGATAACTTGTCTCTGCGAGCCATTTCATCAGGCCGAGGGGCATCTGCTTTCCTTCCGGCCAATTATCCGCACACCACCGCATGACCTCATCAAAAGACCGTGCGGTGAAGCTTTTCGAAGTGTCGGCAAGGCGGGCGAAAAAATTAGGATCATTCTTCACACGCCGAGATACCGACGACAGCGCGCAGCCATCCGCTTGTGCGAATGCCGTGCCAGTTTCTATGAGAGTTTGTCGAAGTAGGTTTTCCATGATTTGTTTACTATATGGATAAATCCCGCACACAGCAAGCAAAATGCGTGATACATCGCGCTTTGCAAGCCGCAAAATCTGAGGGATATTCCATCACTATGGAAAGCATCATTATTCAACGATTAAAGTCGCGCATGGAAGAGATGGGCAAAAATCCGTCAAGCCTCGCACTCGAAGCCAATCTTGGAAGGTCAGCCGTCCGCGACATTATCTCAGGGAGAGCGAAAAACCCGCAATACGCAACGCTATTAAGTTTGGCGTCCGTACTTGATTGCTCACTTGCATATCTGACCGGGGAAATTGACACACCCTACAAGCATACCGGAACCAACCTGCTGGCCACTTATGATCCGAAGCTCGGAGATATACACGGCATGTTGGAGGCAGGCGTATACCGCCACCAATCTTATGAAATCAATCCGTTCGCCGTGCCTGTACGCCCATACAAAGATGCGACCGATCAGCACCTAATCTATCAGGACTTGCGAGCACCCTCCCAGCGCCTTCAGCTTTTTCAGATGGGGGATATGTCGCAGTCAGAAGCAGGAATACTCAAAGGGGATATACTGACAAGTAGGCAGGATTGGTTCTCTGGAGCCGTCTCTCTGACATCTGGCATGCTCGTTATATGCAGACACCAGCCCGATGGTATTGATGCATACGAGCTGAGTGCACGTTTCGTGAACGAAACTCCACAAGGTTGGGAATTGATTTGTCACTCCGGCACGTTTGTTAAACCAATTATTCTTCCACGAAAGCAGGAAAAGAATAAATCAGGGCTCATGAACCGTTACCTAAATGACAAGGGCGAGACGGTCGATATCGAAGGCATCGCAATTAGGGTCACTAGAAGCCTTCCTATCATAATGTAGGATTAATCACGCATATCTATTGACGCGTGATAAATCACGCATTATGGTTCTCTCCATAGGCGATTTGCCTGATGGAGAAACACATGTCAGTCATTCAGAATATGCCAAGTCGCGCAGAGCGGCTTATGTCCTCAGCCGATAGGATCAATGCGTCAATCGAGGCGAAGATCGAGCGCGCTGTGTCGGAACTTGCAGCGCAGGGGAAGGACCCGTCGAAACTTACCGAAGCCGAGATCGAGGCCATGGTCAGGTCTATTGACTGGTCTCGTGATGAAATGGATGTCGCAAGCATCACCCGACTTGAGAGCATGGCGGCGGTGGTGATTGGTGAGAAAGCCATTACAATTATCAATCAGCACATGAAAATCGCCCCAGATGAGTTGCGCAGATGCCTAATGGCATATTTCGCGGCGCTCGATGCCGGTGAGATTGGAGCCGTCTGATGGCCACTTCTCACCCAGCTTTTGGCATCCCGGTTAGTCCGGGACGCCTTGCCCCTGTGGTGCGTAAGGTCGTTGCACTGGGCTTGGCGCTTTCCGATGACGACGATTTGAGCATCGTGGTTGGCAATGGCGGTCGCGTTCCAGAATATGATGTTCTGACGCCTGATGATCAGGATTTCGTTCTCTATGCGGCGATTGCCACGATCACTCAATATAACGTTGCCGATCTGATCGACGGGATTGTCGAGGATTGGATCAAGGACGGCGCACCGCTCTAAGCGCCTATTTCAAACAATTCGGAGAACAGCAATGCCGACACAACCAAGTCAGGCAACCGCCGAAGGTATGCCTATTGACCGCGCACAGCGAATTAAGAATACCGCCGAACAACTCGCCAAGAGCGTGAAGGCCGGGAACGTCAATCCAGATTATGATTTCACCAATCATGATACGATCTGGCAGTGTATGCGCCTGCGCAGCGGGGAAAGTCTCACCAAAGAAGAGGCGGTTGCGGCCTTCAATGCGGCGGCCATGGGCATCAATGAACGCGAGTTGCCGGTGGATCGTGTTGACCGGCTGGCAAAGGAGCTTGCCGAAGCCTTGAATGATTGGATGGCTGGCGAATTTATGGCTGTGATCCTGCCAACTTCTCGCGGCGGTGATTTCCCGATCATGTTCGGCAACATCAAGAACCAGCGGGAAGCAATCGCACATCAGGCAGGGAGGGCATTGTGATGGCTGATCCTATTTCACGCCGTTCCCTGTTGCAGGCTATTCCCGCTGTAGGTGCTGCTGCGGTTGTCCCATCGGTCGCTCTGTCCGTCGAGCCGGAGCATCCTTGGGTCAAGGCTCGCCGTCTGGCACGGGAGCTTGCTCAAACACTGGAGAGCATAGAGCCGGAGGATAGGCCGGGACAGGCAATAATCTGGTACGATGCCCACAGTGGCTATCGTTACGCCTTTGCGAACCGATAGGAGATGCAGATGCGCCCTTCTGCCATCAAGCGGTTCCACCGCCTCATGCTGGAAAGCTGGATAGAAGACATGATCCGGCTTCTCGATCAGATGGACGGCGACCCCGATTTAGAAGACGACGAATTAGAGGATGAGAACGAGCACGGCGGCGAAGTGACAGATGAGCCGCATGATCATAGCGACAGCGGCGACGATGAACTGACGCTTGGTTGGCCTGAACAGATCACCCAACGCGGCATAGAAATGCCGGAACCGTTCTCGGCAAACTATGACACCGACGACAGCCATGCCGACTATGGCGGGCCTCGCTCCCTTGGTTTTGACGGTAGTGGCTACCGCAAAGCGAAGGATGAATTGGCGAGGCTTCAGCGCCGCCGCCCCGACATCCATCAAGCCCACGTTCGGGTTTCGCCGGGTTATGGCTACGGGAGGAGTTCGTAATGCGCTTGCTCCATTCACTCCACAATCGCTTCTGGCAATGGCTGGCGCTGGTCTGCTCCAAACATGCTGACCGAGTTTACAAGCAGAGGTACGACCGATGACAAAAAGAGCCGCAATCAAGCAGGCTGATCTTCGGCGCATGGCAACTATCGCCAAGCGGGAGCGCGTAAAAGTTGAGGTCGAGATAGGCGACCGGACTTATCGCGTCAGTCCAGATGACGACGACCGTTCCCAGAAACAGACTGTTCAACCGCAAATTATTCGGCTTTAGTGAACGCCATGCCCAAGAAACTGCCAAAGCACGTTGTCAAAGAAGTGTCGCGCCACGGTACGGTTAAACTGTACTTCCGGCGCGGCAAGGGCGCACGTGTGCGGCTCCCAGCCGATCCCGATAGCGCTGAATTTGACTTAGCTTACGCGAAAGCGTTGGCTGGCGTTCAGTTACGACCACGAGCGCCAGAAGCCCCCGTGCAGTCTTTGCGGTGGCTTGTTGACCGGTACAGGGAGAGCGCAAAGTGGAAAAGCTACTCTTCGGCCACAAGACGGCAGCAGGAAAACTTCTTCAAGGATGCGCTGGATAAGTCGCACAATGCCGATTTCCGGCTCATAGACAAGCGTTCCATCATTGCGGCCATAGATGCCCGTGCCGACCGTCCAGCGTTAGCCAACAACTTCCTGAAGGCGATGAAGGCCCTTTTTACCTGGGCGAAGCTAAACGACCATATTGCAGTCAATCCCACCGATGATGTGGAGCGCGTCCGTTATAAATCCGAAGGCTTTAAAGCTTGGTCGATAGCTGATTATCAACAGTTCTGTGAAAAATGGCCGATAGGAACGAAGCCACGTATGGCTTGCGAGCTATTAATCCATTCCGGCCTTCGGCGCTCTGACATCGTGCATGCTGGTCGCCAGCATATGACAGGAAACATATTCACGATGCGCACCGAGAAGACCGGGGCCGTCATCACCGTCGAGTTCCCGCAATCCCTCATGTCCGTTATCGAGAATACGCCAACGGGTGATTTGGCATTTCTTGTTACGGAGTATGGCAAGCCGTTTGTGAAAGAAGGGTTCGGGAATTGGTTCGGTGAGAAGTGCCGCGAAGCTGGCCTCCCCCTGAATGCCCACGGGCTGCGCAAACTGTCTGCGACCCTTGCCGCCAACGCGGGAGCCGGTGCGCATGAGCTAATGGCTCAGTACGGCTGGACCAATCTGAAACAGGCAGAGCTTTACACCAAGAACGCTGACAGGGCACGGTTAGGCATCAGGTCATCAAGGCGGGTTTCCGAACAAATAGAGGACGAAAAATCCCGCACCCAAATCCCAGATGCCCCGAACCGCAATAAAAAACAGTGACTTAGAATAAGAATGGTGGGCCCGGAGGGACTCGAACCCCCAACCAAGCGGTTATGAGCCGCCGGCTCTAACCAATTGAGCTACAGGCCCCACACAACACTGCACGTACCCTAAAGAAACGGAAGATACAACTGTCAAATCTGCCAGTCGCCCTAATGCGCACATATTCGATTGCGATGGATGGCGTCAGCAAGCCACGATGGTCAGGATTTGAAGCCCCCGGTTGCATTAAAGGGGCATTTCCATTCTTATATCATGGCGACGCGCATGAGAGGGAACTTAAGAAACAAACGATTTCAACGATAAAGCGAACCGATAACCCGGATTGCTTTCAATAAGCTGCCTCAACATTCTCTACAGGAGATTTCATGAAAAACCGCGCTACCACGCTCATAGCAGCCTCTTTTTCGGCAATCATGCTCGCAGGCGCTCTCGCCCTGCCCGCCGCAGCCCAGGAGAACCAGATGTCGAGACAGCCTGCGCGCATTGCCGTGACCGGTGAAGGCACCACGACAGCCGCACCTGACATGGCGATTCTCAATCTCACCGTTCTGCGCGAAGCCCAGACGGCCCGCGAGGCGATGACCGCCAATAACGAAGCCATGGCCAAAGTTCTCGACGCCATGAAAAAAGCCGGCATCGAAGGGCGCGACCTCCAGACCGGCGGCATCAATATCCAGCCGCGCTATGTTTTCCCTGACGACAAGAACGGCCTCAAGGAACCGAGCATCACAAGCTATGCGGTCACCAACAGCCTCACCGTGCGCGTCCGTGATCTTGCCAAGGTCGGCGAAGTACTCGACCAGTCCATTACACTCGGCGTCAATCAGGGCGGAGATCTGAGCTTCGTCAACGACAATCCGGCTGCAACCATCAACGAAGCGCGCAAGCGCGCCGTGGCCGACGCTGCTGCCAAGGCTAAGACGCTTGCCGATGCCGCAGGCGTCGGTCTCGGCCGTGTCATCGAAATCACCGAACAGGGCCGTCCGCCCATGCCGATGCCAATCGCCCGCGGCCAGTTCAAGACCATGGCTGCCGCCGCTCCGGAAGATGCCGTTCCGGTCGCAGCTGGCGAAAACAGCTTCAATGTTTCGGTCAATGTCGTCTACGAGATCAAGCAATAACGACAGTTTCGGCCAACAAAAAAGGGGCGCCAGGCGCCCCTTTTCTTTTATCTTTACATCACATTAGCGGATGATCGGGCAGCCGCGCGCATTGGCGAATACAACGCCGCTCGGACGGCCATGGCGGAAGCCGCGCACCTGCACGGATTTGCCGCGATAAGCGACGCGCGCATTGCGAATGCCCATGCGATGCGCCTTCATCTTGGCGGTTTCAACAGAGCAGGCAGGGCCGCGATAGGCCGGACGTCCATGATGCGGACGACCGCGATAATCGACATTGATAACTGCGCCATGGGCGGCAGTGCTGACAGCCGGTGTTGTCATTGCAGGCGCGGCATTCGCCGATGCGCCAGCCGAAAAGACGGCGGCAAGACCGAGTGCAGCGGCAACGGCAAACGACTTGAGCGAAATAGCGGACATTTTGAACCTCTTCCAATTGAGTGTCAGGCCCTCCGCCTGAGACACCCGATAATTAGAACGAGGAAGATGAACGAAACGAAAAGCCTCCGTTCATCTGACATTCAGTTAAGACGAGAGAGACGGATAAGGCAGGAAACCACTGGTAAAACCCATTCAAATTCAAAGAATTAAGAGAACAGAAAAGTGCTGCCTGCCCTCTATTAAATTTAAGCAATGTTATAAAGAATGCGCATTCAATCGGGCATGACCATATGATCGAGATAATCCTCGTCATCTTCCATGTCATGATCGAAGGCGGTTACCTTGCCGCGCACCGAAACGCCCGCCTCATGCACAGTGTCCCGCGAGCCGGAAACCAGCGGATGCCACCAGTAAAGGTCGGAGCCTTCCGCAACGAGACGATAAGCGCAGGTCACCGGCAACCAGTCCACTTCATCGACGATTTCCGGCGTCAGGAATACGCAATCCGGCACGGTGGCCCTGCGGTTTGGATAATCGCGGCACTGGCAGGTTTCAGCATTGAGCAAAGTGCAGGCCACGCTCGTCCAGTAAATCTCGTTGGTGTCGTCGTCCTGCAATTTATGCAGGCAGCACTGGCCACAACCGTCGCACAGGCTTTCCCACTCGCTGCGGGTCAGCTGATTGAGCTTTTTGGTTTTCCAGAATGGTTTGTCGGTCATGTCTGAGCCTATATCGGAAATATGTCGGGAATAGCGTGGACAAATCGCCGCCCTGACTGGAGCTGATGCGTACGGCTAATTGACTATTGAAAGCCCGGCCTGCCTGGGCTAAGTCAGAAGCATCATTCCCATGATCGTAAGCGTCTAACGTCAGGCAACGCATCAACCGACCGGAAACGGCCGCCGATGCACTGACGTTGTGTTCCGTTTTCCGCTCTGAATTCCAGGTACTATCATGCCAAATTCTGACACGCCGCGTCGCAGGAAACTGCCAGCGCATTATGCGTCTTTCGTCATGCCGCTCATTCTTTCGATGCTGATGACACTGGTGGTCTCGCTGATCGCAACCGCGAAAAGCCTCGGCCTCACC
>Ga0180219_1002467_pt1 | contig 11014 bp, 9 predicted proteins | sample eDN3rd30CBELigMG_FD_151338 | JGI IMG/M metagenome (GOLD analysis project Ga0180219, IMG submission 151338) | Enriched Miracle-Growth compost microbial communities from Emeryville, California, USA - eDNA 3rd pass 30_C BE-Lig MG (version 2)... ...
TCGCGATCACTGAGCAGCACGGGTCCAGCGTAGTGCGCGAAGCCTCGGCGACCGCCTCGATCCGAAACAGTCGGCGCACTCGACAGCGAGATAGTCCACAGTGCAGCTGCCCCGGGTGACGGGTCAGGGTACGCGCAGTTCGCGGATGGGTTCTCGGCGGCTGGCAGCAACGGCGGGGATGAGGGTCTGAACACGCAGGAGGCTCGTGGGCGGCATTCGCCGGAGTCGGCGGACACGGAACTAGCGAAGCGTCCGACCCCTATGGACACGTCCTCACGGCCGAAGGGCGCAACGCTGTCGAAACACGGTCAGATTGGGTGACGAAGTCCACGTGATCTCAGGCCGATCGGCGAAAACCGCAAGATCGCGAGACCGACGCTCATAGGGGGTACTTGGACCGCCTACGCTTCTACGCACGCCGGGACCTCGCCTCAGCCGCGCGCGAGCGCGCGCATCGTCCCGGCGGTCACGTCGCCGAGCTCGCGCCACAATCCGTAGGTGTCGTCGTACCGGTCGACCCACGCTGGATCAGGGTCGATCGTGTCGCCCTCGAGCACGAGCGTGAGCGGCTCGTCCCACTCCGCGTATACACCGACGCCGATCCCGCCCGCGAACGCGGCGCCGAGCGAGGCCCCAGGGTGATCGCGGACCGTGCGCAACGGCACTCCAAGCACGCTCGCGTGGATCCGCTTCCACAGGAGCGACGTCGCGCCGCCGTTGGTGACAGTCGCGTGATCGAGCACGACTCCACGCGAGCGCAGCACGTCGGCGTTGTGTCGGAACCCGAACGCGATCCCCTCTAGCGCCGAGCGGTAGACATCGGCGGCACCGTGCCCGAGGTGCAGCCCGGCGATGACGCCGCGCAGGTCGGGATCGTTGCGGGGACTCTTCTCACCGAGAAAGTACGGCAGGCACAGGATCTCGGCCGCAGGTCGGAGGGCCGCCTCGTCGTCCATCGCGGCGAGATCACCGATGCGCAACAGCTGCTGCACCCACCGGACGAGACTGCCGCTCGTCGCCATGCAGCCGTTCGGCAGCCAGAGCCCATCGACGGGATGCGCGTCGAGGAAGAACCGCGCATCCGGGGCGGCCGTGCGGCTCACCCCCAGGATGTCGCCCGCTCCGCCGAGCTTGATGAGCCAGTCGCCGGGTTCGCTCAACCCCGCCGTGTAGGCAGACAGCACATGATCGGCTCCTCCCACGACGAGCGGGATGCCGGCGCGCAACCCGATCCGTCGCGCAAGGTCGCCGCGCAGCTGCCCGACCACCTCCCCCGACCGGCGTACCGGCACCAGGCGGTCGCCGAGATCCGAAACGACCCCGACGGCCGGCGCGAACACGTCGCCGGAGAGGTCGAACAGACCTGATTCGAGCGCCCAGTTGGCCTCGACGTGGGGCTCGGCGCCGAGCGCCATCAGCACCCAGTCATACGACCCCACGATGTAACGCGTACGCGCCCAGGCACCCGGCTCATGCCGCTCCAACCACATGACCTTCGGGGCGACCGACTGCTGAGACGGCACCGAGCCGGTGGCCGCGAGGGCATTCGCGCCAGCGAGCGCCGCGGCCAGCGCCTCCACTTCCGCGTCCGCGCGCGCGTCGTTCTGCAGAATCGCGGCGCGCACGGGCGATCCCGCCGCATCGACGGCGACGATCGCGGGCACCATCCCGGTGGCCGCAATCGCGGCGACCGGTCGGCCGTCAAGCGCTGGTGCGAGTTCCTGCAGCGCTGCCTCGACGTGCGCGAGCCACTGCGCGGGGTCGGCCTCGGCCCATCCTGCATACGGGGAGGCGAGGCGGTTCGCCCGCGTCACCTGCGCGATCTGCCCTGCAGCGGGGTCGACGACGACGACCTTGACGCCGGTCGTGCCGATGTCGATGCCGATCAGTAATCCGTCAGTCATGTCGCGCTCGCTCGGAAGGTCAGCGCCGGGCGGCGTCGACGAATCGCCGGGCCCGATCGGAGTCCACGCGGTTCCATGTGTGCCCGTCGACCTTCAGCGACGACCCGACGATACAGCCGTCGGCGATCGTGAGCATCTCGGCGATCGTCTCGGCCCGTGCTCCCGTGTTGAGAATGACCGGCACTGCGGGGTCGACTGCGTCGACGGCGTCGCGCACTTCGCGCAGCATGGCCGTGTCGGGGCCCGCTCCGGCCATCGGTCCGGAGACGAGGATGCCGTCGGCGAGCGACGAGACGACCGTCGACTTCGCGATCTGTGCGAACGACCGCGTGCCGATCGGGGAGGCGAACTCGGGCGAGATATTCATCAGAATCGCGATGTCGCCGGCATCCAGCCGGCGCCGCTCGCGCAGGGTCGCCGCGGCATCCGTGTTCCACAGGCCCATGTCGGACTCCCACACGCCGCTGACCACCTCGCGGAGGAACGAGGCGCCCGTCGCGACCGCCGTCGCCAGGGCGATGCGTGGATCCCACAGGAAGTCGACGCCGAACGGGATCGTGTCAGGGCGGCACTCGGTGACGACGCGCGCCATGACGGCGGATGCCTCGGGACCCGCGTGCAGCTCGTACGGGCGGTCGTTCTCATTGCAGAACAGCACGGCGTCGAAGCCTGCGTCGACGAGCACGTCGACGTCGCGCTGCACGTGCTCGACGAGTGCGTCGACGCCGCCAGCAGCGTCGTAGAGGGGCGTTCCGGGGAGCGCCGGGACGTGGGCCATCGCCACAAGCGGGCGGGCCGTGCTCGGGAAAACTGCGCGGAAAGAAGAGGTCATGATGCTCCAGTAGTGTCGATGAGGGAAGAGGGGACCGCGCAGCCCGCGGTGGGGCGAGGATCAGGGCGAGGCGGATGCCGAGGAGACGAGGACGACCTCGGCTCCCGCAGTCTGCACGTCGAGGACCGTGGGATGATCGGCCGGCGCGTCGGTCACAAGCACGTCGACCGCCGCAAGGGGCGCGATGTTGACGAGGTGCACGCGGCCGAGTTTGGCCTGGTCGACGCCTACGATAAGGCGGCGAGCGGCGGAGACGGCGGCTCGTTTGACCGCCGCTTCCTGTGGGTGGTACTCCGTGAGTCCCCGCTCCGCATCGACGCCCGCAACCCCCGCAACGTAGACGTCGCAGTTGTACCCGCCGATCAGCCGTTCGGCGTCGGGACCGATGAGGCTGAGCTCCCCCGGTCGCACGATGCCGCCGGCGAGGATTACGGTCGTGTCGGGTTCATCAGCGAGCGTCGTCGCAACGGTCAGTGACGGGGTGATGACCGTGAGCCCGAGTCCGCGCCCGCAGATCGCGCGAGCGACCGATGCCACGGTCGAGCCGCTGTCGAGGATGACGGTCTCTCCCGGCAAGAGCCGTTCGGCGATCGCGCCGGCGATATGCATCTTCGAGTCGACCGCGCGACCTGCGCGAGACCCGTACGACGGCTCGAACGCCGTACCCGGCAGGGCGATCGCGCCGCCGGAGACCCGCCGGACGATGCCCGCGTTCTGCAACACCTCGATGTCGCGGCGGATCGTCATCTCGCTGACGCCGAATTCGCGCGCGAGCTCGGCGAACTGCACCTCGCCATGCCCTGTCACGCGCTCCTCGATGATGGCGCGACGCTCACCCACGTCCATACTGCTCCTCCGTCGACGCCGACATCCGCGATATCAGGATGTCGTAATCCCGCTGCTGCTGAGCGATCGCCGCGTCGACGTCGAGCGTCAGGACGTGCCGGTCGCGCATGACCCAGACTCCTCCGACGAGGGACGAGGCGACGGATGCCCCGCTCGTTCCGTAGACGAGCGCCGCCTCGAGCGACTGCGCACCTCGCGGGCCACGGCCGACTTCGTCGAGCGGAATCGCGATGAGGTCGGCGACGGCGCCGGCACGCAGCATCCCGTCGCCCTCCTCGCCGCCTAGGGCACGGTGACCGTTGACGGTCGCGATGCCGAGGATCTCGGCCGGCGTAACCTCGTTCGGCACATGCGACGTGAACGCGGCGAGCTTGCCGAGCGTGCGCATCTCTTCGAAGAGGTCGACGCCCGTGTTGTTGCACACGTTGTCGGAGCCGAGCGAGACGTTCACGCCCGCGTCGAGCGCGGCGCGGACAGGCGCCGCGGGCACGCCGGACTGCATCGCGACGGATGGGATGACGGCCATCGACGCGCGCGTGCCGGCGAGCAGCGGCAGCTCGTCGATCGGCACAGTGTTGCAGTGCGCGAGGATCGTGGGCACCCCGAACATACCCATCGCTACAAGCTGCTCCAGGCCACTGGTGCCGGTATGCTCGCGGCACCATTCGTCCTCTTCAGACGACGTGGAGAAGTGCACGTGGAGCCCCGCACCGAGCCGAGCCGCTGCCTCGAGTTCGGCGGCCATCGCTTCAGGTGTGTTGTCGACGAAGTAGGCGTGCGGACCGAGCCAGCCCCGCACGATGTCGGATGCGCCCTGCATCGATTCGGCGAAGGCCGTCGCGGCGGCGAGTTCTCGCGCCCGTGCCGTGGCGTCGCCGAGTTCGACAATCCCCCACGCGAGTGCCGCGCGCAGTCCCGACTCGAGGACGACGGGTGCGATGCGGTCAGCGTAGAAGTACTGGTCGGCGAAGGCGGTGATTCCGTGCCGGATGAAGTCGGCGCAGCTGACGGCGACGGATGCCGGCACGAGCTCGGGCGTCAGGTGCGCTTCGCGCGTGCGCAACACGGCGAGGAATCCTTCCATCGTGAGGAGCGAATGTCCCTCGGCGACGCCGCGCATGAGCGACATCGGAGTGTGCGCGTGAGTGTTGACGAGGCCCGGCATGATGAGGCTCGCGCCGAGGTCGACGACGTCGGGGCCCGCCGGCCGTGGGCCGGCCACGGCTGAGACGGCGACGATGCGTCCACCATTGATCTCGATGACGCCGGGCTCGTACACCTCGCCCGTTCCTGTCCAGACAACGTCGGCGACGATCAGCCGAGGGCTATCGGTGGTCATGCGGCATCCTTTCCCCCGGCCATGATGCGGCCGATCCGTTCACGGTCGACGTCTGCCAGCGGGAACGGGCCGATCAGTTCGCCGCGGTACATCACGGCGATGCGGTGTGAGAGCGCGAGCACCTCATCGAGCTCGGTCGACACCAGCAGCACTCCGGAACCCGCCTTGCATGCCGCGAGTAGCGAGCGGTGGACGAATTCAATCGAGCCCACATCGAGGCCGCGGGTGGGCTGGTTCGCGAGGACGACGGCGGGCTCACCGGCGAGTTCCCGGCCGATGACGATCTTTTGCAGGTTGCCGCCGGAGAGGGAACCAACGGCGCGGGCCGGAGCAGCGCCGCGCACTTCGTAGTCAGCGATCACCTGCTGCGCGAACGCGCGCCGTGCCTTGCGCGCGATGACGCCGAGACGGCTGAACCGGCGCGAGCGGAAGGCGGTCGCGACGACGTTCTCCTCGAGGGTGGCGGCGAGGTTCAGGCCCACGGTCATGCGGTCGGCGGCAATGTGGGCGAGCCCTGCCTCGCGGATGCGGGCGGGTCGACGCCCGGCGACGGGGACACCGCGAACATCGACGGTGCCGTCATCGAGTGGCAGGAGCCCCGCGATCGCTTCAATGAGTTCGTCTTGACCGTTGCCGCTGACGCCAGCGATGCCGAGGATCTCGCCGCCGCGTATGTCGAACTGCACGCCTTCGGCGCCCTCGGGCGTCGCTGCGTGGCGCAGCCCCGTGACGCCGAGCACGGTCTCGCGCAGTGGCAGGACGGGCGGCTCGGTTTGCTGAGCGACGTCCCGCCCCACCATGAGGCGGGCGAGTTCCGCGTCGTCGGCCTCGCCGCGCCGCAGCGTCGCGACTACGCGGCCGCGCCGCATGACGACGATGCGGTCGGCGACCGCCTGAACCTCGGGCAGCTTGTGCGAGATGAACAGAACCGATCGGCCGCCGGAGGCGAGCCGCCGGATGAGGCCCGTCAGCTCCTCCGCCTCACCCGGGGTGAGGACGGCCGTCGGCTCGTCGAAGATGAGAGTCTGCGCGTCGGCGGCGAGCGCCTTGAGGATCTCGACCCGCTGCTGGGCTCCGACCGAAAGGATGTCGACGCGGCGGGCGGGATCGATTCGCAGGCCGCTCGCCGCGGCGAGCTGCATGACGCGTTCCCGCGCGTGCTTGTCGTCGTATAGCCCGAGCCGCGCGGGCTCCCGGCCGAGCAGCACGTTCTGGGCGACCGTGAAACTGGGCACGAGCTCGAAGTGCTGATGCACCATCCCGAGGCCCGCTGCAATGGCATCCTGCGGGTCGCCGATCGTGCGCGGCTCCCCCTCGATGAGGATCTCCCCGGCATCCGGGTTGTGCACACCGAACAGCAGGTTCATCAGCGTGCTCTTGCCGGTGCCGTTCTCGCCGATGATGGCGACGACTTCACCGGGCCAGACCTCGAACGACACGTCGGCGACGGCGAGCACGCCAGAGGAGGCGAAGTACTTGCGCAGGCCCCGCGTCTGAAGACGCGGTACGGGCGTCGAGGTCTGGTCCATGGCGATGTCCTTGTGAGTCGCGTGTCAGCTGCCGAGACCGAGCGCCACGCAGTCTGCGCTGGTCGGGTCGTTCAGGGCGTCACAGACCGTGAGGTCGCCCGCGAGGATCTGCGCCTTGTAGTCGTCGACCTGGGTCTGAATCTCAGGGAGCTGCGCGACCATGTCGGCCGGGCCATTGTCGGCGAACACGGTCGAACCGTCATCCCACGACAGGCCGCTCACGCCGTCGGACATCCCCGCGGCGACGAAGCCGGACTGGAAGTCGCCGTCCAGGGCCGCCTTGATGAGATTGAAGGTCGTCATATCGACGCGCTTCATGACCGACGTGATGACGGTGCCGGGAGCATCGCCGTCCTGATTGGAGTCGACGCCGATCGCGTAGGCGCCCTGATCCGTCGCAGCAGCGAATACACCCTGACCCGACAGGCCCGCCACGGCATAGACGATGTCGTTGCCGGCCTGGTAGAGCGCGAGTGCAGCCTCCTGTCCGACGGACGGGTCAGAGTATTCGTTGTTGAGGTAGCTCGGGGTTACGACGCAGTCCGGGCATGCGGCCAAGACGCCCTGCTTGTACCCGTAGAAGAACTGGTTGATGCCGGGGTTGTCGCCGCCGAGGACGGCGCCAACCTTCTTCGTCGTCGTGAGCGAACCCGCGACGAAACCGCCGAGGAAGCTCGAGTCGTTGACGTTGATCGAGTACGCCTGCACATTGTCAGGCAGCTCGTCGACGAAGATGTCGCTCGGCACGCCGAACAACTGGTCGGGGTTCTCGTTCGCGACGGCGAGCAGCGAGTCGGGGTCGAGCCCCGGTGCGAGGATGATGTCAGGGTGGGTCGCGACCGTCGAGCGCAGCACTGCTTCCTGCTGCGAGACGGACTCGGCCTCGACGACGCGGCCCGTCACGCCGAGCTCCTGCTCCGCGAGCTTGGCGCCCGCGATCGACGAGTCGATGTAGCCGCCGTCGCCGGCTGCGCCGGGGGTGACAAGTGCGTAGGTGAATGTGGCGTCGTCGGTACTGGTCGCGGTGGGCTCGCTGGCACAGCCGGCTAGGGCCAGCACACCGGTGAGAGCGAGGGCGGCCGCAGCCGCCATTCTGGTTCGGGTCATCAGTACTCTCCTTGAGTGGATGTGGACATTGGAGCAGGGCGGTGCGTCTTTCGGCGGAGGGACAGGGGTGAGCTGCGTACCCACAGCCGGGCCACCTGCCCGCGGGACTTGGCGCGCAGCCCGACAAGGACGAGGGCGACGAACGCCGCGCCCTGAGGGATGAACTGCGTGAGGTTGGCGGGTACATCGAACTGCTGCAGCCGGATGCTGGCGGCGCTGGCCAGTCCGAAGATGCCTGCAGCCGGGATCAGGAAGGCCGGCTTGTTGAGGGCGAGGAGGGCTGCCGTGATGCCGATCCAACCGCGCTCGGCGCTCATGTTGCGGGTGAACAGCCCGAGGTCGCCGATCGACAGGTAGGCGCCGCCGAGCCCGGCGATCGCACCGGCCGCGATGAGCGTGAGCACCTGGGTACGCCCGACTTTGAGGCCCGCGCTGGCCGCCGCTCCCGGTGCCTCGCCGACGGCGAGCAGGTGCCGACCGGGGCGCGTGCGGAACCAGATCGCGATGAGCCCGACGAGAATGTACGCGAGATACACGAGCCAGTTGAGCCGGGCGAGCACGCTGCCGACGAGCGGCAGGTCACTGAGCAGTGGGACGACGATCGCGGGAACCGTGTCGACGTCGGGCTTGTACGTGCCGACGCCGCCGAGGAACGATCGCATGAAGAACACGGTCGACTGCAGCGTCAGGATGTTCAGCCCGATCGCGAGGACGACGAGGTCGACGCCGAACAGGTGCGCCATCGCCATGATCGCGCCGATCACGGCGCCGGCCGCCGCGGCGGCGATGACGCCGACGACAGTGTTGCCGGTGGTCGCTGCCACGAGGATTCCGACGAAGGCACCCATGAGCACCTTCGACTCGATCGCGAGGTTGAGCACGCCCGCGCGAGCCGAGAGCATTGACGCGATCGCGGCGAACAGGATCGGCGTCGTCAGGCGGATGCCGGAGTTCAGGAAGTCTGCGAGAAAGATCATCAGGCGGGTGCTCCGATCCGGCCGGGAGACTCCGCGGCAGCCATCACACGGTTCGCTCGGCGTCGCTCTCGTGCCCGCTCGATGCGGGTGAGCAACGGCGCCTGGACCGCGACGAGCACGATCATGAGCGCGAGGACCGTCGAGCCGATCTCGCGCGGCACGCCGAGCATGATCTGTAGCCCGTTGACGGCACCGACAGTGACGCCCGCGTAGAGGATGCCGACGATGCCAGCGCCGATCGCGGTCGTGCCGCCGAGGATCGCTGCGGTCAGGCCCGTGAAGCCTGTGCCATCGCTGAATCCCTCGACGACCCGATAGTTCGCACCGAGCACCTGGATGCCGCCGCCGATTCCGGCGAGCGCGCCACCGATGAGACCCGCACGCAGCACGCTGGCTGACGCCGACATCCCCGCGTACCGCGCGAACAGGGTCGCCTCGCCGCTCATGCGCTGCTCGTAACCGCGCGTTGTGCGGCTCATGTAGAACCACACCGCGATACACGCGATGATCGCCAGCACGAAGCCGACTCCGACCTTTGTCGAGGTGTCAAACAGGGCCAGGCGCGCGGTCGGAAAGATCGACGGGGTGTAACCGACGGTCGACGCCTCAGCGCGCAGCGGGTAGTTCACGAGGAAGTCGAGGAGGAGCCCCGCCATCGCGTTGAGGACGATCGTGATGATCAGCTCGTTCACGCCGAGGTAGACCTTGAGGACGGCGGGGATCACCCCCCACAGCGCGCCGACGATCGCCGCAGCGGCGAGGCACAGAACGGGGTGGATGCCGGCTGGCGCGGGGATCGCGAATCCGACCACGGCAGCGGCGAGGCCGCCGAGCGCGTACTGGCCTTCCTGCCCGATGCTGAATAGGCCGCTGCGCAGGCTCACTACGGCGCCGAGCGCGCAGAAGATGATGGGGCCGGCGAGGCTCAGCGTGCCGCCGAGGTTGCAATAGCCCGAGTCGCAGCTGAACCCTGCCTGGATCACGGTGCTGGCGGCCTCCCACGGCGAGACGCCGAGAGACGAGATCAGTAGTCCGCCGATGGCCAGCGCGAACACGACCGCGATCGCCGGCAGCGCCAGGCGCCACGCGTTGCGCTGCACACTCTCTCGCATCTGCCGGTCCTCGTTCTGCGCCGAACGTTTCGGCGGTGGTTCGAGGATGGCGGGAGTGTGTTACGAATTCACAGAATGGGTGTTACCCCGATGTTACGAATTCACATTTCTTGTGAATGTCTCTTTGCCATCCCCCACTGCGTCGCCGTGCGCCTCGAGCACGGCTGGTTCACCGTCGCGCAGCTGTCTGCCACCGAAGGGCGCATCATCCCCGAGTGGCTCGCCACCGAAGTCGTCAAGCGCGGCTCCAAGACGGACCGCATGGAGGCGATCCAAATCCTGTACGGCGCATCCGCCCTCGCTGGACTCGCGCCCACCAAGTTCGTCCAGCTCGAACTCGGCGTACCCCACCGCACCGCCAGCGACTGGATCAGCAAGGCCCGCGCCGCGGGCTACCTCAAGGGAATGAGCTACACGCCCGGCCGTCAGGCGGATGACTGACATCATCACCGCGCCGACGGTGGTCGCACTCGATCATGTCTCCGCTGCGGCGGCTGTCGGAATCAGTCCGTCTCGCCTGCGCCACCACGTGCGGCTTGGCGACGTGACCCCACACTTCTCGGGGTCGAAGCCGCTGTACTCGATCGCAGAGCTCGAACGGTTCATCGAGAGGCTGCCGACGCACCCCGCAAGGCTGCTCTCGGTGTGAGTCGAGATGCGTTCGCCGTCCGACACAGAGGCATATCGGTTTCGCGGAGAAGCTCGGACAGCAGGCCTTTGGAGGCAGCGGCGCGGAGGACGAGGCTTCGGCAACCTCGAACGACGCTTGTGAACGATCGTGTCCTCGAACACACGCGGCGAGTTCGGTGAACGTCCTGAGGCCGTACGGAGGTGGATAGCTGGTGGCATTCCGCAAGGAAACCGCCTCGCTGATACCCCGGGTTGACGCCATCGCATCCCGAGCCCTCGCGCTCCAGGGGCAGAACCTCCGGGTATGCTGGTCGAGGTTCGGTCGACGATCGGGCCTTGGTTCAACAACTTCACATGTGTATACCAATGTGTATAGCTGGCCTGATTGGGAAGGCGACTTCCCAGTGTTTCCAAGGCCTCGGGGCTGTAGTTCAATGGCAGAACTTCTGCTTCCCAAGCAGACAGCGCGGGTTCGATTCCCGTCAGCCCCTCGTCATGATGATGACCCCCGCCGAGGCGGGGGTCATCATCTTTTCAGCCGGTTGCCGGCCGGATCGGACACGCGTGCGGGCGGCGCTCGGCACCCGAGGCTCCGCGTGAGCTGCCACCGGCGCCTCTACCGCTCACCCGATATCCCCGGCGCCTCGACCCCCGCCTCCGCTCCTCCGCCGCCTAGGCTCACCGACGGTGGACCCCTTCTACGATCCCGCGCGGACATACGAGAGCAACTACACCGAC